>Ga0126312_10003754_pt1 | contig 10241 bp, 11 predicted proteins | sample Plot104A_FD_92537 | JGI IMG/M metagenome (GOLD analysis project Ga0126312, IMG submission 92537) | Serpentine soil microbial communities from UC McLaughlin Reserve, CA, USA - Plot104A | ecosystem: Environmental > Terrestrial > Soil > Grasslands | place: USA: UC McLaughlin Reserve, Lake County...
ACGACCGTCTCGGCGGAGCGGAGCACCCGCTCGAGCTCGCCGCCCCGCCTGGGCAGGAAACCCTCGAAGCGCCACCGGTCTGCGGGCAACCCCGACGCCACGAGCGCGGTGATCACCGCCGACGGCCCGGGAAGCACCTCGACCTCCAGGTCGCGCTCCAGGCAGGCGCGGATCAGCCGGTAGCCGGGATCGGAGATCACGGGAGTGCCCGCCTCACTGATCAACGTCACCTTGGCACCGCGCTCCACCTGCTGGGCGAGCTGCACGGCGCGCTCGGACTCGTTTCCCTCGTGGTAGGAGACGAGGCGGGGGCGGTGGATGTCCAGCCGCTCGAACAGAAGCCCTGTACGCCGGGTATCCTCGCAGGCGACGAGATCGGCCTCGCCCAGCGCCTGGCGGGCCCTCGGGCTGAGGTCCTGGAGGTTGCCGATCGGCGTCGGGCAGACGATCAGGCCCCCGGGCATCAGGCCGCCTCGCGCTCGCGCTCGAGCATCGCCATCGTCGCCGCGCCGATCATGCCGGCGTCCGGGCCCAGCGCGGCGGCCGCGACCGGCGTCTGATTCATCGGCGGCAGCGCACGGGCGCGGAGCTCGCTGCGGGCCGGGTCCAGCAGGAGGTTCCCGGCCGCGATCACCCCTCCGCCGATCACGATCACGTCAGGGTCGAAGACGTTGGCCAGGCTGGCGAGCGCCACGCCCAGATGCCGCCCCGCCTTCTCCAGGACGCCCACCGCAAGCGGATCGCCTTCCAGCGCCGCGTCCGTGACGTACTTGCCGTCCAGCGTCGCGCCATCGGCCAGGGCCCGTCCGAGCGGCGAATCTGGCGCTCCCTCGGCGACCGTCAGGCCCTCGCGGGCGATCGCGGTCCCGGACGCCAGCGCCTCCACGCAGCCGCGGTTGGGGCAATTTCCCTGGCACCGCGGGCCGTCGGCCTCGATTACGACGTGGCCGAGCTCAGCGGCCGCACCACTCGAGCCCCGGTAGACCTCGCCGCCGATCACGAGGCCGCCGCCGATGCCGGTGCCGATCGTCAGCATCACCGCGTTCTCGGCGCCGCGGGCGGCGCCGAAGCGCTGCTCCGCCAGGATCGCGGCGTTCACGTCGTTGTCGAGCGCGACCGGTAGGCCGAGCCGACAACCGACGAGGTCGCGGATCGGGACGTCGGCGAGCTCCAGGTTCACGGCGCTCACGGCCACGCCACGCTCGCGGTCGATCGTGCAGGGGATCCCGAGCCCGATTGCCACAACGTCGGGGCGCGCCTCAACCGCCGCCTCGAGTTCGCGCTCGAGCGTCGAGATCAGCTCCTCCTGTCCCAACCCGATGCTCGGCGCCGTGGCCCGATAGCTCGAATTTCGCTCGGCGTCAACCACGCCGACGAGCATCTTGGTGCCGCCGAGGTCTACGCCGATTGCTTCGACCGTCACAAGTGGCTTGGTGGCGCGCATCTTTGCCGGGAGGCCATGCGGCAGTATTGATAGCCGATGGCCGATGAGAGGCGGGGCGAGCCGGAGCGCCCGGACTACAAGGTCTACAGGTCGCGCCCGGGCCTCTTCAGCAGGCTTCGATCGCCTGACCTGTCGAAGCTGCGGCAGCGGACGAAGCGAAAGGGAGGCGGCGGCGAGGGCAAGCCTGCGCGCCCAACCGGGCCCAAGCCCCTGTGGCGCCGGGTCCTCAAGTGGGTGGGCGTCTTCGCGCTCGGCTGGATCGTCCTGAGCTTCCTGCTGTTCGAGATCTCCTCGCAGATCCAGAAGGGAAAGCTCGCGGACATGGGCGGCACGTTGCATGGCAACCCTTTCCTGTCGGTCAGCCCGCAGACGATCCTCGTGATCGGCACGGACATCCGGTCCGGGCAGTTCGCCGGCGCCGGCGAGGCGGAATCCAAGAGCTGCCTGGACACCGTCGAGAGCGGGAAGCCGACCGCCCCGAGCTGCCAGCACGGCCCGTACCGGTCCGACACCTTGATGCTGGTGCGTGCCGGCGGCGGTGACTTCCGCAAGCTCTCGATCCCACGCGACACGCTCGCGCAGATCCCGGGCCAACCCGAGAACAAGATCAACTCCGCGTACGCCGTCGGCGGAGCGAAGCTGACCGTCCGCACGATCGAGAAGTTCCTGGGGATCAACATCGACCAGGTCGCGATCGTCGACTTCGATGGTTTCCGCAGCTTCATCGACTCGATCGGGGGCATCAACGTCAACCTGCCGACCGACGTCTGCTCGACGGTCTCCGGCGGCGCGTTCAACCTCAACCTGAAGAAGGGCGAGCACACGCTGAACGGCTTCCAGGCGATCACGCTCGCCCGCACCCGCGAGAACTCCTGCGGCAACCAGCAGACGAGCGGCACCGACCTGGAGCGCGCTCAATTCCAGCAGGTGATCCTCGACGGGATCAAGGACCGCCTGACCGATCCCCTTCGCCTCCCTTACAACTTCATCAAGGGCCCCTTCATCGCCTGGAACGCACCGCAGGTGATGGTGTCGAGCATGGGCGCCTGGACGATGCCTCAGCTCGTGTTCGCCGCGGGGATCGGGTTCAGCAACGGCAGCGACGTCCTGAAGCCGACAAGCACGACCGCCGCCGGCAACCTGATCATCCCGCCGGAGGAGTGCGAGCGCGCGGTGAAGAAGTTCCTGGGCTCAAGCCCACCGCACAAGCCTGCCTGCTCTCCGCCGAGCTAGCCGGCGGCGCGAGGGTTCCTCAGTGCAGGACGCCGATGACCAGCACCACCACGCCGGCGATGCCGGCCAGGGTGCTGCCGGTGAGCAGAAAGCGGCGGCGCGCGATGATCGAGACCGAGGCGAGGACAATCCCGATCTGAAGCGCAACCACCGCTACCTCGTAGAGGAGGTGCTCCTCGTTGGCGTCGTTGACCGCGGACTTCGCCTCGTGCGCCTTTTCGTCGAGCCGTTTCGACGCCTTGTCGAAATGCTTGTCGAGCCTCTCGAGCTCGTCGGCGCCGACGTCGCTGGCTTTTGCGACCTTCCGATCGGACGACCCCGACAGCGCCCGGAGGATCGTCCCGTCGAGCTGAGCGATCTCCGTCTGGGTGTCGAAGGACGTCGATTCCGAGTTCGCGTCGGCCGCCCTGGTCTCCTTCTGGATCGCCTCCTTGACCGTCTCGTTGGTCAGGAACGTGGCGACGGCCAGGAAGGCGGCGAGCACGGCAACGGTGAGCGCTGCCCGCATCGTCAAGCTCGGCTCCTCCCCGCGCATGCCGGCGGCGTGGTGGCTCCTCTCGAAGCGCTCGACTGCCTCGTGGGCCTCCATCGCGCGGGCATGCTAGCCGCGCGGCGGTCACCGACGCGGTACGCGGCCGGGATGGCGTTGCGACGCTAGTCGTCCTTGCCGGACGAGGAGGTTGCGGCGGGCTTCTTGTCGCCGTTCTCGGACTTCTTGGAGTCCGACTTCGACTCCGAGGAGTCCCCGCCGCCGTCGCTCGACGGCGTCGCCGCCGCCTTGCGCGCGTAGTCGGTCGTGTAGAAGCCCGAGCCCTTGAAGTGCACCGCCACAGGCCGAAAGACGCGCTCCACGGGCGCGCCGCATTCCTGGCATACCGAGACAGGGTCGTCGGACATCGCCTGGAAGACCTCGAACTGGTGGCCATTGGGGCAGCGGTACTCGTAGATGGGCATGCCGGCGATTATGGCAGGGGGCGGAGCGGCCGCTTGGCACTCTCAGGTCCCGAGCGCCAGGCTAGCCGCGCCGGACCAGCGTGATGCCCGTCGACTGCCACACGAGCCAGATCGCCAGGTGGCGGCCGGCTCGGATCGGTGCTGTTACGAATTGACGCATGCCACTCCCTGTTGCGTATATTGCATCGCGACCTTCGGTGGGAAAAGTTGAGCCTGGATGGCACCGGAGGGCGGCAGAGGCTTTTGGCGTGAGGAAATTGAGCGTACGGAGGCGTTCGCGGCGGGCACTCGCGGCTGCCGGTATCGGCCTGTTGTGCGCCGCGCTGTTCCTCCTCGCCGTCCCCGCCGCGCAGGCCGCGCTTGGCTTCCAGGACCTCTCGGCCAAGCCTGCGAACCTGGCGGCGGGCGCCAATAGCGACTTTCGCATCCACATCGGATTCAGCGACCCCGGCGATCAGGTAAAGGACCTGATCGTCCACCTGCCACCCGGGCAGGTCGGCAACGCGACGGCGACACCGCTGTGCACGGTCGAAGAGCTCCATGCCGATCGTTGCCCGACGAACAGCCAGGTCGGGACGACGACTGCGAAGGTGGATGCCCATACGGCGGTGGTGGTCCCGCTCACGGTAAACGGCTCGATCTACAACCTCGTTCCGCGGGCCGGGGAGCCCGCGCGATTCGGGATCGTGCTGCGTCCCGCGGCAGGCCTCGCGCCGAAGATCGTCCAGCAATCGGCGGTGACCCTGCGACCGGACGACTTCGGCCTGGATACGACGATCAATGACTTCCCGCGCGAGGCAAACGGGCTGAAGACGGACATCAAGTCCTTGGACATCACACTGTTCGGAACCGCCAACGGGAATGGATTCAGCAGGAATCCCACGTCATGCATGGCCAGGACAGTCGGCGTCGAAGCGACCTCGTACTCGAATCACCACGCCAGCGCCTCGGCGCCGGCCTACACGCCGAGCAACTGCGAGGCCCTGCCGTTCTCGCCGGTCCTGCGCGTCGAGGTCGGTGGCGCCGGGATGACGCGCGCCGGGTCGAACACCCCCCTGACGACGGTCGTCGAACAGGCAGACGGGGAGGCGGGCTTGGAGAATGCCAAGGTCCTGCTGCCGACGGAGATCGGAGCGAACCCGGCGACAACCCTCAATCAGTGCCCCCTCAGCCAGTTCCGGGCGAGCGCGTCCGAATGCCCCGCCGACTCGATCGTCGGCCGTGCCACCGCAACCTCGCCCTTCCTCGCCAGCGCGCAAACCGGATCGGTCGTGGTCGTTGAGCCACCGGCCGGCGATTTCCTCGCCAAACTCGGCGTCGACCTCCACGGCCAGTTCCCGCTTCAGATCGTGGGGTCGTTCATCGCGGAGACCAACGGCCTGGGCAACGCCTTCACGGGGCTTCCCGACATACCGATCTCGCGCTTGGAGCTTCGGTTCCACGGCGGGCGCGAAGCCCTGGTGTCGACCGGACTCGATCTGTGCAACTCGCCGGCGCCCGTCTTCCACGCCGACTTCGCCGGCTACAACGAAAAACGGAAATCCACGGATCCTGCGGCGACCGTCGAGGGGTGCGACGACGGCGGCAAGCCAAAGGCCTCTGTCAAGCTGCGGAGGACCCGCTCGAAGCATCCGCGGATGCGGTTCAAGGTCCGCGCTGGTCCTGCCCCCGTCGCCAAGACCAAGCTGAGGCTGCCGAAGCCGCTTCGGTTCGCGAAGGGCAAGGCATGGCGAAAGGGTGTGAGTGCTAGGGCTGATTCGGGTCGCCTGCCAACGTCGGCGATTCAGCACTCCAAGCGCAGGCTGAACGCGACCGCTCCGGCCGAGGGGACCGACGTGCTGGTGGTGAAGCTCCGGCGCCACGCGCTTCGGCGCGCAAGGCCGCTTGCCAACCGAACCCTTCGCCTCCGGGCTAGCGTGCGCGACATTGACCGTCGCAAGACCTCGCGCACGGTCAAGGTCCACGTCCGCTGAACGTCGGCGGCGGGCCCGGATCATCTAGCCTCGGCGCCGCAGATGGCCAAAGCCGCCGAAACAACGGTCCCCGAGGTCGGCCTCGACGAGATCGTCGCGCTTTGCAAGCGGCGCGGGTTCATCTTCCCCTCGTCGGAGATCTACGGCGGGATCGGTTCCACATACGACTACGGCCACTACGGCGTCCTGCTTCGCAACAACGTGAAGGGCGAGTGGTGGCGGGCGATGATCGGCGAGCGCGACGACATCGTGGCGCTTGACTCGGCGATCCTCCAGCACCCGCGCGTTTGGGAGGCCTCGGGCCATCTCGAGGGCTTCACGGATCCGCTCGTCGACTGCCGCACGTGCAAGCTGCGCTTTCGCGCGAACAAGCTCGAGGACGCCCAGTGCGGGCGAAAGCCCTCCAAGCACCCCGGCGAGTTCGCCGAATGCGAGCTGACCGACGCGCGCGAGTTCAACCTGATGTTCGAGACGCACGTCGGGCCGGTGAAGGACACGGCCTCGGTCGCCTACCTGCGTCCGGAGACCGCGCAGGGCATCTTCATCAACTTCAAGAACGTCCTGCAGTTCGCGCGGAAGAAGCCGCCCTTCGGGATCGCGCAGATCGGCAAATCCTTCCGCAACGAGATCACCACCGGCAACTTCATCTTCCGGACGCGGGAGTTCGAGCAGATGGAGATGGAGTACTTCGTGCCGCCCGACGAGGCGCCGCAGTGGCATCAGTTCTGGATGGACGCGCGGTTGCGCTGGTACACGGACCTCGGCATCCGAGCGGACAACCTGACGCTTCGCGCGCACGGCCCCGACGAGCTGTCGCACTACTCCTCGGCCACCTCGGACATCGAGTACCTGTTCCCGATGGGGTGGTCGGAGCTCGAGGGGATCGCGAACCGCGGCGACTTCGACCTCACCCAGCACGCCCAGGCGTCGGGCGAGAAGCTCGAGTACTTCGACCCCGAAAGCGGCGAGGCGTACGTGCCGCACGTGATCGAGCCCGCCGCGGGCGTCGATCGGGCGATGCTCGCGTTCATGGTCGACGCCTACGACACCGAGGAGGTGGAGGGCCGAAGGCGAACCCTGCTCCGCCTCCACCCCAGGCTCGCCCCCGTGAAGGCCGCGGTGCTACCGCTGGTTTCGAAGGACGGAATGCCGGAACGGGCGCGGGAGACCTACCGGGAGGTTCGGGCGCACGTGCCCGCCGAGTACGACGAAGGCGGCTCGATCGGGAAGCGCTACCGGCGCCAGGACGAGATCGGCACCCCCTGGGGGATCACCGTCGACGGCCAGACCATGGAGGACGGCACGGTCACCCTGCGCGATCGCGACACGCTTGAGCAGGAGCGGGTGCCGGCGGAGGGCCTCGGCGACCGGCTGGCCGCGAAGCTCGCCGAGCCCTGGCGCCCGCCCAAGCTCGACTGACCTATGGGACCGTCTTGACCTTGGTCATGTAGTAGAAGAGCCCCGCCGCGATCACGGCCAGGAGCAGCGTGACCAGCGGCAGCCCGATGATCAGCATGAAGATCGCCGTCACCAGGAACAGCGCGCCGCCGGCCAGGTAGCGCGGACGTGGATCGTGTTCCATGATCGGCGCCTACCCGCGTCCGCGAGATCCATGCGCCAGTCGGCCGTATCAACGCAATCCGCGCTCGGCATCCGGGCGTAGATTGCGTTGAGACTGCACCTTCCTTCCTCACCAGCCACTTCCGGCTCACTCCCTCACTCGCCTCTCCGCCGCTTTCATCTGCCGCCGCAAGCCTGACGCTGCCCGCTTCGCGTCCGCGAGGCGCGCCTTCTGGTGACGCAGCGTCTCGGTGGGCCCCTCCACGCGTCGTTGAAGGTCCTCCTCGTGGTCTGCGGCATCGGCCAGCTCCTCCTCGAGGCGCTCGAGCTCGCGCCGGGCAAGGGCCACCTCCTGCCGCTTCGCCGAGGCGGACTCGCGGCGCCGGGTGGGGATGACCGCCGGCATACCGAGGGTGGGCGCCGACTGTTCGCGCTCGACCCGCCCGCGCATGACGCGGTCGCGCAAATCGGCGTCGCCCGCGGCCGCCCGCAGCGTCTCGCCGACGAGCTCGAGGGCGCGCTGGTTGACCGAATGGCCGGAATCGCGGGCGAGGCCTGCCGCTGCATCGACGACCGCGGCATTTGCCTCGCGCTCGCGCGTCGCGGCGGCGCGCCAGTCGGCGACGGCGTCATCGTCCCCCTCGAGCGCGCGGGCCTGAGCCTCCTCGAGCCCACGGCTCGCCGCAGCGAACTCACTCAGCGGCTCCGGTGACGAGAGCGCGGTGCGGTTGATCAGCCATGCGGCGACGCTCGGGCGCCGCAGCGTCTTGATGCGATCTGCCTCCTCGCGATCGCCCTCCGCACGCATCGCCTTGGCCAGCTGATTACGGCGTGCGACGAACCCCTCGGGGTGGTCGCGATAGAGCTCATCGAGGCGCTCCTCCGTTGAGGTTCGCTTCGCCGCCACGTTCTCGCGAGATTAACCGCGGCAATAAGTGACGTGCAGCACAGATCACCGGCGCAAGCGGCCGGACAACCACTAGTCTCAACGGTTACACGAGATGGTGCAACGATCGACTGACGAGTAAGCGCGAGAGATGGCGACGACGACGGCAAAGAAGGACGGGGTCTCCCAGACCGACAAGATCACCTACGAGGATCTGTACCGGCGCTGGGAGGAGGCCAACTGGAAGGCGTACGACCTCGACCTCTCGAAGGACCGCGAGGGATGGGATGCGCTCAGCGAGACGCAGCGCAAGGCCGCGCTGTGGACGTATTCGATGTTCTTCTACGGCGAGGACTCGGTCACCGACAACCTCTCCCCCTACATCGACGCGGCTCCCAAGGAGGAGCAGAAGTACTTCCTCGCCACCCAGCAGGTCGACGAGGCCCGCCACGCCGTCTTCTTCCACCGCTTCTTCAGGGAGGTCATCGAGGCGGGCAGCACGATCGGCTCGACGCTGGCCTACACGGAACCGCAGCTCGGGTGGGGCTACCGGAACGTCTTCGACCGCCTCGACCGGATGGGTGCAGAGCTCCGCCGCGATCGCTCGCTCCCCAAGTTCGCTCAGGCGATCGCGCTCTACCACATGGTCGTCGAGGCCACCCTCGCCCAACCCGGGCAGCACTTCATCGAGGACTACTTCACCAAGTCGGGCACGATGCCGGGTTTCACCGAGGGGATGCACAACGTCTCCCGTGACGAGCAGCGTCACATCGGCTTCGGGGTCAAGGTGCTTTCCGAGTGCTTCCGCGAGTCGGAGGAGTGCAAGGCGGCGGTGGCCGAGATCCTGCGCGAGGTGATGCGCTACTCGATGGCCGTCTTCGTCCCGCCGGGTTGGGAACTCTCCTACACGCGCTGTTATGGGTTCGAGCTCGAGGACATCTACGCCTTCGGGATGCGCTCGGTGGAGATGAAGTGGAAGGCGGCCGGCTACCCGATCGACGAGATGCCGCCGGACGTCTATCCGTTCGACATGTCGCTGTCACACGAGGAGCGGGCGCGGCGGGCGATCGCTCTGATGCGCGCCGGCGTCGCCGGCGAGCCCGTTCCGAACCCCGACTCCTCCCCGGAGGTGCAGGGCCTGCTGTTCGACGTCATCGCCCGCTCGGCGCACACGGACGCGACGAACGGGACCCCGGCGATCATCCAGTGGCGATTCGAGGACGCCGCGCCCTGGTACCTGCGGATCGACAACGGGAGCTCCGAGGCCGTGCAGGGCGAAGCCCCGGACCCCGACGTCACGCTCGAGACGAGCTGGCGCGACTGGATCGACCTATCGATCCGCGGCGGCGATCCACGGCTCGCGATGCTCCGGCGCAAGCTGCGACCGCACGGCTCCCTGCGGATGCTCTGGAGGATGCGGCGGATCTTCCCGCGCGCGGGCTGAATCAGCGAGCCAGCGAGCCAGCTGCGAGTTAAGGGTTCCGGCGGGCGTCGATCAACGGTCGGCGACGCGCAGGGTCAAGCTCAACCTGGGAGGCAACTATCGAGCGCGGTCTCGGTCTCGGCAGCCGTCGAGCTCAGATGACCCGCCGCGACGCTGCGCCCACGAGCCCAAAGGCCAGCACCGCGGCGGCGATGATCCATAGAGCGGTGCCGGTCCCGACCCACGATGCGAGGAACACCACGAGCGTCAGCACCCCGATCACGACCAGCGGGAACCCGATCGACACGGCCACGCCCACCTGCTTCATCGACTTGAAGCCGCTCGATCGATCGTTTGTCCGGCGAGCGCCGCTCACGACTTGCTCCCTATTGGGAGACGATACGCCGATTCCAGTCCCGCGGAGCCGGTGGCTGCTATTCGGCGACCAGGAGATACTCGAGGATGGCGCGCTCGAGCTTCAACAGCTCGGAGTAATCGCGCTCGGGGTCCGTCAGGCGCTGTAGCGCTGCCCCGTCGGCGGCTCCGAACATGAATGTCACGCACGTCTCGGCGTCGAAGCGCAGCGACAGCACGTCCTCCTCCTCCTTGCGGCGGAGAATCTCGGCCACGTGGCGGCGCGACCCTTGGTAGACCTGCGCGAGCTCGGCGCTGATCTCCGGGTTCTGCCGTCCGGCCGCGAACAGCTCGAAGATGAGGACGTAGAAGCCGGGGTCGCTCTGAAGGATCTCTTCGGCGCCCGCAACGAAG
>Ga0126312_10003757_pt1 | contig 10239 bp, 9 predicted proteins | sample Plot104A_FD_92537 | JGI IMG/M metagenome (GOLD analysis project Ga0126312, IMG submission 92537) | Serpentine soil microbial communities from UC McLaughlin Reserve, CA, USA - Plot104A | ecosystem: Environmental > Terrestrial > Soil > Grasslands | place: USA: UC McLaughlin Reserve, Lake County...
GAAAATCGTCCAGTAGCTCTCCTCCACGCCGAGCCGCGAGAAGTAGAGGAGCTGGATCGCGAGCAGGATCATCCCGATCGTGATCAGCCACCGGGAGCCGAAGCGGTCCGTGCTTCGCCCCGCGATCGGCGCGACGACCACGATCAGGGCCGTCAGCGGCAGGAACGCGGCGCCGGCCTGCACGGCCGAGTAACCGAGGATGCCCTGCATGTAGAGCGAGACGAAGAAAAAGACGCCGAACATCGCGAGTGCGACGAGCAGCACCGACAGGCTGGCGCCCGTGAACGTGGGGTTCTTGAAGAGGCTGAGGTCGAGCATCGGGATCCGCTGGTGCCGTTCGAGCAGGACGAACGCGACGAGCATCACCGCAGCGACGAGGAACGAGGCCATGATCCGGGTGGACATCCAGCCGTAGGTGTTGCCCTCGATGAGCCCGTAGGTGAACGCGAAGAGCCCGACGCCGGAGGTCACGAGCCCCGGCAGGTCGAGGCGCTGCTCGGCGGACTCGTCCTTCGACTCCGGGATCAGGATCAGGCTGGCCACGATCGCGATCGCGCCGATCGGGACGTTCACGAAGAAGATCCAGCTCCAGTTGATGTGCTCGGTGAGCAGGCCGCCCACGAGCGGTCCGATCGCGAGCGCGAGCGCGGAGACGCCCGCCCAGATGCCGATGGCAGTGCCGCGCTGCCGCGGCGGGAACGTCGCCGCGATGATCGAGAGCGTCGCGGGGTTCATCAGCGCGGCGCCGGCGCCTTGGACGACTCGCGCGCCGATCAGAACCTGCTCGCTGCCCGCGAGCCCGCAGGCGAGCGATGCCAGTGTGAAGACCACGAGTCCCGCGATGAAGATCAGGCGCCGGCCGAGCATGTCCGCGAGCTTCCCGCCGGTCAGCATCAGCGATGCAAAGGTGAGCGCGTAGCCGGTGACGATCCATTCGAGGTCGGAGAGGTCGACCTGGAGGTCGCGCGCGATCGACGGCAGTGCCACGTTGACCACCGTGTTGTCGAGCATGATCATGAAGAGCCCGAAGGCGACAGCCGCCAACGTCCACCACTTGCGCGCTTCTTCTGGAATCCAATGGAGCTTCACGGTTAGTGACCACTACGTTAGCGGCCACTAATCTCTCGCGTCAATGACGCAGCGACTCGCAGCCGCCGCCGCCCGCCACCCCTGGCGATCCGTGGGCGCCTGGATCGTCGCCGTCGTCGTCTCGTTCGTGGTGATCGCGCTCTTCCTCGGAGACGCGCTGACGGGGGAGGCCGAGCAGCTGAACAACCCGGAGTCGCAGCAGGCCTACGACCTGTTGGACGAGCGCCTGCCTCCGACGCCGGGTGACTTCACGAGCGACGTCGTCGTCGTCCGGTCCGCGTCCCTGCGTCCGAGCAACCCGCAGTTCCAGCAGAAGCTCGACGAGCTGAGCACCGTGCTCCGGTCGACGCCCGGCGTGATCTCCGTCTCGGAGAGGCCGCAGGCGACGAGCGGCGACGCGGCCGCGATCGGCCTCGGCCTCGCCGACGAGGAGGCCGCGGCGAACGTCGTCGACGCCCTCGAGGACGCCGACAACGAGACGTTCGATCTCTTCGTCACCGGAGAGTGGACCGTCGAGCACGACTTCCAGCAGCTCTCGGAGGAGGACCTGCAGAAAGGGGAGCTCCAGTTCGGCCTCCCCGCGGCGCTGGTCGTGCTCCTGCTCGTCTTCGGCGCGGTCGTCGCGGGCCTGATCCCACTCATCCTTGCGCTGATCGCGATCATCACTGCGCTCGGTCTCACCGCGCTCGTCGGGATCCAGTTCGACCTCTCGATCTTCACGGTGAACATGCTCTCGGGGATGGGCCTCGCACTCGGGATCGACTACTCGCTCTTCGTCGTCTCCCGCTTCCGCGAAGAGCGCTCGAACGGCCGCGACAAGCTGGATGCGATCTTTGCCACAGGAGGGACGGCGAGCCGAGCCGTGCTCTTCAGCGGGCTTGCGTTCGTCGTCGCGATGCTGGGCCTGCTGATGATCCCGAACACGATCTTCCGCAGCCTCGCCGTCGGAGCGATCCTGGTTGGGATCACTGCTGTGCTCGGCGCCCTCACGCTGCTGCCCGCGGTCGTGAGCCTGCTCGGCGACCGCGTCAACTCGCTGCGGATTCCGCTGATCGGTCGCGGCGCCGAGCGGGGAACCGGCGCCGAGGGCCGCTTCTGGGGCGGGATCGTCCGGGCCGTCATGCGACGACCGGTCGTCAGCCTGGTGCTGAGCGCCGGGCTGATGCTTGCTCTCGCGATTCCGGTCCTCGACTTCCGGACGGGCGAAGCGGGGATCCGGACTATGCCCGACCGGTTCCCGTCCAAGGAGGGCTTCATCGCGCTCGAGCAGGAATTCGGCGCTGGGACGACGGACAACATCCAAGTCGTCGTCGACGGCCCCGCTCCGCGCTCGTCGATTCGGCAGATCGCGACGAGGATGGAGCGGAATTCGGCCCTGCGAAACGTCGAGGTCGAGTACCACCCGAACCTGGCCGTGATCGAGGCGCTCCCGCGCGGAGACAGTCGCGACGAAGCCGCGCTCGCCACAGTGCGTGAGCTGCGAGGGATGGATGTCCCAGGCGCGCGCTTGCTCGTGACCGGCGAGACCGCCGAGAGCGTCGACTACTTCGCGCTCACCGACGAGTGGCTGCCGATCCTGATCGCGTTCGTGCTCGGACTCTCGTTCGTGCTGCTGACGATCGCGTTCCGTTCGATCGTTGTCGCCGCGACGGCGATCGCGCTCAACCTGCTCTCGGTCGGCGCGGCGTACGGCGTGTTGATCCTGGTCTTCGAAAAGGGCATCGGCAACGACCTGTTCGGTTTCCAGCAGGTCGACTTCATCGAGGCCTGGGTACCGCTCTTCCTGTTCGCCGTCCTCTTCGGGCTCTCGATGGACTACCACGTCTTCCTGCTCAGCCGCATCCGCGAGCGCTACCTGCAGACCGGAGACAACGACCTCGCCGTCTCCCGCGGGATCGGCTCGACGGCACGGCTGATCACGGGCGCCGCCCTGATCATCATCGCCGTCTTCGGCGGCTTCGCCGTCGGCGATCTCGTTGCGTTCCAGCAGATGGGCTTCGGCGTTGCGATCTCGCTCCTGCTCGACGCCACGATCATCCGCTCCGTGCTCCTGCCGTCAGTGATGAAGCTGCTCGGCGACCGCAATTGGTACCTGCCTGGCTGGCTCCGGTGGCTCCCGGACTTCCACGTCGAGGGCGGCCGGTGATCTGGACGCCCACCGAAGAGGTCCTGGAGCGGGCGAACGTCGTCCGGCTGATGCGCAGCCACGGCTTCGAGGACTACTGGGAGCTCGTGCGCCGCTCGCAGGAAGATCCGGACTGGTTCTGGCCGGCGGTGGTCGAGGACATGGGCCTCGAGTTCTCGACGCGGTGGGAGCGGGTCGTCGACGTCTCGCGGGGACCGGAGTGGGCGACGTGGTTCGTCGGCGGGAAGCTCAACATCGCCTGGAACTGCGTCCACCGCTGGGCCGAGCGGCGGCCGGACGCCGTGGCCTCGGTCTCGCTCGGCGAGGCAGGGGCGCGGCGGGAGCTGAGCTTCGCGGAGCTCTCGCGGGAGGTGACGAGGCTGGCGGAGGCGTTGGTGCAGCTTGGCGTCGGCGTCGGCGACCGCGTCGCGATCTTCCTCCCGATGTCGCAGGAGGTCGTGGTCGCCTCGCATGCGTGTGCGCACATCGGTGCGATCCAGGTGCCGATCTTCTCCGGCTTCGCGGCGCCCGCCGTCGCGCAGCGCCTGCAGGCGTCGGAGGCGAAGGTCGTGATCACAAGGGAGGTGTCGACTCGCCGTGGGCGCGAGGTGCCGATGCTCGAGATCCTCAAGCAGGCTCGCGCCGAAGCACCGTCGGTCGAACACGTCGTGCTGGCACCGTGGGACGAGCTCGTCGCCGAGTCGCCCGGGGAGCTGCCGCCGGCGGAGCTCGAGTCGGAGACGCCCTACCTGTTGACGTACACGTCGGGAACGACGGGGCGACCCAAGGGCGTCGTCCACGTGCAAGGAGGCTTCCTCGTCTCGATCGCGCGCGAGGTCTGCTACCAGGCCGATGCAGGGCCGGACGACGTCGTCCACTTCGCCACGGACATGGGCTGGATCATGGGGCCGTGGACGGTCGTCGGCGGCGGGGCGATGGGCTCGACGCTCGTCTTTGCCGAAGGCGCGCCCGACTGGCCGCCCGACCGGCTCTGGCAGCTGGTCGAGAACGAGCGCGTCTCCATCCTCGGCCTCTCGCCGACCCTGGTGCGGGCGTTGATCCCACATGGGAAGCCCAAGACGGATCTGTCCTCGCTGCGGGTGCTCGTGACCACAGGTGAGCCCTGGAACCCCGACCCGTACCGGTGGCTCTTCGAGGAGGTCGGCGGCAGCCGCTGCCCGATCATCAACTGCTCCGGCGGCACCGAAGTCGGCGCGTGCTTCCTCTCACCCACGCCGGCGATCCCGATCAAGGCGTGTTCGCTCGGCGGGCCGGCGCTCGGGATGGCGATGGATGTCGTCGACGGCGAGGGGCGGTCGGTGGTGGGCGCCGGCGAGGTCGGCGAGCTCGTCTGCCGTAAGCCGTTCCCGGCGATGACCCGTGGGTTCTGGCGGGACCCGGAGCGATACCTCGAGACCTACTGGCGCCGGTTCCCCGGGATCTGGACGCACGGCGACTGGGCGTCGGTGGACGAGGACGGCTACTGGTTCCTGCACGGTCGCTCCGACGACACGCTGAACATCGCGGGCAAGCGGATCGGGCCGGCGGAGCTCGAGTCGGCGGCGGTGGCGCATCCGGGGGTGCTGGAAGCGGCGGCGGTGGGGATCCCGCACGAGGTCAAGGGCGAGGTGGCGTGGGTCTTCTGCATCCCGGCGCCGGGCGTGGTCGCAGACGACGGGCTCGCGGCGGAGGTGGGCGAGCTCGTCTCGGGCGAGCTCGGCAAGGCCTTCCGCCCGGATAGGGTCGTCCTTGTGAACGCGCTTCCGAAGACGCGCAGCGCGAAGATCATGCGGCGCGCGGTGCGGGCGAAGGCGCTCGGGGCGGATCCGGGCGACCTCTCGTCGCTCGAGAACCCCGAGGCGCTCGAGGAGATCGGACGCGCGGTTGGCTGACGAGCTCAGCGGCGTCGCGCTGGTCACCGGCGGTGGTCGCGGGATTGGGGCGGGGATCGTGCGGGAGCTGGCGGCGGCGGGGATGAGAATGGCGGTGGCGGCCCGGTCGGCGGATCAGGTGCACGCGGTGGCGGAGGAGATCGACGGACTGCCTGTCGTCGTGGACGTGTCGTCACGGGAGTCGGTCGGCGAAATGATCGACCAGGTCGAGACCGAGCTCGGCCCGGTCGACCTGCTCGTCGCGAACGCCGGGATCAGCGGGCCGCGCGGAAGGAGCTGGGAGGTGGACCCGGACGCGTGGTGGCACACGCACGAGGTGAACGTCAGAGGGACCCACCTGTGCTGCCGGGCGGTGATTCCCGGGATGATCGAGCGCAGCGGCCGCATCGTCATCACGGCGAGCGGCGCCGCGTACCTCCCGGGCTCCCGCTCGACGGCGTACGGCTCGAGTAAGGCGGCCGTCACGAGGTTCGGCGAGACGCTCGCAGCGGAGGTCGCGGAGCACGGCATCGCCGTCTTCCCGATCAGCCCGGGGCTGGTTCTCTCCGAGATGACGAAGGATGCATTCGCTGCGGACGCGCCGTGGACGCCGCCCGAGCTCGCGCCGCAGCTGGTCCGGGTGCTCGCCTCAGGCCGCGCGGACAAGCTGAGCGGCCGCTACATCCACGCCGAGCACGACGACATCGAGGACCTGATCCGCCGCGCGGACGAGATCGTCGAGAACGATCTCAACGCGATCCGGCTGCAACGGTAGGCGCGCGAGTCGCCCACTTCGTGACTCGACCCGGCCCGTTAGGAAGCGGCGCGCGGCATGACCCAAGTCGCCCGGGCAGAGCCGATGAGGCGGCCGTCCTCGCCGAGCACGGCTGTGCCGGCATAGAGCTTCCGCCCCTCCTCGCCGAGCGGCCAGCCCATCACCACGCACCGCTCACCGGGATGCGGAAGGTGCTCGACCCTCGCCGTCAGCCGACCCAGGACCGGATTGCCGCGCTGACCGAACTCCACTGCGTAGGCGCCGGGACAATCCAGCGCCGCCCAGACGAACTCCGAGGAGATGACGTCAGGCCCCGGCGCCCACGTCGTGGCGACGAGCTTGCGCCCCTCCACCGGGCCTGCGTAGATCCGCATTCCGTCGTCGCGCTTCCAGCCGCAGACGAAGCACTCCGGAAAGACGCTCTCGCGGTCGCCGCGGGGAAGGGCCGCTGCCGCTGCCTCCTCGAACGACACCGACTCCGGAACGTCGAGCTCGAGCTCGGCCGGCACGGCGTCCGCAACGACTGCGTCGCCGTCGAGGAGCCGGAGACCGTTCTGCGTGTCCACCTCCAGCGGGCGCTCGAGCGGCGGCGGCAGCCGAAGCGTGACCTCGGCGGGGCCCGGCATGGACGACGCCAGGACGCCGCAGGTGTAGCCCCCGTTCGCCGATCCGCTCGGACCGCGAAACTTGCGCTCGATGACGATCTCCACTGCGGGTACAGTATGTTTTCGACTGTGAGGCGAAAACTGTGAGGCTTGCACTCGCCCAGATCAACACCGTCGTCGGCGACCTCGACGGCAACCGTGAGAAGCTAGCTGCACGCGTCGCGGAGGCGAGGGACCAGGGCGTCGACATCCTGCTCTTCCCCGAGCTCGCCGTCACCGGATACCCGCCCGAGGATCTGCTCTTTCGCCCGGAGTTCCTCCGTCAGGCGCGGCGAAGCCTCGAGGCCATCGCCGCGGAGGCGACGAGCATCGCGGCGCTCGTCGGCTTCCCGTGGCTCGAGCGCGACCTCTTCAATGCGTGCGCCGTCTGCGCCGGTGGCGAGGTCAAGGCGATCTACCCGAAGCGCTTCCTCCCGAACTACGGCGTCTTCGACGAGGTCCGCTACTTCCAGCCCGGCCGCAAGCTACTGCTGCTGAAGGTCGGCGAGGCGCTGCTCGGGCCGACGGTGTGTGAGGACATCTGGCAGCCCGGGCCGCCCGCGACGGATCTCGCACTGGCCGGCGCTCACGTGATCGCGAACATCTCCGCGTCGCCCTTCCACGTGGGGAAGGGGCTCGAGCGCGAGGAGATGCTGATCACGCGGGCGCGCGACAACGCGGCGTGGGTCGTCCTCGTCAACGCCGTCGGCGGGCAGGACGAGCTGATCTTCGACGGCCATAGCGTCGTGATCGACGAGGACGGCGAGGTCGTCGCTCGCGCCCCGTCGTTCGAGGAGGCGCTGCTCGTCGTCGACATCGACGCTTCCACGGCGATCGCGCGCCGGCTCGTCGACGCCCGGCGCCGCGCGCTCGCACGCGAGCAGGAGATCCCCGACCCGCCCGTGGTCGACCTCGGGGAGCCGCGGGAGCAGCGATCGCACGCCACGCCCGTGGTCGCGAAGCCGCTCGACGACCTCGAGCAGATGCGGCTCGCGCTCGAGCTCGGCCTCAGGGACTACGTCGAGAAGAACGGCTTCCGCGAGATCGTCGTCGGTGTCTCCGGCGGGATCGACTCCGCGCTCACGCTCGCCCTCGCCGTCGAAGCGCTGGGCCCCGAGCGAGTCCACGCCGTCTCGATGCCCTCGCGCTACTCCTCGGAGGCGACGCGGCGTGACGCCGAGGCCCTGGCCGACAACCTCGGCACGAGCTTCGTCGAGCTCCCGATCGATCCGGTCTTCGACGGCTTCTCGACGACGCTGGCGGATGTCTTCGAGGGCCGCGAGGCCGACATCACCGAGGAGAACCTGCAGGCCCGCATCCGCGGCGTCCTGCTGATGGGGCTTTCGAACAAGTTCGGCTGGCTCGTGGTGGCGACGGGAAACAAGTCCGAGCTCTCCGTCGGCTACGCCACGCTCTACGGGGACATGGCGGGCGGCTTCGCGCTGCTCAAGGACGTCTTCAAGACGGACGTGTTCCGACTGGCGCGCCACCTGAACGCGCGCGCCGGCCGCGAGCTGATCCCGCAGACGATCATCGAGCGCGCCCCGAGCGCGGAGCTCCGCGACGACCAGCTCGACGAGGACTCGCTGCCGCCCTACCCGGAGCTCGACCGCGTCCTCGAGGCGTACGTCGAGGAGGATCGGTCGCACGAGGAGCTGCGGACGGATGGGTTCGACCCTGACGTCGTCGACCGCGCGATCGCGCTGATCGATCGCGCCGAGTACAAGCGGCGGCAGGCGCCGCCCGGCGTCAAGCTCCGCCCGAAGGCCTTCGGCCGCGACCGCCGCACACCGATCACGAACCGCTGGCGCGGCTAGCGCGGGAGCGCCGCGTCACGGGGTCAGACCCCGGGTCGAAAGGCACGCGAAAGACCCACGGATGTGTCACGCACGATCCACAGATCCGCATGAATTGCACGGCGGTCATGTCGGATCTGGGGAGAGATCGTCACAGTCTCGTCACGGGGTCTGACCCCTGGAGTTGGCGTGCGTGCCGAGGGTGGTGGCAAGGGATGCGTGCGGACGGCCCCACCCGTCAGCGCCGATCGGCGTCGATTGCCTCCTGCAGCAGCATCAGAGCCGCTGCGCGCGAGAGTAGGACGTCCCGCTCGGCTGCCAGATCGGCCGCGAAGCGCTCGCTCAGGCGCTGGTAGACAGGGAAGAGTGGCTGGCCGACCAAGCGCGCTTCCATGCGCTCGATCGTCTCCCGAAGCTCAGCTTCGCTCGGCTGCATCGCGCAGACCTCGGAACCACCGCAGCCGCTCGGAATACGGAACCGCAGCATTCGCCGGCGACGTCGACGGCAGGACGAAGAGCTGCGTCTCACCGAGGCGACGCTCCTGCGCGCCGAGCTCGGGGCGCTCGCCGAACGCGCCGCGGTACGCCTCCTTGCCGACGAACGCGATCCACTCCGGCCGCAGCTCGGTAGCGATCCGGCGCAGCCGCTCCGCCGCACCCGCGAAATCGGCGCGACGCAGATCACCCGCTCCGCGGGTCGTGCGCAGCGCCGCGTTCGTCACGCCGAGACCGTAGGAAGGCAGCTGCTCCTGCTCCTCCGGCGCGAGCAGCCGCGGCGTGAACCCCGCGTCATCGAGCAGCCGCCAGAAGTCGTTGCGCGGGTTGGCGAAATGCGCGCCGGCCTTAGCCGACCAGTGTCCTGGGTTGATCCCGCAAAAGAGGACCCGCAGCCCGGGCGCGAGAACATCCGGGAGTGTGTTATGCCGCTTCGAGCTCGAGTTCGGGGTCGCGGCCATCGAGACGCAACTCAAACAGGCGTCTGATGTCCTCGCCGGTCAAGGTCGCCGCGAAGCTCGGGCGCGCGCGCTCGAACTGGATCACCTGGACGGCATCCTCGTGGTCGCCGTAGCACCGCGCGTAGCACTCCGCCTCATTGAGCACTCGCAACCGCATCGACCGGACCGTAAATTGCACACCGGACGGTGACGGTTCGCGCCAAGCACTTCGAGTACTGGATCACGCTCGACGAGGACGGGTTGACCGCCGATGGCGAGCCGATGCAGCTTGCGGATGCGAGCGCAGAGCATCTCCTCCTCGCCGGGCTGGCCCGCTGCTCGATCCAGAGCCTCGCCTACTTCGCGCGGCAACGGAACCTCGAGGTGCGGACGTCGGCGTACGCGTCGGGGACGGTGACACGGCGCGCAGATGACGATCGCTACGGCTTCGCCGAGATCGAGTGCCGCATGGAGGTCGAGCTCGACGGCGAGCTCGACGACGATGCCCTCCGCTCGCTGCTCCAGAGCGCCGAGTGGGGCTGCTTCGTGGGCGCCTCGCTCCGTCCCGCGCCGCGCTACAAGTGGCGCGTCAACGGCCTCGATCTATGAGCCGCCGCTTGCGGCGGCGCGCTGAGCGCGTGCGAGCTTTGCTCGTGCGGGCGTCTGAAATGACCGGTCGATCCGCGAACGGCTACGAGATGCGGCCGTGAGCACCGCGGTCCTCGACGTCGAGGCGGTGCGCGCCCGCTTCTCGGCGCTGCAACGGCCCCACGCCTTCTTCGACGGCCCGGCCGGCACGCAGGTTCCCGACGAGGTCATCGCCGCGATCGCCGCGTATCTCCGTGAATCGAACGCCAACGTCGGCGGCGCCTTCGAGACGAGCCGCCGCACCGGCGAGCTGGTCGAGCACGCCCGGGAGACCGCCGCGCGGTTCCTCGGCTGCACCCCTCGCGAGGCGATCTTCGGCCCGAGCATGACGAACCTCAACTTCATGCTCACGCGCA
>Ga0126312_10003758_pt1 | contig 10235 bp, 6 predicted proteins | sample Plot104A_FD_92537 | JGI IMG/M metagenome (GOLD analysis project Ga0126312, IMG submission 92537) | Serpentine soil microbial communities from UC McLaughlin Reserve, CA, USA - Plot104A | ecosystem: Environmental > Terrestrial > Soil > Grasslands | place: USA: UC McLaughlin Reserve, Lake County...
GAGCAGCCACGGTCGTCGCCTTCGTCGGGCGCGCGCTCGCCTTCTACGCCGCTCATGCAATCACGGTCGAGCGGCTGATGACCGATAACGCGATGCAGTACCGCCGCAGCCGTGATCTGCGGCTGCTGCTCGAGCAACACCAGATCGGGCACCTGAAGACCCAGCCCTACCGGCCGCGCACGAACGGAAAGGTCGAGCGCTTCCACCAGACGATGGCGCGCGAGTGGGCCTACGGGCTCATCTACGACTCACATGGACAGCGCTACACCGCACTGCCACACTGGCTCGACCACTACAACACGCGGCGACCGCACAGCTCACTCGGAAACCGGCCACCCATCAGCCGCATTCACAACGTCTATAGGCACGTCATCTAGCCGACGCGTGCACTATGCTCCGCCACTTCGTAGATGCCGCAGTCATCTCGCCCATCGCCGTCGCCCGGCCGGGGGAGCAGAAAGAGAGTAGTGACCCGCGCACTCCGGGCGCTGCTGTTCCGCTCCGGAGTCGCGTTGACCCTCGTAGTTTTCCTCGGCGTCTTCTCGATCGGCATGCCGCCGCCCGCGAAAGGGGATCTCGTCTCGCAGACCTTCACACCGGTTGCGGACGCCTACGTGAGTTCGGCGACGCCGAGCACCAACTTCGGTGGAGCGACGAGGCTGAAGATGGACAGCTCGCCGGTACTCAGCTCGTACGTCCGGTTCGACGTGGCCGGTCTGACCGCACCCGTGACACGCGCCACGTTGCAGGTGTACATGAGGACGAAATCGAAGACCGGCTTCGAGGTTCGCGGTGTCGCGGACAACTCGTGGGGCGAGACGACGATTACGTATGCGAACGCGCCGGCGTTCGCGTCGAGCCCGTCGGCCGCCTCCGGCGCGGTTCGGCCCGGTCGCTGGGTAACGGTCGACATCACACCGTTGGTCACCGGGAACGGTTCTCTCTCGATCGCGCTGACGACCGGCCGCACCGCCGAGATCGACGTCGACAGCCGCGAAGCAGCGAATCGTCCGCGGCTGGTCGTCGAGACAGCGGGGAGGGACGTGACGCCGCCGAATGCCCCCGAAAACCTCGCCCTTACCTCGGCAACGTCGTCGACCCTGGTCGCCTCCTGGTCCGCTTCGACGGACAACACCGGTGTCGCCGGTTACGACATCTTCCTGAACGGCAGCAAGATCGACACGACCGCGAGCACCGCCTACGGCTTCGCCGGCCTCACCTGCGCCACGAATTACACGCTCGGCGTCGAAGCCTTCGACGCGGCCGGGAACCACTCGACGCGCGCGTCGGTTGCTGCGTCGACCACAGCCTGCTCGGTGGCCACGCCGCCTCCGTTCAGGTTCATCTACAACTCCGGTTCGGCCCCCGCGGCGGTGGCGTCATACGGCTGGAACCTGATCGACGTCAGCTCGAAATCGGCGGCGGACCAGCTGCCGAGTGTTGCGAGGGCCCTGGTGTGGGTCGGCGACTACGACAACACCAAGTGCACCTGGGAGGTTTCGGATACGTCGCTGAAGTCGCAGGTGATTGCCGGCGTCGGCGATCCGAAGATCGTCGGCTACTTCTTCTCGGACGAGGCGGACCCGTATGCGTGCGCGAACGCTCCGGCGCAGCACAAGGCCCGCAGTGACCTGATCCACTCGCTCGATCCGACGACGCGCACCGTGATCGTGCTCAACTCGAACGGGTTTTCCGGACAGGGGTCGCAGGATTCGATCGACCAGCTTCCGCTCTGGAAGGGGACGGCGGACGTCATCGGGCTCGACCCGTACCCGTGCTACCAGCGTCAGGCGTGTGACTTTTCCTGGATTGACAAGACGATTCAAGCTGCGGACGCAGCCGGACTGAACTACTGGGGCGTCGTGCAGGCGTTCAACGACTCGACGTGGCGATGGCCCACTGCCGACGAATTGACGCACATGCTCAACCAGTGGGCCGCCTCGAAGGAAACCGGCTCAATGGTCTTCGCGTGGACGTGGTCCGGCTACAAGCTGAGCGACCATCCCGACCTGCTCACGGCGCTGAAGAGCTTCAACACCACAGGACTGGTCCCATCGGACACGACGCCGCCGAGCGCGCCCGGCGGTCTGACCAAGACCGGTGCGACCGCGACGAGCGTCTCGCTCTCGTGGACCGCCTCGAACGACGACGTCGGTGTGACCGGCTACAACGTCTACAACGGCTCCACGCTCGTGACCACCGCGATCTCGACGAGCTACACGGTCGGCTCGCTCAGCTGCGGGACGAGCTACACCTTCGGGGTCGAGGCGAAGGACGCCGCCGGCAACGTCTCCACGCGGGCAACGCTGTCCGCCTCGACGAGCCCGTGCTCGACGTCGGACACGACGCCGCCGACCGCTCCGGGGACGCCCACTGTGACCGCCTCCGACGGGAGCACGATCACCGTCTGGTGGACGGCTTCGATCGACAACGTCGGCGTCGCGGGCTACGACCTCTACGTGAACGGGGCCAAGGTCGCGAATACGACGGGCACCCAATACACGTTCAGCGGGCTGAGTTGTGGCATCACCTACACGCTCGGGGTCGAGGGCTTCGACGCCGCAGGCAATCGCTCGACGCGATCGACCGTCGCCGGCCCTACCAGCGCCTGCCCTGCGGGCGATCCGGTGATCACCGCCGCCGGCGACATCTGCGGGTCGCCGACCGACTGCGCGCCGACCGAGAAGCTGCTCGAGACGATCGCGCCGACACGGGTGCTCACGCTCGGCGACAACGCCTATCCCGACGGCTCCAGCTCGAACTTCGCCGACTACTACGCGCCGAACTGGGGCAAGCAGCTCGCCAAGACGAGCCCGGCGCCCGGCAACCACGAGTACCACACGAGCGGCGCCGCCGGTTACTTCGGCTACTTCGGCTCGCACGCGCCGGCTCCGTACTACTCCTTCGATCTCGGCGCCTGGCACCTGATCTCGCTCAATGGGGAAGTCGGCGTCTCCGCCGGATCCGCGCAGGAGATCTGGCTGAAGAGCGACCTCACCGCGCACCCGGCGCAGTGCATCCTCGCTTACTGGCACGAGCCGCGCTTCTCCTCAGGCGCCGAGCACGGTAACGACGCCGACTTCGACGCCTTCTGGCGCGACCTCTACGCAGCCGGAGCCGACATCGTCCTGAACGGTCACGACCACGACTACGAGCGCTTCGCCCCGCAGACCCCCGGCGCGGTCGCCGACCCGAAGGGCATCCGCGAGTTCGTCGTCGGCACCGGCGGCGACAGCCACTACAGCTTCTCCGCACCGGTCGCGAACAGCGTCATCCGCGACAACACGAGCTTCGGCGTCCTCAAGCTGACGCTCCACGCGGGCAGCTACGACTGGCAGTTCGTCCCCGTCGCCGGCGCGAGCTTCACCGACGCCGGCACCGGCACCTGCTAGAGGCTTGATGTGAAACGAGGCGGGTTCGCAGGGGCCCGCTGCAGCGTGACGAGGGCTTCCAGTCCTATTGTCCCTCGAGATTGGAGGCTGCGCGGAGCGGGCGGGAAGCCGTTGCTCACGGACGCAGAGCTGGTCACGTTGGCGGTTTGCGCGGGCCGCGATCGGGATCAGCTCTGACCGGCAGTTTCCTGCCGGCCGCTCGCCGCCCTGCTCACCGGCACGCAAGCCGCCGTCGTGCTCACACCAGACAAGACGCGCATCGAAGCGAACCTCGACCGCGAACGCGCACTCGCCTCAACCCGGCTGGTGATCGAGAGCGTTTTCTCGGACCCTGAAAGAACAGATGCGGCTCGAGCGACACCCTGCCCGCACCGCCGCCGCTCTCGCGCTTCGGATGCCAAACGCACCCTCGCGCTGACGCTCGCGATCCAGCTAGCTTCCGACGTCGCGCCTCGTCACGATCTCCCGCGCGCGAAAGCCAAAGCAGCCCATCCGAGCGGGCCTTATGGTGGGCGCACCTGGGATCGAACCAGGAACCTCCCGCGTGTGAAGCTCGCGTGTGGTTCGCCAGCTGTCGCCGCGTGACGCCGGATCCGCGCCGCTGGGCGGAAGGCGCTGGGGCGTCGCGGGGCGCTGACGCCACCTGTCGCCACATCTACCTCGCATGGATCTCGCACGGCGCGGCGGCGCAGGATGGAGAATCCGGGCGATGGCCGAGCGATTGACGTTCACGAAGTACGGCTTGTTCTGACATCGAACGCTGGGCGGTGGCGAGGAGCTTGACATCGTTTTGTCGGGGGAGGAGACTCGGGTTGCCGGGGAGATAGGTCGGCGAGATTACGGGCTCGCCGCGGCAGGTCTCGCATGGGATTCGCTCGTTCGGTCGAGCTGACGCCTTGCGGAGTATTTCTGCGCCCGAATGGAAGGGCGCGAGCTTGGCGGTCCATTTCGGGGTCGAGAAACGGAGGACTCAGTGAGCAAATTCGGACTGTTGGTCGGAGTGGGCAGAAGCGAAGCGAGAGCGGGAAGGTCGCGGGCCTCGATGATTGGCCGCGAGTACGCGGCACGACGTGTCTCCCTGATAGGGCTGCTGTTTGGAATGCTGGCCGTGTTTGGTGTCGGGGTCGCGGGTGCAATGCCGCTGGGGGCGATCACCGAGTTCGCGGCCCCGGGTAGCGACCCCGCCCAGGTGGTGGCGGGCTCGGACGGGAACCTCTGGTTCAGCGACCGGAACGGGGCGGTCGGGCGGATCACGACGGACGGGACGGTCACCGAGTTCACCAACGGCCTGAATCCAGGAAGCGCCGTCCGGTCGATCGCGATGGGCCGGGACGGCAACATGTGGTTCAGCGACCCCGGCACCATCAGGGCTGTCGGGATGATCAACCCGACCACGCACGCGATCAGCGAGTTCAGCCTGCCCGCGGGCAGCATGCCGCTCGGGATCGCCGCGGGCCCGGACGGGAACGTCTGGTTCACCGACAACGGCACCACCAAGGCGATCGGGATGATCAACCCGATCTCACACGCAATCAGCGAGTTCAGCAGCGGCCTGAACGCGGGCAGCAGCCTGCAGCAGGGGCTGGTGGCGGGCCCGGACGGCAACCTCTGGTTCACCGACAGCGGCACGACCAGGGCGATCGGGATGATCAACCCGACCACGCACGCGATCAGCGAGTTCAGCAGCGGCCTGAACGCGGGCAGCGCCCCGGGCGCTTCGATCGTGGTCGGCCCGGACGGCAACCTCTGGTTCACCGACAACGGCACCACCAAAGCAGTCGGGATGATCAACCCCACGACGCATGCGATCAGCGAGTTCAGCAGCGGCCTGAACCCGGGCGCCAACCTGGGCAGGGTCGCGGTGGGCGCGGACGGCAACCTCTGGTTCGGCGACAAGGGCACGACCCACGACATTGAGGTGATGAATCCGACTACGCACGCGATCACCAAGTTCAGCGGCCTGAACGCGGGCAGCCTTCCGGGCGGGATCTGGTCGGGATCGGACGGCAATGTCTGGTTCACCGACCAGGGGACGATCAGGGCGATCGGGCGGATCGGTGTGGGCGCACCGGCCGCGTCGGTCACCGCGCCGTCTGTGTCCGGGTCGGGCGGAGTAGGTGTCCCGCAGACGTGCGGAGGTGACGTCTGGTCGACGTGGGCAGAGCAACAGCCTTCACACGACGCGTTCGGCTTCGACGGCTACCAGTGGCTACTCGACGGCAGCCCGATCACGGGCGCGACCGGGGCCGCGTACATCCCGACCGTCGCCGACACGAGCCATTTGCTCTCGTGCAAGGCGACGGTCACGTACGCGCTGCTTGTGGTCACCAATTCGGCGACGAGCGCGGCAGTTCATGTCAAGGGCGCCGCTGAAGAGTTGACCGACCTCGGTGTAGCTGTCGCCGGAGTCGGCCCCGGCCGGAGCCTCACTGCCAAGGTGACCGCGATTGAGGGCTATGTCGCAGCGAACGACACGGCGAATGCGTGTGACGCGCTGGGCGCTTTCGTCAACGAGGTGAACGCACAGACCGGCAAAAAAATCAGCACGGCGCAAGCGGCCTCGTTCGTCTTGCAGGCGCAAGACCTCGACGCCGCCCTCGGCTGCTAACGCGAACGTCTGCCAGCAGCAGAATCAGACGGGGAGGCCCGCCACGGCGGGCCTCCCCGTCGCTAGCTAATACTGGTGTTCGTCTGCCGCCGCCAACTCGGGGACGCAAAAGCCTTGCGAAGCAGAGCTTTCGATGATTGGGCGCACCTGGGATCGAACCAGGGACCTCCCGCGTGTGAAGCGGGCGCTCTCCCGCTGAGCTATGCGCCCCGAGCACCGCTTACTTTAGCCGCGGCTTTGGCGGCGCGGCACTGCGTCCGTGCGCGCACTGTGAGGAGCGAGGGCCGCCCCCGGAGGCGGCACTGGACCACGCGAATCGAGCGACAGCGGTGCCTACCGGAAGGCGCCTCCGATCAGGATCTGCTGCGAGCCGGCGACGTCCGGCAGCGCGCTGTAGACGCGGACGGCGTCGCGCGAGACGCCGAAGTGGCCCATGTTGTACGTGGCCATCGTCCCCGAGCGGCCGCGCAGGGTGATCGTGCCGACGGGCATGAAGTCGAGCGTGACCCAGAGAACGCGTCCGTCCGGGAGGTTCACGTTCTTGACCTGCGCGGAGAGGAGGCTGAAGCCGCCGCAGCCGCTGAACTTCGTCTCGTCGGCCGTCGCCTGGCCGCTCGGCGTCTGGCCGCCGATCGGGGAGCCGCTGAGCGTGTTCTTGAGGGTGCCGCCGGTCTGGCAGCCGGGTGGGCTCGGCGGCGGCGGGCTCGTGACGGTGAGCGAGAACGTGCCCGTCGCCGTGGCGCCGGCCGCGTCGGTCACCGTGACCTGGAACGTCGACGTCCCCAGCGTCGTCGGCGCGCCGAGAGCGAGCCCGGACGGCCGGAGCGCGAGGCCGGACGGGAGCGTCCCCGACCACGTGTACGGCTCCGTGCCGCCGGTCGCACGGAACGTCGTCGTGAAGAAGTTGTTCACGAAGACGTTGCTGCCGGCGCCGACGTCGCAGACGCCGTTCGCGCAGTTGAAGAACTGCGTGTCGATCGCCAGGCCCGGCGCGGTCGTGCCCGCCGGCGTCGTGCCGGTGCCGGTGAGCGCCGCCGTCTGCGGGCTGTTCGGAGCGTTGTCGGTGACGACCAGCTGAGCCGACCGCGTCCCGGCCGCCGAGGGATTGAAGGCGATCGAGACGCTGCAACTGGCGCCGACTGCGAGCGTGAGGCCGGAGCAGCCGTCGCCGACGACCGTGAAGTCGAGCGTGTTCGGCACGGCCGCGCTGTTGATGAAGAGCGGCGCGGTACCGATATCCGTGACGGTCACGAGCTGCGAGGCGCTCCTCGTGCCGGTGTCCTGCGACGCGAAGGTCAGCGAGGTGGGCGAGAGCGAGACAGCGGACGCAGACGTCGTCGTCGAAGGCGTGCATCCCGCGAGCGAAGCCGACGCCGAGGTCGCGCCGTCGCTGACGGTGACGCGGCACGTCGACGAGCTGTACGGCGACGACTCGATCCGGAACGACCCCGACGAGTCGCTCGTGCCGCGGACCGCGCCGGGATCGACGAGGACGCTGTGGTTCGACAGCGCGCCGCTGCCCTCGACGCGGAGCTGTGTTCCGTTCAGCTCCGAGCGCGTGATCGTTATCGCCGCTGCCGCGTTCGCGGCGCCCGCCGCGAGCGCAACGAGCGCCAGCACGAGCGCAGGCCGGCGCATTCGCTTGGTCGTCATCGGTGCTCCTCCTCGGATTTTCGGCTGCCGGGTCCTCCGCCGGATCGTCGCCGGATGCGGGCGGCGAGACAATTGGACCTTGGTCCTACGACCGTGCGGCCGTGTCGGATTCACGTCGCATGGCGCCGGCTGTGACCAAACTGTGGGCGGCGACGTATGGACGATGTGACGGCCGCGACGACGAGCCTCCCGGCGCAGCGCTTCGGCGCCGCGCGGGCCCCTTCGTTCGCCGAGGCCGCGGAGCGCCACCTCGACGACGTCTACCGCTACCTGCTGATGCTGACGCGCGACCACTCCCTCGCCGAAGACCTTGCCGCGGAGACCTTTGAGCGCGCGCTCCGGACCTGGCGCCGGTTCGACCCGCGGCGCTCGTCGCCGCGCACCTGGCTCTGCACGATCGCGCGCAGCACCGCACTCGACCACTTCCGCGCCGAGAAGCGGCGCCACCGGCGCGAGGAGGCGGTCTCCGAGGCCGAGGGACAGTTTGAGCCGCCGGATCTCGGCCTGTCGCCCGCGCTCGAGCGCGCGCTCGCCGCGCTCAGCGCGGCCGACCGGGAGGTCGTCGCACTGCGCGTCGTGCTCGACCTCGACGCCGAGAGCGCCTCGCGGCTGCTCGGCATCAGTGCAACCGCCTGCACCACGCGGCTCAGCCGCGCCCTGAAACGACTCGAGGAGCTGATGAGCGATGACGAGTGACGCGATCCTGAGCGAGCTGCGCACGCTGCCCGGCGCGCCCGAGAGCCTGCGCGAGCGCGTGCGCGCCCTGCCCGAGCCCAAGCCGCGCTTCTCGTGGGCGGTGCCGCGGATCGACGTCCGTCGCACGCTGCTCATTGCCGCGCCGGCCGTACTCGCGCTTGGCTTCGGCGCCGCGGCGCTGCACGGGCTGGTCGACGGCACGTCGACGGGATCGCGTTCGGTCGCGCTCGAGCCCGCGGTCACTCATGGCCACAGCGGCGCCGGGAGCAGCGCAATTACGACGACGCCGGTCTTCTCCGCGCACGATCGGCGCGCGATCGGCGCCAACGGGTTCGCCGCCGCGCCGGAGGCGAAAGACGCGACGACCCTGCCGCCGTCGACGACGCGCCTGAACAAGTACAACGCGTGGCTCCGCCTCCGCGTGAGCGACGACCGGCTCGCGAGGTCGACCACCCGCGCGATGCAGATCGCGCGTGGCTACGGCGGCTACGTCGCGTCCGTCGACATGAACACGCCGAGCCGCCGCGGCACCGCGTTCCTGGTGCTGCGCGTCCCGGTGACGAAGGTCGAGGACGCCGTGCTTCGCCTCGGGAAGCTGGGCGACGTGGCGGCGCAGCGCGTTCGGATCCAGGACCTCACGCGACAGGCGAACACGCTGAGCCGCGACATCCTCCGGCTCCGCACGACGATCGTGGGGCTCGAGCGCAAGCTTCGCGGGAAGCTGACGGCCGAAGAGCGGCTGCGCGTCCAGTACCAGCTCGCCGAGGCGAAGCAGCAGCTTGCGCAGAAGACGAAGGCTCGCTCGGCGACCGTGCGCGAGGGCACGCTAGCCACGGTCTCGCTGAGCTTCTTCACGCCGAAGGCCGCCGCCGCCAAGCCCGATCGCGAGAGCGGCCTCGAGAGCACGCTCCGGAGCGCGGGCGACTTCCTCCTGCTCGAGCTCTCGTGGCTCCTCTACGCGCTGATCGTGATCGGCCCGATCGCGCTGCTCGCGGCGGCGGCGGTGGTCGCGGCCCGTGCGGCGCGCCGCCGCAGCGACGAACGGATGCTCGAGAGCGCGTAGCTGTTAGCTTCCGCGCCGTGCTCGCCGCGCTGTCGCCCGCGCACAAGCTAGGCCTCGGCCTGTCGGCCCTCGCGTTCGTGCTGTTCGCCCTCATCGCGTCCATGGTCGTGCCGCGGTACCGCGAGCAGTTTCCGGGCCGCCGCCTCGGCTGGTTCGTCTTCGTCTCGACGCTGTTCTTCGTCGGGATGATGACCGCCGTCGTCTTCTTCGGGAAGGAGGAGGCGGAGCCGGGCGAGGCGGCCGTCGAGGCCACGACGACCGAAGGCGCGACGACCGGCGCGACCACGACCGGCGCGACCACTACCGGAGCCGAGACGTCCGCGACCGCGGCCGGCGGCGACAAGGTCTTCAGCGAGAACTGCGCCGCCTGCCACACCCTCGCCGCCGCTCACGCGACCGGGAACGTCGGCCCGAACCTCGACCAGCTCAAGCCGTCGGAGGACACGGTCGAGCATCAGGTCGAGAACGGCGGCGGCGGCATGCCGGCATTCGAGGATCAGCTCAGCGACGAGCAGATCTCGGCCGTGGCCGCGTACGTCTCGAGCAACGCCGGCAAGTAGACCGCGGTAGAGCGGCGGCCCGCCGCCGCGGCGACGTGCGGCTGGCCCCACCACGAGACGCCTGCTGACCCCATCGTCGGCGCCGCCCGGCGGTGGGAGGCTCGCTTGTGCAAGCAGCCCACCGAAACGAAGGAGTTGTCATGACAGAGCTGGCTCACCGCACATCGAACGGCCTCGACGTCGCGCTCCTCTGGAGTCGCAGCACGGGCCGCCTCCTCGTCGCCGTCGAAGACACCCGCACCGGCGAGTCGTTCTCCGTCGAC
>Ga0126312_10003759_pt1 | contig 10233 bp, 8 predicted proteins | sample Plot104A_FD_92537 | JGI IMG/M metagenome (GOLD analysis project Ga0126312, IMG submission 92537) | Serpentine soil microbial communities from UC McLaughlin Reserve, CA, USA - Plot104A | ecosystem: Environmental > Terrestrial > Soil > Grasslands | place: USA: UC McLaughlin Reserve, Lake County...
CCACGGCAAGCACTGCGAGGAACGTGACGGCCTGCACGGTGACCACCGCGGCGGGGATCGTCTCGCGCGGGAAGCGGGCCTTGCGGATCAGCGAGCCCTGGTCCAGCAGCGCCGGCGCCGCGCTCAGCAGCGCCTGCGAGAAGAAGATCCAGACGACGAGCCCGACCATCAGGAACAGCGGGTAGTCGTCGTGCTCGGCGACCTTGAAGACCACGCCGAACATCAGGTAGTAGGCGCCCATCAGGACGAGCGGGTTGACGACGTACCAGGCCACGCCCAGCGCGGAGCCCTGGTACTTGCGCCGCAGCTCGCGGCGGACCATCTGCTCGAACAGGAAGCGGTAGCGCACCGTCCTTATCGTCGCATCAGGACTCTGCGGAACGCGTCGAATGCGGGCTTGGGGCGAAGGTCGGAGTCCAGCAGCGTCGCGTCGCCGAAGCCCGGGTAGGCGGTCGGGACCCAGGAGTCTGCATCGTCCACGCCCCAGATGGTGAACCGCGCGCACTGCGGGCAGCCCTCGACGAGCCGCTCATACTGCGCAGCCTGGGTGGCGGCCTGGTTGCCTTTCGTGCGCACGTCCATCTCCGTCAGCTCGACCCGCAGGCCGAGCTTCGCGAAGCGCGCGATGTTCGCCTCGTAGGCCGGCGGGGGCACGGTGTCGACGTGGGCCTGCAGGCCGATCCCGTCGATCGGGACACCGTGGCGCCTGAGCTGCGCGACCAGCCTGTACACGGCGTCGGCCTTCGTCCCCTCGCCCTCGGCGCCGTAGTCGTTGTAGAAGAGCTTCGCCCGCGGATCGGTCGCGTGCGCGATGCGGAACGCGAGCGCGAGGTAGCCCGGGCCGAGCTTGTCGAGCCAGATCGAGCGCCGCAGCCGGCCGCGGTCGTCGACCGCCTCGTTGACGACGTCCCACTCGCCGATGCGGCCGGCGTAGCGCTGCATCAGGGTCCTGATGTGGTCGCGCAGCGCCGCGCGCATGTCGTCCGCCGACAGGTCGTCCAGCCAGTCCGGGTTCTGCAGGTGCCAGACGAGCGCGTGGCCGCGCACGGCCATCCCGCGCGCCCGCGCGAAGTCGACGATCCGGTCGGCCGGCCCGAACTCGAAGCGCCCGCGCTCGGGCTCGGTCACCTCCCACTTCAGCTCGTTCTCCGGCGTGACCGACCCGAACGCCTCGAGCGCCGAGGCGTATCCCTTGTCGTCGAGCCGGTCTGCCCGCACCGCGACGCCCGCGAGGGGCCCCAGCTTCGGCAGCTCGCGGACGGGACGATCCACGTGCCCGTCTCCGCACCCCACGATCCCGAGAACGCACGTGGCCACAGCAACTCCCTTCGCCATGGTCTTCGCCACAGCGCCCACCTACCCGCAACTCAGGGGCCAGTCCCGTCCGGGGTGGCCCGCCGCAAACTGCCACTCAAAGCCCTTGTCGGACCGCGACGATGAGCAGGATGACCGCGACGACGGCGACGATCGCGAGGATGACGATGTTGGCCAGGAGCGCGATGCGCCGGGCATCCCGGGCCGGTGGAGCAGCATGGACCGTCTCGCCGGACGGCTCCACGTCGGACCCGTGGCGATCGTCGCGTCGCCAGCCGACGGCGCTGGCCAAGGAGCTGGTGATGAACTGGTTGAGGCTGACCTCTTCGCGCTCGGCGGCGCGAGAGAGCTCGGCGTGGAGCGACTGTGGCATCCGCACGAGCAGGCGCCCGCTGTGGGAGACCGCGGACCGGGGCTTGGGCACTTCGCGACGGTTCGTGAGGGCGTCGGCGATCCACTCGCGCATCGCGGCCTCGACTCCGCGCGCCGCCTCGTCCGCGGAGCCGCCCTTCGCGGCGCAACCGGGCAGCTCCTCCACCTGCGCCGTCCAGCCGCCTTCCGGCGCGTCATCCTTGACGAGCTCGATGTGGTACGGCTGGTGGATGTAATCCTCGACGTCCAGCTCGTGACCCGGCCCCTTCGGCGCAATGTTAGGTTCAGCACCGGTTCTCGCACAAGGCCGGGACATTGATGATGGCTCCTGCGGCGGCTCGCCGCGCTCCAGTCCGAGTCTCAGCTTCGCGAGCGTCGCCTGTGTGGTCCGCGAGAGCTGTCGCCGCGAGATGCCCAGCTCGCGCGCGATCTCATTGGGCTCGAGGTCGCGGACGTAGCGGAGGTAGAGGATGCGGCGCTCGCGCTCGTCGAGATCCGCGAAGGCGTTGGAAAGGAACAGCCGATCCTCGGCCGCATCGAGCGACTCGGCGCCGTGGATGGTCTCGTCGGCGGCGTCCGGCGGCAGCTCGACCGGGAGCGACGCCCGGCCTGCATCCAGCGCGGCCGCGACGTCCTCCACGTCAGCCCCGACGCGTTCGGCGATCTCCGAGTTCGTGGGCGTGCGCCCCAACGAGGCGGCGAGGTCGGCCTGCGCCTGCAACGCGGACCCGCGCAGCTCGGCAAGCCGCCGCGGCAGCCTCATGCCGGCACCGCGATCGCGCAGGTGGCGCCTGATCTCACCGGTGATGTTCGGGACCGCGAATGCGGTCAGCTCGTCGCCATGCTCGAAGTCGAACCGGTCGATCGCGTTGATCAGCCCGATGCAGCCCACCTGGTTGAGGTCGTCGTAATCCTCGGGTGAGCGCGAATAACGGCGGGCGAAGGAGTCGACGAGCGGCAGGTAGAGCTCGATCAGCCGCTGCCTGGCGGCGACATCGCCCTTCTCGTGGTAGGCGCGCAGCAGCCTGGCGGTCGCGGACCTGCCCTCGGTGCCGTGACGGTCTGCAGGCGGGGGTTCCATCCCATGGTGCCCGTGGTATCACCGGCCACCTTAGTCCGATACCGCAAATCCGCCAGGTGAAACCATGGCCGCGCCCGCAGATTCGGGGGTACCTGCCGGGCATGGAGTTTGCCCCGCAGCCTCGCCGATGGGTTGGCGCGCTGGTCGTGACGGCCGCCGCCGCACTCGCCCTCGGACCGACAGGCACCGCCCGCGCGCAGAGCACGGTCGAGTATGCGGGGGAACCTGAGCCGCTGCCGTCAGCCGGATGGCACGGGCGCCCCATTCGCCACCCGATGAAGATCCCCGCGGTCAACCGCGGAAAGGGTCGCGAGAGCGCCGTGTCGGTCCGCGAGATCCAGCGGATGCTGCTCAGGGTCGGGTACGCGCCGGGGTCTGTCGACGGCCTCTTCGGTGTGCGGACCCGATCGGCCGTGCAGTGGTTCCAGATCAAGCATGGCTTCCGCCCCACCGGCGTGGTCGACCTCCCCACGCTGGACTACCTGCGATCGCGGTCCCATCGCACCGCCGGCCGGCCAATAGGCGCGCGACGCGTCGCGCCCCCGGCTCGGCCGGCGGACGTGGGAGATCCGGCGCCGGCCGTCCCCCGGCAGGCCGCCGGGCCGCGTGAAGCGCCAAGTCCGCACGGCGGTGGCATCGAGCTCGTGCTCGCGGTGCTCGTGGCCGCGCTCAGCGTGGCGGCCCTCTGGCTGGTCACGCTCGCGGCGCGGTGCTATCCGCGGCTCGCGGCGCCGCGGATAGCCGAGGCGCATCCGGCGGCCGCGCCGCCCGACCTGCCTGTCCCGATCGCAGCCGTGAAGCCCGCGCCGTCAACGCCGCCCGCGCAGTCCCAGCAACCCGAGCAGCCACGCGCGATCGGCTACGCGACGGGACGTGACCGGGAGGAGCTCGAACGTCACGCCGTCGCGATCCAGCGCGCGTGTTCAGAACGTGGATGGTCGCTGTCGTGCCTGGTGCGCGACGGCGGAGCTGGACAGCGCCGCGCGGGCCTGGCGTTCGCGGTCAAGCGGATGTCGGAGGAGTCGGCGCCGCGGCTCGTCGTGGGCAGGCTGGAGGACCTCGGGCGGTCGCTGGGCGAGGTGGCCGCGGTGCTGGCGTGGTGTGCGCGTGTCGGCGTCGCGCTCGTCGCGCTCGACGTCGGCCTCGACACGCGGACCGACAACGGGCGCCTCGCCGCCCGCTGCCTGCTGACACTCGGCAACCGCGAGGGCGGGACGTCGGGCTCCCGGCGCCGTGGCCACGGGACGACGACTGGATCGCGGGCCGGTGCCGGGCCGAGGTCGTCCGCGAGAACCGGCAACGGCAGATGATGGGTCCCGCCGCCGACGTGTTTGACCGCTTCCCGCACGGGATCGTGGTCTGCGACCCCGGCGGGCAGGTGGTGGCCGCCAATCCGCGCGCCCGCCTGGACCTGGTCGCGATGGGCGCGGGCGCGGTCGGGATCGCATCGGCCCCACTCGACGACGACGGATCGCACGTGGTCGTGGAGCTCCGCCCGCCGGCGGCGCGCCACAGCGTGCCGCGACGGCTGCGCCTCCTCACGATGGGTGAGCTGCGTGTCGAGTCGCCGGACGGCCCGCTGTCCGGCGACTGGCTCGATCAGCGGCCGGGCGAGTTGCTGCGCTTCCTCGTCTGCAGCCGCGGACGGGTCGTCCCGACCGATGTGATCGCAGAGGCCATCTGGCCGCACGTGGGATCGGGCGCGACGAACACCGTCAGGCAGTTCGTGCACGCGCTGCGCGAGCGCCTGGAGCCCGGGCGGCCACCGCATGCCGCGTCTGCGTTCATTGAGTGCCGGCGGGGCGGCTACGCGCTGCGGCGCGATCGCGTCTGGATCGATGCCGACGCATTCGAGCACGATGCGGACGAGGGGCTGGACGCGCTCGCCGCGGGCGAGCACGAAATCGCATGTCAGCGACTCGAGCGGGCGGCGGCGCTCTATCGCGACGACTTCCTGCGCGACGAGCCGTATGCCGACTGGGCCTTCATCGAGCGCGAGCGACTGCGCGCGGTCGCGCACAACGTGCTCCAGGCGCTGGTGGAGCTCCGCCGCGACCACCTGCCTGCTGTCGCCGCCTACCTCGAACGACTCGCCGAGCTGGAGCCGTTCGACGACGACGTGCATCGCCAGCTGATCGCCGTCTGGCTGCGCCTCGGGCGCAAGAGCCGTGCCGCCCGGCACTATGAGTCCCTACGGATTCGGCTGCTGCGCGAGTTCGGCGAGCGCCCCGACTTCGAGCTCTCGGAGCTGTGACATACCGCCTCGCGAAACGATGCCTCGACATCTGCCTGGCCACCGTCGCCCTGCTCCTGCTCGCGCCGGTGCTGGCGACGATCTCGCTTTGCATCTGGCTGGGCGACCCCGGTGCCCCGGTGATCTTCCGCCAGTCCCGTTGCGGCCTCGGGGGCCGCCACTTCGAGCTCTTCAAGTTCCGCACGATGGTCCGGAACGCCGACGCGCTCAAGGAGTCGCTGCGCAGGCAAAGCCTCGTGGCCTGGCCTGACTTCCGGGTACCAGACGATCCGCGGGTCACCCGGCTGGGGCGGCTGCTGCGCACGACCAGCCTCGACGAGCTGCCTCAGCTCGTCAATGTGCTGCGAGGCGACATGAGCCTGGTGGGCCCACGGCCGACCAGCTTCGACGCCTCGACCTACACCCTCTGGCAGACCGCCCGGCTCGATTTTCGGCCCGGGATCACGGGCCCGTGGCAGGTCGAGGGCCGCCGCAGCATGGACTTCACCGAGCGCTGCCGGCTCGAGATCAGCTTCTTCCGCCGGCGGTCGCTCGCGAGCGAGCTGTGGGTGCTGATCCGGACCGCGGGCTGCGTGATCAGGCGCACGGGGGTCGCCTGAGAGTGGGGCTCCCCGGCTCGGTCCGCTCGCTGGCGCTGGGTCCGGGGCTCCCGGCGCTGGAGCGCATGGTGTCGCTACTCGAGCGGATCGACCGGGGATCCCACAGCCTTCTGACGATCCTCACCTACCACCGGATCGACGAGCCACGTGCGCACCCGGATCTCGACCCCGCGCTGATCAGCGCGGCGCCGCGAGAGTTCGACCGGCAGATGGCCTGGCTGGCGGCGAACGCGTACCCGCTCTCGCTCGCAGAGCTACTGGAGATCAGGCGGGGCCGGGCGCGCCCGCCGCCGCGCGCCGTGCTTGTGACGTTCGACGACGCGTACCGCGACTTCGCCGAGCACGCGTGGCCGTCGCTGAGCGCTCACGGCGTCCCGGCGACGCTGTTCGTACCCACCGCGTACCCCGGGTCTCCGGGACCCGGTTTCTGGTGGGACAGGCTGCATGCGGCCTTTTTCCGGACCGCCCGCCGTGAGCCGATCGCGACGACGGTGGGCCGGCTGCCACTGGCGACGCCCGATGATCGCGCCCGGGCACACCGGGCGCTGTCTGCCTGGGTCGTGCGATCTCCTCACTCCGAAGCGATCGCCGAGGTGGAGCGCCTCATCGCGACGCTGGGAGGCGACGACCCGTGCTCCGCCGTCCTGACCTGGGAATCGCTGCGAGCGTTGGCCGACGCAGGCCTTGCCCTCGCCCCGCACGCGCGAACGCACGCCCGCCTCGACCGGCTGCCGCTCGAGCGCGCACGCGAGGAGATCGCCGGCTCGCGCGACGATCTGCTGCGCGAGACCGGCCGCTGCCCGCCGGCGTTCGCGTTCCCGGGCGGCGGGCACGACCCCCGCCTGCGCGCGGTCCTGGCCGAGGAGGGCTTCGAGCTGGCGTTCACCACGCGCCGCGGCGCCAACGACCTGTCCTGCCCGGACTGGCTCGGCCTGCGGCGCTCGAACGTCGGCCGCGCCAGCACGCTTCCCGTCATCCGCGCCGAGCTGCTGTCGTGGCCGGCCCGCATGGCCGCCGTCGCGCCGAGGTCGGGGCCGTGAGCGCCCAGCCACGAGCGCCGGCCGTCGTCGTGCCCGGTCTTCACGCCGGCGGGCTCCTGGCCGGCGTCGGCGCCCTGGCGGTGCTCGCCACTCGAGCACCCGGGCTCGCGCTCGCCGCGGCAGGCACCGGCGCGATCGTCGCCGCGACGCTGGCCTGGCCCGAGTTGGCAACGCTGGCGCTGGTCTTCTGCCTGTGGCTCAACGTGCCGGCGCTGGCCGTTGACTGGTACAGCGTCCCTGAGTTCCTCGGGGCGCTCTTCCCACTCGTGCTGCTCGTGCCGATCGCGCACAGCCTTCGTCGCGGGGAGCCGCTCGTCCTGGGAGGGGCGTTCTCGCTCCTCGTCGTGCTGCTGATCGTGGAGCTCCTCTCGACGCTCGTGACGGCACACCAGGACGTGGCGGTCGAGCGCGTCAAGCAGTTCGCGCTCGAAGGCCCGGTGGTCTACCTGCTCGTGGTCAACAGCGTGCGCACGCCCGCGACCCTTCGGCGCGTTCTGTGGACGTTGCTCGCAGCGGGGACGTGCCTCTCGCTGGTCACCATCTACCAGCAGCTGACCGGCACGTACGAGCGCCCCTACGGCGGGCTCGGTCAGATCGATCACGCGTACTTCCGCGGCCAGAGCGACGTGGCGCGCCTCGCCGGGCCGCTCGGTGACCCGAACTACTACGCGCAGATCCTGCTCGCGATCGTCCCTGTCGGCCTCTTGAGCATCTGGCGCGAACGCGCGCCGGCCGCGAGGCTTGCCGCGGGCGCAGCCACAGCGCTCGTCTGCCTGGCGATCACCTTCACCTACTCGCGCGGCGCGGCAGTCGCCTTCGTCGCCCTGCTGCTCGCGATGGGGTGCCTGCGCTATCTGCGCGCGCGTCACATGGCGGCGATCGCGACGGCCGTGGCACTGCTGGTTGCGCTCGTTCCGGCCTACCGCGAGCGGGTCGAGACGATCACGGCCATTGGCGGGGCGACCGCGCAGGCGGGCGAGGAGACCACCGCCGACGACTCGACTCGCAGTCGCACGACCGAGATGCTCGCGGCCGGGCTCGCCTTCGTCGACCATCCGGTCCTCGGCGTGGGCCCCGGTGCGTTTCCCTACCACTACCAGCACTACGCGCGCCGGGTCGGGATCGAGGTGCGCGACGAAACGCAATCCGGGCCCGAGAAAGGCGAACTGCCGCGCCGGGAGGCGCACAACCTCGTGCTGGGGATCGCCGCCGACATCGGGGTGGGCGGTCTCGCGGCCTTTGCGGGCGTCATGTTCCTGACCTTCCGCAACCTCCTTCGCACCCGTCGCCGCTGGCTCGGGAAGCGGCCGGAGCTCGTGAACCTCGCCGACTCGCTCCTGCTGGCGCTCATCGCCTACCTGACGGCTGCGCTCTTCCTGACGCTCGCGTTCGAGCGGTATCTGTGGCTGCTCGCGGCCCTCGCAGGCGCGGCCGCAAGGAACATGGCGAGCCGGTCGAGCTCGCGCTCGAGCGTGTGAAGCCGCGCGTGCGCGAGGCCCGCGCTCGCCAGCCGCCGGCGCAGTGACGCGTCGGCCGCGAGCCGCTCGAGCGCCGCGACGGCCGCTTCGGTGCTGCCAGGCGGCACGAGCAGGCCCCGGGCGCCCGCGGCCAGCGCGGCGGGGACGCCGCCGACAGCGGTGGCGACGAGTGGCAACCCCGCTGCCTGCGCCTCGAGCAGCACCTGAGGGAGCCCCTCGGTCAGCGAGACGTGCAGGAACGCGTCGCTCGACCGGTAGAGCTCCCACAGGCGCGGGCCGTTGGGAACCTCGCCCAGCAGCTCGACCGCATCCTCGAGGCCGCGCGCCGCAACGGTCGCCGCGAATGCCGGGCGCAACGGCCCGTCGCCTGCCACCGTCAACCGCCAGCGCGGCGACCGCGCCCTTAGCGCCGCGAGGACGTCGACGAGCAGCAGCGGGTTCTTCTCGCGCTCGAGCCGCCCGACGCTGAGCACCCGGACGGTCCCGTCCCAGTCCCGGTCGGTAGCGACCACCTCCCGCGCACGAACGAGCGGGAATGCCGTGCTGAGGACGGGCCCCCCGCGCCCGTAGCGACGCGCCAAGGCGTCACCGGATACGACTGCAGGCGCCGTGGGCGCAAGCGCGCGGAACGCGTGGTCGAGGGAACGCGCCGCCGGCACCGCCCAGCCCCAGGCCCGGCTCGGAATCCGGTTGGCGATGTAGCTGGGGTAATCCTGGCGCACGCCGAGCACGAGCGGCGTGCCGTGCAGGCGAGCCGCGGCCGCGAACACCACAGCGACGGGATGGGGCCCGAACACCAGCACCGCGTCGAGGCGGGGCAGCTCTGCCGCGAATGCCGCGCACGCCCGGGGAAGCGAGCTGAGCATCGGGCCGACCGATGTCACGCGCGCGTAGTGGGGAAGCGCGACGAAGCGCACGCGGGCATCCGGGATCGCGTAGGCGGCCCGGCCGGGAGCCGGGTCGAGCCGGCCGAACAGCACCACCTCGTCGACGCGCGGCGGCAGGCTGGTCACGAAGCGGATGAAGGCATGCCTCGTCGAGAGCCCCTCGCCGTCGCGGCGAAAGACCATGTCCGCATAAACGCCGACGCGCATCACCGAGTCACCAGCAGGCCGAGCTTGCGCACCAGCCACGTCAGGTCGTCGCGGCGTGGCGCGAGGTCCGCCAGGCGCGCGTGCATCGCGCGGTCGAAGATGAGCGCCGCCGCGATGCCGCCGCCGGTGTAGGCGACCGTTGTCGCGATCGCCGCGCCGAGCCCGCCGTAGCGGGGGATCAGCAGCAGGTCGAGCGCCGCGGTCAGCACGAATGCGACCCCGATCGCCGCCGATCCGAGCATCGGCTTGCGCTGCGCGGTCAGGGCGTTCGTGAGCAGCTCGAACACGACGATCCCGAACGCCCCGAGCGCCAGCACCCGGAGATCGTCGATCGACCCCCGGAAGCGCTCGCCGAACACGCCGGCGCACAGGAGTGGGGCCGCGGCGACGAGGACGAGCGCGGCGGCCCCCGAGAGCACCAGGCCCACCCGGCAGACGCGGACCGCGCGCTGCACGGCCTCGTGCGCGGCGGCGCGGACGAGGTCGGGCCGCTGGACCAGAACGAGCACGCCCGGCAGGTAGTACAGGGCCTCCGCCCACGCGACCGCGATGCTGTAGAGCCCCAGCTCGCGCGTCCCGGCCATCGACCCGAGCAGCCATTGGTCGGCGCGGTAGTTGCCGACCTCCATGAAACGGCCGAGGTGCGCCTTGGCGCCGAAGGCCGCAGACCGGCGGGCGAGCGCGGCGTCGGGGTGGCCGAAGCCCGTATGGCGGGCGACGTAGACGCACAGCAGCAAGAGGCCGGACGTCTGGCCGAGCGCCCAGGCGCCGAACGCGGACTCGACCGAGAGCTTCCCCATCGCCGCCAGCAGCCCATTGCCCGCCACCGTCGTGAGCGGACCGAGGACCCACGCTGCATTGGTCACAGCGAAGGCGTAGTCCGCCTGCACGAGCAGCGTCAGGTACTGCTTGAGCAACGCGACCGGGACGCACGCCAGCGCGGACCAGAACAGGATGCGGTCGACGCCCCCGCCGAGCGCCGGAAAGGCCTCGGCAAGCCC
>Ga0126312_10003760_pt1 | contig 10233 bp, 11 predicted proteins | sample Plot104A_FD_92537 | JGI IMG/M metagenome (GOLD analysis project Ga0126312, IMG submission 92537) | Serpentine soil microbial communities from UC McLaughlin Reserve, CA, USA - Plot104A | ecosystem: Environmental > Terrestrial > Soil > Grasslands | place: USA: UC McLaughlin Reserve, Lake County...
AAAATAGCGTTATTAACTGATGCTTTGTTTAGTGATGCAGGCTGGGGAGCCTTTGGATACAACGCTGCTCAAGCTCTAAACAATAAATATGGTCACATAGTTGATTTTAAAGATAATGTGCCCATTCCAGATATTGAATCTACATTAAGAGTTTATGCTGATAAAGGATATGACTTGATTATTGCCCAGGGTTTTGAGTGGGGAGAACCGGCTGTTAAGGTAGGCAAAGATTACCCAAATACAAAGTTTGTAGTATTCACAGGACTTGCCAATTCTACTAATGTGGCTTCCATCTATCCAATGCAGCAGGAAGCCACATACCTACTAGGAGCACTAGCGGCAATGATGTCCAAAACAGGAGTAATAGGTTTTGTAGGAGGAGAGAGATATCCAAACCTAGTAAATATCTATGAAGGTTATAAACAAGGTGCAAAAGACATCAATCCTGACATCCAAGTACTTGCCACATACTTAGATGATTGGGATAACCCAGCAAAGGGAAGGCAGGCAGCTCTATCACAAATAAATAATGGTACCGACTTACTATTACATGTAGCTGACACATCAGGTCATGGTGTCATTCAAGCCGCCAAAGAAAATGGAATATATGCATTTGGTGCCATTTCAGATCAGAATAAATTGGCTCCAAATACTGTACTTGCCTCTTTTATATTAGATGTAGAAAAAGCATTTAACCAGGCCGTTAATATGGTTCAGGCTGGAAACTTCAGCGGACAAATATTTAAACCAGGACTGGAAGCAAGAAAAGGAAGCTCAGGAGATGGCATTGTGTATATAACCCCTTTTTATAGCTTGGAAGACAAGGTACCTGAGGATACTAAGGTTAAATTGGAACAATTAAAGGAAAAGATAATCAACGGGACAACCATAGTACCTGAAAGATACTATAGAGGAAATAGTAGTAATATCACTAATTGACAACAAAAATAGTAGATTAATCTATATTGTGAAAAAAGATTTAATATATCTAGTCTATTATCTTATATTGCAGCTGAAGAGGAAAGGCTCCTATAATACTCTGTTTTCCGGACGTGCAAAGGAAGTAGGTGTTATTTCCACAATTTTGATAATTGCTATATCCTATGGTTTGTTCTTTTACCAGCAGAATGTCACAGAAGAGAATGTTAGGAATGGCCTATTCGTGGAGCAGAGAAATCGCCAGATAGGATCTACAGAGGCTATGGCACAGCATATTGGTTCCGATCTTAGCTTAGTCGCTTCAATTCTTCAGGGGTTAGCAGACTCTACATATTTGCAGCAGGGTGAATTATATGGTGATAGAGTTGATAAATTAATGAGAGAAAGGTTTGATCAAATAAACAATATTACTAGGGTTGACGGGCTTTTTATTGCAGACGGAGACGATATAATAACATACAATATAGTAACAGAAGGACATAGAAGCTTTGTGAATATAGATATTTCATTTACAGACTATGTACAAGAAACAAAAAACACATTAAGACCCGTATTTTCAGAAGGTTTTGAAGGCATTGATGGTATATACAGAATCGCAATAACCTTTCCAATAATAGATAGAGAAAATGGTCAGTACATTGGAATGGTAGGTGTTCAAATACCTACCATAGACTTTTTTGCACGCTATGGAAATGTTTACTCTATCGAATCACTATATCTTGCATCACTGGATAGAAATGCGGTTCATCTAATTCATCCAGAAAAATCATTTATTGGAGTATCATTTTTTGACAATCACACTCAAGCACTTACAGGACACAATAAATTTCTGAATAACTTAATACGAACAGTTATGTCAGGTAAATCTGGTTCTGCTATTTATGAATTTAAGAATGTTGAAAGACTGACCACAGGCTACCCCGTACTTATAGAAGGCAAGCCTGAGTACTTTGTTTTCACAATAAATCCTACATCATACATCTATGCACGTGTTAACGAGGTTTTGTTTACAGAAAGATTAAAGATGTTTTCATTAGTTGCTGGCTCTACCGCTGCAGTCGTGGTTTTAATACTGCTTTTAATAAAATGGAACAATATACTTGACAGGCAGGTGAAAAGAAGAACAAAGGAATTGGAAGAATCATACGAAAATCTTAAGGCTCATGATAAAATGCAAAAAGAGTTTATCAATATAGCAGCTCATGAGCTAAGAACACCCATTCAACCTATAATCAGCTCATCAGATGTTCTTCTATCTAAAATAAAAGATAGCAAACACCATGAATTATTAGAGATCGTGAGTAGAAATGCAAATAGACTACGTAGACTTGCAGAAGATATATTAGATGTTTCAAAAATTGAAAGCCATAATCTATTACTTCATAAGGAACAATTCAATATCAATGATATAATAGAAAATCTAGTTCAGGGTTACCAAAATCAAATACAAGGACAAAACAAAGATAAGTCTGATACAGAAATATTATTTGCATCTAAAGAAGATGTCATCTGGGTTGAAGCAGACAAAGGACGGCTCATACAAGTAATCTCTAATCTTCTAGACAACTCTCTTAAATTCACTAAATCAAAAAAAGGAGGCGGAGGAAAAATAACTGTAACCTCAGAAAGGAAAGATAACCAAGTTACGGTAAGTGTAAAGGATACAGGAACAGGGATAGATCCTGAAATATTTCCAAAGCTATTTTCAAGATTTGCTTCCAAGTCGTTCTCTGGAACTGGACTAGGACTCTTTATCTCAAAGAGTATCATAGAGGAGCATGGCGGTAAGATATGGGCCCAGAATAATCCTGACGGAGGAGGAGCGACCTTTTCGTTTGCTATTCTGTCTAGCAAACAACAACCCAATCCTGACAGATCAGGAGAAACTGAAGGATGAAAAAAAAGAGGATATTGTTAGTCGATGATGAGTCTGATATTACTGCAGCTCTTAGTATGGCTCTAGTAGAATACGGGTTTGAAGTTGACTCATACAATGATCCTTTAGCCGCATTATCTAACTTCAAACCAAGTTATTATGATTAGTTATTCTTGATATTAAAATGCCTGTTATGAATGGCTTTGAATTATTGCGTGAAATTAAAAAAGTAGATGAAAGTGTTAAGGTATGTTTTCTTACAGCCCTAAGTGAATTTAGGAATTATATGCCACATATAAGTGAAGTATGGTCTACATTAGATGAAAACTATATTATTAGAAAACCAATTGGCAATAAAGATCTGCTAAGAGACATTACTAGGATAATAAATTCATGCTAATGAAAATTAGCGAATATTGAAGAACAGGTAAAGCTCAATTTGAAGTAATATGGTTTCTATACGAGATAATTAAAATCATTTAAAGTCCATTCTGCTTATTTTGACATTTAAAAAGAATGTTGTGAATTAGACAAAAACCTGTTTATCCAAAACCAATTGAAAACAGAGCTACTAAAAGAAGTCAAAAGATAATGAAGTTATGCTAGAAGATTTGGTGTACCATTAGACATGTTTTCAATCCCATTGCAGTATCTAGTTAAATTATTTTATTTTTGATAATGACTTCCTCAGCAACGCTAATATTGAAGTGTATCCGCCAAGGAAATAGTTTTAGTCGTTTGTAAAACTCGTACCAAGCTGGTAGAAGTTCGGCTAAAGGGTAGTAGTAGCTGATGGTTGCAAATCATTATTGTTTTTGTTGTTGTTGCTCCTGCTACTATTATTATTGGTTTTAACTTGATCCAATAGCCGTTGTGCAGTAATATTTACAGTAGGCAGAAAAAAGAATGGTTAAGTGGAGAAGAAAAAGGGAAGCTTGTACTAGCTCTTTATTGTGTAGGGATAACTTTAGATCTGCAGCAAAATCCCCCAAACTAATAACGCACGACAAACATCTGGATGTGGAGAAGGAGTGAAACTGTTTGTTAGAAATATCGAACCTCTACACTGATCTGCTTATCTGATTACCATTATCGCTCGTATATTACCGCCGTCAATGATTCAGTGTCTATCCTAGAATAGTTGCTACATGATTCACTAAATCTTGTATTGCTTTTGGTTTTCGAATAAAATATTTGGCTTCATCTAACATAGGAAATGATTCCTTAAACTCTTCACGATAATCTTCAAATGCTGTGATAAAACATACTTCTACTCTGCTATCTATACTCTTCATTTTTCTAAATAATTCAAAGCCATTCATAACAGGCATTCTAATGTCCAGCAGTAATAGACCATAGGAATTAGGCTTGAAGTTAGATAATGCTAAAGTGGGATTTGTATATGCATCTACCTCAAACCCATTCATTTCTAATATCATCTTGAAGGTAGAAATTACGTCAGCATCGTCATCCACTACTAGAATTCTCCTCGGCCGCTCAGCATTGTTGTTATTAATATTCGTCATATACTAATGTCAGTCCAAGTTTCTGAATTTCTATTTAATAGTGATATATCTATCTAGTATGTAAGAATTATGAATAATGCTTTTAGTTAGTTGATTGATTGTCCTTGTCAATACTATCTAAAGAAGGTAGCAAAATCAGATATAATAGAGGAGGATAAGAATTGTTTATAACAATATAGCTACTATCAAAGAACTAGAATCTAGTCAATAATTATTTCATTAACTGTGGGTAGCAACTAGCAGCCTAAAGGCATACTTTTTTTACCTTATGCCATATACCTTTGAGGGGGGGTTCTTTTTATTTATATTCCTATTTTGGATAAACCTTACCCGAAATATCCTCATTTTCCCTAGGTCCATTGTAATCCTCAGGATATGCCTCTTCGATTAGCTTCTCAACAGGTTCTCCTGTAGGCAAAGGTGCATTTCTGTCAACTTGATATTTAAATATCTCAGGAAAATCCATATCCAAAATTACATTTCTTCCTGCCGCAATAATATGAGATTTTGGAATATCAAATCTGTAATTGGACTGACCAAAAACAACTATTTTATCATCTGTTTCTTTCATTACATGACCTACATCATCTTCGTTCTTTGCCCTTACTCCCTTATTAAATAGGGATTTGGGATATTCTTTTTCATATGTTCCAAGGTCTATATTGCTAGCAGGTGAACTCCAAGGGTCTTTACGACTAGTAGGGAGCGGTTCTTTACGGTTTACCTTGTATTTTGTTACTATGTCATACATTTTCAGGCCTATCAAAACATTGGCTCCAACTTGCTGGACTTCAGAAATAGGTATGTCATATCTCTCATCTCCTCCTCCAAAAACTACAATCTTATCAGGAGTTTCTCTTACGACATGACCAATATCTGGAGCATCAAGTGCTTTTACACCTTTGTTAAAATATTTACCCGAGGTCATATGTTCAATACCTTTCTAGTTCTATATCTTCTTTAGTCCTATTTAAAATTAGCATGTGTGCATCTTCCAAAATGGTAATATGATCACATCACGTTTAAAGTAAATGTCCAGGGTCCAATCAGCCATTACTCTTAGCTTCTTTATAATGTAGGAAGATTATCCAGATAATAACTACATCTACTATGCTAGAAATTCTTGTACTTCTATCCCTAATACAGCACAAACACTATTTCTCTTTCCAATAGATGTCATCATTCCTTTCGCTTCTAATATCTTATTAAAGGATAGAGATAAAGGGGCAGACAAATATATTCAATTGTTAGAAAAGATATGGACAACCAACGATATAGAGAATATTTAGTCTTCTCCGGATATTTCTTCGTCATCTTCTCCTTCAAAGTCAGCCTGGTATTTATAGTAGTTATCATCGTTGGTTTGTATTTCCGGCTTCTTCTTCTTTTCATTTTCCATAATGTAAGAAAGGTCATTAGTGATATATGAACTTCATTTGTACGGTTATAGTCACTTCTCGCTAACTACTTGTCTCCAGTCTTCATATATCGGAATTCTGTATTATATTGTAGTAAAGGTTATAAGAATATGCTTTTACTACCTTAATCACCCATTCATGTAAGACATTTCGAACTCTTTTATACTACATTAATTATTACTCTCCTAGATTGACAGCAACAGCATTTTTAGTATTTTATAGATTCAAGACGATGAGCAAAGAAGAAGCAGAAAGAGCTAAAGGAGAATGGCAGAATCTAAAAAATAGCTTACCTTCTGGTAGTGAGCTTGTAGGAGAATATATACATGCATGGGGGACAGAATATAATGGCTTTTTGTTATTTGAATCTGATAGCGCTGACTCATTTTTAGACTGGTGGTCAAAGTTCAAAGATACTATTAGATGGTACGTAGAGCAGACACATACAATAGCAGCAAGAAGAAAATAATACATTGACGATATCTGCAATTTAAGCCATATAATAGACCAAAATGATACAGGTATGAGAAGGGCGTGTTATAAGAAATGTCAAATTAAGTAAATCGTATAATTTAGATAATGCCTCTGAAATTCTCATTGTTAAGGACAGATATACATGATTGGTAAATTCCTAAGAGGAGATGAAAAGTTATTTCAAAGGCTCTTTTCCTTGCCAGCATTTATTATAGTAACGTTGGTTATAGTAACAATACTGCTGCAGCAAATTCCTACTTCATCAATATCGTCATCATCATTATTGATATTTACCCAAAGTGCATTTGCAAATCATGGACAGGAGGTTATACTTTCATTAGATAATTCGACTTTTACTCCACTTACATTAGGTAGTGGAAACCAAGTTAGAGTATTGGCAAATTATAATATTCAGAACTCCTCAATAGTAGGTCAAACAATAAACGCAGTTATGAAATTGTATACGTCAAATGGAACATTAATAAAAACATCTTCATATCCATCTGGATTTGTAGCTCAAAATACTAATGGTACAGCAGAACTTAAAAGTACTGTAGAAGATCCAACAATTCAAAGTGCAATAGCAAATATAACGCTTACAAATGCAGCAAAAACAGAAGTGATCTCAAATAAAATTTCAACTACAGTTAATCTTCAAGGAGCATCATTAACCCCAACAACAAATACAACAGTAATATCAGAAGAGAAAGAAGAAGAAACTGAACAGGAAGAGACACAAGGAGAAGGAAATGTTCCACAACCTACTCCAAGTCCAGAAGCAGAAGCGCCTGGCATAGTACCACCTTTTGGATGAAAAACCAAGGTACAGACATTTAGGTAAGAGCAAGTGATAAGCTTGATTTTTGTAACTTATTAATGAACAGTATCATGTCCTAATTTTTTTGAATTATCTGAATAAAACCAATATTTCTTGTACCGTTTCCTTCAAGTTTAATATAACCTCTATTTGTAACAATTCTAGCGCTCAAAGGAAAAAGGTAACTGTAACAGGGTTTTAGTTCAATTTCAAGCGAACCAATATCAGTTATTGCTTTGCATTCTATCCCATTTTTAGAAATCTCCTGAGCCATTCTTTCATTCAGACCTACTGCTTCTTCCTCCTTAAGAATGATTTCAGCAGATGGTAATGTATCAGCATTAGTAGCAGCTTTAGTCTTCTCAGTTACTATGTCTTGCTTGACTGTATTCACCTTATTTCCTACAATCTTCTTTGCCTTTTTATAAAATTGACTAGATAGGTCCTTTATCAATTGTACAATCCCTATAGCCACAGGTACTCCTTTAGTCTTTAGGTTTCCTACAGCAAGAAATAAGTAGTCCTCTTGATATTCGTCCGGCTTCTATAGCATCCTCACTTTGAATGTATACATAAGGCAGGCTTTACTAGGTACAATCTCTATGGTGCATCTTCTTTACTTCTTCTACGATTGTAGAATACTACGTTTGCAGTATTCTGACAACACTAGGACTCAGTGGCACGATTCTTTTGCACTTCATCTGATCTTTGAGAAAGTTCTTCTTTAGAAATTGTTGTAAACAAAGGTTCTTCTTCGGACAATGTTTTAACCTTGGGAGATTTTGCTTCTGATTTTACATTTTCTTTATTATTTTCTAGTGGAATTTCAAGTTCTGTTTTTACTTGCACATCTCCTTCTGGTGTAGGAACAGTAGTAACCGAAGTAAAATCAGTTGTTTTTGCAGTATTAGATGTTGATGATGACCCTTTGTCCTTACTCTTATAGTCTTCTAGGTTAGGTCTTTCTTCTGAATTCATACTAGGTGCTACATCACTTCCTTCTGCTTTATCTTCTAACATATGATATGACTGTATTACATTCTTTTTTATGGTTAGTATTAAGGATTAAAGGAACTGAATACAACCCAATTCAGTCAAGATTTTTGAAGGTCTACTTCAGCACAAGAATCATAGGAAAACATTTGAAAAAATATTGTTTATCCCAGCAACATATCATGAAGATAAAGAAAAGGCAATATTATTGTTTTTTGAATAATAATGATAGTCATTGAAGCCATATCATTTAAGAGGTAATAATGCGAATATTACATAGGTGAATAGTGAGAAAAAATGAGTTTTCCTTACAATAACAATAAGCAGTTTCTAATATATCAACTAAAATGGATGGGCATATACATGTCTATAGGCGCTGCTATTGCTTTAATTCTGCCATTCCCTGTATCCTTGCTTGTAGCTTTGGGCGCATTTGTATTACTGAACTTCATTAGAACAAGAAGAGTGTTAAAGAGAGCTGGAGTTGACGTAAAGGGATTATTTAGGTCATTATCTTCAGCATCAATGAATGGTGGACAATATACCACAATAAAATATTACTGTATGAGTTGCGGTAAAGAGCACAAGGAAATTGCATGTCCTAACTGCGGTTCGAAGATGAAAAGAGTAGGATAGTAAGAGTATATCTCTACACATAGAAAATAGACCTGCCATATCCCAACCAATCAAAATCTTACCATCAAATATTGATGTAAAATTGCTATTACCATTACTAACAACAGAAGACTTATTTTTAATGGACATCTCTATATCTTACTGCTCATTCATACTGTTAGAATGGTCTTTATCAGCTAGAGTTTTGGCAGTATCCGTTGTCTGAAGCTCCGATGTATTTACTGATATTGCGATTAAACTTACAAATATTACAGCCAGTAAAAGAACGGAGGTCTTGGGATATGCATAACCACCTAGAGATGGTACTTTCTTTTCCTGTAGATCTTTCCCATTTTCGCTTACACTCATCTTCTATCTATATTTATTATTTAATTGTAAATGTTTGACCTAAAGTCACTAGAAAATAAAGAGCCATCACTTGAGAGTATATTTGACCGATACAAGAAAGAAAACATGATAGAAAGATTTACCGATTAAGTATTTTGTAGCTGTTGTTAGTAATTCAGTTGTGTTCAAACTTGGAGATAGGCATATAGATACAATCATCCAAAGTAATATATCCATATCCTTGAAAGCAGAATCGAACAATAAATCAAAATTATCCTTATTTTACCCATACTCTCTGACAACAAGGCTTACAATAGTCTACTTTGGCGTGTTAATAGGTATAGCTCTTCAAATTGGAGCGGCCAATTGGGATATTATATGGCACGGCATTACAGATGTTGAGAGCTTCTTTACACCGCCTCATACAGTGTTATATTCAGGGGTAGCTCTTACAATTGGTTCAGTATTCATTGGAATTATTCAACATGTAAGTTTGGGAGGAACAAAAGGAGAGAAAGAAAAAGAGCATGGACAGCAACCACAGGTAGACAAACCAAATGAACTCACGACGACTAAAGAATCATTATCGAAAGTTTTAGGAGGTATAAGACAAAGTTTGTCCTCTCCATCTTCAATAATGACTTCATTTCATTATTTGATACAATCTTTATTCAAAATGCCATATCCTATCAAGCTTATTGCTATTGGTACTATCACAGAGATTTTTTCAGGAGGATTTGATGGCTGGTGGCATTACAATTTTGGATTTGATGGGTTACTTAGCCCTCCTCATCTAATGCTCACTATCGGAATGCTAACAGCTGTTTATGGTGCATTGATGGGCATATACAAACTATTACATCTTAATAACAATAATAGTAAGAGTACCTTACTCAAAATATCCTTTATTGTAGCATATGCTGTTGCATGGATGGTCTCAGTTAACACAATTTTCATGTTTAGTTTACCATATTCTAAAGGTCAGTTTTTTGATTTTAATCCCAATCCATTTGCAGCAATTCTTATTGCATCAGTTGCAATTCCATTTGTTTCTGGGATGCTATTTTATTCAGCTGCAAAAATTCTCAGAGATGTACATTTTAGGTTTACTTTCATTACTTTAGCATTTATGATTATACATTCAACAACTACTATAATATCAAACAATCATTTTGCAATATTGTATCCGTTATATCTACTCAATATTATACCTGCATTGACAGCTGA
>Ga0126312_10003761_pt1 | contig 10233 bp, 13 predicted proteins | sample Plot104A_FD_92537 | JGI IMG/M metagenome (GOLD analysis project Ga0126312, IMG submission 92537) | Serpentine soil microbial communities from UC McLaughlin Reserve, CA, USA - Plot104A | ecosystem: Environmental > Terrestrial > Soil > Grasslands | place: USA: UC McLaughlin Reserve, Lake County...
GCGCCGGTCGACTTCGGGTTGGCCAACTGGGCCGCGCAGTACCTCAACGAGCAGGCGGCGGGGCTCGAGCTCGGAAGCCATCGGCTCGGCCGGATTCTCGACAACCGCGATCTCACCGGGCGCGAGCGCGGCTTTCTCGAGGCGCTGCGTCCTGCTTTCAGCGATCGGGGCGAGCAGGAGCAGCGCCTCTACATCGGCGGCGCCGCCGCCCTGCTCGTGGACGCGCCCCGGCAGGAGCTGGCGACGTACCGCGATCTGCTCGAGGTCCTGGAGCAGCGAGCGGCCTTGCTCGAGGTCCTGCGCGAGGCGCTCGACCCGCGTCGCGTCTTCGTCCGTGTCGGCCAGGAGCTTGCGCACCCCGCCCTGCGTGAGGTCGCCCTCGTGGGAGCGCCGTACGGCATCGCGAACCGGCCGCTCGGAGCGGTTAGCCTCCTCGGCCCGCTGCGGATGGACTACGGGAACGCGATCCAGTCCGTGCGGGCTGCGGCGCTGGAGCTGTCGCGCTTCGTCTCGCAGCTGTACGACGAGACGTGATCTCCGGGCGAGGGGCCGCCTTACCCCTCGCTACCCTTGAGCGGTGGCGACGACCGAGCGCGACTACTACGAGGTCCTCGGCGTCAAGCCGGACGCGAACGACGCCGAGATCAAGAAGGCGTTCCGAGGGCTTGCCCGCACTCTCCATCCCGACGTCTCTGAGGCGCCCGACTCCGAGGAGCGCTTCCGCGAGGTGGTGGAGGCGTACGAGGTGCTCTCGAAGGCCGAGACGCGCGAGCTCTACGACCGCTATGGGCACGCCGGCCTGCGCGGTGGCGGCTACCAGCCGACGCACTTCGACCTCGGCGACCTCACCGACATCTTCTCCGCCTTCTTCGGGGACGACCTGTTCGGCGCGTCCACGGGTCGGCGACCCCGGCGAGGCGGCGACGTGGCCGCCCAGGTCGAGATCGACCTCGTCGAGGCGGCGAACGGGGCGACCCGATCGGTTCCCGTTCCCGTGGCTCTCCCCTGCGACGTGTGCGCCGGGAGCGGCGTCGAGCCCGGGAAGCAGGCACAGACGTGCGAGACCTGCGGCGGCGCCGGACAGATCGCGCAGGTGTCGCGAAACGCGTTCGGCGAGTTCAGGCGCGTCCGGACGTGTCCCAGCTGCCGGGGCTCCGGTGTCCTGGTGATGCACCCGTGCCGCGCCTGCGAGGGAAGCGGGAGCCGGGTCGAAAAGCGCGAGATCGAGGTGGAGATCCCGCCCGGAATCCACGACGGACAGCGGATCCGACTCAGCGGTGAGGGTCACGCGGGCCCCCTCGGCGGCCGCTCCGGCGACCTCTACGTCCAGGTGCACGTCCTGCCCGACCCGCGCTTCGTCCGCGAAGGCGACGACCTCTTCTCGACGGTCGACCTCACGATCACCCAGGCGGCGCTCGGCGCGAGCGTGACCGTGCCGACGCTCGGCGGGGACGAAGACCTCGACTTTCCGGCCGGCACCCAACCCGGCGAGATCCGCGTGCTGCGAGGGCGGGGCATGCCCGTGCTCCAGGGGTTCGGCTGCGGCGACCACCGGATCCTGGTCAACGTGGCGGTGCCGCGGAAGCTGAACGACGAGCAGCGCCGCCTGCTCGAGGAGTTCGAGCGCGCCGTGGGCGAGGACACGTACCGCGCCGACGAGGGCTTCTTCGAGAAGCTCAAGAGCGCGTTCCGCTGACCGGGGAGCTGCGCCGCGTCGCGGTGACCGTGCCCGCGGCCGCCGTGGAGGACGGACGGGCGCGGATGCTCGAGCTGTTTCCCGAGGGATTCGAGGAGGTCGACCGGGGCGACATCGTCGAGCTCGCCGGCTACGTGGTGGGCGGCGGCGAGGATCATCTGCGCGCGGCATTCGGCGAGGCGGTCAGCGAGCCGGTTTCGGACGACTGGCCGGATCGCTGGCGTTCATTCCATCACGGCGTCCGGATCGGCTCGCTCTGGGTCGGCCCTCCCTGGGAGCCGGCCCCGGACGGTGCGACCGCGATCGTGATCGACCCGGGCCGCGCCTTCGGCACCGGCGCGCATCCGACGACCCGTCTCTCGCTCGAGCTCCTGCAGAGCCTCGAGCGCGGCTCGCTCGTCGACGTCGGCTGTGGCTCGGGCGTGATCGCAATCGCTGCCGCGAAGCTCGGCTTCGACGTCATCGCCGCGGTCGACATCGACCCCGCAGCGGCGGAGACGGCGGCCGCGAACGCCGCACGCAACGGCGTCGAGCTCCCGATCCGAACCGCGGACGCAGTCACCTCGCCGCTGCCGACAGCGGATGTCGCGGTCGCGAACATCGCATTCGGCGCGATCGCGGCTCTCGCTCCGCGGCTCTCCGTCGGCGCCCTCGTCGCGTCCGGCTACACGACGGCCGATCGACCCGAACCGGCAGGCCTGCTCCACGTACGCCGAGCGACCGCCGACGGCTGGGCTGCCGATCTCTACCGGCGCGATTAGCATTCCGCGCTCGTGGCGACGTTCTCGGTCCGCTTTCTCGGCTGCAAGGTCTCCCACACCGACGCGCAGCAGGTCCGCGAGCGGCTGCTCGCGGACGGTCACCGCGAGACCGGGGAGGGCGCCGACGTCGCCGTCGTGAACGCGTGCTGCGTCACGCACGAGGCGGTGAGCAAGTCGCGCCAGGCCGTCTCCCGCGCAGCGCGTTTGCACGGGCGCGTCTACGTGACCGGCTGCGGGGCCAACCTGGCAGGCGCGTTCGCAGGAGCGGCGCCGAACGTCCGCGTGGTCGACCGCCGCAGCGAGGACACCCCGGCTTTCGTCGCCGGCGACGTCGGTCCGATCGGCTGCGTCCAGGCAGACGCGCGCCTCGATCGCGTCCGCGCGTTCGTCAAGGTGCAGGACGGCTGCAGCTTCTCCTGTGGCTTCTGCGTCGTGCCCCTCGTGCGCGGCGCGTCGCGAAGCAGGCGTGCGGCGGCGGTGCTGACCGAGGTCCGCCGCCGGGTCGCGCAGGGACACCGGGAGATCGTGCTGACCGGAATCAACCTCGGTTGCTACCGCGACCGCGAGGCGGGCGTCAGGCTTGCGGATCTCGTGCGCGAAGCGGGCGCGGTTCCGGGGCTGTCCCGGTTGCGCCTGTCGTCGATCGAGGTCAACCACGTCGACCGCGAGCTGGTCCGGGCGCTCCGAGACACGCCGACCGTGGCGCGGCATCTCCACGTTCCGCTGCAATCCGGGGACGACGCGGTCCTGCGGGCGATGGGGCGGCGGTACAGCGCCGCGACCTACCTTCGTCGCGTGCAGCCGCTCGCGGACTTCAACGTCACGACCGACGTGATCGTCGGCTTCCCGGGCGAGGATGCGGCGGCGTTCGCGCGGACGCTCGAGCTCGTCGAGGCGGCCGGCATCACCAAGGTGCATGTCTTCCCGTACTCGCCGCGGCCGGGAACGAAGACCGCGGAGGACGACTCGGTTCCGCGCGCCGTCAAGAAGGAGCGCGGCGCCCGGCTGCGCGCCGCGTCGGACGAGGCGTGCCGGCGCCGCTGGCGGAAGAAGCTTGGGGCCTTCGACACCGTCCTCGTCGATCGGCCGGGCCGTGGGTACGGCGACGACTACTCGCCCTGGCTGGTCGCGCCGGAGACGCCGGTCGGCGCCTTCGTCCGTGTTCGGGCGCGCGACGTGACCGACGAAGGGATCGTCGGTGTCGTCTGACTGTCTGTTCTGCGGCCTCGTCGCGGAGGGCGACCACGTGCGCGCCGCGGACGGCTTCGTCGCGATCCGCGACATCAACCCGAAAGCCGCGACCCACCTCCTGATCCTCCCGGAGCGGCACGTCGACACCTTTCGCGATGTCGGCGCGTTCGACGCCGACGAGGCCAAGCGCATGCTCGAGTTCATCGCGGACACCGCCCGCGAAGCGGGGCTGGAGGACTACCGCGTGCTCGTCAACGTGGGCCCGGGCGGAGGGCAGACGATCTTCCACCTGCACTGGCACCTGCTCGGCGGCCGGATCGAGGGGATGCCCGAGTGAGCCTGATCGCACGGCTGGAGCGAGAGCTGGAGCAGGCGATGAAGGAGCGCGAGGCTGAGCGCCGCGATGCCCTGCGGCTGATCCTGTCGAGCCTCCGGTCGGCCGAGAAGGAGCTCCAGCGGCCGCTCCACGACGAGGAGGAGCTCCAGGTCCTCCAGCGGGAGCGCAAGAAGCGAATCGAGGCCGCCGACGCGTTCCGGGCCGCCGGACGGGAGGAGCGGGCGGACGCCGAGGACGCCGAGCTCGGGGTGCTGGAGGAGTTCATGCCCGAGCCGCTCTCGGAGGACGAGCTGGAGGAGATCGTCGACGACGCGATCGCCGAGACGGGCGCGACGAGCATCCGCGACCTCGGCCGCGTGATGGCGGACGTGATGCCGCAGATCGCCGGGCGCGCGGATGGCTCGGCGGTGAGCCAGCTCGTGCGCGAGAAGCTCGCCTAGCTCGATTCCCCGACGACAGGGCCGTTCCGCGCCTGGCCCGGACGACCACGACCGTTTCGGCGAGCGTAGGTGCACCACCTCCTCCCCGATGTGAGCGTAGCCGTCTTCGGCGCGCGCAATTCGCGCAGCCTTGCGCCGCGATCGTGTCGTTTCTTTCCGGGCGACTAGTGCCGAACGGCCGTGGCCAGCTCGCGCTCGCCGAGCTCGACGACCACGGCTGCGATCAGCTCCACGTCGGCCGCGGTCGTGCGCCAGTTCACGATCGCCGGCCGGAACGCGACCCGGCCCTCGTACCGCGTCGTGCCGACGTACACGCGCCCGTCCTTGAGCAGCGTGCGGCCGATGCGCGCATTGAGGTCGTCGAGCGCGCTCTCGTCGGCGCCGGGCGGGCGGAACCGGAAGCAGACGATGTTGAGCGGCACCTCGGCGAGGCGCTCGAGGACCGGGCTCGCGTCCACGCGCTCGGCCAGCCGCTGGGCGAGGTCGAGGTGGCGCTCCACCATCGCCCGGTATCCCGAGCGGCCGTACGCCCGCAGCGTCGTCCAGACGGCGAGCGACCGTGCGCGCCGCGAGGCCTCCGGGCCCGGCAGCTCGTCGCCCGGCAGGTACGCGGCCGAGAACCCGAAGGTCGCGTGGAGCGGCGCCGGGTCGCGGAGGAACGCGAAGCCGCAGTCATAGGGGACGTTGAGCCATTTGTGCCCGTCCGAGATGACCGAGTTCGCGCGCTCGACGCCGGTCGCGAGCCCTGACGCCCGCGGTGTCAGCCGCGCAAAGAGGCCGAAGGCACCGTCGACGTGCAGCCACGCGCCGTACCGCTCCGCGAGGTCGGCCATCGGCTCGATGGGGTCGAAATCGCCGGTATTCACGTCGCCCGCATTGCCGATCAGGATCGCCGGTGCGCCGTCCAACGACGCCAGCTCGCGCTCGAGCGAACCCGTGTTCAGCCGCCCGGCCGCGTCCTCCGCCAGTACGCGCACCGACCCGCGTCCCAGGCCGAGCATCGCCAGCGCCTTCGTCGCGCTTGGGTGCACGTAGCCGCTCGAGAAGATCGGCGGCGCCGGAAGCCCCTCGAAGCCGCGCTCGTCGACGTCGACCCCGTGCCGCTCCGCCCACCACCGGCGCGCGGCGGCCAGCGCCGTGAAGTTCGCCGTCGTGGCGCCCGTCGTGAGCACGCCGCCCCAGCTCGAAGGAAGCCTGAACAGGTCGAGCAGCCACTCGATCGCCACGCTCTCGAGCCGAACGGCGAGCGGCGAGCTGACGGCCGAGAACGCGTTCTGGTCGAGCGTCGACGCGAGCCAGTCGGCGCCCTGCGCGGCGGGCGTGACTCCGCCGGTCACGAAGTGGAAGAAACGCGGTCCCGAGGAGCGCGTCGCGGCTCCCAGCCCCTGCTCGACGAGCTCGGTCAGCGCCGCGAGCGCGCCGTCGCCGTCCTCCGGCAAGGCGCCCGCCAGTGCGTCGGCCGCCTCCGAGGCGCCGGCAGGGAGCACCGGGGACTCGTCGAGCTCGGCGAGATACCGCGTCGCCTCGCGCACGGCGTACGCCAGCGCCTGGTCGAGCTCGTCGCGGAGGAGCAGAGGATCGGTCACGACGACATCGTCCTACACTGGGTCGGGTGCAGGAAACCCTCTCCGTCTCCAACGACGTGGCCGCCGAGCTGGCGGGCGTCGGCGACGGCGTCCTCGACACGCTCCGCGATCGCCTACGCTGCTCGATCCGCCTCCGGGGGAACCAGCTGACGATCGAGGGCGACGACGCGCGCGTGAGCGAGGCGCGCACAGTCGTCGGCGAGCTCGTCGACCTGCTCGAGGGCGGCAACGAGATCGGACCCGGCACGGTGGACGCCGTCCTCGGCGTGCTCGACGAGGGCGAGGACGTCCGCGAGGTCTTCGAGGACGTGGTCTGGCGCCACCGCGGCAAGAACATCACGCCCAAGACGGTCACCCAGAAGCGCTACGTCGAGGCGATGCGCAAGTGCACGGTCACCTTCGGGATCGGCCCGGCCGGCACGGGGAAGACCTACCTCGCGATCGCGCTCGCCGTAGCGGCACTCTCGGAGCGGCAGGTCGGCCGGATCATCCTCACGCGCCCGGCCGTCGAGGCCGGCGAGCGGCTCGGCTTCCTGCCCGGCGACGTCCTCGCGAAGGTGGACCCGTACATGCGCCCGCTGTTCGACGCCCTCTTCGACATGCTCGACCCGGACCGCCTCAACGCCTACATGGAGCGCGGGACGATCGAGGTCGCGCCGCTGGCGTTCATGCGCGGCCGCACGCTGAACGACTCGTTCATCATCCTCGACGAGGCGCAGAACACGAGCCCCGAGCAGATGCAGATGTTCCTGACGCGGCTCGGCTTCGGCTCCAAGGTGGTCGTCACCGGCGACGTGACGCAGATCGACCTGCCCCGCGATCAAGCCTCCGGGCTGATCCAGGTGCAGGACGTGCTCGCGACGATCGACGGGATCGCGTTCATCTCGTTCAGCCACAAGGACGTCGTCCGCCACAAGCTCGTGCAACGGATCGTGGAGGCCTACAGGCACCACGCGGAGGAGACCGGAACACAGCGCCGGAAGTAGCGGCATGGTCGTGGTCGAGGTCGAAAATCGAAGCGGGGTCGAGGTCGAGGCGGATGCCGCCGTAGCGCTCGCGCGCGGCGTGCTCGCCGCCGAGGGCGTGGAGGACGGCGAGCTAGGGCTCGCGTTCGTCGGTCCCGACGAGATGCGCGCGCTCAAGCGGGAGCATCTCGGTGTCGACGAGGCGACGGACGTCCTCTCCTTCCCGATCGACGGCCGGGACGAGCTGCCCGACGGGGTTCCGCGCCAGCTCGGCGACGCTTTCCTCTGCCCGCAGGTCGTCGGCGAGGCATGGCGTCCGCCGCTCGTCCACGGGCTGCTCCACCTCCTGGGTTACGACCACGGCGTGGAGATGGACGCGCGCGAGGCCGCGCTGCTCCGATGAGGCGGACGCCGTCGATCTTCGACAGCTTCAACTTCGCCTTCGAGGGCATCATCCACGTGCTCCGCACGCAGCGGAACATGCGGATCCACTTCGCGGCCGCCGCCGCGGTATTGCTCGGGGCGATCGCGACTGGTGTCGACCGCTTCGAGCTGATCGCGCTGCTGCTCTCGATCTCATTCGTGCTGATCACCGAGATGGTCAACACCGCACTCGAGGCGTCGATCGACGTCGCGACCACGTCGTTCGACCCGCTGGCGAAGCTCGCGAAGGACATCGCCGCGGGCGCCGTCCTGATCGCGACCGTCAACGCCGTCGCCGTCGGCTACCTCGTCTTCTCCGACCAGTTCGCGAACCGCAGCTCGCGCCTGATCGACCGCCTGCGCGACGCACCCGCCGAGCTGACGCTGATCACGCTCGTGCTCACGATCATCGTCGTCGTCGCGTTCAAGGCCTACACCGGCCGGGGCACCCCACTCCGCGGCGGGCTGCCCTCCGGGCACGCGGCGATCGCGTTTGGGGGCTGGATGGCCGTGACCGCGATCCTCGGCGACTTCGAGCACTGGTTCCTGATCAGCTCGCTGACGTTCATCATGGCGTTGCTCGTGGCGCAGACCAGGATCGAGGCAGGCGTTCACTCCTTCACCGAGGTGGCCTTCGGCGGGATCCTCGGCGCGCTCGTCGCACTCGTCGTCTTCCAGGTGCTGGCGTGAGCGCGGAGCTGCTTGCCGCCGCGGACGACGCCGCGCAGAGCGCCTACGCGCCGTATTCGAACTTCTCCGTCGGGGCGGTCGCGCGCGCCCGCGACGGCCGGCTCTTCACGGGCGTGAACGTCGAGAACGCGGCCTACCCGCTCGGCATCTGCGCCGAGAGGTGCTGCGTCGGGGCCGCCGCCACCGCCGGGTTGAAGCCGGGTGACCTGGACGAGATCGCGATCACCGCGTCGCCCTGCGGCGGGTGCCGGCAGTGGCTCGCCGAGTGGCGCTTCGACCGCGTCATCTACCGCCGGGAAAACGGGGAGGTCGCGGCGGTCACGCCCGTCGACCTGCTGCCCGACTCGTTCGTCCTGTGAGGTCGGGGATCGTGGCGGTCGCGGGGCGGCCGAACGTCGGCAAGTCCACGCTCGTGAACGCGCTCTGCGGCGGCAAGGTCGCGATCGTCTCGGACAAGCCGCAGACGACGCGGCGGCGGATCTTCGCCGTCGCGAACGGAGACGAGTGGCAGCTGGCGCTTGCGGACTTGCCCGGCTTCCAGCGGCCGCGAGACCCGCTCACCGAGCACATGCAGCGCACCGTCGACACGTCCTTCGAGGACGTGGACGGCGTCCTGCTCGTGCTCGACGCGCGCGAGCGGATCGGCGCCGGCGACCGCTTCATCGCGAAGCGCGTGTTCGGCCTCGGCGTCCCCGTCGTGATCGCGGTGAACAAGATCGACCGCCTCAAGCCGGGCCACATCGCCCAGCAGCTCGAGAACGCTTCGAGGCTCGGCGACTTTCACGCGATCCACCCCATCAGCGCGCGCACGGGCGACGGCGTGGACGCGCTGCGCGACGAGCTCGTCGAGCTGCTGCCCGAAGGGCCGGCGTACTTCCCGCCCGAGCAGCGCACCGACCTGTCCGCGGAGGAGCAGATCGCGGAGCTGGTGCGCGAGAAGGCATTGGCGTTGACGCGGGACGAGGTGCCGCACGCGATCACCGTCGAGGTCGACGAGGTGACCGACCGCGCCGTGCGCGCGATCGTCTACGTCGAGACGGACTCGCAGAAGCAGATCGTCGTGGGCGGCGGCGGCCGGATGATCAAGGAGATCGGCACGCGGGCCCGGCCGGAGATCGAGGCGCTGGTCGGCCACAAGGTGTTCCTCGAGCTGCAGGTGAAGGTCAAGCCGCGCTGGCGTCGCGACGAGCGCCTGCTGGAGCGGTTGGGGATTTGATGCTCGCGATCTAGCATCCTCGCGTGGCCGAGTCCGCCCCTGGCCCGCGGGTCATCCTCGACTTCGAGTTCGAGCGCGGCGTGCTCTCGATCGTCGTCCGGAATCTGGGCGAGCTGCCGGCGGCCGACGTGCGGGTCGAGTTCGACAAGGCCTTCAAGGGACTCGGCGGTACCCGTGAGATGAACCGCCTCGCGCTCTTCTCGAAGCTCCGCTTCCTCGCACCCGGACGCGAAGTGAGGACGCTGCTCGACGCGAGCGCCGCCTACTTCGCGCGGAACGAGCCGACGCTGCTGACGGCAACCGTCTCGTACAGGTCGCCGGCCGGAGAGCGCCGCCGCGACGTGATCACCCACGATCTCTCGATCTACCGCGACCTCGCCTATCTCCCGGAAGGAGCCACCGATGCCTGACCGCCAGCCGTACCGCGACTTCAACTTCAGCGTCGAGATCGACGGGATCGGCGAGTCGCAGTTCTCCGAGGTGAGCATTCGGAGGCCGAGATCACCGTCGTCGAGTACCGCGAGGGCGCCGACAAGACCTCGGCGACGCGCAAGCTTCCGGGCCGCGTGCGCTATGGAAACGTCGTTCTGAAGCGGGGGGTAACGGGCGACCTCGCACTGTGGGACTGGTTCCGCGCGATCGCCTCCGGCGACTTCCAGCCGCGAAACCTCGCGATCGTGTTGCTCGACGCCGAGCGTCAGCCGGTCGTCCGCTGGATCGCCGGAGGCGCGTGGCCGGCGAAGTACGCCCCTTCCGATCTCCGCGCCAAGGGGAACGAGGTCGTGATCGAGCTACTCGAGCTCGCTGTAGAGTCGATCGAGGTCGAGGCCACGCGCTGACGCTGCCTCCGGACGTACCGGGGCTACACTCATTTTGATGGCCAAGGCGCCTGCTCTACCCGCAGGTTTCGAGCTCCCGCTCGAGCCGA
>Ga0126312_10003763_pt1 | contig 10231 bp, 13 predicted proteins | sample Plot104A_FD_92537 | JGI IMG/M metagenome (GOLD analysis project Ga0126312, IMG submission 92537) | Serpentine soil microbial communities from UC McLaughlin Reserve, CA, USA - Plot104A | ecosystem: Environmental > Terrestrial > Soil > Grasslands | place: USA: UC McLaughlin Reserve, Lake County...
CGCGCGGCGGCCGCCCGCGACCGGGTCAGGACGAGTACCCGCTCGGGCGCCACGCCATCCGCAGCGAGCGCCGCAATCCGGCGCGCGATGGTCTCCGTGCGACCCGAGCCGGCGGCGCCGACAAGGAGCAACGGCCCGCGGCGATGCTCGATCGCCAGCCGCTGCGCGTCGGTCGGCTCACTCATCAGCTCACACGCTAGCGCCCGGGTGGGCGTCAGTAGCATGGGCCGCCGTGGCCAACGAGGCCGACTGGTTCTCCCTGTGCCGCCGGGTCGTCGACGCGCAGCGGGAGCTGTTCGCGGCGACCCCCGGCATCGCCGATCGAACCGTGTACGAGGGGATCGGCGAGGGCGGCGATCACGCGCTCGCGATCGACCGCCGCTGCGAGGACGTCGTGTTCGCCGAGCTCGAGTCGCTGCATCGGGCGGGCCGCGAGTTCACGGCGGTGTCCGAGGAGCGGGGAGAGATCGAGTTCGGTTCCGGCGATGCGCCCACGCGCGTCGTGATCGACCCCATCGACGGCTCGCTCAATGCGCGGCGCACGATTCCCGCCCACTGCGTCAGCATCGCCGTCGCCGCGGGGCCGTCGATGGCTGACGTCGAGTTCGCCTACGTGTACGACTTCGGCGCCTCGGAGGAGTTCGCCGCCACCCGCGGGCGTGGAGCCGAGCTCAACGGCGCGCCGCTCGAGGCCCGTGGGCCGGGGCACGGCATCGAGGTCGTGGGCCTGGAGTCGGCGGCGCCTGGTTGGATCCTCCCCTCGCTCGAGCGACTCGACGGCAGGGCGTTCCGGATCCGTTCGGTCGGCGCGATCGCGATCACGCTCTCCTACGTCGCCGCGGGGCGCTTCGACGGCATGCTGACGGCGCGCCGGTGCCGGTCGGTCGACGCCGCCGCCGGCCAGCTGATCGCCCGCGAGGCGGGGGCTGCTGTCGAGTTCGAGGACCTCGAGCTGCCCCACGCGTCGCTGGGGCTCGACGCCCGCTATCGCGTCGCGGCGGGACTCGACCGCGAGGTCCTGGACGTGATGCTCGACGCGCAGGGGCCGGAGCCCGCCGGATGAGTGGCGCGAACGGCGCCGGCGGAGAGCGGTTCGTGGACTGGAGGCTCGCCGAGCGGATCGGCGTCGCGCTTGCGCAATCGAGCTCACCGGGGCCGTTCTCCCAGCTCGAGGTGAGTCGCGCCGGCGAGCGTGCGGTCGGACTCGTGGCGGAGTACACCGGGCTCGAGCCGATGGAGGAGCTCCCTGCCCCGGAGGCCGTCGATCGGGCGCAGTGGGTCCGGGCGAACCTCGCCGCGTTGCGGGCAATGAGCGGCGACGTCGAGCGCCGCCTTGCCGAGTCGATGCGAATGCCTGAGCCGTTCCGGGGCATCGCCCGGACGGTGGCGGGTACCGCGGCGGCCGGGGAGTTGGGGCTCGCGCTCGGATACGTGGGCCGCAAGGTGCTCGGCCAGTACGACGTCGCCGTCATCGGTCCGGCCCGGCCTCCGCGTCTGCTGTTCGTCACCCCGAACCTCGCCGAGGCGCACCGCCGGCTCGGCGGCGAGCGCGAGACGTTCCTCAACTGGATCGCGCTGCACGAGGCCACGCACGCGCTCCAGTTCGCGTCGGTGCCGTGGCTCCGCGACCACCTCGGGGACATGGTCACCGAGCTCCTCGGCGGGGCGTCGGTGGACGGCGACCTGTCGCGGCTGCGCGATGCGGCACGGCGCGTCCTGCTCCCTCCCGACCCGCGGCGGCTCGCCGAGGAGCTGCGCGAGGGCGGACTCGTCCAGCTCCTCGCCGGCCCCCGGGAGGCGAGCGTGCTCCGTCGCGTGCAGGCGGCGATGGCGGTGGTCGAAGGCTACTCGGAGCACGCGATGGACGCCATCGGCGCTCGGCTGGACGCCGGGTACGGACGCCTGCGTGACGCGATGGAGGCGGATCGCGACCGGCGCGGCAGGCTCGATGCGATCGTCGCCCGGCTGCTCGGCCTGGACATGAAGCTGCGCCAGTACCGGCTCGGCAAGCGCTTCTCGGACGCGGTCGCGGAGCGGGCCGGGATCAGCGGGCTGAACGAAGTCTGGCGAGCGCCGGATGCGCTGCCCGGCACCGGCGAGCTCGAGGACCCCGAGCGCTGGCTGGCGCGGGTGAGCGTGTAACCGGTCGAGCGTGCCGGGGTACAAACACGCGTTCGGTGCTACAGTTCCGAACTTCCTTACAGCTAAGTAGCTTGAGGAACCCCTCTCCCCCTCGATCCGTAGCGCAGGAGGTTGTAAGCAAAATGGCCACCCAGAGCCAGTCCACGTCCACCCAGAGCGCGGCCAAGGAGACGCCGAGCGGCTTCGGCGAGTACGCCCGCCGCGCGAGCGACACCGCGGTCTCGGCCGTCGATCTTCAGTTCGGCGCCGCCCTCACCGCCGCTGACCGCGTCCGCGAGCTCGTCAAGCCGTGGCGCCAGCGCGAGACCGCGCAGCAGGAGATCGAGAACCTGCGCCGCCAGTTCACCCGCGAGGTGAACAAGGTCGAGCGGCGCGGCGGAACCGCGCGCCGCAAGACGACCCAGCGCGCGAAGCGGACCCGAAACCGGGTCGAGCGCGAGGTCAAGCAGCGCCGGCGCACCGCCGAACAGCGGATCAAGACCGCGAGGACGCAGGTCGGCGACCGGGTCTCGGAGCTGGTCTAGCGCGCTTGGCCCGGGCCCGCCTACGTCCGGTTCGAGCGGGTTGCGGGTAGCCCTCTGCGACAATTGGTCTGTGCCTACACCGACCACGGAGCAGATCACCGAGCGGCTGCGCGAGGTGATCGATCCCGAGCTGCGGCGTTCGATCGTCGAGCTCGGGATGGTTCGCTCGATCGACGTCCAGGACGGTGGACGGGTCGAAGTCGTCGTCTCGCTGACGACGCCCGGGTGCCCGATCCGCAACCACTTCCAGCAGGCGGTCGCGCAGCGCGTGTCTGAGCTCGAGGGCGTCAGCGCCGTCGAGGTCGGCTTCGACGTCCTGAGCGACGACGAGAAGGCCGGCTTGAGGCAGACGCTCGGCAGGCAGCGCCTGCCGCAGGGCGCGCTGGCCCAGGTCAAGAACGTGATTTGCGTCGCGTCGGGGAAGGGCGGCGTGGGTAAGTCGACGATGACCGCGAACCTGACCGCCGCGCTGCAGGCCGAGGGGCACTCGGCGGGCGCGCTCGACTGCGACGTGTACGGGTACTCGATTCCCCGCATGCTCGGGGTGAACCGGAAGCCGTCCGTCTCCGAGCAGCGCAAGATCCTCCCGCTGGAGGCGGCCTCCGGCGTCAAGGTGATGTCGATCGGGTTCTTCCTGGAGGAGAACGCCGCCGTCGTGTGGCGCGGCCCGATGCTCCACAAGGCGATCCAGCAGTTCCTCGAGGACGTCGACTGGGGCGAGCTCGACTACCTCCTGCTCGACCTGCCGCCGGGCACCGGCGACGTCTCGATGACACTCGCACAGCTCCTGCCCCAGGCGAAGGTGGCGATCGTGACCACGCCGCAGCCGGCGGCCCAGTCGGTCGCTCGGCGGGCCGCCGAGATGGCCGCGAAGGTGGATCTCGAGGTGCTCGGCGTGATCGAGAACATGTCCGGCTTCACCACGCCCGACGGCGAGCGATTCACGATCTTCGGCGAGGGGGGCGGCCAGCTCCTCGCCGACGAGCTCGACGTGCCGCTGCTCGGCAAGGTGCCGCTGCAGCAGGAGCTCCGCGAGCACGCCGACGCCGGCTCACCGCTGGTCGTCGCCGACCCCGATGCCCCGGCCTCGCAGGCGATCCGCAATGCGGCGCGCGGCATCGTCGCCACCACCCCGCAGGAGCTTCCGGTGATGCAGGCGCCTCCGGCCGCCGCGGCTCCGGCCGCGGGGCCGTCCGGCGGCACCGAGCTACCGGTCGTTCAGGCGGGCTAGCGCCGGCTCACCGGGCCGCTAGGACTTCGCGTAGTACTCGGCGTTGACCTGCGTGTACTTCGCCCACTCCTCGGGGAGCTGGTCCTCGGCGAAGCACGCGTCGACCGGGCACGCCTCGACGCACGCATCGCAGTCGATGCATTCGTCGGGGTCGATGTAGAGCTGCTCGACGTTGTCGTAGTCGGGCTCGTCGGGGGTGGGATGGATGCAGTCGACCGGACACACCTCGACGCACGAGTTGTCCTTCTCGCCGATGCAGGGTTCCGCGATGACGTAGGTCATTCTGTTGGGCCTCCGTCGGGATTCTGTGGGCTGCGACTGCTCCGCTCACCGCTGCGGCCAAGCGGACGGCAATTGTAGGCGAACGACCATGGCTAGAGTGCCCGCGTGATCGCGATTACGGGGGCCACCGGAACCGTGGGCAAGGCCCTTCTGTCGATCCTCACCGAGCGCGGGGAGCCGGTCCGCGCGCTGGTCCGCGATCCGCGACGGCTCGGGCCCTACCGGGTGCGGGTCCAGCTCGCGTTCTCCGATCTCGGCGACCCGGGCGCGCTTCGCCACGCCCTGCGCGGCGCCGACACGGTGATCCACCTCGCGGCGACGATCCGCGACCAGCCGCCGCGCCGGGTCGAGGAGGTGAACGGGCTCGGCACGCTGCGGCTCCTGCGCGCCGCGGAGCGCGCCGGAGTCGAGCGGTTCGTGTTCTTCTCGGCGATCGGCGCGAACCGATTCCAGCGCACCCGCTTCTTCCGCTCCAAGGCGCTCGCCGAGGAGGGCGTGCGAGCCTCCCCCCTCAACACGACGATCTTCGCCCCGTCGATCGTCTACGACCGCGACGACCCGTGGGTCACGATCATGCGGCGGCTGGCTCTGCTACCGATCCTGCCGATCTCGGGATCGGGACGGGCGCTGTACCAGCCGATCTGGGCACACGACGTGGCGCGGTGCGTGGTCGCGTCGCTCCAGGGCGGCGGCGGCGACCGCTTCGAGCTCGCGGGTCCCGAGACGCTGAGCTACGAGCGGATGACTCGGCTGATCGCCTCGGCCGCCGGTCGTCACCGACCGGTGGTCCACGTCCCGCTTCCGCTCGTCCGGTCAAGTCTGATCTGGCTCCGCCGCGTGTTCGGGGAGGCCGTCTTCGCGACCTGGGAGGAAGCCGAGCTGATGGAGATCCCGATGGTCTCCGCGCACGGTCCCGAGGACGTCAGGGCACTGGGGATCGACCCGCGCCCGATGGACGAAGTCCTGTGACGCAGTAGCGACCTGTCAGCTGCGTGCCCCGCCGGGATTCTCGAGCGGCGCGGCCCCGCCGTCGCCCTTCACGCCCGGCTCGGCGGGGTGCGGCTCCAGCAGCGGATCGTCAGGGATCCCTTCGATCGAGGGATTCTCCAGCGGTCCGCCAACCGCGTCGCCCGATTCCTCCTCCGTGCCTGCGGTTGACATCCGGCCTCCTCGATGTTTCGTTGCGAGTTCCATCTCGCTTCTTACGCTTTCCCTGCTTGCCCGCCCGCAAACGCGCCGCGGCGGACACATGTTCGCCCGCGTTTTGTGCTTCGCGGACATATGCACGCAGAAGGGCCCGGCGGATGCCGGGCCCTTCCTACCGCTGCCTCGTAAGGCGTCGGCTACATCATCCCGCCCATGTCGGGCATGCCGCCGCCGCCGGGCATGCCGGCGGGCTCCTTCTCGGGCGGCTCGGCGACGATCGCCTCGGTGGTGAGGATGTTCTTGGCGATCGACGCGGCGTTCTGGAGCGCCGAACGGGTGACCATCGTGGGGTCGATCACGCCGTCGGCGACCAGGTCGCCGTACTCGCCGCTCTCCGCGTTGAGGCCCTCGCCGGGCTTCATGCCGCGGATCTTCTCCACCACGACCGAGCCCTCGAAACCCGAGTTCTCGGCGATCCGGCGAATCGGCTCCTCGAGCGCGCGGCGCACGATCTCGGTGCCGGTCGCCTCGTCGGGCTCGAGCCCGCCGGAGTCGATCGCGTCCTGGGCGTTGAGCAGCGCCACGCCACCGCCCGGAACGATGCCCTCCTCGAGCGCCGCGCGGGTGGCCTGGAGCGCGTCCTCGACCCGGTGCTTCTTCTCCTTCAGCTCCGTCTCGGTCGCCGCGCCGACCTTGACGACGGCGACGCCGCCGGCCAGCTTGGCGAGCCGCTCCTGGAGCTTCTCGCGATCGAAGTCGGAGTCGGTCGACTCGATCTCCTGGCGGATCTGGTTGATCCGGCCTTCGATGTCCTTCTTCTCTCCGGCGCCGTCGATGATCGTCGTGTCGTCCTTGGTCACCACCACGCGGCGGGCCTTGCCGAGCTGCGAGAGCTGCGTGTTCTCGAGCTTCAGGCCCATCTCCTCGGTGATCACCTCGGCGCCGGTGAGGATCGCGATGTCCTCGAGCATCCGCTTGCGGCGGTCGCCGAACCCGGGCGCCTTGACGGCTACCCCGGTGAACGTGCCGCGGAGCTTGTTGACGACGAGCGTCGCCAGGCTCTCGCCCTCGACGTCCTCGGCAACGATGACGAGCGGCTTGCCGCCCTGCATCACCTGCTCGAGCACGGGGAGCAGGTCGCGCACGGAGCCGATCTTCTGGTTCACGATCAGGACGTAGGGCTCCTCGAGCACCGCCTCCATGCGGTCCTGATCGGTGATCATGTACGGCGAGATGTAGCCCTTGTCGAACTGCATCCCCTCGGTGAACTCGAGCTCCATGCCGAAGGTCTGGCCCTCCTCGACGTTCACCACGCCGTCTTTGCCGACCTTCTCGATCGCGTCCGCGATCACGTTGCCGATCTCGTCGTCGGCCGCCGAGATCGCCGCGACGCGGGCGATCTGGTCCTTGCCCGCGATCTCCTTCGACTGCTTGTCGCGCAGGTCGGAAACCACCTGGTCGACCGCGGACTCGATGCCGCGACGCAGCCCCAGAGGGTTGGCGCCGGCGGCGACGTTCTTGAGTCCGCTGCGGACCATGATCTGGGCGAGCAGCGTCGCCGTGGTGGTCCCGTCGCCCGCGACGTCGTTGGTCGCCGTGGCGACCTCGCGCACGAGCTGCGCGCCCTGGTTGTCGAATACGTCCTCGATCTCGATCTCACGCGCGATCGTGACGCCGTCGTTCGTGATCGTGGGCGCGCCGAACTTCTTGTCGAGGACGACGTACCGGCCCTTGGGCCCGAGCGTCACCTTGACCGCGTCGGCCACGGAGTCGACGCCCGTCTGCAGGGCGGCCCGCGCCTCCTCGTTGTACTTCAGCTCCTTGTGAGCCATGTCTTTTCTTGCCTCCTGTGTCTAATTCCGGTGCGGTCGGTCACTCGACCTTGGCCAGGACGTCGGACTCGCGCAGGACGAGCAGCTCGTCGCCGTCGACGTTGATCTCGGTCCCGCCGTACTTGCTGTACAGGATCTCGTCGCCCTCGCTGACGTCGAGCGGGATCCGCTTCTCTCCGTCCTCGTCCCACTTGCCCTCGCCGGCGGCGACGACCTTGCCCTTCTGGGGCTTCTCCTTCGCCGTGTCGGGAAGGACGATGCCGCTGGCGGTCGTCTCCTCCTCCTCGGTTGCCTGGACGATCACGCGATCGCCGAGGGGCTTCAGCTTCATCCGATTACCTCCGTCGAAGTTCCGTGCCCGCCGCGCGCTTCGCGTCGCGTCCGCCCGCGGCAGGGCTGGTGCAGGAATGTGGTTGAGTTGATGTGGTGCTTTGAGTTCGTTGGCACTCTGACTATGAGAGTGCCAAGCGACGCACATAGTTTATTCGGCAACCCGGGAGTGTCAAGCGCGTCCAGCGATTTGAGCCGAGCGCGCTTAGATCGTGACAGTCCCGCCGCTCGCCGTCAGCAGCCGGGCGTCGAGCAGGCGGGCCAGGCCCTGCGCCCCGTTGCGCATCACGTAGTCGTGGTTCCAGGCGAAGATCGGCCGCGCGATCGGGGCGAGCAGGTTCATCCACCGGCGCGTCGTGCCGACGTCCCATTCGTACAGCACGGCGGTCGTTCCGTCCCGCTCGAACAGCCGCCACCGGCCGGTACCCTCGAGCTCGCCCGACGCCTGGCCCTCGAGCGCATGCGGGCGCTCGACCCGCGTTGTCCGCATCTCGAACTCGAGCGCGTACGGAAGCCGGCTCTTCCAGGTGTAGCGGGCGAGCTGCCCGGTGCCGTCCTCGCCGGCGGGCTCGAGCTCGACCACCTTCTGCACCCCGCGCCACCACCGCGGCCACCGCTCGGAGTCGTGGACCGCGTCCCAGACCGGCTCGATCGGCGCCTCGAGGCACCACGTCGTGAGAAACCGATACCGGCTCACTAGTTCCGCGACGGGGTCTCGCCGTTGCCCAGGCTCTGCACGCCGGGCTCGACGATCCGCGAGAACCGGATCACCGTGACGGTGTCGTCCTCGCCGATGCTGCTGCCGTAGATCTGCTCCAGGAAGCGGACCGTCTCGTCGAGACGGCGGAACTCGGGGTTGTCGTGCTCGATGTCGCGCGGCGACAGCTCCTTGATCCGTTTCACCTCGACGTCGTCGATGACGGCGGAGAAGATCTTCTGGCGGGGCCCGTGGCGATATCCCACCGTGACCCAGATCATCTGGCCTCGCGTGTACTTGGACGACTTGTCGCCGAGCCGGATCGTCGCGGTCTTGCGGCCGCGCTTGAGCTGGTCGATGAAGACCGGCGAGTAGAAGTTGAGCACGAAGATTCCGCCGCTCATCGCGGACACGAGCCTAACCGGATAGGCGCGTCACAGCCACCCGCCGTCGCCGCCCTCGGCGAAGCCCTCGCGGCCGATCAGGGGGACGAACCGGCACGCCCCGAGGTTGCGTCGCTCCAGGCCCTCGCCCGTGCGCGGATCGACCCGCTCGCCGGACCGGGTGAACACCGTCAGCATGTCGGCACCGTCGCTCGCGATTGGCACGACGAGCCGGCCCCCGATCGAGAGCTGCTCGATCAGCGTCGCGGGCGCGTCAGGTGCGGTGGCGTGGACCGCGATCCCGTCGTACGGGGCCCGCTCCGGGTAGCCGCGGGTGCCGTCGCCGACGACCACCTCGAGGTTGGCGGCGCCGAGCTCGCCCAGCAGCTCCCTCGCCCCCTCGGCGAGCTCGGGGATGCGCTCGATCGTGACCACCTCGGCGCACAGGCGCGCGAGCACGCACGCCGAGTACCCGGACCCGGTCCCGATCTCGAGCACGCGCTCCTCACCGGTCAGCTCGAGCGCCTGGCAGATCGCCGCGACGATCCAGGGCTGCGAGATCGTCTGGCCCTGGCCGATGGGAAGCGCCGAGTCGTTGTAGGCGCGCCTGCGCTCCGGCTCGGGGACGAAGCGCTCGCGCGGGACGGCGTTCATCGCTTCGAGCACGCGCTCGTCGCCGATCCCGCGACGGCGGAGCTGGCGCTCGACCATCGCCTCCCGCTCCGCCGCGAAGTCCCGCGTGCGGGCCATCAGAAGATGTACGCCCGAAGGCGCCGCGGCTCCAGGACCGTCACCCGTCCGCGGCCCACCCGGACGACGTGCGCACGCTCGAGCATCGCCAGGAACCTGCTCACGCTCTCGCGCGACGTCCCCGCGAGCTGGGCCAGGTCGGCCTGCGTCATCCGGATCGTCACTCCCTCTCGGCTCTCGAGCGGCGACTCCTCGGCGATCAGCTGGGACAGCACCCCTGCGACGCGGCTGGGAACGGTCTGGAACGACTGGCGGGAGATACGCTCGTTCGCCTCGCGCAGGCGCCGCGTCAGGGCCACGACGAGCTTCACGGTGATCTCGGAGCTGCCCCGGAGCAGGCGCCTGACGTCCGCCGCGGGGAGGGCGAGCAGCTCGGACTCGCTCAGCGCCTCGACGCTGGCCGAGCGCGCCTCGCCGTCGAGCATCGCCAGCTCGCCGAAGATGTCGCCCGGCCCGAGCGTCGCCAGCGCGATGGCGCGTCCGTCGGGGTGCTCGCGGGTCACGCGCAGGTCGCCGCTGCGCACGATGTAACAGGCGTCGCTGCGGTCACCCTCGTGGAACACCCGCACGCCCTTGGGATACGAGCGCGGGACCGCGACGCGCGAGATCTCCTCGAGGTCCTCGGGCGACAGCTCGGAGAACAGCGGCACGCGCTGGAGCAGCTCGATCGCCGAGTCTCGCTCTTCCTCCCTCACATGACAAGTATCCCCGCTGGGGAAACGCTCAGGGCTTTAGGCGCTTGCCGGTGCTGAACAGGTACTGGGACCAGGCGACCATCGCGACGGCGATCGCCGCGGTGACGGCGAATGACAGCCACACGCTGACGTCGCTCGCTCCCAGGAACCCGTAGCGCAGCGCGTTGACGACGTAGAAGAGCGGGTTGGCGTGCGACAGCTCCTGCCACGGCGCCGGCA
>Ga0126312_10003764_pt1 | contig 10230 bp, 8 predicted proteins | sample Plot104A_FD_92537 | JGI IMG/M metagenome (GOLD analysis project Ga0126312, IMG submission 92537) | Serpentine soil microbial communities from UC McLaughlin Reserve, CA, USA - Plot104A | ecosystem: Environmental > Terrestrial > Soil > Grasslands | place: USA: UC McLaughlin Reserve, Lake County...
CCTCACTTCGGTCACCGGTCTCTATGCGGCGGGCGAGTGCGCGTGCGTCTCCGTTCACGGCGCCAACCGTCTCGGCGGCAACGCCCTGATGGAGACGATCACGTTCGGCAAGCGGTCCGGCGCCGTCGCCGCCGAGTGGGCCCTGACCCACACAACCGTCGCTGTTCCGCCTTCGCTGGAAGCCGACGCTCAGCGAGAGCTCGGCGCGCTGCTCAACCGCAGCGACGGCGAGCGGCCGTGGGCGATCCGCGACGAGCTCGCGACGACGATGCACGAGAACTTCGGCGTCTTCCGGCGCGAGGAGCAGATGCAGGAGCAGGGCCGGATCATCGAGCGCCTCAAAGAGCGCTACCAGCGGGTCGTGGTCGAGGACAAGGGCGACATTTTCAACAACGACCTCACGCAGGCCCTCGAGCTCGGTTTCCTCCTCGAGTTGGCGCAATGCATGGTCGTCGCCGGCCTGGCGCGGAAGGAGAGCCGCGGCGCGCATGCGCGGCCGTACGACTATCCCGAACGCGACGACGTTAACTACCTCAAGCACACGCTGACGACGTTCGACTCGGCCGGGCAGGTTCAGCTGGACTGGAAACCGGTCACTATGACGAAGTGGCAGCCGCAGGAAAGGACGTACTGAATTGACCGAAGCAGCCGTCCACACCGACGCGGCGACAATGCCCGTCGCGCTCAAGATCTGGCGCTATGACGCGCAAACGGGTGAGAAGGAGCTCCGCGACTACGAGGTCGAGGCGCCGGAATGGGCGTGCCTGCTCGACGTTCTCGACCTGATCAAGGACAAGGTCGACGGCTCGCTCGCCTACCGCAAGAGCTGCCGGATGATGATCTGCGGTTCCTGCGGGATGCGGATGGACGGCCGGGCGGTGCTGGCCTGCAAGGAGCGGATGAAGCCGATCGTCGACCGGGGTCATGTCCCGGTGATCTCGGCGATGGGGAACCTCCCGATCGTCAAGGACCTCGTCGTCGACATGGATCCGTTCTGGGGCAAGGTGCACGCCGTCAAGCCCTGGCTTGACCCCGGCTACGACGAGGTCACGGAGAAGGAGCGGATCGTCTCGCAGCAACAGATGAACGTGATCCACAAGGAATCGCTCTGCATCATGTGCGGCTGCTGCGTCTCCGAGTGCAACTCGATGGAGTCCGACCCGGACTTCCTCGGCCCCGCTGCGCTCGCGAAGGGGTTCCGCTTCGTCGGCGACGCCCGCGACCATGCCGATATCGAGCGGCTGAACACGCTCAACGAAGAGCACGGGATCTGGGACTGCACCCGGTGCTATTTCTGCAACGAGCGTTGCCCGAAGGGCGTCGACCCCCGCGACGCGATCGCCAAGCTCGGCGCCGAGTCGATCAAGCAGGGAATCGACCACGACATGGGCGCGAAGCACGCCAAGTGGTTCGTCAAGTCGGCGGAGACGACGGGCTGGCTGCGCGAGACCGAGCTTGTGCCTAAGACCCAGGGCGTCATCTCCGCGATCAAGGAGGTCAAGTTCGCGTTGAAGCTCTTCCGGCACGGCAAGGTGCCGCCGCCGATTCCGCCGCACGTCGCCGAGAACGTGAACGAGGCGCGCGCGCTCCATGAGCTCGTCCGCACGCAGGGCCGCGAAGGCGCGCTCGGGATCGTCCAGGGCGAGCAGGCGCTCGCTCGCATCGAACCCTTGGATTGGGGCGGCGCAAGCCGGATCGCCCCGGAGGAGTCACGTCAGTGAAGGTCGCTTACTACAAGGGCTGTCTCGCGGCGCTCTCGGCGAAGGAGCTCGACATCTCGACCAGGGCGCTCGCGCCCAAGCTCGGGATCGAGCTGGAGGAGCTCGAGTCGGTCACCTGCTGTGGCGCGGGCGACATCCACGAAGCCGAGCCGGACTACTACCTGCACCTGAACGCCCGGATCCTGGCCTACGGGGAGGCGACCGGCGCGGAGACGCTGATGACGGTCTGCAACGTCTGCACGCTGAACCTGCGCCAGGCCAACCTGCAGCTGCAGAAGGACGAGGAGCTGCGCGAGCGGATCAACGTCAACCTGGAGACGGTCGGCGTCCCGCCGTACAACGGCGGGGTCGAGGTCAAGCACCTGCTCTGGCTGATCGCCGAAGGAGACGGCTACGAGCAGCTGAAGCTGGCGGCGCACAAGGGTCTGAAGGGATTGCGCGTCGCGCCCTTCTACGGTTGCCAGATCCTGCGGCCGTCAAAGCTCCTCGGCTTCGAGGATCCGGACCGGCCCTGGTCGCTTGAGGCGATCATCGAGGCGTGCGGCGGCGAGCCGGTCGACTACCCCGCCAAGATCAAATGCTGCGGCTTCCCGATCATCCAGGCCCGCGAGGAGACCGCGCTCGGCGAGCTGATCCAGCCGATCGAGCAAGCGATGGAGGCCGGCGCCGACGCGATGGTCACGCCGTGTCCGCTTTGCCATCTTTCCCTCGACGCCTGGCAGCAAAAGCTCGAGGCCTCGACCGGGCGCGCGTTCCAGATGCCGATTCTCCATCTCTCGCAGCTGATCGGCGTGGCCGCGGGACTCGAGGACTCGGAGCTGCGGTTCAAGCGTCACGTGGTGCCCGTAACGCCCGCGCTCGAGAAGCTCGAAGTCTGAGTCTCGCGGCGCCTGTTCTGGTCGGCGCCGGCGCCGCGGTCGGCGCTGCGTACGCGTGGTTCGAGGCGGGGTGGGTCAGACTGGACACCGTTGAGGTCCCGCTTCGGCGCCTGCCGCCGGAGCTCGATGGGCTCCGGATCGCGCACCTCTCCGACTTCCACCTCGGGTTGCCGTCGCGCGGGGCGCGGGCTGTACGGCGCGCAGTCGAATGGGTCGAGGAGCGGCAGCCCGAGCTGACGCTGATCAGCGGCGACCTAGTCTCCCGCAAGCGCGGCGAGCCGCGTTTGCGGGAGGTGCTGCGCCGCCTTCCGACCTGCTACGCGGTCCTCGGGAATCACGACTTTGCGATCTCCAAGGACCCGTTCGCGCAGCCGCTGGAGGTCGACGACCTCTTACCGGCAACACTCCTCGCGGACCAGGCGGAGACGATCGAGCTACGTGGCCGGAAGGTTCAGGTCGTCGGCGTCGACCCGCGGTCGTACCGCGCGCGTCGGGCTCGGCCGGAGCGGTTCGCCGACTCGGAAGCCGACCTCCGCATCCTGCTTTGCCACTTTCCGCAGGTGATCGACCGGCTCCAGCCGGGCGTATTCGACCTGGTCCTCGCGGGCCATCTCCACGCCGGTCAGATCTGCCTGCCGTACCCGGGCGGAAAGTTGCGCCTCTCCCACGTCCGGTGGACCTATGTCGAAGGGCTCTACGAGCGCCCCGGCGGCGTGCTCCACCTCTCCGCCGGGCTGGGGACGACGTTCGTTCCCTTCCGCTTCTTCGCGCGGCCGGCCGCATACGAACTGCGCCTACACTCGGCGCAATGAGGACCCGCGTTCAAGGCCTGACCGGCGCCACGTATACGAACGGGCCGACCGTTTGCCACGAGTGCGTCTGGTGGCAGTCCCGCGGCCAGCGGCAGGCCTCCAAGAGACGATGGATCGAACGCGCGGAGGACGACTGGGGGACGTGGGGGACGCTCTACGTCGACGACGACGGCCGCGTGCTCGGGCAGATGCAGTACGGGCCGAGCGATCTCTTCCCGCGGGCTGACGACCTTCCGGCTGGGCCTCCCTCCGACGACGCCGTGCTCGTCACCTGCGCCTACCTCGTCGAGGGCTCGGCGCAGTGGGTGATGCAGTCGCTCTTCCTCTCGGCGATCGCCGACGTCAAGGAGCGCGGTGGCAAGGCGCTCGAGACGTTCGCCTATCGGTATCCGGAGGGCGAGTCGGCGGAGGAGCGCTTCCTCGTCCATCGCACGGTCTTCCCCAGCGACTTCCTCGCCGACTTCGGGTTTCGGATCGTGCGTCGTCTCGGGCGCGTGGAGCTGGCGAGACTGGAGCTCGGGGGCCTCGAGCCGCTTCCGGAGCCGCGGAGCGCTGGGCTCGTACGGCGCGTGAAAGAGGCGCTGGAGCCCGCGCCCGTTCCGCAGCGTCCGTAGCTTCCGATCGACTTTCCTAGCTGTAAACGCGGTTGGCGCCGGTCCAGACCTCTGTCGAGGCGGGTCTGGATGTTCGGACGGTCGGTTCCGGCCCGAGCAGTTCTACCGTCTACTGGTCAACGTGGCTCGAACTCGTGTTCGGCCCGGGAGGAGGTCTTGTGGCTGCGGCAATCCAACGAGGCAAGAAAGGCTTTCGCTGGTCGGCTCTTGTGGGCGCCGCGGTGGTGGGCGTCGTTTTCGCCATTGCGGGAGCGGCGTTTGCCGACGACATCTCCAACAATCTCGACGCCACGGTTGACACGGTCGCCGAGGCGATGCCGCTGACGGTCGGCGGCGCAAACGGCACGACTCGGCTGTACGTCGCTCCGCAAAACGACGATGGCAAGAACGGTTGTAACCTGACCGGCAGCACGACGGCCTCGATCTCCCTGGCGTCGAGCAATCCTTCGGTTGCGACCGTGAGCCCGTCTAGCATCACGTTCACGAGCTGCGTGGATTCGACGACAGGGCCCATCGTGACGGTGACGCCCGTCGCGCAAGGGACGGCGACCATCAGCGCGACGCTTACCTCGAACACCACGGCGGGCACGTTCAACGTGGCGCCGGTCACGTTCACGGTCAACGTTGCGCCACCGCCGAATACGCCTCCGCAGGTTTCTGTCGCCGGTGTGACCGGCGGCGCAAGCTACAACAAGGGATCGGTGCCCGCGGCGACGTGCGAGGTGACGGACGCCGAGGATGGCAACTCCTCCTTCGCGGCAACTCTTAGCGCGGTCACCGGACCGTACGCGTCGGACGGGATCGGCCAGCAGACGGCTTCCTGCTCCTACACGGACGGCGGTGGTCTTACAGCGACGGCCTCGAAGACTTACGCGATCGTCGATCCGTCGGCTCCCGGGATCTTGTCGAGCGTCGTCGGCGCGCTTGTAGACAACGGCTGGTATGTCAGCAACGTCAGCCTTAGTTGGACGGTGAGTGAGCCGCAGTCGCCGAACTCGCTGCAGAAGACGGGGTGTGTCGATCAGAGCATCACGTCCGACCAAGCCCCCACGACGTATAGCTGCGCCGCGCAGAGCGCCGGCGGCTCGGCCGGCCCGGTGGACGTCTCAATCAAGCGAGATGCGACGAAGCCGACGATCGAGGGCTGGGCATCTCCGGCAGCGAACGGAGCTGGTTGGAACAACTGCGACGTGACGGTCTCGTTCACGTGCGCCGACAACCTGTCCGGAATCGCGTCGTGCGGACCGAGTGAGACGCTCTCCTCGGAGGGCGCTGGGCAGTCCTCGACCGGAACCGCTGTCGACAATGCCGGCAACAACGACACCGCGACGGTGAGCGGAATCAACATCGACAAGACCGCTCCGTCGGTCAGCTTGGTCGGCGGTCCCGCCGACGGTGCGAGCTACTACTTCGGGTCGGTTCCGGCCGCCCCGACGTGCAATGCGTCCGACAGCCTTTCACTGCTCGACGGCGCATGCTCGATCAGCGGCTACTCGGCTGCGGTGGGGTCGCCCACGGTGACGGCAACGGCGAAGGACAAGGCTGGCAACACGGCCTCCGATAGTCGCGGCTACACCGTGCTGGCGTGGACGCTGAAGGGCTTCCACCAGCCGGTCGACATGGGCGGCGTGCTGAACATTGTCAAGAACGGCTCGACGGTGCCGCTCAAGTTCGAGATCTTCGTCGGCTCGACGGAACTGACGGACACGGCGAATGTGAAATCGCTGTTCCAGGCAAAGGTCAACTGCGATGGGGCGCTGCCCACCGACGAGATCGAGACGACCGCTACCGGGGGCACGAGCCTCCGGTACGACGCGACGGCTGGGCAGTTCGTCTACAACTGGCAGACGCCGAAGACGGCTGGTCTCTGCTATCGAGTGACGATGACGACGCAGGACGACTCGTCGCTCGTCGCGTATTTCAGATTCAAGTAGCACACGCTAAGAAAAGGGAGTAGCTAAGAGGGGAGCGCCGTCAAGGCGCTCCCCTCGCTTATCTGCAAAGGCGATCACGACGCGTTGTGGCTAGCGCAACAGCTGTGAACGCTGTTGGCCGTCCGGTCGGGCTGGAATCGCTTGGAGCCTTGCAGTCACCTTTCCGGCCAACGGGCGAATCGAACGCGACATCTGCGTGGTAAGTGCGGCGGAGCTCCGTCACCACTTGCTACGCGATGCTCGACAGCTGGAGCGTGCTGCTGCGCGGCGCGCTGTATCTGTGCGTCGGGTTGGCGTTCTTCTTGCTCGTCACGTGGCTCCTGTCCGGAAGCCGCTGCCGGTTGCCGACGATGCTGTGCGCATTCGTCGTCCTAGACTTCAATAGGTGACAACGCTCAGCGTTGTGATTCCGGCCACTGATAGGCCAGCGACGTTGAACGCGGTCGTCGCAGCGGTTGAGCGCGCAGCGGCCGCTCCCGAGGAGCTGATCGTCGTCGATTCTCCCCAACACCTTGGCCCTTCGGCGGCACGAAACCTCGGCGCGCGGCGGGCAGGGGGAGACGTAATCGTGTTCGTCGACGCCGACGTCGAGGTTCACGAGGATGCGTTCGGGCGGATTCGAAGCGCGTTCGATCGGGACCAGGCGCTCGCGGCGATCTTCGGGTCTTATGACGACGCCCCCGGCGCCGACGGAATCGTGTCCGATTTTCGGAACCTGCTCCACCATCACGTGCATCACCAGGGGGCGGGAATTGCGACAACCTTTTGGGCCGGGCTCGGAGCGATCAGGCGCGAGGTCTTCCTCGGCGTCGGCGGGTTCGACGAGGACCGGTTCCCGCTGGCATCTGTAGAGGACATCGAGCTCGGGATGCGCCTCCACGAGCGGGGTGAGCGGGTCGTCCTTGATCCGGGGATCCAGGGAAAGCACCTGAAGCGGTGGACGCTTTCGAGCATGACGAAGACGGACTTGCTGCGCCGCGGCATTCCCTGGCTGCGCCTCATGTTCGAAAGGCGGTCGCAGTCGACCGCTCTCAATCTTGGCTGGAAGCATCAGATCGGCACGGCCGCGTCCCTATTGCTTGTTACCAGTATCGTTCGACGTAAGTTGTGGTTCGCCGGGGGCGCGCTAGCACTGCTGATCGCCCTCGAGCGGAGGTTTTACGTGCTCCTGTTCCGCCGCCGTGGGCCGCTGCTCGTCTTCGCCGGAGTGCCGCTCCATATCGTCCACCGTCTCACCTCGGCAGCGGCGGTTCCGATGGCTCTGGCTTCCCACCTACGGGCGATCCGCCGGGGCTCAGGCCGCGCTTTCGGTGACTGAGCCGCGGTTTCTCCGCGCGTCTGCCCACCCAAATGCGAAACCCGCCGCGGTCGCGAGCTGTGCGGCGCTTATGAGCAACCCGACGTTGAAGCTCTCTGTGAATCCACGGCGCAAGAGCTCGGTGTAGAAGCCTGGAGACTCGAGTCGCCGGTGTGCGCGCCTTCGGCGGCGGAAGCGATAAGCCCCTTTTCCATACCGGAACTGCTGCCGCACGAACCTGCCCAGAGTCAGCTTTTGGTGATGTACGACACGCGCGTTCGGCTGCAGGCGAAGGACGTAACCCGCTGCGATCAGCCTTGCACACCACTCGCGATCTTCGCCTGCGGCACTCGGGTACGACTCGTCGAACTGAATCGACTCGAACACGGTCCTGGTGCAGGCGAGGTTGTTCGACGGCGCGAATGGCAGGTTCCCCTCAGCTCCTGAGCGCGCAGCAGCTGGAGCATGGGCGACGATCTCGGACGCCTCAGCCAAGGCGCCGCCGCCGCTGATGGTGATCCCGGCCGCGGCGTCAGCACCCCGCTCGAGCGTCTCAGCGAGTCGCTCTGCCCACTCTTGCTGCGGTGTGCAGTCGTCGTCCGTGAAGCAGAGGACTGTGCCCCGTGCGTGCTCGACGCCGGCGTTCCGCGCCGCCGCCGGGCCACCGCCGGCTCGCCGAATCAAGCGCGCGGGACGATGAAGCGCGACGACGTCACTCACTTCTTCCGCTGCGAGCGAGCCGTCATCGACGACGATCACCTCCAGCGCGTGGGCGACGGTCTGAGCTGACAGTGCTCGAAGGCAACGAGCGAGCGCTGCCGGCCGATCCCTCGTAGGCACGATCGCCGAGATCAGCGGGTGCCCGTCTCGACTCGGAGGTTGATCGCGCGACGAATCTGCGGAGTCAGCCAACGCGCTCGACGGGCGCGGCAGCTTTCAGGTCCAGCATTGCCTCCACGATTTCGCCCTCTTCGAGATACTCAGCTTCGGTGTTGACGCTCCAGACGTCGTGCTGTTGGCCGTCGATGAGGTTGAGCGTTGCCAGCATCGCCGTCCACATCGAATGGTCTTGGTTGTTGTAGCGGTGCAAGCCGTTGCGGCCACACGTCTGGAGATTCTCGAATTGCTCGAGGTAGCCGCGCACTGTCGCGACCGCCGCCTCGTAGTTCGAGTCGTACATCGGATACGCCTTCGGGACGAGCACTTTGACCCCGTCAATGACTTTGGTGGGGTCGATCAGCCCGATCCGTGCAAGCTCGTGCGTCGCGAGTGACACCGCATCCTCATCCGACATCTGCCAGACGTCGTCACCCTCGAAGCAGAAATACTCGACGCCCAGGCACGTCGTGCCCGGGCGGACCATTCCCGCACTCCAAGCGCCGTAGTTCTGGACTCGACCCGCGCGCGTCTCCGGATCGTGTAGGTAGATCCAGTTGTCTGGAAACGGCTCCGCCTCCGTCGTCATCAGGGCGACGAGAACCAGATCGCGATACCGCAGCGTCCGAGCCGCCTCCTGGACCGCGGGCGGCGGCGCCGGGTCGAGGCACTGAATCAGGTCTCGCAAGGCGATGCTCGAGACCACACCGTCGACCGCGTGTTCGTACACGTCACCGTTACGGCGCACCGACACGCTGCGGACGCGATGATCCGCGTGCGTGATCGAGACGCAACGATGCTGGAGCTGCATCCCGATCCCGGCTTCCTGTGCGCGCGCGGCGAATGCCTCCCACATCTGCCCGGGCCCAAGCCGTGGGTAACGGAACTCCTCAATGAGCGTTGTGACGTGTTCGCGTTGCAGCCCGAGCATCGTCAGGATTGCTTTCCCGAGCGAGAAGTTCTTGATTCGCTGCGCCGCCCACAGTGACCGGATCTCCGAGCCTGGGATGCCCCACAACTTTTCGGTGTACGAGCGGAAGAACGCATCGTAGAGCCGGCGACCGAACCGAGCGGTCACCCATTGTTCGAACGTATCGGCCTCGACGTTTCTATGCCGCGCTGCCCACAGATAGGACAGGGCGCATCGCGTCGACTCGAGCAGTCCAAGACGGCCGACAACGTCTTTCGCAGTCAGCGGGTACGCGAAGTACTTTCCGTCGTAGTAAATGCGCGAGAGCCGCGGCCGGGTGAGGAACTCATCTCCTAGCGTCTCTTCCCATATGCGTTGCACGGGTTCGAGCTTGGTGAAGAACCTGTGCCCGCCGAGGTCGAACCGGTAACCGTTGAACTCGATCGTCTTCGCGATCCCTCCAACCCGGCCGTCAGCCTCGAACACCACTCCTGGCCGGCCTCGGCGCCCCAGGATGTGTGCCGCCGTCAACCCCGCCGGTCCTCCGCCGAGGATCGCCGTTCCGATGCTGTCACTGCCGTCCGCGCCGCCTTCGGGCTTTGTGGTGTTCTCTTGGCCCAGTTCGAGGGCCCTCGCATAGAGCGTTTCGTCGACGACCACGTCCGTGGCGGGGGCGAGAACTGGAACGGGAATCCCGCCGTGTGTTAGCGACCGCTCGACCGCCTCGATCGTGCGAACGACGTCGAGGCCCATCTCCGGAGATGACAGAGGCGACCGTCGCTCGCTAATAGCCGCGCCGAAATCAGCCAACTCCAAGGACAAAGGTTCAGTCGCCTCCACGCGCGGCGAGACGATGTCCCCCGTTCGATAGCTCAGCTGGTACTCACCGAACGTCTCGGGGTCGGGGATGCTCGCGCCTGAGTCGAAGATCCGGACGGACTCGCTCGACGTGTCGTCGTAGACAACCATCTTCTTCGAGCCGACGATTGCCGTCCGCCGCAACTTGCTTGGAGAGAGCCACGCCAGCTCCACGTGAGCGACCGCCCCGGACGGATAGCGGAGGTTGATGAAGCAGACGTCCGGCAGCTCGGGAACCACGCAGTCCCGACTCATCGCTGACACCTCTTCGGGAACGCTGCCGAGCCAGTACCTCAGAATCGAGAAGTCGTGTGGGCCGAGATCCCAGAC
>Ga0126312_10003766_pt1 | contig 10227 bp, 4 predicted proteins | sample Plot104A_FD_92537 | JGI IMG/M metagenome (GOLD analysis project Ga0126312, IMG submission 92537) | Serpentine soil microbial communities from UC McLaughlin Reserve, CA, USA - Plot104A | ecosystem: Environmental > Terrestrial > Soil > Grasslands | place: USA: UC McLaughlin Reserve, Lake County...
ACGCCGCCGCGTCCAGCAGCTCGACGCGACTGGGGTCATTTGTCCCTTGCATGCGGGTAGTCTCCCGCACAGCCCAGCCGCACTGTGGGACCTCGCCGGCTAAATGCTCAGCACACTCCTAGTTCGTCCCCTGGCCCACTCCAGGCACCGAGCCGAACCGCCGCAATCTCGGCCCCAAGCAGACTCAAGAGATAAAACGTTTAGATTGGCCAGGGAGACCTCGTTAGAGGCAACGAGACCTGTCTCAGCTGCGTCTTGGCTTGACAGCGGCGGCAGTCCTGATTGTGGCAGACGATGCTGACTACTATGAAGTGCCCGACGCTCAGAACGCCTAACTTCGCCTCTGACGGTCCGTAGCGACCTGCACAAACGCTGGTCGGCACAGCGGGTGAGCCGCCACTTACAGGAGGCGCTCGGGCCGGCGCTCGAGGTGGTGGCTACCACCAGGCGCCGCGGCCAAGCAGACCGACGCCCCAGTCAGCCAGGAAGTACTCACCGGTGGGCATTGTGGGCGGTCCGGGCCGCATGCACCTTGGCACCCTCGGCCCGCCGGAGGTCGAAGTGCATGATGTCCTTGGCTCGCGGGTAGGTGCCGCCCCATTTGAGGCCGGCGCCGGTGAGGGCGAGGACGACGGCTTTGTCCAAGTCGAGGAATCCCTCCTCGGGGGGCTTGTGGTTCGCGAAGTCGCCGCCGGCCCTGAGCGCCGCATGGTCCTTCTTGATCCGCTCAAGCCACGACGGGACGTCGACGGGTTCGCCCTTGCCTGGGGTGCGGCCAGCCAGCTTCTCCGTCAGCTTCGGGAGCCTAGTGGGGTGGCGATAGGAGAAGTAGGTCTTGAGGGCGTCGGAGGCCGTCTTTAGGGTGGCGTAGGCGGCTTTGGGGCCGCCGAGGCGGGTCAGCACGTCGATGGCGGTGCCGTTGACGAGGCTGGTGGCCCGCCGCACCACCGCCGGGGCCAGCTCACTGGCGTTCCCGATGAACGGGTTGCCGCGGTAGTTCAGGTCGACCGCCAGGCCGAAGGTGTGGAGGCTCAAGCTGGTGCCGCCGACCGCCAGGGCGGGCTTCCGGAGGCCGCTGGTGGAGGCGTACATCTTAAGACGCTTGCCCAGCGCGGCCGCGTCCAGGCCGGCCGGATTCACCTCGCGATCGCCCACGAGCGCGGTCTGCGCCCGGGTGAGTCGCTCGGCCAGGGTTCGGTGGACGCGCAGCGGGATACCGAGGAAGGTGCCCTTCTGGATGTCGCCGAACCAGCCCGCCGTCGTCTGGCCGGCCGCCTCCAGCACCTCCTCGACGTCCTTGCGGCGCAGGGCCCGCTGGGCGGTCTCGACACGCTCCTTGAGCGCTCGCAGGTCCGCCAGCTCCTTCTCCTCGCCTTCGTGGAGCGCGCCTCGCGACTTGGCCTTCTGCAGGACGGCGAGCCGTCGCCTGACCGACTTGTCGAAATCGGCCCGGTCCTTGGCGCGTTGCTCCCTGGTCTGGGATGCCAGCAGCTTCTTGTCGTCTGCGGTCAGGGCGAACTCGCCGGTGGCGTCGCTGGCCGTCCATGACCCGGTGGGGGCGGCTTCCGGCAGTTCCTCCGGGAGCTCCTCGCTAGCGGGCGAGCCGACCCCGAGCAGTCCGGGCAGCCGGCGGGCAGGGACCTCGCAGTGTTTTTCCTTGACGCGGGTCACGTTGAGCCGCGGGCGTCGGGCGTCGTAGAACCGCTTCCCGACCGTTTTGGTCAATCTGGCCTCCCGGTAGAAGACGTCCACCTGCAGCTGCGGGTCCAGGGTGAGCCAGTCCAGCCAGGCCTTGACGTCGCCGTCATAAGTGGTGTCGAAGGCGAAGATCCGGCGCAGCCGGGCGAGCGCGCCCTGCGACATCGCCGGGTCGCGGCGGCTGTGGGCCAGGGGCTCGAGCAGGCTGTGGGCGCGGGAGTGACCGGCGATGAGCAGGTTCTGCAGCGTCGGTGGCGTCGCTCCCTGCACCCGGCCGATCTCGGTCAGCGCCTGGGCGACGAGCGCGTTGAGGGCCCGCGGGTCGCCAAGGGCGTGCCAGCGGGACCGCCGCTTGCCGAAGAACCGCTCGCCGCCGGGAGCGCTCCAGTTCAGCTCGGGGACTACGAGCACGATCGGCCGCCCGGACGCAGCGACCGGCTGGCCGAGCTGGAACGGCCGGTGGGTGACGAAACCGGCCGGGATCAGGCTCCGCTTCAGCTCGGGGCAGCCGGCGGGCAGCCCGTGCGCGAAGAGCAGCACATCGACCTCGGAGCGACCCAGCGCGGCCCGCGGGCAGAACACCGCGACGCGCCCGGCCGGCGCTTGCGCCCGGAAGGTCCAGATCGTGCCGCCCCAGGCTGGGCCGTCGGCCGGGTCGACACGCTCCTCGGGCTCCTCGCCTGCCAGGTCTTCGGCTTCCGGTTCCTCGAAGGCGGCCTCGGCTTCGGCTCCGGGAGCCCCGAACACAGCATCGACCGCAGCCTCGGAATCCTCGAACTCGGGATCGGTTTCGTCGTAGGCGCTCTCAAAGGCGCGGCCATCGGTCTCGGCCTCGGTGCTGACCTCCTCGAGCTCCCAGGCCTCGGCCTCATCGGCTTCCGTCGCATCGGACTCGAATTCGTCGAATTCGGCTTCGCCCTCGGTGTCCGACTCGCCGAGCTCCCAGGCCTCGGCCTCATCGGCTTCCGTCGCTTCGACCGCTTCGGGGAACGGCGCCTCGGACAGGAACGGCATCTCTGCCGCGTCGACCTCGAACAGCCGCTTGACGGAACGCTTCGGCGGTGCCGGCCGGACGGCGTCGGGCACGTTGGCTGCCGCATCGGCCAGCATTCGCCAGCCGTACTGCCGCGCGATCTGCCAGTGTCCGAGGCGGCTCGATTCGACGCGGTAGCGGTCACCGATGGAGGCCGGCGCGTCCTGGAGGTCGGCCGCCAGCGCCCTGTGCAGGCGCAGGCTGAAGCCCCTGGTGGTCGGCCCGAAGAAGACGCGCATCGCGCTCGTCGGGGCGGCGCCGCCCTGGACGGCACGCCGGTCGGCCTTGATGTGGCGGCTGGCCCAGTCGGCAAGTGGGGTTGCGTCCTGGTAGAGGCCGTCGAAGACGTGGACCTCCTGCGGGTCGTGCCGGCGAAGGATCTGCATCAGCGGCGCCCCACCACCCGAGTGGGCGGTCAGGATCAGCCGGCCCAGCTTCGGCGGCAACCCGCCCACCCGTTGCGAGAAGTTCTCCAGGGCCACCCGGACCAGTGTGGTCAACCCGTCCTTGGTGGTGAGCGCCGGGAACGTGTACCGGTAGATCTTGCCGACCTGGACGCCGGTGAAGTGTCCGCGCGGCAGGACGGTCAGCGTGGGCCGGGTGCGCCCTGTTCCGCTCGCGCCGTCGACCGGGCCGAGGTCGAGCCCGGCCCAGACCTCCATGTGCTTGGGCAGGGTCATCGCCGCCCGCGAATAGCCGTGCAGGTGGACGACGACATCGATCTCGGCCGGCACGGTCGGCATGTCGTTCCAGCGCAGGACCAGGTCCGGGGCTCGGCCGCGGTGGCTGGCCAGAAGCGGGATCTGTGTGACCTCGAGCCTTCCGGCCGTGACGGCTGTCGGCGTCACCTCCGACGACCAGGCTTCGGCCTCCGAGCCTCCCGGCGGGGGGCGGTAGGTCCAATGCCAGGCCTCGCTGGGGAGGGGCTCGAAATGGTAGGTGCTCGCGTTCATCCTCAGCCAGTCGTGGAACCACGATCCCTTGTAGAGCTTGATCAGCCGGCCTTTGCCCTTGCGGGTCCCGAGATCGAGCGCCAGTCCGTCCTGGTGGTTGCTGTACCCGGGCGCCGCGACGCAGTTCGCCATGTACTCGGCGAGGTATGCGGCCGCCTTGTCGCTGTGCTCGCCGCCGTACCTGGGGTTCCGCCGGGTCGCCTTCGTCTGCGCGTAGTAGTGCGGGAAGCCGCCCTTGCCCTTGGTCGTCTTGCCCTGCCAGATGTCGAACTGGTGGTCGGCCGATCGATAGGCGCTGAGGACGCCGATCCTCACCGTATCGGTCAGTCCGTCAGCCTCGAGCTTGGCTCGCGCGGCTTTGAGCATCTCGCGGGCCTTGGCGGCCGCGTCCTTGCGGGCCTTCTTGTACGGCTCGACGTCGTCGAGGGCCCCGTCCGGCAGCGTGTCGACGAAGTCGCCCTTTGATCGCTTGACGTGCAGGTCATAGACCTTGCGCATGAACGCCATCAGCTCCGGCGTCTCCTCGCTCGCGGGTCCGAACCAGCGAAGCCCGTCCGAGGGGATTGAGGTTCGTTTCCCGACCGCCGTCGGGGCTGGCGTCGACGGTCCGCTGGGCGCCGCCGGAGCGGTCGGCACCCCACTCGCGAGCGCCGGCTTGACGACCTGGTCGCGGATCTGCAGCCACTCCCGGGCAAGGTCGCGCTGGTCGGCCCTGAGCTTCTGGCCGATCATCTGGGGGTGCCTGAACCAGAAGACCATGTTCGTCAGCTGGTTGATATCACGCAGGCCGGCACCGATCGCGATCGCGATGGCTGTCGCCCAGCCGCCCTTGGCCATGGCGTCGAAGGCGAGTCGGGGGAGCGAGAACACGGCCGCCAACGGATGCTCGCTCGCCGGAGCCTCCTCGAGCTGGCTGGCCTCGGCGAGCTCGGCCTCGTCGTAGGCGTCGGCCTCACTGCTCGGTTCGAGCTCGTCGTAGGCCTCGAACTCCTCCTCGGCCTGCGCCAGGTCCTCGCCGAACACCCCCTCGTCGGCCAGACCCACGTCGACAGCCGCCGGGCGAGACCCGCCGGCCGCCAGCTCGCGGATCTCGGCCGGCCCGCGGAAGGGGCTGTCGACCTGGAAGCTCCAGTGCTCGACCGACGACGTGACGGGAGGCGAGGTCATGACGGCCCTGCTGCCAGCTTGCCGTTGCCGCTTCGTGCCGGCGCGACGCCCAGGGCGGCCGAGCCCATCGCCGGCATGGCGACCGACGATGCGGTGGTGGGCGGCACGGTGGCAGCCGGGAGCAACGGTCGGGCGGTGGTCAGGATCGCCTTCAGGTCTCGACCGCTGATCAACGACCAGTGGTGGATGACCTCCGCGACCAGGTCGCGGACGGGGCCCGGGGCGGCGAGCGTCTCGGCCCCGACTCGGTCGTTGAAGTCACCTCGCTCGAGTCCGATGAGGAGCGTCGACACCCGCCGGGCGAGGAGGAAGTAGCTGTGCGCGCGACCGTGCGACGGCAGGCCCACGCGTTCCCCGATCTGGCGAAGCCGCTCCTCCGGGCTCGGGCCGATGGCCAGGAGCTCCTGGACGATCGGCGTGTTGAACGACAGGGTCAGGTCCAGCCAGGCGGCCAGGCTGACGGCGAGGAACTCCTCGCGAGCAAGGTTCGGCCGGTTGAAGGCGCCGCCGCGGCGTGCCGTGAGCATGTTCTCGAGCCGGTCGGCCAGGTCCTGGATGGCAGGGAAGTCGGTGGGGTTGTTCGCCAGCTGGTTGTTGGCGTTCTCGATCGCCCGCCACACCTGGCGGAGGAACTCCTCGAAGGTCGCCACGAACTCGCGATTGGCGACCGAGGGCTTGATGTACGGGTACGCCGCGGCGCCGTCACGCCCGTGGTTCAGGTCCATGCCGAACATCCGGTAGTAGGCGTTCCGGCGTGTCGCCGCGATGTCCGGGCGGATGCGGCTGACCAGGTTGAAGGGCTGGACGGGAGAGGCGTCCTTGTAGAACAGCTCCTCGGTCGTTCGCAGCCACTGGTACGAGGCGTCGTCCCGGAGAATGCCAAGGCGCTCACCCTGCGTGTACTCCGAGATGACGCGGCCCATGATCTCGTAGATTCGCGTGTTCTCGATCATGTACGCATAGATGAGATGGTCCCAGACCGGTGTCCAGAAGTTGCTCACGCGGAAACCGGTCAGGGCGATCCCGATCGGGGCGGGGGATGGCGCGGCGATCGCAGGTGGGGTGCCTCCCGTCAGGAGACCCGGCCCGCCACGGGACCAGGCCGCCTCCATGAGGAACGAGACCGTGGCGGAATCGAGGGCGAGGATCCGCCGCGCGTTGTCCTCCGGGCTACCGGCCAGGTTATTGGCGAGCGCGACAAACATGACCTACCCTCCTGCCTGCGACTGGTCGTACTGCTGTGGCAGGTCCGATGTCGGACGATCCACGGGGATGGAGTCGTTCAACGCCTGCTCGATCGACGCGAATACCACGGCCGACTCGTTGACCCCACTCCAGTTGAGTGGCCCTCGAGCACGAGCGGCTCTCGCCCCATGGAGCGCCTGCTCCAATGCCTCGAAGCGTCGGGTCAGGATCGGGTCGGCCTTGGGGCGTCCGTCGCCGTCCCTCCCCGAGCCAGCGCCCTGCGCCTGGCTGGCCTGGGCGGCTGCCTGCTTTTTGGGTTGCGTCTTGTCGTTCACGGTCCAAACCTCCTATGCGGCCATCCGGACGTGACCGCCGAGCCGGAGCATCCAGGCCTCGAATTCCGCGGCGATCTCGGGCGTGCGGTCAGGCTGGGTCGCCGCTCGATACCCAGACAGCGCGAGGAGCCGAAGGCTCTCGCTCCAGAGCCAGTGCGACGAGGTGCCCAGCGACGCGCCGGCATCCCGAGCCAGGGTGGCTAGCGCATCCGGCCGGACCCGCATCGGGTCCACCAACGCCGTGAGCGGCCGCCCGCCGAAAGCTCGCATGGGCTCGAGCAGGCAGACCTCCACGATCCGTGGCAGGCGCGGGATCGACCGCTCGATGAGCGGGCGGACATCCCCAGGCGCGCGGGCGATGGGATGGGCGACGAGCCAGGCGCGGGCGAGACCGGTCCAGGGCCCTTCGCCGAAGAAGCGCGTGGCCATGGCCGTGCCGAGGAGCACCCGCAGGTGGGCAACGGGATGGGGGTCGAACGGCCGCCTGGCGTAGACGCCGACGGCCTCGCCGGCGATCACGTCGTGCAGGGCCGCGACGGCCGCGTACCCGGCGTGCACGAACCCGACGCAGTCACCGGCGAGCTCGGAGCTCCAGCTGCTCCAGGCCTCGGCCAGCTCCGGGTCGTCCCTGAGTTCCCGGCGAAGGGCGTTGGCGAGCTCGTCGTTCCAGTCGAGCATGAACGCGATCTGGTGTCCCGCCTCGTGCAGCAGCGCCGTGGGTCGTCCGTTCAGGTTGTGCCGGGTCAGCTTGATGGCCGCCGCCACGCTCATCGTCCGGCCGTCCCAGAGCCGAAGGCCCGCCCGGAGGATCGACGCCCCCAGCCCCTTGTCGACATAGGTCAGCACCGGCGGGATCGGCTTGCCGAGCGGGGTGAGGATCGACTCGAGGGCGCGGCCGGCGAGGATGTCGCAGGCGGCGAGCAGCGCACCGAGCCTGGGCGAGGAACGGTCGTTGACGGCCCCTCCGTAGAACTCCAGGCCGGTCTCGACGCGCAGGAATCGCCGCCGGAAGCGGACCACGTGGCGGCGTACCAGCTCCAGCTCGTCCGCCGTCTCGGCGGCACGGAGCTCCGCGGCCAGCACCTCACCCTCCCGGGCCAGCCGGCCGACCGCGCCCCGCAGGTTGGCCCGCAGGGACTGGCCCAGATATCGCTCGAGCCGGCTCCAGGCGTCCTGCGACGCGAAGTTCTCGAGGTCGTCCAAGGCGATCACCGCGGCCCGCCAGTGCGCCACCTGGCGGGCGACCTGGGTCCGGACGGCGAGGAGGTCGTCAGTCACCGGGCGGTCCCGGGTTGATCTCGACCTGGACTGGTCCCGGGCCGGCCGCGGCGGCAGCCTTGACCGCCCCGGCGGCCAGCAGGGCTCGAAGGCCTGGGGGGCGCAGGCGGAGCACGATCGTCACGCCGTCCGCCGGTGCGTCGGCCGCCTGCAGGAACGCGTCGCGGCTCCGGTCGAGCTCCGCGCCCAGGGCCTGGGCGATCCAGGAGACCAGCAGCCGGCGCCGCACGTAGCGGGGTCGCCGCCGTCGCCCGCCGTACACCCGACGCATGAGCAGCGGCCGGTTCGGCCGTGGGCGCACGGCAACCGGACGCCCGAGCCGGACCGGGCGACGGATGAGGTCCTCCATCTCGACCTCGTCCTCCAACTCGGACTCGGACCTGATCCGGATCCGCTGCTGGCGCCCTGCACCGATCGCCTTGCCGATCGCCGGGCCGTAGATTCGACGCAGGACGGCGAGGCTCGCACCGAGGGACTCCCGCCGGCGAAGCCTGGCCGCGACCCCCTGGGCGTCGGCCTCGCTGAGGTAGATCTTGACGGTCACGGCACCACTGGCCGGATCGATGTCGGCCCGGGCGTCGCTCGAGCGTGGCTGGGCGGTCGTCGGGACCGCGGTCGTCGGGGCTGCGGTCGTGGGGGCTGCGGTCGTGGGGGCTGCGGTCGTGGGGGCTGCGGTCGGCGTCGCGTCGGCAGCGCCCGAGTCCGCGCCGGCAGTGGTACCAGCGCCCGCGCTGGCATCGGCGTCCCCGGTGGCAGCTGCATCGGCTCCGGTCGCGACGGGCGTGGCGGTCGAGTTGGGGACCTCCAGGTAGTAGAGGCGCTGGCCGATCGCGAGCGGACCTGTGCCGTCGCCATACACCTCCGACACCTCGCGCCCCAGGCCTGGTTCCCCTATCAGGGCCGCCGCCGCCATCGGCGTCAAGGGATGGAGCCGGGACCTGCCCTGTGCGTCGGCCGATCCGAGGCCCGCGACGCCTCGTTCGGCTCGGGCGATACGCGCGAGCGAGGACCCGGGCACTGCCTGGTAGAGATGGATGCGGGCGCGGATCGGCCCGCTCCTTCCGAGCACGTCGCGAATGTAGGCGCTCAGTGGTCGGCCCCCGAACGTCGTGATCGCACGGGCCGCCGCTGGATGGATCACGACGTTGAAGGCACGGCTGTACTTCCGGTAGCGCCACGGGCCGCCGCGCGGCATGGACACCCACGTCCCCCGTGAGCGGCCGGACTCGACGTACTCGTTCTGCGGCGACAGCACCTCGGCCGGGAAATTGGCCGCCGCCGATTCCTGGAATGCCGTGTACGCGGTCTCCTCGATCAGGGCCTCCTGGGCGAGGTCGGCCTCCTCCAGCAGCGCAACGCGCGCGACGGTGTCCTCGACGAGCGACGCGAACGCCTCGGCGGCGATGGCCGCCGACGCTTCGCTCGCCTCGCCCTCTGCCTCCAGTGTCATTGCCCGCAGACCGGCGTCGACGATCGCACGTGACAGCCCGGGCGCGACGGACGGGCCGACGTACGGAGCGATGAGCCGTCCGATGTACTGGGCGAGGAACCGGACGACGCGCGGCCGTCCGGCGATCCTAAGTCCCAGACGGAGGGCCGTCAGGATGGCGGGCAGGAAGTTCTCCACCAGTGGGGTCGGGTCCGCGGACTCGTCGAGCCGTGCCATCCCGTCCACGAACCGTGTCCGTGCCGCGTCGAGGGCGGCCAGTGGCGACGGCGCGGCGACGGCGCTCGAGACCGACGCCTCGGCCAGGTAGAGATCCTGCTCCGCCTCGGAGGGCGCAAAGACGAGCCCGGTGGCCTCGGCGTCGAACGCGTCCTGGATCTGCCGTATGTCCGCCGTGGCCGGCTGCTCGGCGGCTTCCAGAGCGTCCTCGAGCTCCCACTCCGTCTCATCGAGGTCTTCGCCGTCGAACTCGTCCAGCGACTCCGCGACGTTGACCCCGAGGAACCGGCGCGCCAGCTGTTTCGCGGGGTCGCGGTACTCGACCGGGAGCTTGTTGAGGGCGAATCTCAGGACCCGGGTGAGCAGCGGCTGAGCGAGTTGGGCCAGCTTTCGCATGATGATCCCGACCGGCATGATCTTGGAGACTGCGGCAATGCCCGACTTCGCCGCCTTGATCGCACCCTGGGCGATGGTCTTCGCCTTCTTCAGCCACTTCTTGAGAAAGCCTTCGAAGACCGGTCCGTGCTCGGTGTTGGCGGGCTCGAAGTGTTCGAAGATCGCCTCGAACCGGTCCTCGGTCATCGACAGCGGGTCCTCGGACTCGAACGCTTCGGCCAGGCCGACGAGCATGGCCTGCGTCTCCCGCCGCAGCGGCTCGACCCAGGCCTCGAGCATCTGCTCCGCCCGTGCCTGGTCGGTCTCCGACTCGCCGAGTCCGAGCTCCGCGACATACGTCTCGGCCTCGGCGGCAAGGTCGGCGATCGCCTCGTCGAACTCGCTGTCGTACAGCTCCTCGAGGAGCTCGCGCAGGGCTGGCTCCTCGGGCCGGACGGTCTGCTCGCCCATCACGTACTCGCTGACGAACGGCGACTCGGCGAGGAAGGGTGCCTCCCCTGCCGGCGGTGCGGCCGA
>Ga0126312_10003767_pt1 | contig 10226 bp, 12 predicted proteins | sample Plot104A_FD_92537 | JGI IMG/M metagenome (GOLD analysis project Ga0126312, IMG submission 92537) | Serpentine soil microbial communities from UC McLaughlin Reserve, CA, USA - Plot104A | ecosystem: Environmental > Terrestrial > Soil > Grasslands | place: USA: UC McLaughlin Reserve, Lake County...
GGGCCGCCTACGAGGCGCTCCTCGAGGCGCACGGCGACGACGCTGCGGTTTTCGCGCGGCGCTAGGCGCGCATCTCTCCCGTCGGCTCGACCGCCCGCGGCCGGTCACCGGCGGCGGTCGGCTCTCGGCGCGCCGGCTCGGGGTGCGCGGCGCCGGGCGCGGTCGCGTCCCCGCCGCTCGCCGCCGACCCGGACCCGAGCTCCCGATCGCCCTCGCCCCGGTCGCGCCCGGTCACCGACTCCTTGAAGTTCCGCATCCCCTGGCCCACCGAGCGCCCGAGCTCGGGAATGCGCTTCGGCCCGAAGATCACGAGCAGGATCAGGAGGATGACGATGATCTCGAGCGGTCCGATGGTGGGCATGCGCGCCTCCGGGTAGTTACCTCGATGGTACCGCCGGCCGGCTTGGGCGGCGGGAGGGCGGGCGCTAGCCTTCACACCCCCGCACGAGCCGTCAGCAAGCGACCCACCGTCAGACCCTCGTGACCGACCAGCGCGACGACCGACGGCCCGATGGGGGCGCCGGGCAGCCCGAGCGCGCGAAGCCACGGCGCCGGCTGCGGCGGCGCGTGCTCGCCGAGCCGGCCAGCGTCGAGTCGTACCTGCGCGGGAGCTCGCCGCCGCGCTACATGCAGCGCCTGCGCCAGATCGAGACCGAGTTCACGGTGCAGTGCCGGCGGTTGAGGGCCGCCTACGAGGCGCTCCTCGAGGCGCACGGCGACGACGCTGCGGTTTTCGCGCGGCGCTGGCGCGCGCGGGCGCGCACGTGGCGCTTCGAGCGGCTCAACCAGCTCGTGCGCGAGCACAACGCCTGGTACCCGGTCGAGACGAGCCTGCCGATGGACCCGCGCACGCGCAACTTCGTCCTCGTGCGGGGCGCGAGCTATCGCCGCCTGGAGCTCGGCGCGGAGTGGGTGCTCGAGCACTTCCCGCCCGACCCCGCGCGCCGCGGCGAGGCGCCGGAGCCGCCGCGGCGCGCGCCGCGGGAGCCGGTTAGCGACGGCCATCGCGGCGTCTAGCGCCGCTCGGCGAGGGGCTCGGCGTCGGGGTCCGTAGGGCGCTCGAGGTCCGCGTCGCGGGAGGTGCCTGACTCGCCATCGCGCTCCAGCCCCCCGACCCCGCGCTCGAAGTTGAGGTGGAAGCGGCTCGGGGTCGGCTCGTCCTGGCCCTGGTACTTGCTGCCCGCGGTGGCCGAGCCGTACGGGCGCTCGACCGGCGAGTCCATGCGCATGAACGAGACCTGGCCGATCGGCATGCCCTCGTAAATCGTGATCGGCAGGTTGGCGACGTTCGAGAGCTCGAGCGTGAGCTTGCCAGAGAAGCCCGCGTCGACGAAGCCCGCGGTCGAGTGGATCAGCAGGCCGAGGCGGCCGAGCGAGCTCTTGCCCTCGAGACGGGCCACGAGGTCGTCGGGGAGGGTGAGGCGCTCGAGCGTCTGGCCGAGGACGAACTCCCCGGGGTGGAGGATGAACGGCTCGCCGGCCGGCGGCTCGACCAGCTCCGTGAGCTCCTCCATCGGCTGGCGGACGTCGATGAACGGATACCGGGCATTGTGGAAGACGCGGAACTGGCGGTCGACGCGCACGTCGACGCTCGAGGGCTGTACGAGCGCGGCGTCGTGCGGCTCGATGGCGATTCGCCCGGCCTCGATCTCCGCCCGGATGGTTCGATCGCTCAGAACCACTCGAAGGCGAGTCTACTCGCGGTCGGAGCGATCACCGGGCTCTGCGGCGGGCGACCGCGATCAGCGCCGCCACGGCGACGACCGTCAGAGGCCCCGAGCGCGGCGATCGGAACGCCGAAGGCCCCGAGCCGGCGGCCGGCGCCGCCCCACTCGGCGGACGCGGCGGACGGGACCCAGCTCGTGACCCCCCGCAGCTGCGTCCGGCGGCCGTCGACCTCGAGCGGGATCTCCCAGGTGAGCAGGACGCGACGACGTCCCCCGGTCACGACGTCGGCCGGGACCAGCTCGGGCGGGAACCGGGCGCGCGACTCGAGCCACGCGTAGCGGGCCTCGGACGCTATCCGCCGCCAGCGCGGGGCGGCGCGCGCGTCGCCGGAAGCGGGCGCCTGGGCGCCGTTCTCGGGACCGGTACCCGGGTCGGCGGGGCTCCGCATGTTGACCTCGACGCCGTGCGGTCCCAGACGCAGGTACGGCTCACCGGTCGGTCCGAGGACGGTGATCGTCCGTCGCGTCGAGGTCGCGTCGAAAAGAATGCCGGGCGCATGGCCGGGCAGGACCCTGGCCGTGACGCCCGGCGCCGGGTGAGGCGACGAGACGAGCTCGGAGACGAGCGCGCCCTCGCTCGGCTCGGGGTTGGCGCGCCCCCCGATCACCTCGGCGAGGAGCGCCTCGCGAAGCGCGAAGTGGCCTGTCGAGTCGGGCGTGGCGCCCACGGCGGGCCGCGCTACGAGCACGATCGCCTCGGGCATCTCAAGACCATCTCGCCCTGCGCGAGTGCCTCGGGCGCCACGCAGAGCGCCGCGACGACCACCACCGCGAGCGCGGCACTCGCCGCGGGCACGCGCCGCCGCGCCGCCGGCCAGCTGACGGCCGCGCGGGCGTGGCCTCCCGTCGGACCGGCGATGGCGGCGCCCGCCGAGGACCCGGCAGCGGGCTGTCTCGAGCCGTGGTGCTGGGGGCGAATCGGGGTATCCATGGCCTCTGTTCTTTAGACGCGCGAGCGTGCTGTCGATAAGCGTGGCGGAGGGCGTGCGATGGATCGCAAGTCGAGACGACGACACCACACACCGAGACGCTTCGAGCTGCCCAGCGGGAAGGTGATCGAGGTTTCCGCGGCCGCCGGAAGCGCCTCGGCCATGCCGGCCGTGGACGGCGACGAGGGGCAGGTTCCCATGGGGCGGCGCCTCGAGGCCGCGCGGGAGCGCGACCCGGACGGGCCGCACCGGTGCTCCCGTTGCGGCTCGGAGCTCGTGTATCCGGTCGCATGGCGAAGCGCGCCCACCGGCGGCTGGGAGGTCGACCTGCGCTGCCCCAACTGCGAGCGCGGCGAGACGCTCGAGCTCGAGCAGACCGCGGCGGAGCGTTTCGACGAGCAGCTCGAGCACGGAGCGGACCGGCTGAAGCAGGACCTTGCCGGCCTGACCAAGGCCAACATGGCCGACCAGCTCGCGCGCTTCATCGCCGCGCTCGAGGCCGACGCCATCCAGCCGAGCGACTTCTGAGCCCCGCTCAGGCATAGCGCTCGACGACCCCGTCCGCCACGAGGTCGAGCGCGCGGCGCAACCCGTCGGGCAGCTCGAGGTCGGCGAGCGCGGCCTTGGCCTCGGCCACGTAGCGGAGCGCTTCGTGGCGCGCCTCGCCGAGCGCACCGGTGTAGGCGATCCGGTCGCACACCGCCTCGGCCTGCGCGGGGTCGGTGACCGTCTCGCGCAGGTCGAGGGCCTGCAGGTCGCCGTCGCGGCGGCGGGCGAGTATCAGCGGCAGGGTCACGGTCCCGTCGAGCAGGTCGGTGCCGCGGCGCTTGCCCGTGCGCGCGGCCGGCCCGGCGACGTCGAGCACGTCGTCGAAGATCTGGAACGCGATGCCGATCCGCTCCCCGTAGGCGGCGAGCGGATCGGCCGCGGCGGCGTTCGTGCGCCCGAGCAGGGCGCCGAGGCGGCAGCCGGCGGCGAACAGGCGGGCGGTCTTGAGCTCGCAGCGGGCGAGGTAGCGCTCGGGCGTCACGTGCGGGCTCCAGGCGTCGGCGCGCTGCATGAGCTCTCCCCTGGCGAGCGCCGACGACGCGCTCGACAGGGCGCGCACGGCGTCGGCCTCGCCCGAGGCCGCGAGCTCGGCGAACGCGCGCGAGAAGAGCAGGTCGCCAGTGGCGGTCGCCGCGACCCGGCCGCCCGTGCGGTAGACGGTGGGGCGCCCGCGGCGCAGCGCGGCCCGGTCGAGCACGTCGTCGTGCACGAGCGTCGCCATGTGCAGCAGCTCGACCGCGGTCGCCGCTCGGACCAGGCCATCGTCATCGCCGAGCTCGGCGCCGCGCGCGGCGTCCGGCGCCCCCGACGACGCGGCGCCTCCACACAGGAAGACCAGCACCGGGCGCAGGCGCTTGCCGCCGGCCGCGAGCGTTCCCGTCGCGAACTCGCCGAGCGGCTCGCCGTACGCCGCCACGACCTCGCCGAGACGCGCCTCGCAGCGGTCGAGCAGGTCCGTGAGGACCGGCCCGCCTGCCTCGAGCACCGGCGCGAGCTGAGCGACCGACCCATCGACGGCCGGTCCGCCGCGGTGGGCGCTCACCGCCGAGCGACCGTGCCGGCGTGCACGGCGATCGCGCCGCCGCCCGTGAGTATCCAGCGGACGTCCCCGAGGCCGACGGACGCCAGCGCCGCGGCAAGGCCCAGCGGATCGGGGAACCGCCGCACCGAGCTCGGAAGGTAGGAGTAGGCGTCGCGGTCGCCCGCCGCGCGCCCGAGCAGAGGCACGAGGCGATCAAACCACAGGCGGAAGAACCACGACAGCGGCGGCCGGCTCGGCACGGTGATCTCGAGCACGACGACCCGGCCGCCCGGCCGCACCACGCGCGCCATCTCGGCGAGCCCGCGCTCGAGGTCGGCGAAGTTGCGCGCGCCGAAGGCGACCGTCGCCGTGTCGAACGAGTCGTCGCCGTACGGGAGCTCGAGCGCGTTCGTGCGCTCGAACCGCACCGGCGCGCTCGCGGCGGCCGCCTTGCGCCGGCCGAGCGCGAGCATCGGCTCGGAGAAATCGCACGCCACGACCTCGCCGTTCGGCCCGAGCCGCCGCGCCAGCGCGAGCGCGAGGTCGCCGGTGCCCGTGGCCACGTCGAGCGCCCGGGCTCCCGGCTCGAGCCGCGCGAGGTCGGCTGCCCGCTCGCGCCAGCGGTGGTGGAGTCCGGCGGTCATGACCGAGTTCATCGCGTCGTAGACCCCGGCGATGCGGTCGAACATCGCTCGCACCTGCGGCTCGGGGAGCGTGCCGCGGTCCTCGGCTCGGGGATCGGCGCTCGTCACGTGCCGTGCGCCGGGACGACTCTCAGGACGCGGCACAGCCACGGCGTGCGGCGATGCCACGGATGCCGAGCTACTTCAGCGACGACAGGAAGTCGACCATCTCCTGGAACTTCTGCGGGTCCTTCCGCTGAAGCTCCGCGTACGAGGGCATCGGCGAGGTCGGATTGACGAGCGTGCGGGCGATCGCCTGGCGGGGGAGTCGCGCCCCCACCTCGGTCAGCTCGGGCCCGATCTCGTTTCCGTTCTCGCCGATCTTGTGGCAGCCGAGACACCCCGCCGACGCGGTCACGCGCTTGCCCGCCTCATCGCCGGGCGCCTGCATGGCGATCTCCGTGGGCGAGCCCGCGAGCGCCCCGAGCACGGTGAGGTAGGCCATCGCGGCGATCGTGGTGATGCCCGCCAGCACGGCGATCGGCCGCCGCAGCGGGTTTCGCTCCGGCCCCCGGTCGAAGAAGGGGAGCAGGAGCAGCAGGACGAGGCAGATCGTCGGGACGATCACCGTCGCCAGGAAGGTCAGCTCCGGCGGCTTGATCACCCGCAGGAGCTCGAACAGGAAGAAGAAGTACCACTCGGGCCGCGGGACAAACGACGTCGTGGTCGCGTCGGCCTTGGGACCGAGCTCGGCGCCCAGGGCGAGCGCCATGAAGATGATCACCGCCATGGTGATCACCGCCATCGCCCCGTCCTTGGCGACCGCGTACGGGAAGAACGACTTGCCCTCGTTCTTGAGGATGCTGTACTCGCGGAGGTACTGCTCCTTCTCGCGCGCGTTCACGCGATCCTCTCGGCCGAGGCCACCTCAGACCTCCTCGCGCGACAGCGCCTTGGCCTTCTCGGCCTTCATCCACGGCGGGGCGGTCGTGCCGAGCTTGGCCACGAGGTAGAGGTGGGCGCCGATCAGCGCGGCGATCAGGACGGGGATCAGCAGCATGTGGATCGAGTAGAAGCGGCTCAGGGTGGTGGCGTTGAACTCCGACCCCCCGCGCAGGAAGTCCGCCAGGTACGGGCCGACGATCGGCCCGGAGGCGTTGATGTTCACCGCGACGACGGTCGCCCAGAACCCGCGCTGGTCGAACGGCAGCAGGTAGCCGGTGAGCGCCATGGCCAGCGTGAGCACGAGGAGCACGACGCCGATCACCCAGTTGAGCTCGCGCGGGTACTTGTAGGCGCCGAAGAAGAAGGTCCGCGCCATGTGCAGGAAGATCAGGATCACCATCACGGTGGCGCCCCAGCGGTGCATGGCGCGGACGAGCTCGCCGAGGAAGACCTCATTCGTGATGTGGGAGATCGACTCGTAGGCGTCCTGCGGGGCCGGGTTGTAGTACATGGCGAGGAACACGCCGGTCACCGCCTGCGCGAGGAAGGCGAACATCGTCGCCGAGCCGAGCGTGTAGAACCAGTTCGTGCCGCGCGGGACCTTGCGGTACATGAACCCGCGCACGAATGGGCTCGCGCCGCTGCGCTCGTCGAGCCAGCCCGCCACCGAGACCGGGACCTCGGTCGCCTGCTCCTTGAGCCGCTGGCGGTCGATCTGGCTGCCGCCCTTCGACGGCGGCCGGCCGTCGCGAGCGCCCGGGCGCAGGTCCTCGACCGCGCCGTTCGGTCGGGCGCCATCGCGCGACGGGCGCGCGCCGGGCCGGGGAGGCGTGCGCCGCAGCGCCTTGGGGAGAGGGGGACTCGGAAGCCTCATGTCGTCGGTCGCGGCGGGTAGAGGTACTTCCAGAGGCCGTTGAGGTGGTTGGACGGGTCGCGGGGCGCGTACATCTCGTCGAGCGCGTCGGTCACCGAGAAGCGTTGCCCGACCTCGACGATGCCGTCCCTCACGCGGGTGCGGAAGCGGTCGAGCGGGCGTACAGGCGGGCCGCCGATCACGATGCCCTGGAAGTCGTAGATGCCGCCGTGGCAGGGGCAGATGAAGCGCTGCGAGGCCTGCACGTAGCGGATCGGGCAGCCCACGTGCATGCACCGGTTGGAGATCGCAACGTACGGCTGGCGGAAGTCGTCGCGGTCGAGCTTGGGATTGGCCCGGCGGACGTAGACCGTCGCCTTGCCGGCCTCGCCGACGTCGTCGACGATCGTGATCACCTTCGGCGTGTAGTCGACGTCGGTGAAGTCGGCCTCGGGCCCCACCTCGGCGTACCCCGGGCGGGTGGTCCGCTCGAACATCGGGCCGACGGCGAAGCCGAGCGCCGGCAGCCCGAACGCGGCCGAGGCGATGCCGCCCACGGTCAGCGCGTTGAGCTCCATGAAGCGGCGGCGCGTGACCGTCTCGCCATCGTAGGCCGCGGGTATCCCGCGGTCGGCGGCGTAGGGAGACTGCTTGGTCTTCTGTTCGTGCTGCTTGGGCATGGAGTCGGAGGACTGCGGCGCCGAGCGGAGGAGGGGGTCGGCGGGCACCCCTAAGGATAGGGCCTCGCGTCGGTGGCCGGCGGCTGCGACGGCTCCGCACCGTGGTCCTCGGGCGCCAGCCTGGCGTAGGCGGCGGCCGCGCCGCCGCCACCGGCGCCCGCGAGCCGCGCGACGCTCGCGCGCCACACCGCGTCCGCCCACTCCGGGCGGTCCTCGGCCACCGCCCGAGCGGTCAGCGAGATCAGGTCCGCGAGCTCGGCCACGGCCTCGAGGTCGGCTTCGGCGGCCAGGAGCTCGAGGCCGAGCGCGAACAGCGCGTCGCCGCCAAGAAGGCGCAGGTCGTCGTCCATGCCGACGAACGCTCTCGGCCGGCCGTAGTGCATGAGCCAGCCCTCGTGGATGGCCTCGGCCACTAAGGCGCGCGTCGCCCCCTCCGGGAAGCGGTCGCCGAAACGGTCGGGCGGCAGCCGGCGCAGCGCGTGGTCGCGCACGCTCGGCGGGGTCGCGGCGACCACCGCGCGCAGGGCGCCGCCATAGCCCTCCGGGCTCACAGCGCCTCGAACGCGCCGCGCGCCGCCGTCAGCGTGCGCTCGATCGCCTCGTCCCCGTGGGCGAGCGACGGGAACCACGCCTCGAACTGCGACGGGGGCGGGAAGACGCCCCGGTCGAGCAGGCCGCGGCAGAAGGCGGCGTGGGCCTCGAGGTCGCACGCGCGGGCCTCCGCGTAGCTCGTGACGGGGACCTCGGAGAAGAACACGGTGAGCAGGCCGGTGACGTGGGCCACCTGCACGGCGACGCCCGCGGCGCTCGCCGCCTCGTCCAGCCCCGCTGCGAGCTCGCCCGTCGTGAGCTCGAGCCGCGCATAGGCGTCGTCGCCGAGGAGACGGAGGGTGGCGAGCCCGGCCGCCACGGCGAGCGGATTGCCCGACAGCGTCCCGGCCTGGTAGACGTCGCCGGCCGGGGCCACGCGCTCCATCAGCTCGCGCGGACCGGCGTAGGCGGCGGCGGGGAGGCCCCCGCCGAGCACCTTCCCTAGCACGGTCAGGTCGGGGACGACTCCCTCCCGTTCCTGGGCCCCGCCGCGGGCGACCCGGAACCCGGAGATGACCTCGTCGAACACGAGCAGTGCGCCCGCGTCGTCGGCCGCCTCGCGCAGGAAGGCGAGAAAGCCCTCGGCCGGTGGGACGAGGCCCATGTTGGCCGGGTAGGGCTCGCAGACGATCGCCGCCGGCGCCTGCTCGGCCAGCACGCGCTCGACCGCCGCGCGGTCGTTCCACGGAATGGTGAGCGTGTCGGCGGCCTGCGCCCGGGTCACTCCCGGGCTCGCCGGGAGGCCCTGGGTGGCGAGTCCCGAGCCGGCCTCGGCGAGCAGGCCGTCGGAGTGCCCGTGGTAGGCGCCCGCGAACTTGACGACCGCGTCGCGCCCCGTGACCGCGCGCGCCAGCCGCACCGCGCTCATCGCGGCCTCCGTCCCTGAGGAGGTCACGCGAACCATCTCGGCCGAGGGCACGCGCGCTACGACCTCGCTCGCCAGCTCGACCTCGCCGGGGGTCGACGCGCCGAAGCTCGTCCCAAGGCTCGCCGCCTCGCCCACCGCGGCGACGACCTCCGGGTGCGCGTGGCCGGCGATCAGCGGCCCCCACGAGCTCACCCAATCGACGTACCGGTTGCCGTCGACGTCGACGAGCTCGCACCCCTCGCCCCTGGCCACGAAGATCGGCTCGCGCCCGACCGAGCGCATCGCCCGAACCGGGGAGTTGACCCCGCCCGGCATCACCTCGAGCGCCCGCCGATAAAACCCCGTGGACCGGCTGACGGCCGCGCGGGTCATCCGCACGCACTACGTGCGTTCGACGCGGGCTCTTTCATCGCCGCCGGCGGAGCGGGCCGCAGGTCGCCAAGAGGCGCAGGCAACGGGAGCCGCTCTGTGTGGAAGCGGCCGCGAGTGCCTTCTCATCGAAGGCGTGTGGAGCGAGGCGAAGCCGAGCGGAAAGCGAAGCGGTCAGCCTGAGATGAGAAGCGCGCTCGCGGACCGCTCCCGCAACCCTCAAGCGTGCTCCCGCTCCCACGCCTTGAAGTCCTCGGTGAAGTAGAGCATCCGGACCTTCTTGAACTCCGTCGACGAGTACAGCGTCGCCCGCTCCTCGATCCCCGTCTCCTCGGCGATCGCGTCGAGGATCGCGTCGCACTCCTCCTTCGAGCGCCCGTGCGCCATGGTGAAGACCGAGTACGGCCAGTCCTCGTAGGTCGGCCGCTGGTAGCAGTGCGAGATGCCGCGGAAGGCGGCCATGCGAGGCCCGAGCTCGAGGACCCGATCCTCGGGGACCTTCCATACGCCCATCCCGTTGGCCGAGAAGCCGGCGCGGCGGTGGTAGAGGATCGCCGCGACGCGCCGCAGCGCGCCTCGCTCGCGCATCGAATCGAGGTGGGCGAGCATGCGCGCCTGGTCCACCCCGATCGCCTCCGCGGCCGGCGCGTACGGCTCCGGCACGACCGGCATGTCGCCCTGCAGGTTGCGGATCACCGCGAGGTCGAGAACGGACAGCTCGATCGCCTCGGGCTCGCGGTAGTCCTCGGCCACGCCGGCGGCCCTCGCGAGCGCCTCCGTTCCGCCCTCCATCTCGAGGTCCATCCGGATCTTGAACAGGCGCAGCGTGGGCAGCTGGCGCATCGAGCTCGCGCCCGCCTCCTGGGCGAGCGCGGCGAGCGTGCCGTCGAGCCCCAGTCGCGAGTCCGGCTCGACGGCGATCGTGAACCACATGTTGAAGTCGTGGTGGCGCAGGTAGTTGTGGGTCACCCCGGGGTGCGCGTTGATGACCTTGGCCGCGCGCCACGGGTGCTCCGGGTCGACCTTGGCCGCGACGAGCATCGACTTGTAGCCGAGCACGCGCGTGTCGAA
>Ga0126312_10003768_pt1 | contig 10226 bp, 10 predicted proteins | sample Plot104A_FD_92537 | JGI IMG/M metagenome (GOLD analysis project Ga0126312, IMG submission 92537) | Serpentine soil microbial communities from UC McLaughlin Reserve, CA, USA - Plot104A | ecosystem: Environmental > Terrestrial > Soil > Grasslands | place: USA: UC McLaughlin Reserve, Lake County...
ACGCGCGTGACGACGACGCTGGGAAAAAGGAGGACGGTCGTCGCGGAGCGCATCGAGCACACCACGTTAGAGCAGCGATCGGATCGACACAAGGCCCGCTCAGCGGCCGACGGCGTAACCCTGCATCGCGCGTGCGTTCGCGGCCGCCTTCAGCGAGCCGTCGGGCTCGCGGCCGGCGGCGCTCACGCGACCCAGCGACCAGGGCTCGGCGACCCGCACGTCGTGACCACGGGAGCGGAGCTCGTCGATCACGTCCGGGTCGAAGCGGGATTCGAGCGAAAGCGACCCCGGCTCCGCCTGACGCGGGAAGAAGGAGCTCGGGAAGTGGTCGGTGTGGAAGCCGGGCGCGTCGATCGCCGCCTGCAGGTCGAGGCCGAAGTGGACGTGGCCAAGGAAGGCGTGCAACGACCACTGGTCCTGCTGGTCGCCTCCCGGTGTCCCGAACGCGAGGTACGGGTCTCCGCCGCGCAGCGCGAGCGAGGGCGAGAGCGTGGTCCGCGGCCGCTTCCGAGGCTCCAGCGAGGACGGCAGGCCCGGCTCGAGCCAGAACATCTGCGCGCGCGTCCCCAGCGGCCAACCGAGCTCGGCGATCACGGGTGAGCTGTGCAGCCAGCCGCCGCTCGGCGTCGCCGAGACGACGTTGCCCTGGCGGTCCGCGACGTCGAGGTGCACCGTGTCGCCGCGCGTCGGCTCGCCGGCGCCTACGGTCGTCGCCGTCTCGACGAGCCGGGGGAGCCGACCGCCGCCGGGCCAAAGCTCCTGGGACGCGTCGTCGCCCACGAGTGCGCGGCGCTCGTCGTTGTAGGCCGTCGACAGCAGGCGGCCGAGCGGGACGTCGACGAAGTCCGGATCGCCGTAGAAAGCCTCGCGGTCGGCAAATGCGAGCTTGGCGCACTCGGCGACGGTGTGGACGTAGTCGGCTGAGCCGAGGCCCATCGCCTTCAGGTCGAAGCCGGCGAGCAGCGCGAGCTGCTGCAGCAACACGGGCCCCTGCCCCCAGGGGCCGGTCTTGCACACCGTGTAGCCGTGGTACTCGAAGCTCGTGGCCGCCTCGAGCGTCGCCTCCCACGATCCGAGATCGTCGCCGGTCAGCAGCCCTTCGTTCTCCGCGCAGAAGCTGTCGACGGCCTCGGCCACGAAACCCCGGTAGAACGCCTCGCGGGCGCGGTCGATGCGGCGCTCGCGGCTGCCGCTTCCGGCCTCGGCGAGGATCCGCCTGTAGGTGGCCGCGAGCGCTGGATTGCGGAACAGCGTCCCGGGACGGGGCGCCGGAAGGTAGAGCTCCGCGGACGCAGGCCAGCCCCGAAGCAGGTCGGCGGTGCGCTCGATCGTGGAGGTGATCCCCGGCACCACCGGGTAGCCGTGCTCGGCGTAGCCGATCGCGCACTCGAGCACGTCGGCCGGATCCAGCGTCCCGAACTCTCTCAGCAGGAGCATCCAGCCGTCGAACGCGCCCGGAACGCAGGCCGCGAGGAGGCCCGTGCCCGGAACCAGCTCGTGGCCGAGGTCGTTGAAGCGCTCGATCGTCGCAGCCGCAGGCGCCGTTCCCTGGGCGCAGAGGACGAGCGGCTCGCCCCGCGCGGCGCTCCAGAACACGACGGGGAGGTCGCCGCCCGGCCCGTTGAGGTGCGGCTCGACGACCTGGAGCGTCAGGCCCGTGGCGACCGCGGCGTCAAAGGCGTTGCCGCCGCGCTCGAGCACCGCCATGCCGGCCGCGGAGGCGATCCAGTGGGTCGACGCGACCATCCCGAAGGTGCCGCGCAGCTCGGGGCGGGTCGTGAAAGTCAGAGCTCCCCAGCTCCCGCCAGCTCGGCCGGCGCGGCGGCGAGCCGCGGGGCCTCGCGTCCGCGCTGGACGAGATGGCACGCCACCAGATGGCTGTTTCCGGTTACGTCGACGAGCGCCGGCTCCTCCTCGGTCGAGCGCGGCGCCGACTCTTGCTCCAGCGGGCACCTCGTCCGAAAGCGGCATCCCGACGGCGGCGCGATCGGGCTCGGGATGTCGCCCTCGAGCACGATCCGCTTGCGCGTTCGCTGGACCACCGGGTCGGGGACGACCGCGGCTGACAGCAGAGCCTGCGTGTACGGATGCTGCGGCCGCGCGAACAGCTCCTCCCGCGCCGCCAGCTCGACGATCTTGCCCAGGTACATCACGGCCACGCGATCGCAGAGGAATTCCACGGTGGCGAGATCGTGACTGATGAACAGGCACGAGAAGCCGAACTCCCGCTGCAGGTCACGGAGCAGGTTGAGCACGGAGGCCTGCACGGAGACGTCGAGGGCGGAGACGGGCTCGTCCGCGATCAGGAGGCTCGGCGACACGCTGAGCGCCCGTGCGAGCCCGACGCGCTGCCGCTGGCCGCCGGAGAGCTCGTGGGGGAAGCGGTGCCGCAGCTCCTGCCGCAGGCCGACGGCGTCGAACAGCTCGTCGACGCGGCGATCGAGCGTCTTGCCTCGCGCCAGCCTATGGAGCCGAAGCGGCTCTCCCACGATCTGACCGCACGTCATACGCGGGTTGAGCGACGAGTACGGGTCCTGGAAGACGATGTGCATCCGCCTACGGAACGGCCGCAGCTCGCGGCGCGAGAGGTGCGTGATGTCCGCACCATCGAGCCTGATCATCCCCGCGGTCGGCTCGAGCAGCCGGTTGATGCAGTAGCCGACGGTCGTCTTGCCGCTGCCCGACTCGCCGACGAGCCCCAACACCTCCCCGGGCGCGAGGGAGAAGGAGACGCCGTCGACCGCGTAGACGACGTTGCCGCCGCTCGTGACGCCCCGACCGAGCGGGAAGTGCTTGACCAAGCCCTCGACCTCGAGGACAGGTGCGCGGCCGTCGGAGCTCATCGCTGTCCCGGATGGAAGCATGCGACAGCGTGGTCAGGCCGCACCTCGCGCAGCTCTGGGACCTGTGACCGCGTCAGCTCGTCCGCGCGCGGGCAACGGTCCGCGAACGCGCAGTAGCCGGGCGGCTCGGACAGCGAGGGGACGCGGCCGGGGATCTCCCGCAACCTGCCGTTGTGGGCTTGGCCGGCGCGGGGAATCGCGCCGAGGAGCCCGATCGTGTACGGGTGCTGAGGCGCGGCGAAGAGCTCGGTGACCGGCGCCTCCTCGACCTTCCTGCCGGCGTACATGACCACGACGCGGTCGGCAATGTCCGCGACGACCCCGAGGTTGTGTGTGATCAGCAGGATCGCCGTCCCGAGCCGGACGCGCAGCTCGCGGAGCAGATCGAGGATGCCGGCCTGGATCGTGACGTCCAGCGCGGTCGTCGGCTCGTCCGCGATCAAGATCTTCGGGTCGCACGCCAGGGCCATCGCGATCATCACCCGCTGCCGCATCCCGCCGGACAGCTGATGGGGATACTCGTCGACGCGCCGCTCGGGATCGGGGATGTGGACGAGGTCGAGCAGCTCGATCGTTCGCGCCCTCGCCGCAGAGCGAGACAGCCCGAGGTGCTCGCGGAGCACCTCGCCGACCTGGTGGCCGATGCGCAACACCGGGTTGAGCGACGTCATCGGCTCCTGGAAGACGAAGGAGATCTCGCGCCCCCGGATCTGCCGCAGCTTCGCCTTCGAGGCCCCGAGGAGCTCGGTGCCGGCAAAGCGGACACTCCCGCTGACCCGGGCTGTGGACGGCAGCAGGCTCAGCATCGACATTGCCGTCACGCTCTTTCCGCAGCCCGACTCGCCCACGATGCCGAGCACCTGCGCCGGCGCGAGCGCCAGCGACATCCCGTCGACCGCGTGGACCGTCCCTTCGTCGGTTTCGAAGCGGACGGAGAGCCCCTCGATCTCGAGCAGGGGTTCGTTCAACGCTCGGTCTTCGGGTCGAGGACGTCACGCAGGCCGTCCCCGAGCAGGTTGAACGCGAGTGCGGCGAGCACGATCGCGAGCCCCGGGTAGACGGCGAGCTGCGGCGCTTCGCTGAGGTACGGCTGCGCAGCGTTCAGCATCACGCCCCACGACGGCGTCGGCGGCTGGACGCCGAGGCCGAGGAAGGACAGGACCGCCTCGCCGATGATCGCGGCCGGAATCGTGAGCGTCGCCTGCACGATCAGCGTGCTCGTCATGTTCGGGAGGATGTGACGACCGAGGATCACCCCGTCGTTCGCGCCGTTCGCCACGGCGGCGCGCACATAATCCTCCTCCCGCAGCTCGAGCGTCTCACCGCGGGAGATCCGGATGAGCGGCGGCACGGCGGCGATCCCGAGCGCCAGCGTCGCGTTCAGCAGCGAGGGGCCGAGGATCGCGGCCAGTCCGACCGCGAGGATGAGGAACGGAAACGCGAGCAGGACGTCCGTGATGCGCGCGATCACCGTATCGACCTTGCCACGGTAGTAGCCGCCCACGAGGCCGATCGGGACGGCCACGGCCATCGCGAGCATCGTCGCGAAGAACCCCGCCTGGATGGAGGCGCGCGCGCCCCAAATGATCCGCGAGAGCGTGTCGCGGCCGAGCTCGTCGGTGCCGAGCAGGTGCTCCCGCGACGGGCCGGCGAGGATGGCGTCGAAGTCGGTCGCGCCGGGCGGATGGGGCGCCACCCAGCGGGCGAAGACGGCGGCGAGGACGAAGGAGACGACGACCACGAGCGAGCCCACCGCGGCGGGTCGCCTGAGAAAGCGGCGCCGCATGACGCGGCGGCGGCGCGCACGTGGGCTGAGCGGCTGGGCCTCGACGTAGCTCATCGACTACGCCGACCGTCCTCCTGCCACGCGGATGCGTGGGTTGATCAAGGAGTAGGAGAGGTCGACGAGCAGGTTGACGACGACGTACCCCACGGCAGCGACGAGCACGACCCCCTGGAGCAACGCGTAGTCGCGCTGCGCGATCGAGTCGACGGTGAGGCGGCCGAAGCCCGCGATCCCGAAGATCTGCTCGGTGATGACGGCGCCCGAGATCAGGGCGCCGAGCTGGAGGCCGATCACGGTCGTCACCGTGATCAGGCTGTTGCGCAGCGCGTGCTTGCCGACCACCGCCCGCTCGCTCAGGCCCTTGGCGCGTGCCGTCCGCACGTAGTCGGCGCCGAGGGATGTCAGCATCGCCGACCGCATCTGCCGCATCAGAACGGCCGAGAGACCCGTGCCGAGCACGATCGCGGGCATGAGCATGTGCTCGAGGTTGCCGATCGGATCCTCGCGGAACGGGACGTAGCCGCCCGCGGGCAGCCAGCCGAGGTTGACGGCGAAGACGATGATCATCAGCAGCCCGAGCCAGAAGTGGGGCACGGACAGGCCGAGGAGCGCGACTGTCGTGGCCGCGTAGTCCGAGGCCTTGCCGCGCCGGACCGCGGCGATCACCCCCGCTGGGATGCCGACGAGGGCTCCGATCAGGAGCGCCAGGGTCGCGAGCTCGAGAGTCAACGGAATCCGCGTGACGATCGTCTCGGCCACCGGAATGCCGCGGCTGTCGGTGCCGAGGTCGCCCTGTAGGGCGAGCCCGACCCACCTGACGTATTGCACCGGCACCGGATCGTCGAGCCCGTACTTGTCGCGGATCTCCGCGAGCACCTCCGGGTCGCGGTCCTCGGCCGCGTACGCGAGCGCGGGATCGCCGGGCAGCGCGCGCGCGCCGGCGAACACGATGACGCTGGCCAGGAAGACGACGATCAGGGCGGCTCCGACCTTGCGCCCGATGAACACCGCCATGATCGTCGTCCTAGCCTAGGTCACGTCACTTCAGCTCGGCGTAGTAGGCCCTGATCAGGCCGTCGCCGTAGGTCTGCACCCCCGCCACGGTCTTCCTGACGCCGTGACGGTTGACCGGATGCCAGAGGTAGATCAACGGGAGCTGCGCGCGCAGGATCCTGTACACGGAGCTGTAGAGCTTCTTCCTCGCCCCGAGCGACGTTGCCTTGCGTGCGTTGTCGAGGAGCAGGTCCATGCGTGGTGTCGACCAGCCGAGGTTGTTCAGCGAGCCCTTGGAGTGGACGAACTGGTAGATGTTGCCGTCGGGGTCGACACGACCTGACCAGCCCACCGCGAAGGAGTCGTACTGGCCGCGATCCTGGCGGGCAAGCGCCGTGACGAACTCGGTCGGCTGCAGCTCCACCTTGAAGCCCGCCTCGCCGGCCATCGACTGGATCACCTGCCCGAGACGGGCCTGGACCTGATCCGTCCCGATCATCAGCTTGACCACCACCGGCGGCGTGGCGCCGGCCTTCCGGAGCAAGTCGCGCGCGCGCGCAACGCTCCGGCCCGGGCACTTGATGCTCGCGTCGTAGTACGGGCTCGCCTTGGGCACCGGCAGGCAGCCGGGAACCACGGTGCCGCCGAACACGACGCGGTTGATCACCTTGCGGTCGAGCGACGCCTCGAATGCCTGCCGGATGAACTGCTTCGATGCGAGCGGCGTCCCGACGTTGTCGAACGGCTTGCCGATGCCGCTCCTGTTGCCGACGTTGATCGAGATCCCCTGGTAGCCGATGGACGTGGACTTGATCACGCGCAGGCTCTTGTCGCGCTGGATCGCCGGAAGGTCGGTCGACGCAATCCGGTCGATCACGTCCACGTCGTGCGAGCGGAGGTTCGCGGCCCGCGCGCTGGTGTCGGTGATGATCCTGAAGGTGATCCCGTTCAGCTTGACCTTGTTCTTCGCGTAGTAGAACGGCGACTTCTCGAGCACGATCCGGTCGCCGGCTGTCCTCGAGACGAAGCGGAACGCGCCGACGCACACCGGGTTGGACGCGAAGCGGTCGCCGAGCGCGCTGATCTGCTTCGGCGACATGATCATCCCCGCGCGGTCGGCGAGCTGCGCCGTCAGAGGCGAGTAGCGCGCGTTCAAGGACAGACGGACGGTGTAGGGGCCGGCCACCTGGACGGCCGTGACCGGCGAGATCTCGCTCGCGCGCGCCGAGCGCGGCAGCGTGCGATGTCGGTCGAGTGAGAGCTTGACCGCCTCGGCGTTCATTGGCGTGCCGTCGTTGAAGCGGACGCCACGCCGGATCTTGATCGTCATCGTCTGCTTGTCCGGCGACAGCGTCGGCATGCCGGCGGCGAGCTGCGGGACAATCTGCAGCTTGGCGTTCAGGTCGTAGAGCTTCTCGCACATGTGCAGGAAGACCATGCGGCCGACGAACGTCCGGGCGAGCGTCGGGTCGAGCGCGTCGGGATCCTCGGCCAGCGCGATCGTCAGCGTGCCGCCCGCCTTGCTTCCCGACGAGACCGAGCCGGCTGCTCCGGAGGCGAGCAGCCCCGTCGCCGCGAGCACCAGCGCGGCGCCGAGGACCCTCGGGCCTCGTCTGCGAATCATCGTCATCTTCGTCGCCTCCTCATCCGTGCCAGGAAACAGCCCTGGCGAAAAGGTCTGGGCGCACCTACGGGCTCACAGGGCGGCGCGCACTCTACCATTTTGGATCCACCCGCGATCGGATTGGATACAACCCTTGCTAAGGTGGGCGCGTGTCGGACGACCTTCGCCCTGGACAGGTCGCCGTCGCAGAGCGTCCGAGCACGCGAGCCGAGCCGACCGAGCCGACCGGGCGCCCGCGGCGCAGCCGCAAGGCGCGTCTCGGCGCGATCGGGCTTGCCGGCGGCTTCCTCTCGGGCCTACTGGGCGTCGGCGGCGGCGTGATCATGGTGCCGCTGCTCGTGCTCTGGGCCCGCTTCGGACAGCGCGAGGCGCATGCGGCTTCGCTCGGCGCGATCATCCCGATCAGCGCCGCCGGGGTGCTGACGTTCGGCGCGGCCGGCGAGATCCGCGTCGGGTACGCCGTCGCGCTCGCCCTCGGCGCCGTCGTCGGGGCACAGGTGGGTGCCCGCGCGCTCGCACGCGCGAGCGAGCGGTCGCTCAAGCTCGCCTTCGGCGCGTTTCTGGTGCTCGTCGCCGTGGTGATGGCGGTCAGCGGTTGAGCTCCGTCGCCCTCCTGCTGGCGCTCGTCGCCGTGGGCGCGGCGTCCGGCATGCTCGCCGGCCTGCTGGGGGTCGGCGGCGGAATCCTGCTCGTGCCCTTTCTCGCGCTGGCGGTCGGGATGTCGCAGCACGAGGCCGAGGCGACGTCGCTCCTCGTCGTACTCCCGACCGCGGTCGTTGCGAGCTTCACGCTCTGGCGGCGCGGCGTCGGCGATCTCCCCAGCGCACTCGGCATGGGCGTCGTGGGGGCGATCGGCGCGGCTGCGGGTGCGCTCTTCGCACTCTCGCTGCCGGGCGGCGTGCTCCGGACCGTCTTCGCCGTCTTCCTCGGGCTCGTCGGGCTGCGGCTCGTACGCGACGCGCTGCTCGGCGGCGCGGTGCCCGAGTGACGACGGCGTCCGCCGTCCGCGCGCCCGACGGCTCGCCGCTCGTCGACCGGCTCGCCGCCGCGATCCAGGGACGCATCCTCGGCGGTTCGATCCCGATAGGCGCGCGCCTGCGCCAAGAAGCGCTTGCCGACGAATTCGGGGTCAGCAGGACGCCCGTTCGCGAAGCGCTTCGGAAGCTTCAGGTGACCGGAATCGTCGAGCTCCTCCCGCACCGTGGTGCCGTCGTCCGCGGTCCGTCGGCCCGGGACATCCGCGAGGCCTATGACGTTCGAGCCGAGCTCGAAGGGCTGGCCGCCGAACTCGCCGCCGGGCTCATCAGCGACCACGACCTTCGCCGGCTACGTGAAGCCGAGGCGCTGTTCCGCCAGTCGGTGACGACGCTCGTCGCACGTGCGGGCAGGCCAAGCGCCGACTGGAAGGATTCGAGCGCCTGGGTCCAGGCCAACGACCTCTTCCACCAGGCGATCCTCGAGGCCGCGGCGAACCGGCGGCTGATCGCCACCATCGCCGATCTCCACCGCAGCTTCCCGCGCGACCTGACGTGGGCCGCGCTGAGCGGAAGCTCGCGGCTGCTCGAGGAGAACGTCGAGCAGCACGCCGCGATCCTCTCCGGGATCGAGCGCGGCGATCCCGAAGAGGCGCGGCGGCGGATGGTCGAGCATGTCCGGAGCGCTGGTGAACTGATCGCCCGCCACTTCGAGCAGGCTGCCGACGCGTCGGCGGCCTCCTAAGCGAGCGCGAACGTGACGGTGACCGTGGCCTCGATCGCCTGTTTCCCAGGCTCGATCGGCGTCGACACGGCCGAGTCGGCGGCCCTCATCGCATAGGCCATCGGGCCCGGTTCCTGGTAGCCGGCGGACTCGACGACCGCGGTGACGCGGCCGACCTTGACGCCCGCTGCCTCGGCGATCGCCTCGGCCTTGGCGCGCGCGGCTTCGACCGCGTCCTTCAGCGCCCTTCGATAGAGGGCGTCGCGATCGCCGACGGAGAGCGAAGGCCCGCCCACGACGTTCGCGCCGGCCGCGACCGCGGCGTCGATCGCGTCGCCCGCCTCCGCGACGTCGAGCTCGGCGGAGACGGTGTTCTGCGCCTGGTAGCCGGTCACGGACGTCCCGTCGTCGGTGTGCTGCGGCCAGAGCGAGACGTTGCTCGTCTCCAGGTCGTCCTTGGCCACGCCCGCCTTGCGGAGCGCGTCGATGACACGGCGAAGGCGCTCGGCGTTCTGCGCAAGCGCATCCTTCGCGTTCGCCGCGTGCGTCTCGACGCCGAGCTCGAGCGCGGCCTCGTCCGGCGTCGTCTCCACCGTCCCGGACGCGTTGACGGTGATCCCCCTGGTCGTCGTGCCCTGCTCGCTCCGCGCCTCCTCGGGACGGCCGACGCCGGCGAGGGCAGCGGCGGCGAGGACGAGCGCGGCGACGGCGGCGATGCGAATCGGTGCCATGGGTTCCTCCTGCTCGTGATGCGGGAGATACGGCGCCGCGTGCGCAAGGCGTCACGTACGCTCGCCGCGTTCCATGCAGCCGGTCCGGTTCGTCGATTGCCGCTGGGAGCTCGCGAAGCCGGAGCTCGGACGGGAGCTCTACCTCGCCGGGCACATACCCGACGCCGCGTTCCTGGACGCCGAGCGGGATCTGTCGGCGGCGCCGATCTCAGGCGGCGCGCGGCATCCATTGCCCAGCGCGGAGGCGTTCGGCGAGGCGGCCGGGCGAGCCGGGATCGGGCGCGGCGTGCTCGTGGTCGCGTACGGGTCGATGGGCGGGGCCGAGCGGCTGTGGTGGCTCCTCCGTCACTTCGGACACGACGACGCGGCCGTGCTCGCGGGCAGGATCGACTCGTGGCTCGGGCCGCTCGCGACCGGCGAGGAGGAGGTCGAGCCGGCCGTCTTCGAGCCTCGGGCGCGCGGCGGCGACACGGTCGACGCCCGCGAGATCGCGGGGCGGCTCGGCGATGCCGGCGTAGCCCTCGTCGATGCACGTCCGCCCGCGCGCTTCC
>Ga0126312_10003769_pt1 | contig 10226 bp, 9 predicted proteins | sample Plot104A_FD_92537 | JGI IMG/M metagenome (GOLD analysis project Ga0126312, IMG submission 92537) | Serpentine soil microbial communities from UC McLaughlin Reserve, CA, USA - Plot104A | ecosystem: Environmental > Terrestrial > Soil > Grasslands | place: USA: UC McLaughlin Reserve, Lake County...
AAGAGGGCGCTCGACGCCCTCCCGATCAGCGGCGTCAGCGGCGGCTGGTCGTCGTATCCGAAAGCCGGATGTCTACCCGCCTCGACGAAGTAGAGCTCGTCGCGGTGGTAGCTATAGCCGCCCGCAAAGACGAGCAGCAGGGCCAGCTCGGCAACGGCCACGGCAGCGAGCGGTAGGACAGCCGGCCGAGCGAGGGGCCGGCTCCGCACCGCCACCGCCGGCCTAGAGGGCGTGGCGGCCGCGCAGCGCGTTGCCCAGCGTGACCTCGTCGGCGTATTCGAGGTCGGAGCCGACCGGCAGTCCGCTCGCCAGGCGGGTGACCGCCAAGTCGGGGGACCGCTCCCGCAGAGCGTCCGCGAGGTAGAGGGCAGTGGCCTCACCCGTGGTGGTGGCGTTGGTGGCGATGACCACCTCGCACACGCCATTGGCGGACACGCGCTCGAGCAGCTCGGTGACGTGGAGGTCCTCGGGGTCGACCCCGTCGATCGGCGAGAGCGCACCGCCAAGCACGTGGTAGCGGCCGTGGAACTCGTTCGTGCGCTCGATCGGGATCACATCGCCCGGCTGCTCGACGACGCAGATCACCGTCCCCTCCCGCCGCTCGTCCTGGCAGATCCGGCAGGTGGACTCGACCGCCAGGTTGAAGCAGACCTCGCACTGACCGACGGTTTCCTTGACCTCGCGGATGGCGTCGGCGAGCGGCAGCGCCTCCTCGTCCGAGACGCTGAGGAGGTAGAAGGCGAGCCGCTGCGCCGTACGCTGCCCGATTCCGGGCAGCTTGGCCAGCTCGCCGATCAGCCTGTTTACGGGAGGCGCGAACACGCGGAACCGACGAGGGTAGCCGCCGGGTGGGTCGACTCGCCCACCTAGGCAGCGGGTTCCAGCTGCACGCGGTTGTCGTTGAATGTCGGCGCGTTGCCGGCCTTGGTGAGCGCCTGGCCGGTGGTGGCCTGGGCGGCGCGCCCCTCCGGCCAGTCGGCGTTCCACCAGCCCATCGGCGCGACCAGGACGCCAGGCCGGGCGTTCTCGGAGACCCGAGCCCTGCACCGGAAGTCGCCGCGCTCGTTGAACACGCGCACGGTCGCGCCGTCCTGGACGCCGCGGGCGCCGGCGTCGTCCGGGTGCATCACGACCTCGGGGCTCGGCTGCGCCGAGTGCTGACGCCGCTGGTTGGCGAAGGTCGAGTTGAGGAAGAGGTGCGTCTTGGGGGTGATCAGCGCCAGCGGGAAGCGTTCCGCCAGGCGCTGGTCGGCCACCTCGCGCGGGGGCTCGTACTCGGCGCTCAGCCGGATCTTGCCCGACCGGGTTCCGAAGCCGCCCTCGGCGTGCGGCGTCGAGCCCTGGCCCAGGTCGAGCTTGGCCCAGCCCCGCTCGCGCAGGCCGTCCAGCGACACGCCCTCACGCGCGGTCGCGAGCAGCTGCTCCATCAGCTGCTCGTCGCTGTCGGCGAAGCATGGGTCGTCGAGTCCCATGCGGGCCGCGATCAGTCGGAAGACCTCGGTGTTCGGCTTCGCCTCCCCTAGCGGCTGCACAGCCGGCTCGTTCCAGGTCAGGTAGTGGTGGCCCCAGGAGAAGACGGCGTCGAGGTGCTCGAGCTGGGTAGTAGCGGGCAGCACCACGTCGGCGTGGGCTGCCGTGTCCGTCATGAACTGCTCGAGGACGACCGTGAAGAGGTCGTCCCGGCGCAGGCCGGCCAGCACCTTGCCCTGCTCCGGCGCTATCGCCGCCGGGTTCGAGTTCCAGACGACGAGCGCCCTCACGGGCGGGTCGAGCGCCGCGTCGGTCAGCGCGTCGCCGAGTTGCGACATGTTGATCGTGCGCACTTCGGTCGGTCTCAGGTCCACGCGCTGGAGCGGGACGGAGCTCACCGCACCGGCGGTGGCCGTCGGGATATATGAGCAGCCGCCTCCGCGGTGGCGCCAGGCGCCGACCAGGCCCGGCAGTGCGGCCAGGGTCCGGTACGCGGTCGGCGCCCCCATGTGCCGCTGCGCCCCGACCCCGAGTCGCAGCAGCGCGGGCTGGGTCTCGGCGAACTCACGGCCCACGCGTGCGATCGCCTCCGCGTCCACGCCGGTCGCCTGCGCCGCCCGCTCGACCGGCCAGGCCTCGAGGCCGGCCAGCAGCTCGTCGTAGCCCTCGGCGTGGGCTCGGCACCAGCTCTCGTCCTGGAGTCCGGCGTCGACGATCGCCCGCATCATGCCGAGCCCGAGGGCGGCGTCGGTCCCGGGCAACGGCCGCAGGTGCTCGTCGGCCACACGGGCGGAGCGGCTGCGGAAGGGGTCCACCACCACGAGCCTCGCCCCCGCCCTGCGGGCGTCGAGCAGCTTGCGCCACAGGTGCGGTGCCGTGGACATCGGATTCCAGCCCCAGACGAGCAGGTAACGGGCGTTCGGCCACTCCTCCGGATCGACCTCCGGCGACACGCCGTGCGCCATGCCGGTCCCGGCAATGCCGGCGGTGGCGCAGATCGTGCGCTCCAGGTTGGTCGCGCCGAGCGCGTTCATCACCCGTCCGCTCATCGAGTTGCCCTGGATCAGCCCCTGCGTGCCCGCGTAGCTGTAGGGGAGGATCGACTCGCCGAGCCCTCGCAGCCGCTCTGCGACGAGGTCGATCGCTTCCTCCCAGCTCGCCTGCCGGAACTCGGCGGCGCCCTTCTCGCCGCTGCGTACGAGCGGGTGCAGGACCCGGTCCTCCGCGTAGACGCGATCGAGGTAGTTGGAAACCTTGCCGCAGAGGAATCCGGCCGTGATCGGGTGGTCGGGGTCGCCAGCCACATGCGTCGCGCGGCCGTCCTCCACGGTCACGTGCATGGCACACGTATCCGGGCAGTCGTGGGGGCACGCCCCGCGGACCAGACGGGCGCTCATGGTGCCATGGTACGCGCGCTCGTCAGGAGCACGCGAGCAGCCCTGGAGGTTGCCGATGAGATCGATCCAGCCGGCCTCGGCGTTCGGGCGCATCTCGTCGGTGTAGGGGCCGGAGGGTCACCGTCCCGGTAGGGAAACCGCTGCGCGGGGCGCCTTCAGCGAGGACGGGACCAGCTTCTCCGGCGGCTGGCGTGCCAACCCCGGCGCGGACGAGGCCGTGAACCTGCCTTACGACATCCGGGGCACGCGGGCCTAGAGACCCGGCAGCCCCAGGTCGCCGAGGCCGCCCAGGCCCCCGGTCGCGGCACCCATCTTGGAGGCGGCCAGCTCCTGGGCGGAGCGGATGGCCTCGTTGACCGCCGCCTGGACCATGTCCTGGAGCAGCTCGACGTCCGCGGGGTCGACGGCTTCCGGATCAATCGTCAGCTCCCTCAGCTCCAGGTCGCCGCTGATCTTGACCGTGACCATGCCGCCGCCCGCGCTCGCCTCCACGACCTGGCTCTTGAGGTCCTCCTGGGCCTTGGCCATCTCGGCCTGCATCTGCTGGACCTGCTTCATCATCTGGTTGAGGTTCGGCTGCTTGGGCACGTTCAGTCCTTCCCGTCGTCGTCGTCCGCTATCTCGGTCGCGCCGAACTCGGCACGCAGCCGCTCGAGCAGCTCATGCTCGCTCAGAAGCGGCGGCTCGTCGGCCGCGACGGCGCTCAGCTCGTAGACCACGCCGAGTCCCCGCCCTGTCAGGCCGCGCAGCGCCTCGGCCACCAGCTCGCGGTTGGCCTCCGCCTTCTTCTTGGCGAATGTGGCGTCCTCCGCGAACGCGACCGTCAAGCGATCGCCCTCCAGCGCGGTCGGCCGGGACTGCGCGAGGAGGGCGCCGAGCATGCCGTTTCGCTCGCGGACGGCGTCCGCCACCGCCGGCCAGACCTGCTGCACGTGCTCCAGGTCCGGTGCCGGCTCCGCCTCCGCGGCGCTCTCCGGCTCCGCGACCGCCTGCGCCGCAGCGGCGCTCGGGGCGCCGCCGCTGCGGGCCGGCGGCGCGCCGCGCGGCGCCCGTGGCGCCTCCGATGGGGCGGCGTCGGCGCCGGCTCCCAGCCTCCGCTCCAATTGCTCGATGCGGTACATGAGGGCCTGGAGCGACAGATCTGCCTGCGGCTGCGTGGCCTTGAGCAGGGCAAGCTCGAGCTGGATGCGGGGATCGGAGCCCTCCTTGACCGCGGCCACGCCGGCGCCCAGGAACTCGATGGTGCGAACCACTTCCCCCTGGGCGATCCGCTCGGCCTGGGCCGCCACGCGGTCTGGATGTGCGGCGGTGACGCTGAAGGTCTCGGGCATCTCACCGGTCACCTGCACGACGAGCAGGTGGCGCAGGTGCCCCGTGAGGTCGCGCATGAACTGCGTGAAGTCGCGTCCCGAAGCGGACAGTCGCTGCACGCACGCGAGCGCGGCCTTGGGATCGCGCTCCACCAGCGCGTCGGCCGTGTCGAGAACAAGCTCCGCGTCGGCGACGCCGAGGATCTCGAGCACGTTGTCCAGCTCGACCTTCCTGCCCCCGTATGTCACGAGCTGCTCGAGCGTCCCGAGGGCGTCGCGGAAGCTGCCGGTGGCCGACCTGGCGATCATTCCCACGGCCGGCTCGGGGACCTCGATCTGCTCCTGCTCGGCCACTCGCTGGAGCACGGACGCGATCTGCTCGAGCGAGGGCCGCTGGAAGTCGAAGCGATGGCAGCGGTCGACGATCGTGGCCGGCACCTTGTGCGCCTCGGTCGTGGCAAGCACGAAGACGACATGCGGCGGCGGCTCCTCGAGCGTCTTGAGGAACGCGTTCCAGGCCTGGGTCGTGAGCATGTGTGCCTCATCGAGGATGTAGACGCGGCTGCCGCCCTCCATCGGCGCCAGGCCCACGTTCTCGCGCAGATCGCGTATGTCGTCGACCGAGTTGTGGGAGGCGGCGTCCATCTCGACGACGTCGAGCGAGGTGCCCGCCAGGATCGCCCGGGAGGCGGGCTCCTCGGGATCGAAATCGGCCCGAGGGCCGCCCTGGGCGTTGAGGGCGCAGGCGAGCAGCTTGGCCATCGAAGTCTTGCCCGTACCCCGCGAGCCCACGAACAGGTAGGCGTGGTGAACCTTGCCGAGGTCGATCGCATTCGTGAGCGTTCGAACGATGTGCTCCTGGCCCACCACCTCCTCGAAGGTGCGGGGGCGGTGGCGGCGGTAGAGCGAGAGCATCGGCCCGGTCCATGCTAGCCGCGCGAGCGGCGATAGCAGCACCGCCGGCGATAGGGTGCTGCCCGGTGGAACGAACGATCATCCAGACCGGCGATGCCCCCGAGGCCATCGGCCCCTACTCGCAGGCCGTCCGCGCCGGCGATCTCCTGTTCTGCTCCGGCCAGATCCCGATCGACCCCTCCACGGGCGAGCTGGTCAAGCTGGACGCGGCCGGCCAGGCGCGGCGCTGCATGGAGAGCCTCGAGGTCGTCTGCCGGGCCGCGGGCACGCAGCTCTCGAACGCCTTGCGCTGCACCGTCTACCTGACCGACATGGGCGATTTCGCCCGCGTGAACGAGGTCTATGGCGAGTTCTTTCAGCAGGATCCGCCGGCGCGGGTGGCGATCCAGGCCGCCGCGCTGCCGCGGGGGGCCGACATCGAGATCGACGCGATAGTCGCGCTCTGACTGGATGCGCCCCGCGCCGGCCCGGGTCTGCTCCCGATCGCCGGCTCATTTCACACCGCCAAACTCTGGACCGTGCACCCGTCGTCGAAGCGGGCCCTCGGGCGTGCCCGCCGGTCGTCGGCTCCGGCCAGGCTGGTCCGTGGCGCATGAGCGGTATCGCTTAAGGCTGCTTCCTCCCGGATCTGACCTGGTTCGCGAGCGCTCACCGCACGGGACCCGGCCATCGACGCCTCTGTCCGGCGTACTGGCCCCGAAGGCCGATGGCCCCTCGGACGGGGATTCGGCCCCGCTAGAGCGGATTGCGGGTGCAGGGCACCGCTACCTCCCCGCCTAGCACGGTCCATCGCGAATGGTAGCGTCGCCGGCCGTGTCCGACGAAGCGCGCAAGGACACGCGGCCACTCGCAGCGGCGATCTACGGCGCGGTTCAAGCCACGGCGCTGGTCGCCGCCTTCAGCGAGGACGAGCATCTGAGCTCTCTCGAGCTGCCGGCCTGGCTGGCGATCACCGTGCTCGTGTTCTGGCTCGCGCACGCGTACGCGGCCATCCTGGCCGAGGGCTACGCGGCGCGGCGCAGCCTGGCGCGAGTCGAGGCCCTGGCCGCCCGGCGCCGCGAGGGCCTCACCGGGATGCGGCTGCTCACGAGCGCCTTGATCACCGCCGCCTTCGGCGCCGCGGTCGTGTCGATGAAGGCCGCGCTCGGCTGACTTGACTAGTTCGACAGCAGCCCGGGGACCTGATCGGGGAAGAACGCCACGGCCAGCCCGAGCGCGAGCAGCAGCCCGGCGACTCCGAGGTTCGCCACGCGTCGCCACGGGAGCAGCTTCTCGACCGCGATCAGCGCCGCGACGAACGCCATCCAGCCGATGCTCATCACACCGACTGCGAACAGGACCGCCATGAGCGCCCAGCAGCAGCCGACGCACCGGGCGCCGTGCACCGCGCCCACCCGCAGGGCACCTGCCCGTCCGCTGCGCCAGTGCTCGGCGAGGAACATCAGCGGCGAGCGGCAGTGCGTCAGGCAGAGGTCCTTCCAGGGCGTGAGCTCATAGACCGCCGCAGTGACGATCACGGCTCCTGCCAGGTAGGGGCCGCCGCGATCCCAGGCGATCGCGTCGAAGTGGATCTTCCGGAGCGCCTCGAGCAGCACATAGGCGAACAGACCAACAGCCGTCCAGACCGCCAGGTAGCCGCCCACGAACAGCGCCGTGGCGTCGCGCGGCGCCCGCTCGGGCTTGCCGTCTGCGGGGGCCCGCATCCGGTGATAGACGAGCACCGCGGGCGCGGCCGAGGGGAACATCATGGCGGCCATCATCACCACCCAGACCGTGACGTAGAAGCCGAGACCGCCCAGGTCCATCCCGGGTCCCGCGACCATCCCGTCCATGCGGTCGTCGGTGACGATCCAGCCCAACGCCGCCAGCGCGAGCAGAGCAGCGAGCAGCAGCCAGTGCTCGCGCTCCAACCGTCGAGCGAGCCGCGGCCGACCCCCGAACGGTGTCGTGGCTCCCTGCACGATCAGGGGCTCAGCTCCCGGCCTCTCTCGAGGCCACCGCCGGACGGCGCGCCCCGGGCAGCCGCAGCGCACGGCGCACCCTCTCCGGCAGGTACCAGTTCCAGTCGCCGATCAGCTTCATCGTGGCGGGAACGAGGATCGCGCGCACGACGGTGGCGTCGAGCAGGATCGCTGCCGACAGGCCGATGCCGAACTCCTGGAGCCCGACGAAGGACCCGAACGTGAAGCCCGAGAAGGCCGCCACCATGATGATCGCGGCGGCCGTGATGATGCGACCGGTGTGCTCGAGCCCGAACGACACCGCCGCCTCGTTGTCGTGGCGCTTGTCCCACTCCTCGCGCATGCGCGAGAGGAGAAACACCTCGTAATCCATCGAGAGGCCGAACAGCATCGCGAACAGGAAGATCGGTATCCAGCCTTCGATCTGCGGCGAGTCCTGCAGCCCGAGGACGTTCCCCCAACCGTGCTGGAAGGACAGCACCAGCACGCCGTACGTGGCGCTCACCGACAGTACGTTCATGACCACTGCCTTTACCGGCAGCACCACCGAGCGGAAGGCGCGCAGCAGGATCACGTAGCTGATCAGTAGGACGGCCACGATCAGCCAGGGGAAGGCGCCGTAGGCCTTGTCGATGAAGTCCACGCCGAACGCCGGCGCGCCCGACACGAGCACCTCGCCGCCGCGGAACCCGGCTTGGGGCACGTAACGGTCGCGGAGCCGGTCGACGAGGTCTGCTGCCGAGTCGGTCCCGCTGTCGCTCCGGCCCGCCACCCGGATCTGGATGTAACGGCCGGTCGGATCGACCAGGTTGGCGCGCCGGGCGACCGTCCGCGGGACCAGGGCCGGGGACTGGATCGTCGAGGGGTCGATCTCGCGGTCGGAGCGCAGTTGACGGGCGAGACGCCGCTGCGCCGCGATCGACGCCGGCGAGTACGCGCCCCCGGGCCGCCCCGTGTCGACCAGGATCTGGTTCGGCGACAGTGCGCCGGGCCCCAGCGTGTCCTCCAGGAGCGCCAGGCCCTTCGTCGCCTCGGTGGTCTTGGGCACGCCGCGGTTGTCGCCGCTCGTGAGGTGGATCTGGGTCAGCCCGACGAGCGCCAGCGCCAGCATCACGCCGCCGGAGGCCGCGAGGTAGGTGACGGGGCGCCGCATGATCGAGCGCGAGAGGCGGGTCCAGAAGCCGCGCTCGGACAGCGCCCGCTTCCGGAGGACCGCCTTGGGGATCACACGCCAGCGGTTCACCCCTCGCCTCATCACGGCGAGCAGCGCGGGCAGGAAGGTCGCCGAGGCGGCGATCGACACAAGCGGCACGAGCAGCCCGCCGACGCCCATCGAGCGCATGAACGGCAGCGGCATGAACACCAGCAGGGCCAGTCCCACGGCCACCGTCATGCCCGAGAAGATCGTCGCCCGCCCCGCGGTCGTCATCGTCCGTACCAGGGCATCGTGTGGATCGTCGGTCTGCTCGAGCTCCTCGCGGAAGCGGAACACCACGAGCATCGAGTAGTCGATCGCGATCGCGAAGCCGATCAGCGTGACGATGTTCTGAACGTAGATCGCCATGTCCATGAAATGGGCGAAGACCCACACCAGCCCGAGGGTCGTGGGGATGCTCGCGAAGGCGAACATCAGCGGCACCCCGATCCCGCCGACGGTGCCGAACATGAAGATGAGCACAGCGAGCGCGATTGGGATCGCGATGCTCTCGCCCCTGGCGAGGTCGTCGTTGTAGATCGGCTGCGTGTCGTGGTTGATCGCGGGGAAGCCGGACAGGTAGGTCGCCGCCCCGGGCACCTGGCCGATCGCCCTGCGCATGCCAGGGGTCTCATCCGAGGCGTCCTGGTTCTCGAGCGGGGTCGTGATCTGGACGAAGGCCACGTTCCTTCCGGCCTGCTGCACGGGACCGGCCTTGCCACCCTCGATCGCCCGTGCGGCGCGGCGCGCCGCCGCCTCGGTCCTGGCGACGAACGCCGGGTCCCTGGTCGATCCGCCCCTGGCCTGGACGACGAGCGTGAACGCCCCGTCCCCCCGCTCGTGGAAGTGGTCCTTGAGCAGGTCGAGCCCGCGCTCGGCGTCGGAGCCGGGCACGCTGAACCGATTTGTCAGGAGGTCGCCGAGTCCCGCTGCCGCGCTGCCGCCGAGGACGAACGCGACCACCCAGGCGGCGATCACCTTCTTACGATGGCGAATGATGACTCGGGTCCAGCCGGCCAACCGCTACCTCCTGATCCCAGACCCTCCCGGCCTCGGCAAGCTAGCAAAGGTAGGGTCCCGGCCATGGGGGGCGATCGACCTCGACAAGCTCACCTGGCCGGAGGTACGGGACGAGCTGGAGGCCGGTCGCGACACGGTCGTGGTGGCGTTCGGGGCGACCGAGCAGCACGGCCCTCACATGCCCCTCGCGACCGACGCCCTGATCGGCGACGAGCTCGCCCGGGCCGTCGCCGAGCGGCTCGACGCCTTCGTCGCGCCCACCGTACGGCTGGGCTGCTCGGCCCATCACCTCGACTCCCCCGGCACACTGTCGCTTCAGGAGGAGACCTTCCACGCGATCGTCGGCGACTTGGTGCGCTCGTTGGCGCGCGGCGGCTTCCGCCGCATCGTGCTTCTCCCCACCCACGGCGGCAACTTCGCGCCGCTGGCGGCGGCCGTCGAGAAGCTCGGCGAGGTCGAGGGCTCGAGCATCGTGGCGATCACGGACCTGAGCGCGCTGATGCGCGTGGCCACGGTAGGCGTCGAGGAGCACCACGTCCCGCTTGGCGATGGCGGGCTGCACGCGGGCGAATGGGAGGCCTCGATGCTGCTGTCGATACAGCCCGATCTGGTGAAGATGGACCGGGCCGAGCCGGGCTTCACCGGGGATCCGGAGGAGGCCCTCGGGAGGCTCTTCAGCGGCGGCACCAAGGCCCTGGCCGACAACGGCGTGATCGGCGATCCGCGCAAGGCCTCCGCGGAGCACGGACGCCGCTACTGGGATACGGCGCTCGCAATCGCGCTCGAGCGCGTCGAGACGCGCTGAGGTGCCCGCGTGCCGAACCACCCCGCCCGATCCCGTCGATCCTGCCGCCGGCGTAGCTCTAGACTGGCCTGGTCTCCCGGGCGCGTAGCTCAGTGGGAGAGCGCTCGCCTCACACGCGAGAGGTCGCTGGTTCGAAACCAGCCGCGCCCATGG
>Ga0126312_10003770_pt1 | contig 10226 bp, 10 predicted proteins | sample Plot104A_FD_92537 | JGI IMG/M metagenome (GOLD analysis project Ga0126312, IMG submission 92537) | Serpentine soil microbial communities from UC McLaughlin Reserve, CA, USA - Plot104A | ecosystem: Environmental > Terrestrial > Soil > Grasslands | place: USA: UC McLaughlin Reserve, Lake County...
ATGGAGGGCGCGTCGCTGCACCAGGAGCGCGGCGGCGCGACGGTGATCGCGCGCTACGGCTTCAACGAGCTCTGGAGCTTCGTCGCCGGCTGGGCGATCCTGCTCGACTACCTGATCCTGATCGCGCTGTGCGCGTTCGCGACGACCGACTACCTCGCGCTGTTCTGGCACGAGCTCGCGGAGGGCGTGCCCAAGCTGGCCCTCTCTTTCGCGGTGATCCTGTACGTCGCCTGGGTCAACATGCGCGGCGCCGGCTCGCGCCGCTGGGCGCGGGCGGCGTTCGTCGTCTTCGCCGACCTCGCGCTCCAGCTGCTGCTCGTCGTGCTGGGGCTCGCGCTGCTGCTCGAGCCCGACGTGCTGTCGGACCCCGCTTCCCTCGCCGGCACGCCGGGCACCGAGGACCTGCTGTTCGCCTTCACGATCGCGATCGCCGCGTACTCCGGACTCGACGCCTCGTCGGCGCTGGCCGGCGAGGTCGCGGTCTCGCGCCGCGGACTCAGGCGCCTCTTCCTAGCGCGCACGGCCGCGGCCGTCCCGTACATGGGCATCGCGCTGGTCGCCGCCTCGACGCTGCCGCAGACCGGCTCGCGCTGGTACGAGGCGCCGATGCTGGGGGTCGCGTCCTCGTTCGACCAGGAGTGGCTGCGCGAGCCGCTGCGCTACGCGATCGCGGTCTTCGCCGTCGCGATCCTCGTGATCGCGTGCAACGCCGCGATGTTCGGGCTCTCGCGGCTGGGCTACTCGCTGGCGCTCAACCGCCAGATCCCGTCGCTGGTCGGGCGGCTGCACCCGCGTTACAGCACGCCGGTCGTGCTGATCGGGCTGGGCGCGCTGCTGGCGATCGCGCTCGTCATCCCGGCCGACCTCGAGTTCCTGGTCGCGATCTACGCGTTCGGCGCGACGCTCGCGTTCAGCATCGTGCACCTGTCGGTGATCCGGCTGCGCTATCGCGAGCCGAACCGCGACCGCCCGTACAAGGTGCCGTTCAACGTGCGCCTGGGCCGCGGCGAGCTGCCGCTGACGGCCGTCCTGGGCGCCGCCATGGCGACCGTCGCGTTCGCCTCAGTGCTGGTGCTGCACGACGCCGCGCGCTTCGTCGGCAGCGGCTGGATGGCGTTCGGCCTGGTGCTGTACGTGACCTACCGGACCGTGGAGGGCAAGCCGGTCTTCAAGCGCGTGACGGTGCCGGAGAAGGCGCTCACGCGCCAGGGGGTGCAGGCCGAGTTCGGCTCCATCCTGGTGCCTGTGCTGGGCACGCCCATGGACGACGACATCATGCAGACCGCCGGCCGGCTCGCGGGCGAGGAGAACCAGGACGATGGGGAGGGCGGGGCCGTGATCGAGGCGCTCTGGGTCTTCGAGATGCCGATGGCCCTGCCGCTCGACTCGGGCGTCGGCGAGGCGGAGCTGCGCCGCGCGCGCCAGGCGCTCGCGCGCGCGAAGGCGGTCGGGGAGGAGTACGAGGGCGTCGAGGTCGCGACCGCCACCGTGCGCGCCCGCAGCGCCGGAGAGGCGATCGTGCACGAGGCCAAGCGGCGCGGCGTCGAGGCGATCGTGCTCGCCGCCGAGGAGCCGACGGGGATCCGCGGCGGCCTGCGGCTCGGCGGCAAGCAGGGCCTGCACGACACGTTCGTGGGCCCGACGACCCGGTACGTGCTCCAGAACGCGCCCTGTCGGGTGATCCTCACCGCGCCGCCGTCCGGGGACGTCGTCGTCGACCCGACCAGGGCCGCCGTCGGCGCCCAGCCGGAGCACCCCGTCGGCACGCCGCTCGCGGCGGCCCGTGGGCGCTAGTGGATCCGTCCGGCATTTCGGCGGGTCGCCTGACGGTGGGCCCATCAGAACCCGTCGAAACTTTGGACGGGTCCACTAGAGTCCGCGCCGCATGTTCGTCCTCGTCGTCGGAGCCGGCCGCGTCGGCTCCTCCGTCGCCACCTCGGCCCTCCGCGCGGGGCACACGGTCTCCGTCCTCGACGAGGACCCGCTGTCGCACGAGCGCCTCGACGTCGAGCTCGGCAAGTCGTGGGAGGAGGCCGGCGGGCGCTTCACGATCGGCACCGCGCTCGAGCTCGACGCGCTGACCGAGGCCGGGATCGAGGACGCCGACGTCTTCATCGCCTCGACCAACGGCGACAACACCAACCTGGTCGTCTCGCAGCTCGCCCAGCGCCGCTTCGAGGTGCCGCGCGTCATCGCGCGCATCCTCGACCCGCGCCGCGCGGCCTGGTACGAGGAGCAGGGCGTGCACACGGTCTGCCCGACACAGATCGCGATCGAGCAGCTCGAGAAGGCCGCGCTGGAGATCCACTAGTGGCCCCTCCCTCGATCCCCACAGTCCCCGGATCGGCCGCTGATCAAGGGAGAGACCACTGATGGCCGGCCTCTACGTGATCATCGCCGGGGCCGGGAAGGTCGGCTGGAACCTCGCGCGCGAGCTGCTCGAGCGCGGCGACGAGGTGACGGTGATCGAGCAGGACCGGCGCCGCTACCTGACCGTCGAGCAGGAGCTCGAGCACGCCGTCCAGTACGGCGACGCGACCGAGCTGTGGGTGCTCGAGCGCGCCGGCATCCAGCGCGCCGACCTCGTCGTCGCGGTCACCGGCGACGACGAGGACAACATCCTGATCTGCCAGGTCGCGAAGGAGAAGTACCTCTGCGAGCGCATCATCGCCCGCTGCAACAACCCGCGGAACCTGACGCACTTCAAGCTGCTCGGCATCCAGCCGGCGGTCTCGGCGACCGACCTGATCCTGCGGCTGATCGAGCACGAGGTGCCGCGCTACGGGCTCGTCCACCTGCTCGACCTGCCCGAGGAGCGGCTCGAGATCATCGAGCTCGTCGTCGGCGACGACTGCGAGGCCGCCGGGCGGCGCGTGGCCGACCTGGCGCTGCCCGACGGGGCGCTCGTGATCTCCGTTCTGCGCGACGGCTCCGGCTTCGTGCCGACGGCCGACAGCGTGATCGAGGGCGGCGACGAGGTGCTCGTGGTGCTCGATCCCGGGCTCGAGGACGACATCACGCGCCTGTTCGTCTCGAACGACGCCCGTGGTCCCGCCGGCAGGCCGTGACCGGAGCAACCGCCAGTGGCTGACCGCGCGGTCGGCGCGCTGATCGTGGGCGGCGGCGCGGCGGGAGCCGCGTGCGCGGAGGCGCTGCACGAGGGCGGGTTCGGCGAGCGCGTGCTGCTCGCGGGCCGGGAGCCCGACCCGCCCTACGAGCGCCCGCCGGCGTCGAAGGGATACCTCGCCGGCACCCAGGACCGCGACGCGTGCCTGTTCCACGACGCCGCCTGGTACGCCAAGCGCTCGATCGAGCTGGCGCCGCGCACGAGCGTGATGCGGCTCGACACGAGCGCGCGCACGGCGACCCTCTCCACCAAGGAGGTGGTCGAGTTCGGCGTCGCGCTCGTCGCGACGGGGTCCAACGTGCGCCGGCTGCGGGTGGAGGGAGCGCAGCTCGAGGGCATCCACTACCTGCGGGCGCTGGGCAACTCCGACGCGATCCGCGCGGACGCGGCGGAGGCCGAGCGGGTCGTGCTCGTGGGCGGCTCCTACATCGCCTGCGAGGTCGCCGCGACGCTGACGGCGCTGGGGCGGCGCTGCACGATGGTGATGCTCGAGGACGCGCCGCTCTCCTCCCACTTCGGCGCGACCGCGGGCCGCTTCTTCGGCGCGCTGCTGCGCGAGCACGGGATCGAGCTGATCTGCCGCGACGGCCTCGAGCGGTTCGAGGGGGATCGCCGCGTCGAGCGGGTCGTGTGCGGCTCCGGGCGCGAGGTCGCGGCCAACATGGTGGTGATGGGCACCGGCGCGATGCCTGACGTGATGCTGGCGCGCGCGGCGGGGCTTGCGCTGGGCGACAGCGGCGGCGTGGCGTGCTCGGCGGACCTCGAGACGTCGGCGCGCGGCATCTGGTCTGCGGGCGACATCTGCGAGTACGACTCGGTCCTGCACGGCGGGCGCGTGCGGATCGAGCACCACGAGGTCGCGCGCGCCCAGGGCGCCGCCGCGGCAGCTGCGATGTTCGGCACGCGGCGGCCGTACTCCGAGTTGCCCTACTTCTGGACCGACCTCTCCGACTGGTGCACGGCCGAGTGGGTGGGGCTGACCGAGGCGCCTGAGCGCGAGGTCGTGCGCGGCTCGATCGACGACGGCGCGTTCAGCCTGCTGCACCTCGCCGGCGGCCGCCTCGTCGCCGCGCTTTCGGTCGGGCGCGGCGAGGACCTCGCGCACGCTCGGCGGCTGATCGCCTCCGGCGCCGACCTGACGGGCCGCGAGGCCGAGCTGGCGGGCGGCGACCTCGACGCGCTCTGACGCGGTCGCTCAGGCCGCTGGCGGGCTGCCGTCGTCGCACGGCTCCAGCAGGAACACCTCGACGCCCAGCCCCCGGACGGGGTCGACCTGGGACATGAACGAGTGCACGCGCCGGCCCGTGAGCCGCTCGACGGCCTCGCGGAACTTCCGCTCGAGGCTGAACTGGAACGCCGTGCGCACGTCGCGCACGGTGTCGGCGCGATCGACGTCGACCAGCGTGCGCTCGGCGACGGTCAGCACGTCGCGCATCACCGTCACGACGACGGTATCCCAGACGTAGGTCTTGGCCTGCGTCGCGCCCTTGCCGTAGTGCTCGGCGTGGATGCGCACGATCGCCTGGGAGATCGCGGAGCGGACCGCTCCGTCGATCCCCTGGCCCGGCGGCCGCGACAGCGTTTGCGAGCCCCCGTCCTGGGCGCGCGCCGGGGGGGAGGCGGCGTCTTCCATGCCCCGGTCCTCCCCGATGTGACGGGTCCGTAATCGGACGCGGTGCTCAAATGCGCTGGAAGCGCAGGGGGACGTCCGCCGTCCCCTCCCGCGCCTCCGGCGGCGCGCCGCGCAGGACCCACTCGCCGTCCGCGCGCCGCTCGAGCTCGCCGCGCGCCATCAGCTGGCCGAGCGCGGTCGTGACCGACGGCCGGCGCGCGCCGACCATCCCGGCCAAGGTGCGGTGCGACAAGCGCAGCGAGACAAGCACGCCGTCGGGGACGACGCGGCCCCAGCGCTCCGCCAGGCACCACAGCAGCGCCAGCAGGCGGTCGTCCACCCGAGTGAGGTGCGCGATCGCCTGCATGACGACAAGCCGCTCGGCGCGCCGCGCGGCGCGGTCGAGCAGCGACGCGAAGACCTCCGGCCACTGGGCCGCGCGGACCGCGAACGCGTGGTCGACGATCGCGACGCGCGTCGCGGTCAGCGCCGTCCACTGGACCGTGCGCGGGAGCAGCTCCTCGTTGTCGTCGTCGTCCCAGGCGCGCATCACGTCACCGGGGCCGAGCAGCTCGGCCGAGGGGTGCTCGTCGACGATCGCCTCGCGCAGCAGCAGGCCGTCGAGCAGCAGCAGCCCGATCGGGCGGGTGCCCTGGAGCAGGCCGGTACTGGGCATCCAGCGCCCGCGCGGGATGTCGATCGCCCGCGCGTAGAGCCTGTGAGCGGCCTCGCGCGCACGGCGCGGGTCGAGCTCGCGCGCGAGCTCCGGGTCGACGTTCAGAAGTTGGACCGAGCAGCCAGCTTCTGGCATGCAGATTCCTTCCCGCTAGAAATTTTCGTCGCATGCGTCCGGCGGTGCGCGGCGGGCCGCAGCCTGTGGCTGACCCGCTCGTCCCGCTCCTGCGTTCGGAGTGAATCCCGGTGCCGGCTCCCGCCGAGGGGTCACCGCGACGCAGTGCAATGTAGCGTCGTGATCTGACAATGGAAGGGATGGCGCTCCATTCCCTCGCCATTCGTGCCGATGAGGGAGGTGATGCGCACGCGCGTCCCGCTCCGCTGTGTCCAGGCCACCGCCGCTGCCGCGACGGCGCGCTTCCGGTTGTGGACGGAGCCGGCCGAGAGCGACTACGAGGGGTCGCTCGACTTCAAGCGCCGCGCGGCCGCCTTCCACGGCACGCGGCGCGCGAGCGGACGCGTGCTCCAGACGATCTCGCTCCCGCACACGACGTTCCTGCGCGAGCCCGGCCAGCGCGCGTGGACGCGCCTGCACAGCTCGCGCTGGCGCCAGGGCAGCTGGGACCCGTTCGGCGTGCTCGACGTGGTCGCGGCGCTCCCGGAGCTGGTCCCGCTCGAGCCGGAGCCGTCGCAGCGCGGCGCGCTCCAGCAGCACGTGGGCCGGCTCGACGCCGGCGCGCTCGAGCGGCTCGCCGACGACGCCTCCACGGTCATGCGCCGCGTCCGCCCGCTGCCGCCGGCCGGCGAGGACGGCGAGGCCGAGATCGCGGTCTGGATCGACAGCCGCCTGCGCATCAACCGCGTCAGATACCGAACGAGCCGGCCGCGAGCCGCGCTGCTGCACTTCGAGCTCTTCGACTTCGCCCGCCCGTTTGCGGTCGAGATCCCTGAGCGCTTCGAGTCGGTCGACCTCGACGTCCTCCGGGGCGCGATGCGCGCAGACGTCTGAGCGACGAGCTGCGGGACTAGGACTCGAACCTAGAATACCTCGTCCAGAGCGAGGCGTGTTGCCGATTACACCATCCCGCAAAGGGTCGTGCGGCAGCCGAGTATAGAGCCCGCGGAGGCTTCCGTCCGGTCGCCGTGCGAACATGCGTTCGTGCCTCTTGACTCCGTCCGAACCACGGTGAAAACGCGCGAGAAGGTCGCCGAGTTGCTCGCCCAGGGCCTGAGCCAGAACGCGATCGCCGCGACGCTCGGCATCAGCAAGGCGACCGTCTCCTACCACGCGCGGAATCTGGGAAAGCCGCGCGACGAGCGTTGCAACCGGCGCTACGACTGGGCGGCCATCCAGGCGTACTACGACGCGGGGCGCTCGATCGCGCAGTGCCGGAAGCGGTTCGGTTTCAGCACCGAGCGTGGAACGCGGCGCGGCTGCGTGGAGACGTCGTGTCGCGGCCGCTCGCGCCGCCGCTCGAGCTCCTCCTCGTCAGGGGAGTGCGACGCACGAGCTACCACCTGAAGAACCGGCTCATCGCCGCCGGTCTGAAACGCAACCGTTGCGAGGTCTGCGGTATCACCGAGTGGCTGGAGCGGCCGCTGATGATGGCGCTCCACCACGTGAACGGCGACAAGACGGACAACCGGCTCGAGAACCTTCAGCTGCTCTGTCCGAACTGCCACAGGCAGACAGAGTCGTTCAGCGGCCGCAACAAGCAGCGGACCGGACCTGCGGCGAGGTCACTCGCCGCATAGACGTTATGGGGTGACGCCGCGCCCGGTCGGCGGCCGGTCGGGCACGGCGCAGGAGCAGCGCGATCGCGCTAGGACGATCCCGACCGAGCCGGTGCCGTTTGCCGCGCGAGCGTCGTGCTGCCGCCAAATAGCGTGCTCAACGCGACGCTCGCTTGGCCCGCACGACACTCGCGCTCAAACGCGGCGATTCGGGCGCTCGCTCGACGCCGCCGTCGACGTGAACGCCCGCGCCCGCCGGCACGCTCGCACGCCTCGGCACTCAAGACGATCTCGCCGGCTACCGGACCGAACCTCCGGCGAGCACCACTCAGCTAAGCCGCGGGGCTGCTGTCACCGCCGGCTCAGGCGCGACCGCCGGCGCCCCAGTAGAACGGCCCCGAAGTCTGCGTGACGGAGATCCGCCAGCCGAGCCGCGCCAGCCGGCGCTCGAGCTCGCGCGGCTCGTGCGGCACCTTCACGATGCGGTGGGGCGTCCCGTCGTTGAGGCGGCGCCGGATCGTGGACGAAGACGCGCCCTCGATCAGCTCGTCGCGCGTCCGGTAGCCGTCGTCGGCGAAGAACACGCGACCGGCGGGAGCGAGCGCGTCGGCCACCAGCGACCAGAACGAATCGAAGCGCTCGAGCGGCACGTGCGACAGCCAGAAGCCGAAGAACACGACGTCGTAGCGGCGGTCGGGCACCCAGCTGAAGACGTCCGCCTCGACGAAGCGAACGTTCCGCCTGCCGACCCGGGCGGACGCGATCGCGAGCATCTCCGGTGATGCGTCCAGGGCGGTCACGCTCGCCGCGTGGTCCAACAGCTGGGCGGTCCAGGTCCCGGGCCCGCAGGCCAGCTCGAGGACGTCGCCCGCAGGGCGGAAGGCGGCGAGCGCCGCCTCCAGCTCGCCTCCTCCGACGGCCCCCGGGAGAGCGCCGTCGAAGTACTCGGGCGCACAAGCGCGGTAGTAGGCGATCTGCTCGGCGAGCAGCCGCTCGCCTGCATTCGGGGCTCCCACCGGCCACAGGTTAGAGCGGCTAGTCTGGCCGCGGTGACGGGGGCCATGTCGTTTCCCGCGTTCGTCGCGCGGCGCTTCGCGCTGCTCGCGCTGACGCTCGTGCTCGTCCCGTCGCTGAGCTTCCTCGCCTTCACGCTGATCCAGGGCGAACACACGGCGCCGCTGGACGTGCTCGGGGAGCTCGGGAGCTACCTGGCGGCCGTGTTCCTCCAGGGCGACCTCGGGAGCGGCAGCTTCCGAGGGGAGACCTTCATCCGTACGCGCTCGGCGCTCGACGTCGTGATGGACGGCTTCCTCGTCGACTGCTACCTGCTGGGCGGCGCGATCGCGCTGGGCGTCGTCATCGGGCTCGCCGCCGGCACGCTGCAGGCCACCCGCCCGCACGGGCTCGCGGCGCGCGCGATCGGTGCGGCGAACGTCATCGCGATCTCCGCGCCCGTCTACTGGCTCGGCCTCGTCGCGCTGCTGCTGCTGGCGCCCGAGATCGGCTCGATCGCGCAGGTGCCGTTCCTCTCGACCGTCAACGGCTACCGCGACCCGTTCGACGACCCGCTCGGGTTCGTGCACGGCCTGTGGCTGCCGGCGCTGATCGTCGGCACCCCGCTCGCCGCCGCCTGCACGCGCATGTGCGCCTCGCAGCTGCTCGGCACGCTGGAGGAGGACTTCGTGCGCACGGCGCGCGGCAAGGGAGTGGCGCCGCGGCGCGTCGTCTGGCGCCACGCACTGCCGCCCGCGGCCGGCCCCGTCGTCGCGCTCGTCGGCGTCAACATGAACGTGATCCTCACGAACCTCGCGCTGATCGAGACGGTCTTCAACATCCCGGGCGGCTTCCGCTACATCGAGCGCGCGCTCGTCAACCGCGACGTCGACCTGGTGCAGGCGCTCGTCGTCGAGGCGACGCTGTTCATCGTGCTGGCGAACTTCCTCGCCGATGCGATCCACGCCTGGCTCGACCCGCGCGTACGCACCGGCGAGCCTGTCTGAGTCAGGCCGCGGCCGCCTGCTCGGCCCAGTCGCGGTACAGGCGCCAGTACGCGCCCTCGGCTTCGAGCAGCTCCTCGTGCGTGCCCTGCTCGGAGATGCGGCCGTACTCGAGCACGACGATGTGGCCGGCACGGCGGATCGTCGAGAGCCGGTGCGCGATGACGATCGCCGTGCGGCCCGCGAGCAGCCGTCGCAGGCCCTCCTCGATCCGGCTCTCGGTATGGATGTCGACGTTGGAGGTCGCCTCGTCGAGCACCAGGATGCGCGGATCCGCGATCAGGGCGCGCGCGAACGCGACGAGCTGGCGCTGCCCGGCCGAGAGCTGGATCCCGCGCTCGCCGACCTCGGTGTCGTAGCCGTGCTCGAGGGCGGCGATGAAGTCGTGCGCTCCGACCGCGCGCGCCGCCGCCTCGATCTGCTCCTGCGCCGCGCCGTCGCGCGCGAACGCGAGGTTGTCGCGGATCGTGCCGCTGAACAGGAACGCCTCCTGCGGCACGATTCCCATCTGGGCGCGCAGCGAGCGCGCGCGCACGTCGCGCAGGTCGTGGCCGTCGACCAGGATCCGGCCCGCGGTCGGGTCGTAGAAGCGCGCAGCAAGCTTCGCGAACGTCGACTTGCCGGCGCCGGTCGAGCCGACGAGCGCGACCGTCTGACCTGCCGGCACGTGCAGGTCGATCCCGTCCAGCGCGAGCTCGCCGTCCGGCGAGTACGCCAACGAGACGCGCTCGAACTCCAGCTCGCCGCGGATCCGGCCGAGCTCGATCGCGCCCGGCCGGTCGCGCAGGTCGGGCTCCTCGTCGAGCAGCTCGAAGATCTTGTCGAGCGCCGCCATCCCCGCCTGGTACGTCGTGTAGAGCTGGGAGAGCTGCTGGATCGGGTCGAAGAAGTTGGCCAATCCCGCAATGAACGCAACGAGCACGCCGATCGTGACGTCGCCCCGGATCGCCTCGAGCCCGCCGTAGAGCAGGATCACCGCGGTGCCGGCGGTGGAAAGCAGTTCCACCGCCGGGAAATAGGCCGCGTTCAGGTGGACCGTCCGCATGTTGGCGGCACGGTGCTCCTCGTTCAGCTCGGCGAA
>Ga0126312_10003772_pt1 | contig 10223 bp, 9 predicted proteins | sample Plot104A_FD_92537 | JGI IMG/M metagenome (GOLD analysis project Ga0126312, IMG submission 92537) | Serpentine soil microbial communities from UC McLaughlin Reserve, CA, USA - Plot104A | ecosystem: Environmental > Terrestrial > Soil > Grasslands | place: USA: UC McLaughlin Reserve, Lake County...
CAGGTAGCCGACGTGCGCGACGCCGCTGAACGGCAGCAGGTGGTGCTCGCAGAGCGAGTGGAACGGGATCCCGGCCACGACGACGAGCTCGTCGTAGCCCGCGTCGTTGGGGAACGTGGTCGGATTGAACGGCGCCGGGGTGAGGAGCTCGGCGTACATCCGGGCCATCCGGCGCGGCGTGTCGCGCAGGCTCTCCCCGGCGAGGTCGACCCCGAGCGCAACGAGCAGGTCGCTGGCGGCCTGCTCGGCGGCGGGGAGGTCGACGGCGCCCGCGGCGCCGTCGAGCGGGTGCAGGTGGGCGAGTGCTTGGGTCACACGAGCCTTGGCGACGCGCGACGGGCCGGTCTTACCTGCCGCGCGCAACCTCGTGGCATCGGGCGGCTGCTCACGGGGTAGGAACGTGCCCGGTCCCAGGGAGGTTCCGATGATGCAGCGCCGTCGTCCGTGGCCCGCCGTCGCGCTGGCCGTCGTCAGCCTTGCCGCAGCCGTCGCGCCGGCGGTCGCCGCCGATGCGCCCGGCGCGCCGGGCACGGTCGCCACCTGGACGGAGGGCGACAAGGACGGGATCGGCAGCGCCACGAGCCTGCAGAGCCGCCCGCTGTTCACGCTCGACGACGGCGAGATGACCGAGGTCTACGCGCCCGACCTCGGGACGCCGAGCATCCGCGACCTGCAGCTCGTGGTCTCCGACGGGCGCACGTTCGCCGAGCGCGAGCGCGAGGACGCGACCCACCGCACCGAGCTCGTGGACCCGCGCAGCCTCACCTACCGGCAGGTCAACACGGCGCGCTCCGGGCGCTGGCGGATCACCAAGACCTACGTCGCCGACCCGGCGCGCGACGCCGTGCTCGTCGACGTCACGTTCGAGTCGCTCACCGGCGGCGCGCTCGACCTCTACGCGATCCTCGACCCCGGCCTCTCGAACTCCGGCGACGACGACCGCGGCCGCACGGAGGCCGGCACGCTCGCCGCCTACGACGACCGCTACGCGAGCGCACTCGCCGCCGCCCCGGCGCCGACGCGCGTCTCCAGCGGCTACCAGGGCGCCAGCGACGGGTGGACCGACCTGCGCACGGACTTCCGCATGGACTGGGCCTACGACGAGGCGAGCGCCGCGGGCAACGTCGTGCAGACGGCACGGCTGCCGTTGACCGGCGTGGCCGGCAAGCGCCGCGCCACGCTCGCGCTCGGCTTCGGCGGCGCCCCGGCCGCGGCGGCCTCGACGGCCAAGGCCGCTCTGGCCGGCGGGTTCGCGAGCGCCGCCGACCGCTACGCCGACGGCTGGCACGGGTACCTCGGCGGGCTGGCGCGGCCGGCCAGCGTCAAGGGCCGCGAGCGGCTCTATTACGTCTCGCTGATGGTGATGGCGGCGCTCGAGGACAAGACCTACCGCGGCGCGGGCATCGCCTCGCCGTCGATGGCGTGGGTCTGGGGCACGATCCCCGGCTACTCGGGGCCGTACCACCTCGTCTGGTCGCGCGACCTGTACCAGGTCGCCTCCGCGCAGATCGCCGCCGGCGACCGGGCCGCGGGCGGCCGGGCGCTCGACTACCTGTGGGAGCGCCAGATGCAGCCCGACGGCTGCTTCCCGCAGAACTCCAACCTCGACGGCTCGCCGCACTGGCCCAACCTGCAACTCGACGAGGTCGCCGACCCGATCCTGCTCGCCTGGCAGCTCGGACGCTCCGACGCGACCACGTGGTCGTACGTGCGACGCGCGGCGGGCTGCATCCTCGACCGCGGGCCGACCTCGCAGGAGCGCTGGGAGAACGCCGAGGGCTACTCGCCCGCGACGATCGCCGCCGAGATCGCCGCGCTGGTGGTCGCCGCGGACATCGCGCAGCGCAACGGCGCGGGCGCCGACGCCGCGCACTACCGCGACGTCGCCGACGCCTGGCAGAAGGCCGTGGAGGGCTGGACGCGCACGCGCAACGGCCCGCTCGGCCGCGACCCGTACTACCTGCGCCTGACCGTCGACGGGAACGCCGACGCCGGCACGACCTACACGATCGGCGACGGCGGCCCGACGATCGACCAGCGCCGCGTCGTCGACACGAGCTTCCTCGAGCTGGTGCGGCTCGGCGTCAAGGCCGCGAACGACCGCGACATCGTCTCGACGCTGCCGGTCGTCGACGCCCAGCTCGGCGTGCACACGCCGAGCGGGCAGTTCTGGCACCGCTACGACTTCGACGGCTACGGCGAGACACCCGACGGCGGCCCGTTCCCCGGCCCGGGCAACCGCGGACGGCTGTGGCCGATCCTCGCCGGCGAGCGCGGCGAGTACGAGCTCTCCGCCGGACAGCCCGCCGCCGCCCGCGGCCGGCTCGCGGACATCGCCGCGACAGCGAGCGAGGGTCTGATGCTGCCCGAGCAGGTCTGGGACGACCAGCCTCCGCCCGGCCGGACGCCGGGCACCGGCACCCTGTCAGCGACGCCGCTCGGCTGGACGCACGCGCAGTTCGTCCGGCTTGCCTGGTCGCTCGACGCCGGGCGCCCCGTCGAGCGCCCGGAGGTCGTCGCCTGCCGCTACGCGCTGCGCTGCCGCTGAGGGAGGCGGCAGACCGGGCTGCGGCGCCTAAGCGCCGCAGCCCATGAACGTGCGGATGCGCTCGAGCGAGGTGCGCACCGCCTCGGTGCTCGTGACCTTCTTGCCGGTCAGCGCGCGCAGCTGGTTGGTCAGCGTCGTCAGCGCCCGGCAGGCCGCGGCGTCGTTGCCGTCCTCGTAGCGCTCGAGCACCCGCTCGACCTTGACCTCGAGCGCTCGGGCGACCCCGCGCGGGAGCGGGCCGAGCGCGGCGACGAGCTCGCGGGCGAGCTCACCGGCCGTCGGCTCGGGCTCCGGCGGCGGGGCGTCGCAGGCGTCGCCGCGGCCGTTGCCGTCGCGGTCGGCCTGGTCGGCGTTCGCCGCGGCGGGGCAGTTGTCGCGGTGGTCGCCGACGCCGTCGCCGTCGGCGTCGGTGGTCTCCGCCGGGTCGTCGGGGAAGCGGTCGGCGTTGTCGCCGATGCCGTCGCCGTCGCGGTCGGCCCATTCGGACGCGTCGCGGGGGAACTCGTCCTCGCGGTCGATCCGGCCGTCGCCGTCGGCGTCGAGATCGCCCGTCGCGAGGTCGGACGGCACGTCGAGCGCGGCGTCGCCCCAGCAGTCCACGCCGTGGTCGCCGCGGCGGATGCCGCAGGTGTGGCGGACGCCGCTGACCAGCCTCTCGAGCGCGACGGCGGGCGCCTGCTTGGGCGTGCCGATCTCGGCGCCCCAGCAGGAGGGAACGCCGTCGGACGCGCGGGCGGCGCACGAGAACTGCGCGCCGGCCGAGACCGCCGAGGCCGGGTCGGCGGCCGGCGAGAGCATCCACTCGGCGCCCCAACACTCGAGCGCGCCGCGGACGCGGATGCCGCACGTGTGCGAGGTGCCGGCCGCGACCGCGACGAACTCGCCCGCGGGCGGCGTGCTCATGCCGTAGTCGCCGAAGCCCCAGCAGGCGACGCTGCGGTCCTCGTCTACCGCGCACGCATGGGTCTCGCCGACGGAGACCGAGCGGAAGCTGCCCGCCGGCACCTCGGTCAGGCCGGACCACGGGTCGCCGCCCCAGCAGTGGAGCGTGTCGTCGGCGCGCACGCCGCAGAACTGCTCGCCGCCGCCGACGATCGACTCGAAGGCGCCGGAGGGCGCAGCCAGGCCCCAGAAGCTCTGGCCCCAGCAGTCCACGCCGGAGTCCGCCTCGCGGATCGCGCAGGTCTGGCGCCCCGCCGCCGCGACGCCCGTGAAGCGGCCGGCCGGCACGTCGCCCGACGTCTGGCCCCAGCAGGAGATCGTGGCGTCGTCCGCGCGGATCGCACAGGAGTGCGCCGAGCCGGCCGCCACCGCGTCAGCACCCGTGGGCGCCGCCATCGCCACGCCGCTCCAACCGAGAAGCACGCCCACGGCGACCGTCATCGCCGTCCCCGCCATCTTCAGCCTCATGCGAGTCCCTTCGCTCGTTGAAATACCGCAATGGCGATTATCGGCCGGTTCCTCGGACTCGCATGAGGAACCGGCCGCCCGACTCGTACGTTCGGCCTCAGGTGCCGGGGTTCACCGTGCGGTCGAAGACGAGCGCCCCGTCCTCGATCTTGTAGACGCCGTACGGGGTGAGCGTGATGTCGCCGTTCTCGTCGAACGAGTACTTGCCGAACACGCCCTCGCGATCCTTGGTGCCGAGCAACTGCTCGACCACCGCGGCGCGGTCGCCGCCGTCGTCGCCGGCGCGCTTGATCGCGTCGAGCAGCACGCTCATCGACTCGTAGCCGTAGACGGCGTAGCGGTCGGGGTTCTTCTCGCCGTACTTGGCCTCGTAGTCCTTCAGGAACTGCTTGCCGGCCGGCGGGTACTCCTCCGGCGCCACGCCCGGGATCGTGACCCGCGTGCGCTTGGCGACGTCCGGCGGCAGGCCGCCCTCCTCGGGGTCGAAGAAGCCGGTCTCGCCGACGCCCTCGGGCCCGAGCAGCGGCGCCTTGGGCAGCGCCACGGCCATGTCCTTGAAGATCTGCACCGCGTTGTTGGCGGTGATGCCGCAGTAGATCATGCACTCGGCGCCGGTCCGCGCGACCTTCTGCCCGAGCGAGCGGTAGTTGGCCGCGCTCTTGTCGATGCCGTCGTCGCCCTTGATCTCGAGGCCCTGGTCCTTCGCGGAGATCTCGACGTTGCGGGCCAGGCCGGCGCCATAGACCTCCTTGTCGTTGAGCACGTAGGCGGAGCTGCAGCCCTCGTCCTTGGCGAGCGCCACAAGCGCGGCACCCTGGAACGTGTCCTTGGGGAGCACGCGCACGTAGGTGCGCTCGCCCGTCGGGTAGTACTTGTCCGGTTCGCCGGGCTCCGCGCCCGGATCGTCGGAGGTGATACCGACCGCCGTGTTGCCCGGACTCACCTGCGCCACGCCGGATTCGTTGAGGATCGGCAGCGAGACGGCGGTCGCGCCCGAGTTGAACTCGCCGATGTAGCCGATGGTCGTGTCGTCGGAGGCCGCCTTGCGGGCGTTGGCCGAGGTCGCGCCCGGCTCCCAGCCGCCGGCCTGCGCGGTCGAGTCGTCGAGCGACTTGTAGGTGATCGTGAAGTCACCGGCCTTGCCCTTGGCCTGCTCGAGCGCGAGCTTGGCGCCGTTGACCGTCGCCACCGCCTGCGTGCGCGCCGGACCCTGCAGCGGCAGGCTCGAGTAGATCGTCAGCGACTTCCCGCCGCCTCCTCCACCGCCACCTCCGCCTCCGTCGTCGCCGCACGCGACGAGCCCGAGACAGACGAGCAAGCTGGCAACCACTCCCGACCGGATCATCTCCGCCCCCTTTGGTCGCTCCCGACGATACTCCGCCCATGAGCCTCGACGACTTCGCCCGCCACCCGCTGCTGTTCGGCCCGTCGCCCGTGCACAGGCTCGAGCGGCTCAGCCGCCACCTCGGCGGGGCGCAGGTCTGGGCCAAGCGCGACGACTGCAACAGCGGGCTGGCGTTCGGCGGCAACAAGACGCGCAAGCTCGAGTACCTCGTCGCCGACGCGCTCGCGCAAGGCTGCGACACGCTCGTCTCGATCGGCGGCGTGCAGTCCAACCACACGCGCCAGGTCGCCGCCGTCGCGGCCGTCACGGGCATGAAGTGCGTGCTCGTGCAGGAGCACTGGGTCGAGTGGCCCGACGTCGTCTACGACCGCGTCGGCAACATCGAGCTGAGCCGGATCATGGGCGCCGACGTCCGGCTGGACCCGAGCGGGTTCGGGATCGGCATCAAGGAGAGCTGGCAGCAGGCGCTGTCCGACGTCGAGGCGGCCGGCGGCAAGCCCTACGCGATCCCGGCGGGCGCGTCCGATCACCGGCTCGGCGGGCTCGGCTTCGCCGGCTGGGCGGCCGAACTGGAGCGCCAGGAGGCCGAGCTCGGCGTCTTCTTCGACACGATCGTGGTCTGCTCGGTCACCGGCTCGACCCAGGCGGGGATGATCGCGGGCTTCGCCGGGCAGGAGCGCGAGCGGCGCGTGCTCGGCATCGACGGCTCGGCCAAGCCGGCCGAGACGCGCGAGCAGGTGGCGCGGATCGCGCGCGGCACGGCGGAGCTGATCGGCCTCGGGCGCGAGCTGCGCGACGACGAGATCGTGCTCGACGAGCGCTTCCACGCCGGCATCTACGGGATCCCGGACGAGCAGACGATCGAGGCGATCCGGCTCGCCGGCCGGCTCGAGGGCATGCTCACCGACCCGGTCTACGAGGGCAAGTCGATGGCGGCCACGATCGAGCTCGTGGCGAGCGGCGAGATCGAGCGCGGCAGCACCGTCCTGTACGCGCACCTCGGTGGCCAGCCGGCGCTCAGTGCGTATGCGTCGCTGTTCACCGCCTGAGGCGCCACCCGCTCGTTGGCAGGCGCCGGTGCCGTTGGTGGTTGCGCGTGGCGTGCGCAACCACCCCACGACCCCGGCGCCTGCTACAGCAGGGGCGGAAGCCCCAGCTCCGGGAAGACCGCCGTCCCGAACGTCGTCACCTCGGCGATCCGCCCACCGCGCACGCGCAGCACGTCGATCTTGAACGGCGTGAACTCGAGCGCGCCCGGCGCGCGGTGGTAGCTGGCGGCGGCGGGCATCCGGTTCAACCGCGTCGGGAGCAGCCTCCACTCGCCCGCGTCCTGGCCCTCGAAGGCGCGTTCGAACAGCGGGGCGAGCGCCTCGATGCCGTCGTAGACGAACGGGTTCGGCGGCATCGTCACGCGGATGTCCTCGGCCATCAGCTTGATCGCGGCCTCGTGGTCGCCGCTCTCGTGCGTGTCGATGAAGCCCTGCAGCAGCTCGCGCTCCTGCTCGGAGAGCTCGGCGTCGCCGCTCCACTCGCCGCGCGGCGCGGGCGCGCGGTCGCCGAGCGTCGCGCGGGCGCGCTGCAGGGCGGAGTTGACCGAGGCGACGCTGGTCTCGAGCGCGTCCGCGGTCTCCTGGGCGGAGAACTCGAGCACGTCGCGCATGATCAGCACCGCGCGCTGGCGGGCGGGCAGGATCTGGATCAGCGCCAGGAAGCCGAACTCGATCGTCTCGCGCGCCACGAGCACCGCGTCGGGCTCGTCGGCGCGCGGGGCGACCTCGTCGAGCAGGCGGTCGGGGTAGGGCTGCAGCCACGGGATCTCGGCGTAGGAGGAGACCTCCTCGGCGCGGCGGCCCTTGCGGCGGATGTGGTCGAGGCAGGCGTTGGTGGCGATCCGGTACAGCCAGGCGCGGAAGTGCCCGCCGCCCGCCGCGTCGTCGTACTGGTCGCGGTGGCGCCAGGCGCGCAGGAACGTCTCCTGCACGAGGTCCTCGGCCTCCTCGAAGGAGGCGAGCATCCGGTAGCAGTGGACGTGCAGCTCGCGCTTGTGACGGTTGACGTGCTGGGCGAACTCGTGCTCGGTGGTGGGCGTCATGTCTCGTGTAACGCCGGCCGCCGCGCCGGCTCATCGGCGGCCGTGCGGCGCCGGTGCACGACCACGGACACGACGGCCAGCGCGAGCGGGATCCCGACGAGCGCCAACGGCGACATCGGGACGCCCGCCTTCGAGAGCACGCCGAGCGCGGCGGCGGTGAGCACGATCGCGAGCGTGTGCCGGAGGGCGGCGACCGGCACGTACGGCAGCAGCCAGGCTCCGATCCAGACGCCGGGGAGCGAGCCGACGAGGATCGTCGCCATCAGCCCGAGGTCGACGTTGCCGTAGGCCAGATGCGCGAGGCCGGCGCTCCACAGCATCACGGCCGCGTGGAAGACGTCGGTGCCGACGACACGGTGCGGTCGCAGGCGGTAGAGCAGGATCAGCACGAGCCCGACCAGCGCGCCCGAGCCGACCGAGGTCACGCCGAGCACGACACCGAGGACCAGCCCGATCGCCACCGTCGCGGCCTTGCTGCGCCGCCGCTTGAGCCCCGCCGACGCGCGCTCGCGCCGGTGCATGTCGGTTCGGAACAGCGAGCGGTAGAGCGTCGCGCCCGCCGCCACCATCAGCGCCGCCGCGACGAACCCCAGCAGGTACGGGTCGAACTCCTCGCCGTAGCGCTCATGCAGCTCGCTGAGCGCGATCACGCCGAGGATCGAACCGGGCACCGAGCCCGCGGCCAGCCACCACGACAGCCGCAGGTCGACGTGCCCGGCGCGCAGGTGACGCCAGCCGCCGACGGTCTTGGTGACCGCGCCGTAGGCGAGGTCGGTGCTGATCGCCACGACCGGGCTGTATCCGCCGGCGAGCAGCAGCAGCGGCGTCATCAACGACCCGCCGCCGATGCCGGTGAGCCCGACCAGGATGCCGACCCCGAGGCCGAACAGGACGATCAGCGGGTCCATGACGGCCAGGGAGGCTAGCCCGGCAGCACGACCTCCCGGCCGTCGCGGACCTCGGCGTGGAGGTTGTCCCTCATCATCCCGAGCGCGGCCTCGGCGAACTCGGGAACGATGTGCGCCACCGCGTCGGTCGGGATCACGACCTCGTAGCCGCGGAGGAACCCGTCGAGCGCGGTGTAGAAGACGCACTGCTCGGTGACCTGGCCGCAGATCACGAGGCGCTCGACCTCCTCCGTGTGCAGCAGGTGCGACAGCGGGGTCTCGTAGAACGCGGAGTGCCGGCCCTTGGGCAGGAACGGCACATCGCGCGGCGGGACGATCGGCTGCACGAGATCGGGATGCTCGCCGGCGAGGGCGTCGGCGACGAGGTCGTCGCGGGTCGCCTCCCAACGCTCGTAGTTGTCGTTGGCGTAGACGAGCAGGACGTCGTCGCTCTCCTGCGCGCGATCGCGCAGCTCCACGATCCGCGGGAGCCGCTCGCGGACCGACTCGGCGAGCTTGTCCGCGTCCTCGTGATCGTACGGGTTGAGCATGTCGACCACGAGCAGCGCGGTGGCGGGCATGCGTGCGGGGCTACCCAGCGCTCAGGCTGCGTATCGCTCCGCCGACCGGGCGCGGCGCTTGGCGGCCTCGACCTCGCGGTCCTTCGGCGGCGCGGCGGTCGACAGTGCGGCCAGCAGGTGCTGGGAGGCGTGCGCGACCTCGTCGACGGCGCGGTCGAACGCCTCCTGGTTGACCTGCGAGGGCTTGGTGAAGCCGCTGATCTTGCGGACGTACTGCAAGGCGGCCGCGCGGACCTCCTCGTCGGTCGCGGGCGGCTCGAAGTTGTAGAGCGGGCGAATGTTGCGGCACATGGCAACCAGCGTACCCTTCGGCCTGTGATCGTCGACTGCGCGCACTATCGCGACGGCAGGCGGCAGCACGAAGGGCCGATGGAGCTCGACCACGCCGCGGCGATCTGCACGACCGAGGACGGCGCCGGGTTCGTGTGGCTCGGGATCGTCGAGCCGGAGGCGGAGGAGCTCGAGCTCGTCCAGCAGCGCTTCGGCCTGCACGACCTCGCCGTCGAGGACGCGCAGAGCTTCCACCTGCGCCCGAAGGTCGAGCAGTACGAGGACGACGAGCGGGTCCTGTTCGTCGTGCTGCGGACCGCCCGCTACGACGACGACCGCGAGGAGGTCGACTTCGGCGAGGTCTCGGTGTTCCTCTCCCAGCGCTTCGTGATCACCGTGCGCCAGGGCGTCGCGAGCGACCTGCACGGCGCTCGGCTGCGGCTCGAGCGCCGGCCCGAGCTGCTCGCCGAGGGCCCCGGCGCGGTGCTGTGGGCGATCCTCGACAAGGTCGTCGACGACTACGCGCCGGTCGTGGAGGGGCTCGAGCGCGACATCGAGGAGGTCGAGAAGACCGTCTTCAGCGGCGCCGCCGCGCCGACGGAGCGGATCTACCTGCTGCGGCGCGAGGCGACCGACTTCTACCGCGCCGTGCACCCGCTGCTCGGCCCGCTCGACGGGATGGAGAGAGGCGCCTACGACCTCGTCGGCCCCGGCCTGCGCCACTTCTTCCGCGACGTCGGCGACCACCTGCGGCTCGTCGACGAGGAGGTCGTGGCCCAGCGCGACCTGCTGGCGATCATCCTGCAGGCCAACATGGCCGTCGTCTCCGTGGCGCAGAACCAGATCAGCGTGCGCCAGAACGAGACCGCGAAGCAGCTGACGATCGTCGCGATGATCTTCCTGCCGCTGACGTTCATCACGGGCTTCTTCGGCCAGAACTTCGGCTGGCTCGTCGAGCACGTCTCGTCGTTCTGGGCGTTCGCGGTCCTCGGGCTCGGCAGCTTGGGCGTGTCCGCGGCCGGCCTGTACATGTGGATCCGGGGCCACTACGACGTCTGAAGTCTTGGACAGCGGTCCATGTGGCGGGTCC
>Ga0126312_10003773_pt1 | contig 10223 bp, 7 predicted proteins | sample Plot104A_FD_92537 | JGI IMG/M metagenome (GOLD analysis project Ga0126312, IMG submission 92537) | Serpentine soil microbial communities from UC McLaughlin Reserve, CA, USA - Plot104A | ecosystem: Environmental > Terrestrial > Soil > Grasslands | place: USA: UC McLaughlin Reserve, Lake County...
GAAAGCCGTGTCGGTGACCAGCAGCAACAGGACCCGGGTGGCCTGACCTGGTCCGCCTTCGGTCATCAGGAACACCTGGTCGAAGATCTTGAGACTGGCGATGATCTGCAGCAGCACAACGAGCGTGGTGGTGCGGCTCAGCAGCGGGATCGTGATCGAGCGGATCTGCTGCCATTGCGACGCGCCGTCAACCGCCGCCGCCTCGTATAGCTCGCGCGGGATGTCCTGCAGTCCGGCGAGGTAAAGGATGAAGTTGAATCCGATCGTCCACCACAAGGTGGTCACGGCGATCCCGATCATGGCCAGCGTCGGGCTGGCCAGCACCGGCGTCGGCTCTGCGACGCCGAGCAGGCTCTGGAAGGAGTTCCACAACCCACTCTCGGGCGTGTAGATAAAAGACCAGATCAACGCGATCGCTGCCGACGGCAGGACGAAGGGGAGGAAGAAGGCGAGCCGGAAGAGGGTCTGTCCGCGACCGACCCGGTTCGCCAGAACGGCGAACACGAAGGCCAAGATCACCAGCGGTGGCACCGTGTAGAGCGTGAACTGGATCGTGTGCCACAGCGCCGACCAGAACTCCGGCGAGGTGAGCATCTGCCGGTAGTTTTCGAAGCCGATGAAGTTGCCGAACCCGCTTCTGACCAGGGTTGTGTCGTAAAAACTGCTGATGAACATGTAGACGACCGGCCAGACCAAGAACAGCAGGTAGAACAGGCCGAAGGGAGCGATGAACAGCCAGGCCGAGGTCGTAGCATGTGGTTGGCGGCGGGCTCGGCCTGGTCGTGCGGTGACAGCCTCGGCCTGGACAAGGGTTTGGGCGGTCATGGGCGATCCTTCAGTCGCTGGCGACGGCTTCTGCCGGTCACAGCAGCGGACTCTTCGTGTCGGCGTACGCCTGCAGCTGTGAATGGATGCTCTCCAGCGCTGCCTCCGGAGACGCGAGACCTTGCTGGACGAGTCCGATCTGTGCACCGACGACGCGCTCGAATGTCGACCCGGAACCCGAGTACCAGGCGGGCGCGTCGAAGACGACCGTGTCGGCCGATGCCGTGTAGTCCGCCTGCGGCTTGAGCTCCTTGTACTCCGGGCTCTGCAACGTTGGCAGGTAGGCCGGAATGTGACCGCCCTCGGCCCAGGCCAGGCTCTGATCCAGCATCGACTTGATGAACTCCATTGCCCGGAGCACCTGCGGCTCGTCCCGCTCCATCCTTGGTAGCACGAAGGTGTGGGAGTCGGCCTGCGTGGCGGGCTGGTCGAACAGAGTGGGCACGGGCACCATGCCGAACTCCAAACCCTCAACCTCCTGAGCAGTGGTGATCTCCCATTCGCCCTGGAGATAGAAGCCGGACTTGCCAGTAAACATGAGCGTCTGCGACCCGGCGTAGTCAGTGTTTTCCGGCATCAGTCCGCTCTCGGTCAACGAACGGAGATAAGCGAGCGTCTTCAAAGTCAGATCGCGGTCATAGCTGAGCTTCTGCCCGCCGTCGGCCAGCCACGGAGGGCCGCCCTGCTGAGAGTAGAGCGTCTGGAACCAGCGCCAGGGCGTCGACGGTTCGTCGATCGTCGCCACGGCGGCGCCGTAGGCACCGGTTACCTCCTTGGCGGCTGTGAGGGCCGCCTCCCACTGGTCGGTGCCCTGGATCGGCTTGAGCTTGCCGGAAGCGTCCAGCAACCCGGCCTTATCGCAGACGTCGACGTTGAAGTAGAGAACGAACGGATGTAGATCAAACGGGATGGCGTACGTCCTGCCGTCCACCTTCTGCGCCTCCCACGGCTTCGGGCTGAAGTCGCTCGGCTTCAGCCCGACTAGGGCAAGCATGTCGTCGGTGATCTCAGTGAGCAGGTCGGCCTCTGACAGATTCGTCTGGCGGGTCAGGTGGGCGATCGCCACGTCGGGCGGCGCGCCGCCCAGCGTGGCCAGCGAAACCTTGGTGTAGTACGGATTCCCCCAGGTGAACGTTGCCGCCTCTAGAGGATTGGGATGAGTGGTCCGGTAGGTATCCAGCATGGTCAGCATCCGGGCACCGTCGCCGCCACCGAACAGGTTCCAGTAGGTAACCGTTCCGGGATCGAGCTCGGTGCCCGCCACGCCGGCCGACAAGGCGGTACCACAGCCACTCAGGCCACCCGCCAAGCCTAAGGCGGCGGCGGCTCCCAGGCCACCTCGCAGCACTGCGCGTCGAGAGACGGTCCTTTGGGTCGACGGGACATCACCGAGATGAGTGGCTCTCACGAGTGCTCCCTCGCTTTATTGACGAGAGCCACTCTAAGGACACGGGCGGGCTCCTTGCAACGTTGCAGCGACCATTTCTCGGATTGTGGTGGGCGGTGAGGCCGAGCCCCGATTACCGTTGAGCCGTGCGAGCGACGGTTCGAGACGTGGCCCGCCTGGCCGGCGTTTCACCGACGACGGTGTCCAACGTCGTCAACGGGCTAGTTCCAGTCAGTACCGAGACACGGGTGAGGGTCGAGCGAGCCCTGTCTGCGCTCGACTACGTTCCCAACCTCTCCGCGCGTGGATTGCGGAACGGACGCAGCGGCGTGATTGCCCTGGCTCTGCCCGATCTGTCGACCCCGTACTCCGCCGTGCTGGCCCACCACATGGTCCGCGCCGCCACCGAGCGCGGCTGGAGCGTGCAGATCGAGGAGACCGGGCTCGGCAGTCGGCGCGAAGCTGAACTGTTGTCGAGGGCCCGGGCCAATCTCGTCGACGGTCTCATTCTCAGCCCGGTTCGGCTGGAGACCAGCGCTGTTCGGCGGGGGGTCTCGCTCCCCCCTGTTGTGCTGATCGGAGAGGTGGACCAACCCAGCGCCGACCACGTCTGGATCGACAACATCGCTGCAGCTCGAGCGATAACTGAGCTGCTGCTGGCCTACGGCCATCGGCGCATCGCCGTCCTGGGGGTGAGGAATACCGCCACCTCGCGACTGCGCGAGCAGGGGTACCGGGTGGCGTTGGCGTCCGCCAACCTGCCGACGTACGGTGCGATGGAGATCAGTTGCCCTACTAAGTGGACGCCTGACGTCGGCTACGAGGCGACCCGGACCTGGCTGACCGACCATGAGCCGCCTGAGGCGTTGTTCGCCTTCACCGACTCCCTGGCTCTCGGTGCCTTGCACGCGCTGTCCGAATCTGGACTTCGGGTGCCTGAGGACGTCAGCGTGGTGGGCTACGACGACGTTCCCGAAGCTGCCCATTACACACCGCCCCTGACCACGGTCGGCTTCGACAAACAGGCCTTCGCCGCCACCGTGCTGGATCAGTTGTCCACTCGCATTGCCGATCCGAGCGCGCCCGTCACCTCGCGAACCATCGCCTTTCAGTTGATGCAGCGCGACAGCGTTGCTCGCCTAGACAGCGGCGGCGGCCGTGCCTTGGCAACGCCCGTTGTAACGATGTAGCGTCAAGCCAACGAGGACTCCGTCGGGCCCGGGGTTCCGGTCACGGGAGGCCCTGAGCAGGACAACGCCGTCGGAAGGTTCACCGCGGCGGTCCACACCATTGCCAGGATCGTCCGGGCGTCACCGGCATTCCGGATTGATCACGAGGTTGGAAGGTTCTGACATGCTCACCGCTTCGATCGTGCTCGAACCGAGTTTCACCGTAGGGTCCGTGAACCGGCGGCTGTTCGGCGGCTTCGTCGAGCACATGGGCCGGTGCGTCTACACCGGCTTGTACGAGCCGGGCCACCCGCTGGCGGACGAGGACGGCTTCCGGACCGACGTCCTCGACCTCATCCGCGAGCTCGGGATCAGCGTCGTTCGTTATCCAGGCGGCAACTTTGTGTCCGGTTACCGCTGGGAGGACAGCGTGGGTCCCCCCGAGGACCGCCCGAGCCGGCTCGACCCGGCTTGGCGGAGTGTGGAGAGCAACCAGTTCGGGTTGGACGAGTTCATCCGGTGGTGCCGGAAGTCGGACATTGAGCCGATGTTGGCCATGAATCTTGGGACCCGTGGCACCCAGGAGGCGGTCGAGTTGTGGGAGTACTGCAACCACCCGGGCGGGACCTCCTGGTCGGATCTGCGCCGGAAGCACGGCGCAGCCGAGCCCTACGGCGTACGGATGTGGTGCTTGGGCAACGAGATGGATGGACCCTGGCAGTTGGGACACAAGTCGGCCGACGAGTACGGCCGGCTGGCGGCCACCACCGCTCGCGCCCTCCGTCAGTTCGACGCCGGTTTGGAGTTGGTCGCCTGCGGCAGCTCTCACCGACAGATGCCAACTTTCGGCTCCTGGGAGGCAACCGTCCTGGAGCACGCCTATGACGAGGTGGACTTCATCTCGGCGCACGCCTACTACGAGGACAAGGGGGACACGGCGAGCTTCCTTGCCTCCTCGGTCAACATGGATCTCTTCATCACCGACGTCGTTGCCACCGCCGACTACGTTCGGGCCCGGCTGAAGAAGACCAAGCGGATCAACGTCTCCTTCGACGAGTGGAACGTCTGGTACTTGAGCCGTGTTCCGGGCCAGGACTCGCCTTGGCAGGCCACCCCCAGGATCAGTGAGGACGCCTATACGCTGGCCGATGCCGTTGTTGTCGGGTCCATGCTGATCACCCTGCTGCGGCACACCGATCGGGTCACCTCGGCCTGCCTTGCTCAGCTGGTGAACACCATCGCGCCGATCCGGACCGAACCAGCGGGTCCAGCCTGGCGGCAGGCCACCTTCTACCCCTTCGCGCTCACGGCCCGGCACGCCAAGGGCGAGGTGCTGCGGGTCGAGCCGACCGCACCGACCTACTCCACCTCGCTCTACGGCGACGTGCCGGTCCTCGATGCGACCGCTACCCGAGATCCGGACGGCGGCGACATCACGATCTTCGTGCTCAACCGTCACCAGCATGAGCCGGTGCAGCTGGATGTGAACACCGCGGCCCTCGGTCCGGTCGTGGCACAGGAGGCCGCCGCGCTCACCGGTCCAGACCCCTCAGCCGCCAACACGGAACACGACCCGAACCGCGTTGTTCCGACTCCACTTCACGCCGAAGCACAGCAGGGGACTCTGAGTGTGCATCTCCCGCCAGTTTCCTGGGCCTGTATTCGACTTGGAATCCGGGCCAACACGGGCCAAGGATAGGGATGTTCTGAACCATGCAGAACTGCTTCGGATTGGGCGGCGCGGACCTGGTCATCGAAATAGCGGGCACGGACGTTGAACCTCCGTCACCACCGCGTACGGCCCAGTCGATCAGCCGCCGCGGTCCGATACGGGTGGATCGTTTTCTGCGGCCGCCATCCGGCATAGCCGGCTCGCCCCTCGCAGAGTTAGCCCACCGGTGGCAGCCGACCGGAATGGTCCTCAGCTTGGGGTTCGACAGAACGAACAACGGCAGGACCAACCAGGCTGCTCCAGACACTCACAATTCGTGAGCCGATGCTCGCGCGGGGGCTCATCTGGGCCTCGAGGCCACCTCACACCTCGCAGCGCGGCACAATTAAGGGTCCCACTTGCGGGAGTATGGTGACCTCAGCGGGGGGTCAGCCGCAGCATTCGAGCTGCCGCCCGGGCCTCGCTAGCCCTGAGAGTGAGTCCCGTGCGCGTGCGTAGGGCCGTCCACTCGGCAAGGGCCTCCACAGGTGGGTAGATCTGAGTCAGCTCCACGTCAACGCCCATGAGATGTGGCAGTTCGAGGGTTACCTCGGGCGCTGCGTGCTCTTGCCGCCACGCGATCAGGTAGGTCTCCCGGCTGCCGCAGAAGGCGACGGTGATCCAGCCGTCATCCCAGGTGGGAACGCCGGTGGGGAACCGTACGGTGGAGTGTGACAGCAGGTTGCGGGTGTCCTTATGGGTCTGCACACCCGCCGCCACCAACGCCAGCTGCTCAGGTGTCATGCGATCGAGCAGGCCCGCCTGGTAGAGGCGGCCGGCGAGTCCGGTGCACATGTTGAAGGCGATCATCTCGTCAGACATTGTGGACTGCGGATAGGACCAGTTGGCGGCCTGCTCGGGCAGGATGTGCACTAGTGCGCCGACGGCGATCGCTGGGTAGAGCAGGGGATCCTGTTGATCCGAAGTCGACTGGAGCTGCAGGTGCGACAGCATGGCAAAATCGGAGCGAAGCGCGCCGGAACCACAGTTTTCGAGGATGAGTTCGGGATGCCGATCGAGCACGGTATCTAGCCACCTCAGCAGGGCACGGTTGTGCTCAAGCAAGCCGTGACCGACGCTCGGGGCATCGTTATCGGTACCTGGGCCCGGGGTGACGTTGTAGTCGAGCTTGAAGTAGCCGACTCCGAGTTCATTTATCAGCCGGTCGACTGTCTGGTCAAGGTGAGCACGCACGTCTTCACTGCGGAGGTCCAGGAAATACCGGTCGCGTTCCCGGATTCGCATTCCTGCTCGCTGCAAGAAGGCGCTGTCCGGCAGGGCTGACGCAGCCAGGCTGTTGACTCCAACAACCTCCGGCTCCAGCCACAGTCCCGGCGTCATGTGTCGGGTGCGAATGTGGTCCAGGACATAGCCGAGGCCCCTGGGGAAGCGCACCGTGGACGGGACCCAGTCGCCTACCGAGGCCCACCAACCGGCCGTGTCGTCGTACCAGCCGGCGTCGATGCAGAAGTATTCGCATCGCACCTTGGCCGCCGCATCGATCAGCGGCAATAGCTTGGCTTCGGTCGGGTCACCCTCGAGGGTGTCCATGTAGTCATTGAAGATGACTGGTAGTGCGTCGTTCTGGGGATGGCTGCGGCGGGCGACACGTCGGTGGGTGGCCAGGTGATTAAAGGCGGTGTCGAAGGAGTCGGCGACGGTGAACGTGACAGGGACCGACGTAAAGGTCGACTCGGCGTCCACGGTGTAGGACCAATGGTGCAGGGTGTCGGTGGGGCCAAGTACCGCCACGTATGCACCGTCGTCAGTGTGGTCGTCGACGGGGGGGCCGGCGGCTTCCTCGCTACCGACCGGCAGGGCTTCGAGGTGTCGGGACCATGCAGGACGCTCACCCGCCTCCCAAAGCCACGGCCCGTTGTGTTCGATCTGCCACGCGAGCGTCGTACCCGTGTCCCTATTCTGGACGGCGCCACCAGGAACATATGTCCCTGACGACCAGGTGCTCGTGGAGAAGGCGCTGATGGCGCTCCGGCACGTTTCGCCGCGTGCGCTGGGTTGCGTCGCGACCAGCCCCGGCGATCGCAAGGGCTGTGCTGTCCAGCGGTTCTCGGCAGCCCAGGTGGACCGAGCCGACCAGACATCGAGGGCATTGATATCCGCTGAGATGCAGGCCCCGGTGGCGAAGCTAGTCACTGCCCACAGTGTTAGTGCCGGCTTGCCGGGCGTAACCGAAACGGTAGTCGTTGCTCGCGCCGCTGGCACACCTGGCAGCGCCTCAAAGGTGCTGATACAGGTAAGCCCGGTTGCTGGGTCCAACTGCTCGATCATCAACCGGTCGACACCGTCAGCAGATGTGGTCTCTTCATGCCGCACGTAACGAAGCGCGCCACCAAGATTGGTCCCGCTGTGCCTGCCGCTGTTGCTGGAGCTCTGGTTGCCAAAGTGCGGCGACATGACTTCAACGAGCGGCTGGTGGGCCTGGTTATATGCAGACGAGAAACGAGAACTGTCCTCGCCAAGGTCCACCAGGCGGATCGGACCATCATCATCGGCGAGAAATCGCAAGGCGAATGAGGAGGTGAGCCAGTCGATCGCGACCACGTGTTGACCTTATCGGTTGGCTGCACTGTCGGGTTGGTGATGCCGGGGACGGTGCTACTTCCGAGGCGGCGAGTCAGAAGCTGCTTCGCGTACGGTTGCGCAGGAAGGCGCTGACCGTACATCTCCGTCGATGGGATGCACCGCCCGCCGGGAAAAGAAGTCTCGGAAACCCTCTGCCATCACATTGAGAAAGTCGCTAGTCTGGCCGCGGCGGAGGTGTTCAAAGGTGCGACCTGTCTCACGATAAGGAGGGCATGTCGCGTGCGAAGCTCACAGCCAACGTTTGTCCACGAACCCGGCGTCTCGGCTGGTTGCTCCTCGATGGCGCCCAGGTCGGTCAGCAGTCGCGGTACCTCCACTGGCGTCAGCGGAGACCAGGTCTCGGCACTTTACTCGCTAGCCGACTCCGGATCGCATGTTCCTCGGCAGCGCGACTTCACCCGGCCGCTGACTCACTCAGCTCGCCCGTTCGGCCATCCAACTACCACGAGGTGATGCCATGACTGCAGAGTCGGTTGACGTCGCTGCTGCGGCCACCAAGCCAGGAGCTCCCCGCGCTGGCGTGCCTGGTAATGGGCTGCACGGTACTGACAGGCCGCCAGGTCGCAGCGATCTAGGGATGGCGCTGCTTTTCATCTTGCCAGCGCTGGTCGGCTTCCTAGTGTTCTACCTCTATCCCTCGATTCGGGGCTTCTACTTCAGTCTGACCAAGTACAGCCTGCTTGGGACGCCGACGTTCATCGGTCTCGACAACTACACCCGATTGTTTCAGGATCCCCTTTTTTGGAACGCTCTCTGGGTTACGGTCCAGTACGTCTTGTACAACATTGGCTTTCAGACGATTCTAGCGATCGGGATCGCTGTGTTGATGCAGCGGCTAACCCACTCAACCGTGGTTCGCGCCATCATCTTACTGCCGTTTCTGATCTCCAACGTTATCGCCGCAATGCTGTGGTTCTGGCTATTGGACTACCAGATCGGCCTGGTGAACGAATTCATATCGTTCCTCGGTCTGAACCGAATCGCATTCTTCGGGGACGCCACCACGGCCATTCCGACAATCGCTTGGGTGAATATCTGGCGCCATATGGGCTACACTGCCCTGCTGGTCTTTGCTGGGCTCCAGACAATCCCCAATTATGTGTACGAGGCGGCGGCCGTCGACGGCAGTACCGAGTGGAAATCGTTTTGGCGGATCACAATGCCGCTGCTGCGACCGATTCTCGCCCTGGTGCTGGTGATCACAGTGACCGGCTCGTTCCAGATCTTCGACACGGTCGCGGTAACGACACGTGGCGGTCCGGTCAACGCAAGCCGTGTGATCCAGTACTACATCGTCCAGAAAGGCTTCCAACAGAACGAGTTCGGTTACGCCAGTGCGATTTCGGTGATCTTGTTTATTATTCTCGCCAGTGTGGCCATCTTCCAGTTGAAAGTGTTGCGCGCGGGCGAATCGGACCTGGCCTGAGAGGGGTTGTCATGGCTACCCGAACCGTCGAATCCAACGTCATGGTTGCCGATAGTGCCACGTCGGCTCCGGAGCGCCGCAGACTGAACCTGGGAAGAATCGGGGCCTGGGCGGCACTGGTGGTGCTCATACTCAGCACACTGTTCCCGTTCTACTGGATGGTTCGCACGGCTTTCTCTACATCAAATGCATTGTTCAGCGATCCCGCGTCGTTGCTGCCCGTCGACTTCACCTTTGGGGCGTTCAAACGCGTTCTCGGGCTATCGACCACTGAGGAGGCCAGGGCGCAGGGCGGCTCCGGCGCCTCGGTCGACTTTCTGCTCTACCTGCGCAACTCGATGATCTTCGCCATCGTCGCCACCGCCGGGCAGGTGTTCTTCAGCGCTCTGGCGGCCTACGCCTTCGCGCGCCTGAAGTGGCCGGGTCGCAACATCGTGTTCACACTGTTCTTGACCGCGCTGATGGTGCCGCCGATCTTCACCGCGCTGCCCAACTTCATCCTCATGCGCAGTCTGGGCTTCATCAACACGTTTCCTGGCTTGATCCTGCCGTACTTTTTCATGACTCCATTCGCTATATTCTTTCTTCGGCAGTTCTTCCTGGGCATCAGTACTGAGATCGAGGAGGCGGCAAGGCTCGACGGCGCAGGCCATGTGCGGATCTTTTTCCAGATCATTCTCCCCATGAGCGCGGCGCCAATCGTTACCCTCAGTATTCTTACGTTCATCAATATGTGGAACGAGTACTTGTGGCCGCTGCTCATAGGCAACAACGAGGGCACTCGGGTGCTCACCGTAGCGCTGGGGGTATTTAGGACCCAAACCCCCGCCGGCAGCCCGGACTGGGCTGGTTTGATGGCCGCAACGCTGGTGGCGGCCCTTCCGCTATTAATCATCTTCCTGCTTTTTGCAAAGCGCGTCGTCAACAACATTGGGTTCTCCGGCATGAAGTAGCGCGTATTGCGCCCCAACCCTTCTGTTGGGAGTGATCCAAACCGCCTCGAGCTTCGAGGACTAACCGAAAGGATTGGCCAACGATGGCAAAGCTGAGAAAGAAATTGGGAGCGGCCATCGGTGTGGCCGCCCTCAGCATCACCCTTGC
>Ga0126312_10003774_pt1 | contig 10219 bp, 9 predicted proteins | sample Plot104A_FD_92537 | JGI IMG/M metagenome (GOLD analysis project Ga0126312, IMG submission 92537) | Serpentine soil microbial communities from UC McLaughlin Reserve, CA, USA - Plot104A | ecosystem: Environmental > Terrestrial > Soil > Grasslands | place: USA: UC McLaughlin Reserve, Lake County...
AGTTTCGCTGGCAGCACCGCGACGGAGGCTGGGTCGCGATCGAAGCCACGATCGCGAACTCGCTCGACGACCCGAGCGTCCAGGGCCTCGTCCTGAACGCACGCGACGTGACCGCGCGCAAGGGGCTAGAGGAGCAGCTAGCCCATCAGGCGTTCCATGTCCGCTCACCGACCTCGCCAATCGCAGCCTGTTCCGCGAGCGGGTCGAGCACGCGCTTGCCCGGCGCAAGACGCTCGAGGAGCGCATCTCCGTGCTCTTCCTCGATGTCGACGACTTCAAGACGGTCAACGACAGCCTCGGCCACTCGGTGGGCGATGAGCTACTGCTCGACATCGCCGACCGCATTCGCTCGTGCCTGCGTGACGGCGACACGGGCGCCCGCCTGGGTGGCGACGAGTTCGCCATCCTGCTCGAGGACGGCAACGACCCGCCGGCCGTCGCCGATCGCCTGCTCGACGCCTTCCGCTCGCCGTTCCGAGTTCAGGGCAAGGAGCTGGCGGTGTCGGTCAGCATCGGCATCGCGCGGAGCACCTACAGCCGGGAGACCGCCGACGAGCTGCTGCGCAACGCCGACGCCGCGATGTACGCCGCCAAGGCTCGCGGCAAGGGCTACTTCGAGCTGTTCGAGCACGACGAGAACACGACGGCGCTCTGTCGGCTCGACCTCGAGGGCGAGCTGCGCCGAGCAGCGCATCACACGGGATCGTCGAGCTCGGACCCACGCGGGGCCTGAGCGTGGTCGGCGAGGAAGTCGAGAACTCGCGCCAGTAGCGGATGCACACGGCGCAGGGCGCCGTGACGTGGTGCGGACGCCGGGACGGACTCGCGCAGCGGGCGATCCCGCAGGCGACGGAGAGCGCCCTAGACTGCGCCTCCGTGCCGCCCGACCGCGTGAAGACCCTGCGCGAGTGCACGCGCTACGAGCCGGCGGAGGTCGAGGCACGCGTGTTCGCGCGCTGGGAGGAGGCCGGGATCTTCCACGCCGAGGCCGAGCCGGACGGCGGCGCGCCGCCCGAGGGCAGGTTCTCGATCGCGATCCCGCCGCCGAACGTCACCGGCGCGCTCCACATGGGCCACGCGCTTAACGGCTCGATCCAGGACGTGCTCGTGCGCCTCAACCGCATGCGCGGCAAGCGCACGAAGTGGATCTTCGGCACCGACCACGCCGGCATCGCCACCCAGGTCCAGGTCGAGAGGGCGCTCGCGGAGGAGGGGAGCTCGCGCCAGGAGTTCGGGCGCGAGGCGTTCCTCGAGCGCGCGTGGCGGTGGCGTGAGCAGTACGGCTCGACGATCGTCGAGCAGTACAAGCGGCTCGGCGCGTCCGCCGACTACGCCGACGAGCGGTTCACGATGGACGAGGGCTACGCGCGCGCGGTGGCGCACGTCTTCGTGCGCCTCTTCGACAAGGGCCTGATCTATCGCGACAACTACCTCGTCAACTGGGACCCGGGCACGCGCTCGGCGATCTCCGACCTCGAGGTCGAGCAGCGCGAGGTGCGCGACACGATCTATTCGATCGACTATCCGCTCGAGTCCGGTACGGGATCGATCACGATCGCCACGGTTCGCCCGGAGACGATGCTCGCCGACACCGCGATCGCCGTGAACCCAGACGACGAGCGTTACACGCGCCTCGTGGGGGAGACGGCGATCCTCCCGCTCGTCGGCCGGCGCCTCAGGATCGTCGCCGACCCGTACGTCGATCCGGAGTTCGGCACGGGCGCGCTCAAGATCACCCCGGGTCACGACCCGAACGACTTCGAGCTCGGCCGTCAGCACGGGCTCGAGGAGGTCACGGCGATCGGCGAGGACGGGCTCATGACGGCCGCCGCCGGCCAGCGCTTCGCCGGCCTCACCGTGGACGAGGCGCGCGACGCGGTCGTCGCGGCGCTGCGGGAGCAGGACCTGATCTCGGGCACCGAGCCGTACGTTCACGACGTGCCGCACTCGCATCGCTCGGGGCGGCGGATCGAGCCACTCATATCGCTGCAGTGGTTCTGCGACATGAAGGGGCTGGCGGAGCCGGCGATCGCCGTCGTCGTCGACGGGCGCGTGCGCTTCCACCCCGAAAAGCCGTGGACCGGCGTGTACCTCGACTGGCTCAAGGGCATCAAGCCGTGGTGCATCTCGCGCCAGCTGTGGTGGGGCCATCAGCTCCCGGTCTGGTACTGCGACCCGTGCGAGGAGACCTACGTCGCCGAGCCCGGTCGCGCGCCCGAGCGCTGCGGCTCCTGCGGCGGCGAGCTGCGCCGTGACCCCGACGTGCTCGACACGTGGTTCTCCTCGGCGCTGTGGCCGTTCGCCACGCTCGGCTGGCCCGAGCGCACCCCCGAGCTCGGCACGTTCTACCCGACCGACGTGCTCTCGACGGCGCGCGACATCATCTTCCTCTGGGTGGCGCGCATGGTGATGATGGGCATCGAGTTCACCGGCGAGGTCCCGTTCCGCGACGTCCCGATCCACTCGGTGATCCAGGCGCCCGACGGCCGGCGCATGTCGAAGTCGCTCGGCACGGGGATCGACCCGCTCGAGGAGATCCACCGCTACGGCGGCGACGCCGTGCGCTTCGGGTTGCTCGCCATGGCCTCGTCGCAGGACGTCCGCTACGCCGTTGACCGGGTGGCGCAGGGCCGCGACCTCGCCAACAAGCTGTGGAACGCTTCGCGGCTGGTCCTGCTCGCGGTCGGCGAGGCGGCGGAGGCCGAGGCGGGTCCCGCCGGCGCGGGCCCCGGAGTCGACGGCTCGCCGGAGGCCGACCCCTCGGCGTTCGCGACCGCGCCCGAGGACCGCTGGGTCCTCTCGCGCCTCGAGCGCGCCACCGAGCGGATCGGAGAGCTGATCGACCGCTACGAGCTCTCGCACGCCGCCCGCGAGCTGTACGCCTTCGTATGGGGCGAGGTGTGCGACTGGTACCTCGAGCTCGTCAAGCCGCGCCTCTACGACGAGTCCGCCGATCGCGAGCAGGTGAGCGCGACCGTGCTCCACATCCTGCGGCGGGTGCTCGTCCTCGCCCACCCGATCCTCCCGTTCGTCACCGAGGAGACCTGGTCGTTCATGCCGGGAGCGGCCGAGCGCGGACTGCTCGCGGTGGAGCGGTGGCCGGCGGCCGACCGCGACCGCATCGACGCCGGCGCCGAGGCGGAGATCGACCGGGTGATCGAGGCGGTGACCGCGCTCCGACGCTACCGCGACGACGTCGAGGCCCATGCTTCCGCGCGCATCCCCGGACGCCTCGAGGCCGAGGGCTTCGAGCGCACCGCGGGCCACCTCGCGCGGCTCGCGCGCTTCGAGCTCGAGGGCGGGGCCCGCGACGGGGGCGGGGCCCGCGACGGGGGCGGGCCGTCGGCGAACGGAGAGGAGCCGATCGCCACGGTGAGCGTGCCGGGGGGCGTCGTCCACGTCCTGCCCTCGGAGGCCATCGATCCCGAGGAGGTCGAGCGTCGCCGCGGCGAGCGCCGGCGCGCGCTCGAGGGCGAGATCGCGCGCGCGGAGGGCAAGCTCGCGAATCGCGGCTTCGTCGAGAAGGCCCCCGGCCACGTGGTCGACGCCGAGCGCGACAAGCTCGCGCGCTTCCGGGAGGAGCTCGCCGAGCTGCGCTGAGCCGGCCCGCGGCCATGGACTACCGCCAGGCGGAGAGCTATCTGCTCGACCTCGAGCTGTTCGGCATGCGCTTCGGCCTCGACCGGATGCGCAAGCTCACGACGGCGCTCGGTATGCCGCAGCGGCACTTCGCCTCCGTGCACGTGGTGGGGACGAACGGCAAGTCGTCGACCGCGCGGATGATCGCCGCCATCCTCGCCCGCCATGGGCTGCGGACCGGCTGCTACACCTCGCCTCACCTGCGCGCTTTCCGCGAGCGGGTAGAGGTCGAGGGCGCCGCCATCGCCGAGGACGCCTTCGCCGCCGCGGTCATCCGGGCTGCGCGCGCGGCCGCGCTCGTTGACCGAACGCTCTCCGGCGACGACGGGGTCACGCAGTTCGAGGCGCTGACCGCGGCGGCCTTCCACGCGCTCGCCCGGGCGCGCGTCGACGTCGCGGTGATCGAGGCGGGCCTTGGCGGCCGTCACGACGCGACGAACGTCATTCCCTCCCGGGTCCAGGTCTTGACCGGCGTCGGCCTCGAGCACACGCGCTGGCTCGGCCCGACACTGCGCCACATCGCCGAGGAGAAGCTCGCGGTCGTGCCGCCGCACGGGCGCCTCGTCGCGCCCGAGCTCCCCCCGGAGGCCGAGGCGGTCACGTCGGCCGTGGCGCGCGAGCGACCCGCGCGACGGGTGACCGTCGCGGCGGGCGCCGAGGAGCGCATGCCGCCGCTCCCGCACGCGCCCGGCCCCTTCCAGCGGCGCAACCTCGCGCTCGCGGCCGCCTCGGCCGAGGCCTTCCTCGACCGGGAGCTCGATCCCGACGCCCTGCGCTCGGCCGCGGCGGCGATCGTCGTCCCGGGGCGCCTCGAGCGCGTCGGCGAGCGCCCGCTCGTCCTCCGCGACGGCGCACACAACCCGGCCGCCGCCGAGGCGCTCGCCGAGGCGCTGCCCGACATGGTCGGCGGGCGGCCGCTCGTGGGCGTCGTCGCGATCCGCGACGACAAGGACGCCGCCGGTGTCCTGCGCCCGCTGCTCCCGCTCCTGAGCCGCGCGGTCTTCACGCGCGGGAGCGGCGCGCGCTACCTGCCGCCGGCCACGCTCGCCTCGCTCGCCGGCCAGCTCGACCCCGAGCTTGCGACGGAGGCGGTGCGGGAGCCCGAGCAGGCGCTCGCGCGGGCGCGAGCGCTCGCCGGCGGAGACGGAGCGGTGATCGCCACCGGCTCGCTGCACCTGCTCTCCGACCTCGTGCGCGCCCCGCAGACGCGCGCCTCGTCGCTGTGAGCACCGAAGGCCCATCCCCGCCGGAGCAGCGGGCCTCGCGCCGGCGCGGACGCGCCGCGGAGGCGTCGCGCGCGCCGAGCGAAGGACCGACGTTCCTGGCGATGATCGGGCTCGTCGCCGTCGTCGTGGCGCTCGTGATCATCGTCTTCTTCGTGATCGGGTACATCCTCGGCCGGCTCTTCCTGTAGGGGAGCATCCGCCGCGCCGGCCCGCCTCGCGGGCGGCGATCGTCGCGCTGCGCCCGGCGGCGCGACCGCCGCGTCCGGGTAGACTGCGCGGGCCATGCCGCCGGTCGCCATCTTCGGCATCGAGAACGACACGCTCAGCCTGGTCGTCGGCCTCCTGCTCCTGTTCCTCGGCGCGCTGTGGCTGGCGCTCGCGTACTACACCTACATGGACGCGAGCCGGCGGGTGGCGGACCCGATGCTCGTCGGCACCGCGACGGTGGCCGCGCTGATCTTCCCGTTCATCGGGACGATCGTCTACATGATCGTGCGCCCGCCCGAGTACCTGGAGGACGCGCACGAGCGCGAGCTCGAGATCCAGGCCGCCGAGGCGCGCCTGGCTCAGCTCCAGGGCGAGGTCTGCCCGTACTGCAACTTCCACGTCGAGAAGGACTTCCTGCGCTGCCCGAGCTGCCTGCGGCGACTCAAGGAGCCGTGCCGCAGCTGCGGCAAGCCGCTCGTTCCGCGCTGGAAGATCTGCCCGTTCTGCGAGGCCGAGGTCTCGGGCGCGCAGGGGCGCGCCCGCGGACGCTCGGCCGGACCCACCACGGCCCGGCCCCGGCCCCAGGCCCCCACGCGAGCCAACCGCGGTGGCGCGCCCGCCGCCGAGGGGGGCGCCCCGGCCGGCGAAGCCGTTCGCCCGCCCGCCGGCTAGCACGGCAAGCCGCCACTCCGGGAGACCAGGTTGGAGCGCACCCTCGTCCTCATCAAGCCCGATGCCTTCTCGCGCCGGCTGACCGGCGAGATCATCGCCCGCTTCGAGCGCAAGGGGCTCGCGATCGCGGCCCTCAAGCACATGCGGGTAGAGCGCGTCCTCGCCGAGGAGCACTACGGCGAGCACCGCGAGAAGCCGTTCTTCTCGGGCCTCGTCGAGTTCATCACGAGCGGGCCGCTCGTGGCCATGGTGGTCGAGGGGGAGTCGGCGATTCAGGCGGCCCGCCAGGTGATCGGCGCCACCAACCCGCTCGAGGCGCACGCCGGCTCGATCCGGGGCGAGTACGGCATCGACGTGCAGACCAACCTCGTACACGGCTCCGACTCCGCCGACTCGGCGACCCGCGAGATCGGACTCTTCTTCCCGGAGCTCGGCTAAACGGACGACTATGGCGCACGCCCTTCAGCGTCGCCGAGCATGAACAACTCGCCGCCGAGGCGTCCCGAGCGAGCCGCGAGCGCGCAGAGGAGCCAAGTGACAGTCGCGGGAGAGGACGTTTGGGCGCCCCTCACGCTCGCCTCCCAGTCGCCCCAGCGGGCGGCGATCCTCAGCCAGCTCGGCGTCGCCTTCCACGCCATCGCCCCTCACGTCGAGGAGCGCGCCGACGGAGCGCCCGAGCGCCTCGCCGGCGAGAACGCCCGCCGCAAGGCGGACGCGGTGGAGGGGACGCTGGTGCTTGGCGTCGACACGATCGTGGCGGTCGGCGGTCGTCCGTACGGGAAGCCCCGTGACGGTGACGAGGCAGCGCTGGTGCTGGGCCTCTTGTCAGGCCGCGAGCACGAGGTCTGGAGCGGCATCGCGCTTCGCTCCGCGGGCGCGACGGAGGTCAGGTCGGCACGAACCGCCGTGCGCTTTCGCCGTCTATCGGCGGCCGAGGTCCGCTGGTACATCGACAGCGAGGAGTGGCTCGGGCGCGCCGGCGGCTACGCCATCCAAGGCCGCGGGGCGGCGCTCGTCGAGGCGATCGAGGGCGACTTCTGGAACGCCGTCGGGCTGCCGGTGGCCGAGCTCCTGACGCTGGCGCCGGAGCTCATCGTCGGAGTCGGTCAGTCGGACCACCGCGGGGCGATACCGCGTTCCGTCAGCACGTCGCGCAGCTCGAGCAGCGCCGTATAGGTGGGCAGCGCATACAGCGGCTGCCCATTGGCCCCCGCGAGCGCCTCGTCGAGCGATCGCCCGAGGTCGCGCTCGATCGCGGTAGGCGCCTCAATGCCAGCATACTTGAGCCGCAGTGCCATCTCCTCGGCGCGCGTGCCCGAGCATGTCACCCGGGCGATGCGCTCGGCGAGGCCCTCGAAGTCGGCGTCCCACACCCACGAGACGTCGCGGCCATCGGCAACTCGGTCGTTCAACGCTACCCAAAGGTGGAGCTGTCCGTTCTCGAGCGCGAGCGTGCGCAGGACCTCGTTCGCTCCGGCGGGGTTCTTGACGAGCATGATCGACACCGGGCCACCATCCACCTCCAGAGTTTCGACCCGGCCGAACGCCGCCTGGGCGCCCTCGAGCCCGGCCTTGACGCGCTCGAGCGGAACGTCGAGCGCGAGCGCCAGCGCCGCCGCGCCGACTGCGTTGTAGACGTTGTAGAGGCCAGGCAAGGGCAGCCGGAGCTCGATCGACCCTCCCGGCGTGCGGAGCCTCAGATCAGAGCCCGACATGCCGCGCAGAACCACGCGCTCCCCCACGACGTCGGGATGTGGGCGGCGCTGGCTGCAGCGCGGGCACCCATAGCGCCCTAGGTGGGCGAGGTAGACGGCCTGGTACTCGTAGGCGTGTCCGCACCGGCCGCAGTGCTTCGAGTCGGCCGCGTGGGGTAGCGCGGGGAGTGCCAGCGAGTCGTCTCCGAGGCCGAAGTAGGCGACGCGGGGGCGGCCACGCCCAAGGTCGGCCACGAGCGGATCGTCCGCGTTCAAGATGAACTGCGCATTCTCGCAGTGCGCAGCGACCATGTCGGCCCAGCGCTCCGCGAGCACGGCGATCTCCCCGTAGCGATCGAGCTGGTCGCGGAAAAGGTTGGCGAGCAGGAAGGTCCGCGGACGGAGGTCACGGGCGACAGCCGGCAGCCACGCCTCATCGACCTCGAACAGCCCGATGGCGTCTCCGCTGGGAGCGGCGTCGAGTAGCGCGGTGGCGACGCCCCCGGCCATGTTGGATCCCGTGCGGTTGTGCACGACCCGGGCCCCCTGCTGCTCGAGCACGCTCGCGATCATCGCCGCCGTGGTGGTCTTGCCGTTGGTGGCCGAAACGACCACCGATCCGGCGCCGAGTCGCGGAGCGAGGCGGGCGATGGCCTGGCGGTCGAGCCGCAACAGCAAACGGCCGGGTAGCGTCGTCCCGCCGCGGCCGAATCGCCGGGATACCACGCGGGCGGCCCGGGCAAGCGCAACCTTTGCGCCCAGCACTACCGCGCGTCTGCTCTCGTCGCAGCGACGCTCACCTGGACGGCCTCGACGGCGCTCCAGTAGGCGTGCTCGGCATCTATGAACGCGCCATCGGCAACGGCAGAGCTGCTCAGCACAAGCCCGCCTGACCGCTCGGCGCCGCTCTCCTCGACCTCGCGCACCTCCCACCCGTAGGCGGGCGGCTGGCGGAACCCGTCAGGCCAGCGCTTACGGACGGTGACGTGGAAGCGGCGCCTCGCAGCGAGCTCGCGCACGGTGACCCCCGAGAGGGCTGAGAGCCTCGCCATCATCCGGACCGGCTCGAGCGCCTGCTCAGTCGCCTGGACCGTGATTCGATCTGCGCAGTCCACCGCGCACGCAGCTCAGGAAATCACTGGACTGCCGCCGCCGGGGCCAACGCCTCGCGCGCTTGGGACCTCTTCGTCCCGCGACGAGCCGTTCGCCTCCGCCGCCACTGCCTCTCCGCGCCGGAGGGGCTCGCAGTGGAGCCGGCGGTCGTCCGAGGTGAGGCAGCGCCCGGTCGCGAGCTCGAACTGCCAGCCGTGGAGGGTGCAGGTGAGGATGCCGTCCTCGACAACTCCGAAGCGGGTCAGGTCGGCCTTGAGGTGGGGGCACCGCCGCTGGACTAGATAGTCGCCGCACTCCCACATCTGCTGCTCGTGGAACTGCTCGGAGTAGTAGCCCTCGGCGTACTGGATCCGCTCCTCGGAGAGACACTTGAAGAAGTTGTAAACGTATTCGTTGAACGGCCCCTTGCGCTCCGCCTCGAACCGACACGACAAGAACAGCTCATTGACCCAGTCCTCGTAGTGTTTGAGGATGCACGACTCGATCAGCGCTCGATCGATGCCCAGTCGGTAATCCCACTCCTCACCGTGCCACTCGTATACCAGCCGCTGGTGGAAGTCGATCACGGCACCCTGCTCACCCCAGTCGAGCAGCAGGCGACCGTTTACCCCGACGCAGGTCATGTCGGCCTGCTCGAGGAGCGGCTCGAACCACTCGCGCAGCGACGCCACGATGTCCACCTCGCCGCGCGGCCACGAGGACCTGATCGCGTCGATGGTCGGCTGGCGGCGCGTCCTATAGGCCTCGAGGTACTCCCGCTTGTTGGCGAAGATCGCGTGGACGTCCTCGTCCGCGTGCGGGTGCTCGATCGCGCAGACGCCGTCGCCGAGCGTCGCGCTGCTGCCGGGGACGAGCAGCCTCCCGCTGTCCCGGCCGTGCCGCTCGAGGTATTCGAGGAAGACCGTCTGGTCGGGGAAGATGTTGGCCGGGTCCCGGTCGAAGTCGTTGAGGTGGAAGAGGTCGTCGTCGAGGAAGCACGGGGGCCCCGCGGAGGGGAAGACGAAGTCCGCCTCGAGCTGCTCGACGTAGCGGAGCGCACGCATCATCTGGTTCTCGCGCTTCTTGCGCCCGAGCGCCGCCTTGGCCTTCTCCGGGAGGCGGTAGACCATCGGGTACCAGATCGCGCCCGAGAACTGGAGGAAGTGGGCGTCGTACGGGCCGAGCGCGGAGAGCGCGTCGAGGTCCACCGGCCGCGAGTCGTTCTGGTTGAAGATTCGGGTAGCGCCGTCGTAGAGGATCAGCCCCGAGTCGCCGAGCGGCCCGTCCGTTGGCGCGACGGCGGCGGGGATCGTGAACGTAAGGCCGTCGAGCTCGACGGGCTCGAGGTTGCGGGTGTGGACGAAGCTCCGGAAGCCGAGCTCCTCGAGCGCGCGCTCCATCAGCGGCAGCGGGAAGTCCGGTAGCACGACGGTGGTGTCCTTCGCCACGAGCTCACGCAGGAACTCCGGGTCGAAGTGGTCGTGGTGGAGGTGCGAGAGGTACAGGTAGGTCGGGTTACCGATCCGCTCGACGTCCACCTCCTCGTTGCTCGGAAACGGGAACCAAGAGGCGAAGTAGGCCGGGTTGAACCACGGATCGCACAGGACGGAGCCGTGGCGGGTCTCGATGAAGAGGCCGGCGTGACCAACCGAGGTGACGCGCATCGGCGCGAGTCTAGCCTCGGCCCGG
>Ga0126312_10003775_pt1 | contig 10218 bp, 9 predicted proteins | sample Plot104A_FD_92537 | JGI IMG/M metagenome (GOLD analysis project Ga0126312, IMG submission 92537) | Serpentine soil microbial communities from UC McLaughlin Reserve, CA, USA - Plot104A | ecosystem: Environmental > Terrestrial > Soil > Grasslands | place: USA: UC McLaughlin Reserve, Lake County...
CTTCATCGACTACAACCAGAACGCGCGCGACCGCACGATCGCCTCGGCGTACAGCGTGCGGCCGAAGCCGGGTGCCCCGGTGTCCGCACCGCTGACGTGGGACGAGCTCGCCGAGGTAGAGCCCGAGCACTTCACGGTCGCGACGATGCCCGCGCGCTTTGCCGAGGTAGGAGACCGCCACGCCTCGATCGACGATGAGGCTCACTCGCTCGAGCCCCTGCTGGACATGCATGAACGCGACGTCGGCGAGGGCTACGGCGACCTGCCCTACCCGCCCGACTATCCGAAGATGCCGGGCGAGCCCAAGCGCGTTCAGCCCTCGCGCGATCGCGACCGCCCGCGCTGATGGCGGGGCGCCGATCGCGGCGATGACGCCGTTCGGTTCCCTTACCGCGACTGCGGCAGCACGCCTGCCCCGCGCCTGACCGCCGGCGCCGACGGCGGCGGCACGACCGGCCCGATGTCCCCGTCCGGGGCGTCGTCCAGGTCGACGATCACCGGCGCGTGATCGCTGGGCCCGCTGCCCTTGCGGGCCTGGCGGTCGACCCACGCCGCCCGAACGCGGCCCGCGACCCCCGCGCCGGCCAGGACCAGGTCGATCCGCATCCCGAGGTCCTGGTGGAACATCCCCGCGCGGTAGTCCCAGTAGGTGAAGACGCGCTCGTTCGGCCAGCGATCGCGCACCACGTCCCGCAGGCCGAGCGCCTGTAGCTCCGCGAGCGCCGCCCGCTCGGGCTCGGTCACGTGGGTCTGGCCGACGTACGCGTCCGGGTCGAACACGTCGTCGTCGGTCGGGGCGATGTTCATGTCGCCGCAGACGACGGTCGCCTCCGGGCCGGCGGCGAGCACCTCCCGCAGCGAAGCCAGCCAGGCGAGCTTGTACTCGTAGTGCTCCGAGCCCGGCGTGCGCCCGTTCGGCACGTACACCGAGACCACCCGGATCCCGCCACACATCGCCGAGACCGCGCGCGCCTCCGGACGCGGGAAGCCCGGCGCGCCGGCGAGTCCCTTCGCGACGTCGTCCAATCCCGCCCGCGAGAGGATCGCCACTCCGTTCCACGTCGCCTCGCCGTGCACCGCGACCTCGTAGCCGCGGTCGGAGAGCTCGTCGCCGAGCAGATCCGCGAAGGCGTCGTCCGTCAGCTTGGTCTCCTGGAGACAGACCACGTCCGGCCGCCGCTCGTCCAACCACGGCAACAGCCGCGGGACGCGCTGCTTGACCGAGTTGACGTTCCAGGTCGCGATCCGCACCGATCGCACGGTACCGGCAGCCCCGACGGTCTCAGTCGGTCACCCAGGCTCACCCTCCGCTCGCACGCGGTCGCTGTAGACGGTCGCCATCCACACGGCGGTGAGCGTCTCCACCATCTGGGATTGCGACCACGACCCGCGCGGAGGGAGGTGGACGAGCAGGGACCTCTCGGTCATCCACACCAGTACGTCCGCCGTCCTGTCGGGGTCGACAGGTCGGCTTCGTCCTGCGGCCTGCTCCCGGCGGAGGTGGTCCGCCGTGGCGGCGACGAAGCGGTACACCAGGCCGCGCCAGAACTCGCGAAACGATCGGTCGTAGGTCGTGACCTCGGTCACGGCGCCAAGCAGGGCAGAGTTGGCCGCGTAGAGATCGACTACGCCCTCGAGCGCCGCACGCACGAGCTCCTCCGGCGAGCCATCTCCGTGCCACCAGCGCTCAGCCTCGCCATAGAGCCCCTGGACGACCTCCTCGGTCATGGCCCTCAGGACGTCGAACTTGTCCCGGAAATGCAGGTAGAAGGTGCTTCGGGCGAGCCCGGCGGCGTCGCTGATGCGATCGACCGTGACCTCGGTGAACGGTGATTCCGCGACGAGCCCGAGCGTCGCTTCGCAGACCTCGCGGCGCAGGCGTGAATCACGCTCGAGGCGAGCGCCGCGGGAACGCGAACCGCCCGGCTGCGGGCGCCTTTCGGCACTCCGAACTGGTCTTCGCACCGTGCGATCGTAGCCGTGGCGAGCGCCTCGGACGATCTGACGACACGGTGTCCAAAGAGCTGTTACGGTCGGTCGCTCCGCCGGTCAACGTCTTCGGAGGAGGGGTCCCGCATAGCAACGCTCGAGGAGCTCGCGCAGCAGCCCGACCCGGGCGGCCGCGAGGACGAAGACCGAGGCTCCGAGCAGCAGCTCATGACCCCCAGAAGCTCTACGAGCTCTGGGAGAGCCAGCACTGGCAGTCGAAGGAGATCGACGCTCTCGCAGGACAAGAAGGACTGGTCGAGCCTCTCGCAGGACAAGGAGGACTGGTCGAGCCTCTCGGACGACCAGAAGGACCACTTCATCTGGCTGCTCGGCTCGAACTACATCGACGAGGAACGCGTCTCGACCCGGTTCGCTGGACTCCTGACCGCCTACGCCGACCACCAGGAGGAGGCCTTCCTAGCCACCCAGCAGGTCGACGAGGCGCGTCACATGCAGTTCTTCGATCGCTTCTACGACGAGGTCATCGGCATGGAGGGCGACGACACCGCCGCCCGCATCGACAAGGCGCGCGAGGCGATGAACGACTCGTTCATCAAGCTGTTCGACGACGAGCTCGGCGAGGCCAACAAGCGCCTGCTCGAGAACCCGAACGACGTGGCCACCAAGGTCGAGTTCGTCACCGTCTACCACATGGTGATCGAGGGCACGCTCGCGCTCACGTCGCAGAAGTTCTCGACCGACTACCTGGAGGAGAACGAGCTCCTGCCAGGCTTCGTTCAGGGCTTCGACAACGTCGCTCGCGACGAGCACCGCCACGTCGCCTACGGCACGTGGTTCCTCCAGCAGACCGCGGGCAAGGACGACCTCGCGGACCGCATGCAGAGCAAGCTCCAGGAGCTCCTCCCGGTGGCGCAGGGCGTGATCGTTCCCACGGGACCAAGAAGTGGATCTGCGAGACGTGCGGGTTCGTATACGACGCCGAGAAGGGTGACGAGGACGGGGGTATCCCGGCGGGGACGAAGTTCGAGGACATCCCGGACGACTGGATGTGCCCGGTGTGCGGGGCGCGAAAGAAGGACTTCCGCGAGATGGAGCCCGGCGAGGACATCCCGGAGGACGTCAACTAGGCGACCGCGAGTGGGCTTCCTACCCGGGTACGGGCTACTTCGTCAGGACAGCCGCTTCGCTTCAATGGGACGACGCGGCGATCGATCTCCGCCCCGACGCCGCGGCCTGGCCGTCGCTCGCGCCGCTGCGGCGCCAACGCATCTCGGCCCTGCCGGCTGGGTTCTGCGTCGGCGAGGCGCGCGTGGCAGAGGAGCTCGCGCCGTTCGCGCTTGCGGCGCGCGACGAGACGGCGGCCTCCTGCTTCCGGCTCCAGGCCCGCGACGACGCTCGCCATGCCCGCTTCTTCGACCGCGTGGCCGCTGAGGTCGCGCGAGCGCCGGGCGCGGGGCCGGGCGAACGCCGCGAGGCCCTCCGTCCCCTCGTCGACCGGGCGTTCCTCTCGCTCTTCGAGGAGCGTCTGCCCCGCGTCGCGCGGGAGCTCGCAGCCGAGGCGGACGGGCTCGGCGGCGCCATCGCCCTGTACCACCTGGTGCTCGAGGGTGTCGTGTTCACCGCCGGGCAGTTCGCGATGCTCACGCTGCTCGAGGAGGACGAGGCGCTCCCCGGCCTTCGCCAGGGCGTCGAGCTCGTGCTGCGCGACGAGCGCTGGCACATCGGCTTCGGGGCGCGATCGCTCGCGCTGATCGACACCTCGCCTGAGACCGCCGCCGGCCTGCTCGCCGCTGCCAAGCCCGCGCTCGATGCCTGGGGCGACGTCGTGGAACCCCCCGCTCCGAACGCGCATGCTCGAGCTCCACCGGCGGCGCCTCCGCGCGGCCGGCGTGCTCGCCGAGGCGGTCGGGGCGTGAAGATCGCCGTCCGCGTCAAACAGGTCCCGCGCCTCGACGATGTGCGCTTCGACAGCCGCAACCGGATCGTGCGCGAGGAGGTCGAGCTGATGGTCAACCCGCTCGACCTGCAGGCGCTGAGGCGCGCGTTCGAGTTGCGCGACGCAGACGGGGGCGAGGTCGTCGTCCTCACCATGGGGCCGCCCGCTGCGCGCGAAATTCTGGAGGAGGCGGTCAGGCGGGGCGCCGACCGCGCCGTGCACCTCGTCGACAAGCGCTTTGGAGGTGCCGACACGCTGGCGACCGCCCGCGCCCTCGCCCACGCGCTCGAGCGCTAGGAGGCCGACCTCGTCGTCTTCGGCCGCAGCACACTCGACGGTGCGACCGCGCAGGTGGGGCCACAGGTGGCCGAGCTTCTCGGGATTCCCCAGGTGACCCACGCGACCGCCGTGTCGGTGGAGGACGGACGCGTCCGCGCACGGCGCGAGACCGAGCGTGGCGAGGAGACGTGGACCAGCTCGACGCCCGTCGCCGTGACCATCGAACGTGGCCCCGACCCGCCGGAGCCGGCGGAGGACGCCGACCCGGAAGTCGAGGAGGTGGAGGCCGAGAAGCTGGGCGGGACGCCGCGCGAATACGGTACGCGCGGCTCGCCGACCTTCGTTCAGGAGGTACGCGAGCTGTCGCTCGAACGCGAGACCGAGCGTCTCGAGTCCGCAGACGAGGGAGCCGAGCGGCTCGTCGCCCTCCTCGACGGCCTCGAGCGCTCTGCCGACGAGTCGACGCGCGCGCGGGGAGGGGGGCGCCGGACGCTCCTCGTGCTTGCCGAGCATGACCGCGACGCGCTGAACCCGATCAGCCTGGAGGAGATTGCCTGCGCGCGCGAGGTCGCCGGCGCGCTCCAAGCCGAGGTCGTAGCCGCGCTGTTCTGCGCCGAGCCGGAGGGACTCGAGCGCGAGCTCGGGGCCCACGGCGCCGACCGTGTGCTCGTCGTGCGCGACCCCAAACTCAGCGAGTACGCCACCGCCCCGTTCACCGACGCGCTGTGCGCGGCCATCGATGAGTCCGAGCCGTTCGCGGTGATCGCGCCCTGGACGGCGCGGGGACGCGATTACGTGCCGCGCGCGGCGGCGCGGCTCGGCCTCGGGCTGACCGGGGACTTCGTGCGGCTCGAGGTCGCGGAGGACGACGACGAGGGAGACCCGGACCTGCTTTGGATCAAGCCCGCCTGGGCCGGCACCGTCGAGTCCCCGATCATCACCCATCGTGCGCCGTCGGTGGGGACGCTGCGCCCTGGCGTCTTCCGTCCGCTCTCCCGCCGGGAAGACGGCGAGGAAGTGCCCGTCGACGAGCTCGAGCCCGACCTGAGCGAGCCGGAGGAGGTCGCCTGCGAGGGCCGGGAGCGCGTGATCGAAGACGAGCGGCTGCTCGACTGCTCGGCGGTGGTCGTGTGCGTCGGGGAGGAGCTCGACGAGGACGGCATCGAGCGAGCACGTGATCTCGTGGACGCCGTCGGAGGGAGCCTAGGGGCGACCAAGGGCGCCGTCGAGAGCGGCCACGTACCGGCGCAACTCGACGTCAGCATCCTCAAGCGCTCGATGTCGCCGCTTCTCCTCGTCGCCCTCGGCGTGCGGGAGGACGAGGACCTCGACGCTGTGCGCGCCTCCCGGCGCCCCCTGCTGTCCACGCCGACGCGGAGGCGCCCGTCCACCGCCGTGCGGACCTCGCCGTCGTCGCCGAGCCCGACGACTTCCTCGACGCCGCGCGCGAGCGGACCCGGAGCGAGCAGAGCGGTGCGACGTGAGCAACCGACTTCTCACCGCCAGTCGACGGACACTACCTCCACCGGCTCATCAAACCCCTTCAGCGCCTCGAGCCGGCTCTCCGACACCGCAAAGGCGGTCTGCGCTCCCTCGAGCGTCGCACTGCTGACCAAGATTTCCCCCGCTCCGGCAGCCGCCGCAATCCGCGCCGCCGCATGGACGCCCTCACCCCCATAGTCCGCGACGTCCCCGCCGGTGTGGAAAGCCCCGCCCGTATGCATCCCGATCCTCACGTCGGGTGCGTAGACCTCGGCGTCCAACGCCCGCTGCACGCCCACCGCCGCCTCAATCGCCGACTTCGGCCCGTCGAACGCTGCGAAGAACCCATCGCCCGTTGACTTGATCACCTCACCGCCCGCGGCGGCGATCGCCTCGCGCGTCAGCTCGTCGTGGCGGGCCAGCAGCTTCTTCCACTTCGCGTCGCCGAGCGTCTCGAGCAGCTTGGTCGAGTCCACGATGTCGCTGAACAGGAACGTGCGGCGCGTCTCCAGGTGGCCGAGAAGCTCCTTCACCCGCTCCTCGTCGAGCTTCGCCCCCAGCCGCTCGAACGTCGATAGCGCCGCCTCGAGCTCCAACCGTGCGGCGGGCTCGTCGCTATGGCGCCGGTACCCTAGGCCGAGGAGCATCCGCGCGTGCGCTATCTCGTAGGGGGCGCCCACGTGGCGCCACCCGTCGCGCGCCCGGCGCAGGCATCGGGCCGCCCCCTCCGAGTCGCCCTCCGCCAGCTTGATCTGACCGAACGCGAGGTGCACGGCGGCGTCGAACGCGGGCGTGCGCCGGTCACCGATCTTGTGCGAGTCCACCACTCTCTCGAGCTCCTCCGCCGCCGTGCGGGCGGTCTGCAGGTCGCCGGCGGCGATCGCGATCTCCACGCGCGCCGGAAGCGTCCGCAGACGCATTAGAGGCGCCTCGGCCTCCTCGAGCGCGCGCCTGACACCAGCGACCGCCTCCTGCACCTTGCCCTGGGCGAGGCGGAGGAGCGCCAGCCCGGGTTGGGGCTCGTGTCCCCACGCGTTGGCCTCGCGGTAGGCCTCCTCGGCAGCCGCGAACTCGCCGCGCCGGCGGCGGACCTCGCCGACCTCGTAGTAGCCGCCAGCCGTGATTATTCGGTCGAAGTCCTGGAGCTCCGCGCACGCGGCCAGCGCCTGTTCCTCGGCCTTCGTCCAGTCGCCGCGAAGCCGCATGATCTCCGCGTGGTGGACGCGGCAGGATCCCGGAAAGCCGGTGACGTCGACGCGCTCGCACCATCGGTTTGCCGCCTCCGCCCACTCGGCGGCGCGCCGGAAGTCGCCCACGTCTTGGCACGAACTGATCGTGGAGCAGTAGATCGCTCCGGTCCAGAACGGACGCAGCTCGCCGCAGGTCGCGGCCGCGGTGGCCTCGTCGAGCAGCTCGAGCCCCTCCTCGACCTGGCCGCTGTGGATGAGCACCCTGCCCTTGTCGGCGACGGCCATGGCCTCGAGGTCCCGGTCGCCGAACCGCTTGGCGATGTCGTGTGCGCGGTCGATCTCCGTCAGCGCGTCGTCGAGGTTTCCGCCCGTGAACAGCGTCAACGAGCCGCGCACCATGGCCATGTGCCCGTGCTCGGGCAACTCCGGCTCCCCCTCCAGAAGTCGCTCGACGTTCGCGAGCCAGCCGCGGGCTACGGAGAACGCCCCGCGAAGGGTGTGGTCCCAGGCGAGGGCGAGAGCGACGCTAACGGCGCTTCGCTTCTCCTCCGCAGCGGCGAAGCCGGCGTAAGAGCGCTCGCGCAAGTCGATCGCCTCGTCGAGCTTCCCGCTCCACCAAGCCGCATCGGCGAAGCTTGCGAGGTCAAAGGGGGTGAGCTCGTCCTCGGCGCCGCTCGCAAAGGCGTCGTACGCCTCGCGCCACGCGTGGCGGGAGGCGGCCTCGCGGCCGGTCTCGAGGGGGGAGGCGACCTGAGAGGACATTGGCGAGGTCCATTGTCACACGCCGAGCACGCGCGCGGCAATCTCCCACGGCTTAGGGTGGTCGTGCGGTTTCGGCGGCCGGGGAGCCGAGCGCGGCGCCCTGCTGAGTCGCCGCGTCGACCCTAGGAGCCAACGGCACAAGGCGATGGGGCGGGAAACCCCGCACAGGTGGCAAGCTGCCGCCGCCGACATGAAGATCCTGATCGTGTCCCAGATGTACCCGGGGCCGGACGACCCGGACCTCGGCGCCTTCGTCGCGGAGATCGGGCGGGAGCTCAGCCGGCGCGGCCATTCGGTCGAGGTGGCCGCGGTCGACCGGCGCGGCGGATCGAGGCTCAAGCACCTGCGCCTGGTCGCCGACTCGCTTCGGTCGGCGGCCCGCGTCCCGCCGGACGTCGTCTACGCGCACTTCCTGTTCCCCGCGGGCGCCGCTGCCGCCCTGGCGGCCGCCTTGAGGGGGACTCCGCTCGTGCTCACCGCCCACGGTCGCGACGTGCGCAACATCGGCGCGATCCCCGGCCTCCGGACCGCCACGCGGCTCGCCGTGAGGCGCGCCGACGCGGTGATCGCGGTCTCGGAGTATCTGCGCTCCCAGCTCGAGCAGCGGCTCGGAGGCGTTCCGCGCCGAACCACCGTCATCAACAGCGGGGTGGACCTCGACCGCTTCCACGGCTCGAGCCAGGACGAGGCGCGCGCCGAGCTCGGCTGGGACGCGGAAGGCCCGCGCTTCCTGTTCGTCGGATCGCTCGACGAGCGCAAGAACGTGCGCCGGCTCGTCGAGGCATTCGAGCGGCTCGAGCGCGGGAGCCTCGTCCTCGTGGGGGACGGGCCGCTGCGGTCCGAGGTCGAGGGACGGCCGGGGGTCCGGGTCATCGGGCGGATTCCCCACGCGCGCGTCCCGCGTTGGCTCGCCGCCTGCGACGTCCTCTGCGTGCCCAGCCTCGTCGAGCCCTTCGGCCAGGCGCTGCTCGAGGCGATGGCATGCGAGCGCAGCGTGCTCGCGACGCGCGTGGGCGGACCGCCCGAGTTCGTCCCGGAGGCCGCCGGCGTGCTCGTCGACCCCACGAGCATCGAGGCGATCGAGGGAGGCCTGCGACGCGCCGCCGCCCTGCCGTCGCCGAACCCGGAGGCGAGGATCGCCGCCTCGGAGCACAACCTCCCGCGGCAGGTCGATCGGGTTCTCGAGGTCCTCGAGGGCGCCGTGGCTTGCCGCTAGGCCCCGCCCGTGTGTGACAATGAGGTGTTGTGTCCACCCTTGCGGCTCCCGTCGACGCCGGTCGGCAAGCTGCGGCGCGCCATGCCTGGCGCGAGGTCTATGACGGGTTCACCGACGCGGAGTCGCACGAGCTCACGCCTGAGGAGCCGGTCGAGGTCGTCTCGGTCAAGTTGCGCTGACCCGCGCGTAGTTCGGCTCTGAGAGGTAGCGGCGAGGCTCCGGCGTCCGCTGCGGGGCGGGACACGGCGCTCCGCGGGACCCGCTTCGACTCCGTGACAGCCGCCACCAGCGACTCGACCGCGTATCGCCCGGGACGGCGGCTGCGGGTCCTGCGAGTGGCCGTACCGCTCGCCTTCGTGTGCGGTATCGCGCTCTCGCCGCGCCTGTGGCTGACCGACGCACGCGAGTACCCCCTGGTTCCGGTCGCGGAGGGCCTGCCCCGCCTCGGCGCACCGCTCGACGCGGTGGCGCTCGCGGCGTTGGCGGCCGGCCTGGCGGCATCGCGGTCACCCGGCGCTCGCGCGCTCCTGTCGCAGTCGCGCTCGTGCTGATCATCGCCCTGGCGGCGCTCGACGAGAACCGCTGGCAGCCATGGGCCTACCAGTACACGCTCATGCTCGCCGCCCTCGTGCTCGCGCCCGGCGGTCGAGCGGGGCTCTCCGACGAGCGTTCGGCGATGCGCGCGGTTGGCACGTGCGGCCTCATCATCGTCGCGATCTACTTCTGGAGCGGGTTGAGCAAGGTCAACGCCGCATTCAGGCTCGAGGTCCTGCCATTCCTGCTCAGGCCGCTCGGGGGCGAGGTCCCGCCCGTCCTGGCGCCCGTCGGCTATGCGGTCCCGGCGGTCGAGATGGCGATCGGTCTCGGCCTCGTCTGGCGGCGGACGCGACGGTATGCCATCGCCGGCGCGGTGCTCATGCACGCCTCGATCCTGCTCGCGATCGGTCCGCTCGGAAGCGACTGGAACACCGTAGTCTGGCCCTGGAACCTGGCGATGATCGCGTTCGTCCTCGTGGTGTTCTGGCGGCTCGAGGCAACGCCCGATCGACGCCTGCTCCCAACCATCCGCGCATGGCCTCGGGCGAGCCGCGCCCTGGCCGCCGCCATCGCGCTCCTCGTCGTCGTGATGCCGGTGCTCAACCTGTTCGGGCGGTGGGACTCCTACCTGTCGGCCGAGCTGTACTCGGGGGCCACGATCGGGGGCGTAGTGCTGCCGTCGAGGGAGGTGAGCGAGCGCCTGCCGGCCTCGGCGCGCCGGCACCTGGTCTCGACCCGCAATGGGCCGGTCCTCTCGCTCTTCAACTGGGCGATCGGCGACCTGAACGTCCCGGCGTATCCGGCGCGGCGGGTGTTCAAACGAGTCGCCGGCGAGCTGTGCGCGGGAACGCGAAGCCCCCGCGCGC
>Ga0126312_10003776_pt1 | contig 10216 bp, 10 predicted proteins | sample Plot104A_FD_92537 | JGI IMG/M metagenome (GOLD analysis project Ga0126312, IMG submission 92537) | Serpentine soil microbial communities from UC McLaughlin Reserve, CA, USA - Plot104A | ecosystem: Environmental > Terrestrial > Soil > Grasslands | place: USA: UC McLaughlin Reserve, Lake County...
CCGCGTCGGCCAGGTCGGCCGGTGGGGCGTCGGTCCGCCCGAACGCGACCCGGTGGCCGTCGGAGTAGTCGCAGGCGACCACCCAGTGGGCCGGATGGTCGCTCCAGCCGTGGTCGACGACCCGGCGGATCGTGTCCTTGAGCGGCTCGGTCGAGATCATCCCGCGCGGGATCCAGCCGGCCAGGAGCGCCGTGGGGCGCGTGCGGTGGGGCGCGGTCCACGAGTTGCGGATCAGCTTCCACGATCCCGGCCCGATCGGCGGCGGGCCCGGGTGTAGCCGGAACGTCGCGCCCGCGCTGCGATCGGCCTCGGCCGCCGGGCGGCCGTGGGCGTCGGTAAGGCCCGCGAAGCTCTCACCGGCGGAGTGGGCGACCATGAACCAGGGCGGCACCCCGCAGGCGACCAGCGAGCCGATCATCGACCCGGCGCTCGTGCCCACGATGTTGTCGGCGCTCATCGGGTCCCAGCCGGTCTCGCGCGCGAGCGCGTACAGGCCACCCGTCAGCCAGGCCCCGCCCAGCACGCCGCCGGCGCCCAGCACCAGGCCCACCTTCATCTGCAGCACGCCCCCATGCGAGGCCGAGTGTAAGGAACGGCGGCGTTCCTCGCTTCGTGCGGCTAGCCCTGATCGGGCTCGTCGTCCGGCTCGGGCTCGTGCCCCGGCCCGCTCTCGTTGGGCCCCTCGACGTCGAGCTCGTCGTCGGTTGGGTTCTCGCCGGCGTCCGGCGTCTCAGGAGATTCGGTCATGGCGCGAGCCTAGTCCTCGTCGAGCTCGACCGGCTTCAGGTCCTTGACCGCAGGCCCCTGGATCACCGTGCCGTCCCAGTGGAAGCGCGACCCGTGGCAGGGGCAGTCCCACGACCGCTCGGCGTCGTTCCAGGTGACCGCGCAGCCCAGGTGGGTGCACACGTTCGACACCGTGTGGAGCGTGCCGTCGTCGTCGCGGTAGGCGGCGACCTTCTTGGCCCCCTGGCGGACGGTGCCGCCCTCCCCCGGCGCCAGGTCGCCCGCCTCGCGCTCGTCGGGCCGCGCCAGGTGGTCCTGGAAGAAGCGCCGGCCGACGTTGACGTTCTCCTTGATCAGCTCCTTGGCGCCGCTCAGCGGGCCGACGCGCGTCGAGTCGAAGACGTGCGCGTAGGGCACCTCGCGGCCCGCGATCGCCTCGGACAGGATCGTGGCCGCCGCCGTGCCGTTGGTCAGGCCCCACTTGCGGAAGCCCGTGCCCACCCAGAACGACTTCGCGCCCGGGTTGAGCTTGCCGATGAACGGGACGCCGTCGATCGGCATGTTGTCCTGCGTCGACCAGCGGTAGGCGAACTCGCGGACCTTCCAGTGCTCGCGCGCCCAGGCCACGAGCTTGGCGTAGCGCTCCTCCTCGTCGGCCTGCCCGACCTTGTGCGACTCGCCGCCGACCAGCAGCATCTCGCCCCGCTCGGTGGGGATCGAGCGCAGCGTGTGCGACGGGCTCTCGGTCGACAGGTACATCCCCTCGACCTGGTGGTCGTCGACGTACACGCCCATCGCGTAGGAGCGCTCGGGGTGCTGGCGGGCGAAGTACAGGCCCCGGTCCATGAACGGGAAGTGCGTCGCGATGATCACGTCGTCGGCGGTCACCGTGTAGCCCTCGGCCGTCGTCACGCGGCCGGGCTCGCCGTCGCGCGCGGACACGACGCGCGAGCGCTCGTAGATCGCGCAGCCGGCACCCGGGATCTCGCGCGCCAGCGCCAGCAGGTACTTGCGTGGGTGGAACTCGGCCTGGTTCTCGTAGCGCACCGCGGCGACGATCGGGAACGGCAGGTCGGGCGCCTCGGTGACGAACGACACGGGCAGGCCCGCCTGCCTGCAGGCCTCGTACTCCTGCTCGATCCGGTCGCGCTCCTTCTCGTCGATCGAGTAGATGAGCGAAGGCTTGCGGCGCCAGTCGCAGTCGATGCTGAGCTCGTCGACGTAGTCCGCCATCCGCTCGAGCGCGGCCTCCTGCGCCTGCGCGTACGCGCGAGCGCCGTCCTCGCCGAAGCTCGAGGTGACCGGCTTGTAGTGGACGCCGTGCGACGAGGCGACCTTCGCCGTGGTGTACGCGGTCACCCCGCCGGCGACCCGGCCGCCCTCGAGCAGCGCGACCTTCGCGCCCTGGCGCTTGAGCATCAGCGCCGCGGTGACCCCTAGCATCCCCGCCCCGACGACCGCGACGTCGACGGACAGGTCGCGGTCGAGCTGGGGATGCGTCGTGTCGGGCGTCGAGTCGACCCAGTACGAGGTGGGCTTGCCGGAGGTGGTGTGTGCCGTCGTCATCGAATCGCGCATACTCGCACTACGTGGCCGCCAATCCCCGGGACGACCTCGCCGGCATCGCGTTCGACGCGTTCGGGACGCTCTTCGACCTGACCGCGCTGCGCGTGCGCACGCGCCAGGCCGCGGGCCACGAGGGCGACGAGCTGTTCGCCGCGTTCAAGGAGCGGCTGATCCCCTGGACCTGGCACGTGACGGCCTCCGGCGACTACGAGCCGCTGGCGGAGCTGGCCGCGGAGGCGGTGCAGGCGGCCGCCCGCGCCGCGGGGCTGCGCCTCGAGCGCTCCCGCGCGGAGTGGGTGGTCGAGGGGATGAAGGAGCTGCCGGCGTTCGACGACGTGCGCGCCGGGCTCGAGCGCCTGCACGAGGCAGGGATCCCGCTGGCCGTGCTGTCGAACGGCACCGCTTCCGGCATCCAGTCGATCCTCGCGCACAACGGGCTCGACGGCGTCTTCGCCCACGTGCTGGTGGCCGACTCGGTCAAGCGCTTCAAGCCCGCGCGCGAGGTCTACGCGCTTGCGGTCGACGCGTTCGGTGGGCCGCCCGAGCGGGTGATGCTGGTGTCCGGCCACGAGTGGGACGTCGCCGGCGCGGCCCGGGCCGGCCTGCGGACGGCCTGGCTCGCGCGCGGCGAGAAGTTCACGCCGGTGCTCGATGTACAGGCCGACCTCGACGCGGAGGACCTGCGCGAGCTGGCGGCCCGGCTCGCGGGCTGACATTGGCGCGCCAGAGTGCGTCGACGCGGGTAAGAGCTAGTCGTGAGGCGACGGGGGTGAAGGGCGCCGGCGCGGGGACCCGCGAGGTGCTGCGACGCGTACGCGCCGAGGCGCGGGCGTTCGACCTGCGCACGCTGGTCCGCACACTCGTCGAGAAGTATCGCGAGCAGGACCTGCTGACCTACGCGAGCGCGATCTCGTTCCAGGTCTTCTTCGCGCTGATCCCGATGCTCCTGTTCGCGCTCGGGCTGATCGGCTTCCTGTCGCTCGACGCGGCCTGGGCCAAGGACATCGCTCCCGAGATCAAGCCGCACGTGTCGCGCCCGATGTTCGAGGTGATCGACGACACGGTGAACCAGGTCCTCGGCTCGAAGGCCGTGTTCTGGGTGACGTTCGGCGGTGTGATCGCGGTATGGGAGATCTCCGGCGCCGTGCGCGCGGTCATGCAGGTCTTCAACCGCATCTACGACGTCGAGGAGACGCGCCCGTTCTGGCGGCGCATGCGGATCTCGCTCGGGCTCGCCACGGTCAGCGGCGTGTTCCTAATCACCGCGGCGGCGGTGGTCCGCTTCGGGCCGCTCGCGACCGACGCGCTCGGAGCGAGCGGCTTCCTGGTCGACGTCGTGTCGTTCGCCGCGCGCTGGGCCATCGCCCTGGCGCTGATGATCGTCGTGGTCGGCGTGCTCGTGCGGTTCGCCCCCAACTGCAGCCGGCCGCTGCACTGGGTCTCGTTCGGCGCGCTGGTCGTCGTGTTCGGCTGGGCCGCGATGTCGATCGGCTTCTTCGTCTACGCCACCGAGATCGCCGATTACGGCTCGATCTTCGCCTCGCTCGCGACGGTCATCGTGACGATGACCTACCTGTACGCCTCGGCGATCGTGTTCCTCACCGGCGTGCAGCTGGACGCGCTGGTGCAGGACGGGATCAACAACCCGGACGGCCGACGGCAGGCAGCAGACGGCAGTCGCGTAATGTCCGACGAATGGCGAAGCCAGAGCGGCCGGTCGCAGGACGTGTCGTCGCCGTCACCGGCGCCGCCCGTGGCATCGGGCTAGCGACCGCCACCGCGCTCGCGCGCGCCGGCGCACGCGTCGCGCTCGGCGACCTGAGCGGCGAACTGGCCGCCGACAGCGCGTCGCACATCGGCGGCAATGCGATCGGGCTGCCGCTCGACGTGACGGACCGTGCCTCGTTCGAGTCGTTCCTCGACGACACCGAGGCGCAACTAGGCGCGCTCGACGTCCTCGTCAACAACGCCGGCGTGATGTTCGTCGCGCCGTTCGAGGATGAGGACGATGGCGCCCTGCGCAAGATGCTCGACGTGAACTTCGCGGGGACGGCGACCGGCATGAGGCTGGCGCTGCCGCGGATGCGCGCGCGAGGCAGCGGGCACATCGTCAACGTCGTGTCGGCGGGCGCGTTCGTCTCGGCGCCGCACGAGGCGAGCTACGCCGCGACCAAGCACGCGGTCAAGGGCGTGTGCGACGGGCTGCGCTACGAGCTGCGTGGCAGCGGCATCGACCTGACGCTCGTGTATCCCGGCGTCGTGCGGACCGAGCTCGCCGCCGGCACGAACGCTGGCCGCAGCGGTGCTTGGGCGGAGCCCGAGGAGGTCGGCGAGGCGATCGTCGGCGCGGTGCGCTCGCCGCGGCGCGAGGTGTTCGTGCCGCGCAGCCTGGCGCCGCTGCTGCGCTTCTACGCCTGCCTGCCGGCGGGCGGACGGCTGGCCTTGGGCAGGCTGCTCGGAGTCGACAAGGTCGCGACGCAGGTCGACCGCGCGGAGCGGGCCGAGTACGAGCAGCGGATGGCGTCGCAGTGAGCCGCTACCGCGAGATCCCCCCGCCGGCGCCGCTCGCCCCGTGGGTCGCGTGCGCGTGGATCTCGGAGCGCCCGGGCGCTGCGCGGATCCTGCCCGACGGCTGCGCCGACCTGGTGTGGACCGGCTCGCGGCTGATCGTCGCCGGCCCGGCGACGTCGGCGCACATCGCGGACGACGCGCCGGGCGCGCCCAAGGTCGGCGTTCGGTTTCGCGTCGGTGCCGCCGGTGCGGCGCTGGGGTTGCCGGCCTGCGAGCTCCGCGACGAGAACCCGCAGGCGGACGAGGTCGTCGGCCCGGATCTGGCCGACCGCGCCGGCGCCGGCGGCGACTCGCCCGAGCGGTTGCTGATGGAGCTCACGGCGCTGGTCGCGGCACGATTGCGCTCCGCAGCGCCGGTCGATCCGCTGGTACGCGCCGCTGCGCGAGCGCTGGCGGTGCCCGGCGCGACGGTCAGCTCGGTCGCCGAGCACGTCGCCCTGAGCGAGCGGCAACTGCGCCGGCGCTTCGAGGGCGCCGTGGGCTACGGGCCGAAGACGCTCGCCCGGGTCATGCGGCTCCAGCGGTTCCTGACGCTGGCGACCGAGGACCGTGCCTCGACGGACGGCGGGCTGGCCCGCCTGGCCGCGGACGCGGGCTACGCGGACCAGGCCCACCTGACGCGCGACTGCACCGCGCTGACCGGCGTCACCCCGAGCGTGCTGCTGGCCGAACGCCGGGGCCCGGCGGGCGAGGCGGAGCTCCGCACGCTCGCCGCGCGCTAGCTGGCGCCGAGCGACACCGAGCCGTCGTCCGCCAGCGTCCAGTTCGGGTTGTGGGCGATCTCCGAGGCGTGGCCGTCGGGGTCGGCGAACTTGCCCGAGTCGCCGCCCCAGAACGTCTTCGCCGGGCGGTCGGTGACGCGCGCGCCCGCGCCAGGTCGCGGACGCCCAGTGTGACGGGCTGATTCGCGGTTCCATGCGCGAATCGAAGCGCGCCGCGCTGGCGGCGGCTTGAACGGAACGGACGCGCTCAGCCCCGGAACGCCGGGAAGACCTCCTCGGCCATGCGCTGCATCCCCTCGACGGTCTGCTCGTGCGGCATCGACCCGATGTGCCCGCCCGCCCCCACCACGATCCCCGCGCCCAGGTCGTCGGACAGCTCGGTCAGCCGCTCGATCACGGTCTCGCGCGACCCGACGATCACGTAGCGCTGTTCGACCAGCTCGTCGTAGGTCAGCTCCCAGTGGTCCTTCATCTCGTACTCGGCCTTCGTCCCGAGCATCTGCGCAAACGACTCCTTCGTCATGTAGCCCGGCGGGAACCAGTGGTAGGCCGGGACCTTGAGGCCCGTGCGGAAGAGCCACTCGACGTGCGGGCGCGCCTCGCGGTGCGCCGCCTCCTCCGACGAGCCGACGTACACCGGCACCGCGCAGGCCAGCTGCTCGGGCGCCGCCTGGTAACCGCACTCCTCGGCGGCCTGCCGGTAGCGGTCGAACGCGGCCTTCACGAACCAGTGCGCGGCCAGCACCATCATGAACGGATAGCGCCGCTCCGCCGCCCGCTCGATCATCTCGACGGCGCCCGTGCCGGGCAGCCATACCGGCGGGTGCGGCTGCTGCAGCGGCCGCGGCCACGGATTGACGAACGGCAGGTGGAAGTGGTCGCCCTGCCAGGCGAACGGGCCCGCCTCGGCCCAGGCCCGAACGATCAGGTCGTGGCCCTCCCAGAAGCGATCGAGCGACCAGGCCGGGTTCGCGGGCGACGAGTAGTAGTCCATCCCGGTGCCGCGCACGAGCCCCGCCACGATCCGCCCGCCCGACAGGACGTCGAGCATCGCGATCTCCTCCGCCGCGCGGAGCGGGTTGGCCTGGAGCGGCAGGGAGTTGCCGACGACGGCCACCCGTATCCGCTCGGTCCGCGCCACCGCCGCCGCGGCCATCAGGTTCGGCGCGGGCATCGTCCCGTAGGCGCTCTGGTGGTGCTCCTCCACGACCACGCCGTCGTACCCGAGTCGTTCGGCGAGCACGAGCTGCTCCAGATAGTCGCCGTACAGGCGCCGCCCGACCGCCGGGTCGTAGCTCGAGTTCGGCAGGGTCACCCACGCCGACTCGATCTCCTCGCCCGTCGGTATCTGGGGGTATGGCGCGACCTGGCCGAGCCAGAACTCGAGCCTGCTCACGCGGCCTCGGCGACGTGCCCAAGGACCAGCGCGGCGGCGGCGTCGGGCTGCTCCACGGCCAGCGCGTGCCCGGTTCCCGCGACGCGCTCGATGCGGGCGCCCAAGAGCTCCGCGTAGCGGTCGGCCACCGCATCCGGGATGACGCGGTCGTGCTCGGCGCGCACCACCAGCACCGGGCAGTCGACCCGCCGCAGCCGCCGCTCGAGCGCCAGGTCGTACTGTGGGTTCCAGGCCAGCCGCGCGAACGCCGTCGCCTCACCGTACAGGTGCACGACCTCCTCCATCGACTCGTAGTCGGGCATGACCGACTCCGCCGCGCTCGGGTCCTCGAACAGCGTCTCCCACACCGCCTCGGTCGTCATGGCGATCAGGTTGGGCGCGGGTTGACCGGGCACGCGCAGGCCGGCTGGGCACATCAGCGTCAGCGACCGCAGCCGCCGCGGGTAGAACGCCGCCAGCTCGGCCGCGATCCAGCCGCCCAGCGAGTAGCCGACCACGTGCACGGTGTCGAGTTCCAGCCGGTCGAGCATCTCGTCGTAGTGCAGGACCAGGTCGTCGAAGCCGCCGAGCCAGTCGGGCATCGGCGTCTCGCCGTAGCCCGGGTGCTCGGGCGCGATCAGGTCGACCGACTCCGCGAGCTTGTCGTGAAAGGGCAGCCACATCCGGGTGAACCCGTTGCCGTGCAGATACAGCACGGGCTGGCCCTCGCCCTTGCGGCGGTAGGCCACTCGCACCTCCCCCACGTCGAGCCGCTCCGGCTCGGTGTAGAAGTGCCGCGGACGGGGCACGGCTGCCATCGCCGCAGGCTATCTAGGATCGCACCCGTGGCCGCCGACGTCGAAGCCGTGTTCCGCGACTCGATGGCGTCGCTCGCGTCGGGCGTCGCCCTCCTCACGGCGCGGCGGGACGACGGCGCTCCCTGCGGCCTGGTCGCCACCTCGCTGGCGGCCTACAGCGTCCGCCCACCGTCGGTGCTGGTCTCGATCGGCCACACCTCGCGCTGCCACGAGGCGCTGGCCGCCGGCGCCGCGTTCGGGATGCACCTGCTGGCGATCGAGCAGGAGCCGCTGGCCCGCGTCTTCGCCGACCCGCGCACCGAGTCGAAGTTCGACGGCGTCGACTGGAGCTGGGAGGGCGATGTCCCCGCGATCGCCGGCACGCTGGCCTACCTGCACTGCCGGCGGAGCGCCCGCTTCGACCTGTACGACCACACGATCCTGATCGGCGACGTCGAAAACGGGCACCACGACGGCGGCGAGCCGCTCGTGTATCTGGAGCGCCGCATGGGTTGGCGCCTGTCCGCTGGGTAAATAAACACGCAGTGGCGATAAGCGCGCGCACCGTCGCGAAGGTCCTGCTCACCGTGATCGGCGTCCTGGGCGGGCTGTACCTGCTCTGGGTGATCCGCGGGGTCATCCTGATCCTGTTCATGGCCGTGTTCCTGGCGGTCGCGCTCGGCCCTGCGGTCGACTTCTACCAGCGGCGGCTGCGCCTGCGCCGGATCGCGGCGATCGCGCTGACCTACGTGAACGTGCTCTTGGTGGCGACGGTGATCGGCTTCCTCGTCGTGCCGCCGATCGTCGAGCAGTCCGCGAAGTTCGTGGAGAACGTGCCGGAGTACGTCGACACGATCGGCAACAACAAGACCATCAAGGACTTCGACGAGAAGTACGACATCACCCCGAAGCTGCAGGAGGAGGCGGACAAGCTGCCCGAGCGCTTCGGCGACGCCGCCAGCACGCTCCAGTCGATCGTGATCGGCGTGGTCAGCGCGGTGTTCACGATCGTCACGGTCCTGGTCCTTGCGTTCTTCCTCCTGCTCGACGGGAAACGGCTGTTCGAGTGGATCATCGGCGAGCTCGGGCCGGTGCGCGGGCCGCGCGTGCGCGAGATCGCCGACGACGTATACCGCTCGGTCGGCGGCTACGTGCGGGGTGCGACGACGATCGCGCTGATCGCCGGCGCGGCGACCTACGTGATGCTGACGATCCTGGGAGTGCCGTTCGCCGTTCCGCTGGCCGTGCTGGCCGCGTTCTTCTCGCTGATCCCGCTGGTCGGCGCGACGATCGCCGGCGTGATCATCGCGGTCGTCGCCGCGCTGGGCGGCGACTTCCCGACCGACGTGATCGCCTGGTCGGTCTTCTTCATCGTCTACCAGCAGATCGAGAACAACGTCCTGCAGCCGCAGATCTTCAAGCGCACCGTGGCGCTCCATCCACTGGTCGTGATCGTCGCGATCCTGGTCGGCGCGAGCCTGCTCGGGATCGTCGGCGCGCTGGTCGCGATCCCCATCGCCGGCTCGATCCAGATCATCGTCAAGGACTGGTGGCGGATGCGCAAGGCAGCCGCGGCCGATCTCGTCCCCACCCCGGTGATGATCGTGCCGGCCGACAGCGAATCGCCAGGTTCCGGGTCCGCGACGTCCGGGTAGCAGCCTCGCCGACCCGCCGCCCGGCCAGGACGAGGAGGGCAAGGAGCACGACCTGGAGTTCGACCCGGACCAGGTCGAGCGCGATCCGTCCCACGAGCCGCCGGTCGGCGAGCTGAAGGACCTGAAGGGCGGTTAGTGCCGGCGCGCCACACGGCGCAGCACGCCCGTGACGACTGCTAGCGTTTGGGCCACTGACGGGTGGCGGCTAGAGGGTGTCGCGGCCCATCGGTGGACCCACGAAACGGGGTCGGAACGGGACTCGAGGCAGGGCGAGGGCCGGTACGCATCCGTAGTGAGGCAGGAATGCAACTACGGATGACGCGACTTGGCACTTACAGAACCGTTCGTACCTAGCGGCGACGGCGCTTCCGCGCGCCTCGCCCAAGACATGCGCCTGCTGCGGGCGTATCACGAGGATGGCGACACGCGCGCCCGCGACGAGCTGTGCGCGCGCTTCATGCCGCTCGCGCGCCAGCTGGCCCGGCGCTACCAGCGCGGCAACGAGCCGCTCGACGACCTCGTCCAGGTCGCGTCGCTCGGGCTCGTCAAGGCGATCGACCGCTACAGCCTGGAGCGCGGCACGGCGTTCTCGAGCTACGCCGTGCCCACGATCCTGGGCGAGCTCAAGCGCTACTTCCGCGACGTCGGCTGGGCCGTGCACGTGCCGCGCGGCATGCAGGAGCGGATCATGCAGGTGAACGCGACCGTCGAGGTGCTGTCGCGACGGCTCGGCCGCTCTCCCACCCCGGCCGAGGTCGCCGTGGAGATCAACATGTCTCCCGAGGACGTGCTCGAGGCCATGGA
>Ga0126312_10003777_pt1 | contig 10216 bp, 11 predicted proteins | sample Plot104A_FD_92537 | JGI IMG/M metagenome (GOLD analysis project Ga0126312, IMG submission 92537) | Serpentine soil microbial communities from UC McLaughlin Reserve, CA, USA - Plot104A | ecosystem: Environmental > Terrestrial > Soil > Grasslands | place: USA: UC McLaughlin Reserve, Lake County...
AATGGGCTTCTGGCACGCATTCATCCTCCTCGCGGTCTTCATTCCGCTCACGATCCTGTGGATCACCAGCGTCGTCGACCTCATCTTCAGGAGGCACGACCTTTCCGGCTGGGTGCGAGCGGCCTGGTTGGTAGCGATCATCTTCCTGCCGGCGCTGGGCGCGCTCGCTTACGTAGTCTTCGGTGGTTTGGCACCGCAGCACGTCTCCGAGGGGTCGATGAGCTCGCCTCGCGACGATGCGCTGCGCATGACTGGACGAACGCCCTAGAGGCCAGGAGCTTTGCCTGGGCGCGGTTTGAGCCGCGCGGCGTCCGGTCGTATCATTGCCACCGGGGGTCGTGGGAGAGGAGGTTTCTAGCGTTCTCGTGGGCGACGATCAGTCTTCGGAACAGCGGATGATCGTCGGAACAGCCGTCGCCCCACCGCGCAGGACGGCGGCATGCAATTGCACCACCGATGGGTAATGCGGCGGCCATCGGAATGATCGAGCAAGGACAACAGAGATGGAAAGGAGCGACCCGATGGCGCAGTACGACATGACCGATGCACCGCGCGTCTCAGGCTGGGCGATCGGCGGCATCACGTTCGCAGGAACGATGCTGACCATGATCGGGGTCTTTCAGACGATCGACGGACTGGTGGCGATCTTCAACGACAACTTCTTCGTGGTCACCCAGAACTACACGTTCGACCTGGATGTCACCGCGTGGGGCTGGGTCCATCTCATCCTCGGGATCGTCATGATCTTGACCGGCTTTTCCCTCTTCAGCGGCAAGACTTGGGCCGCAGTTGTCGCCATCGCACTCGCGACACTGAGCGCGATCGCGAACTTCTTCTTTATCCCCTACTACCCGTTCTGGTCGATCCTCGTGATCGCGCTAGACGTCTGGGTGATCTGGGCGCTGACGCGGCCAGACGCCGTCCGGGCGGTCTAGGGGCGGCCGGAGAAGCCGGCGCCGACATGAACTGGTGGGGTGGCCGCCGCTGACGCTAACCCGATCTAGGGCGGAGTACCGGGGTTCCCGAACCTCGCGGCTCGCACGGCCACCCCACCCCACTAGGATTCTTCGAGTGGGCGATCGCGGGGGACGTACCTTCGTACGCTCGTCGTCGCCGCCCCAGTGGGCGCGCCTTCACTGAGCGCGGGGGTTTAGGCGTCGCCGCGGGAGCGGAGATCTCGCTCGAGGCTTTCCAGGCGCTGCTCGACCCTCCTGAGGGCGGCCATGACGTCTGCCTCCTCGCCGGAAACGCTCCCGCTCGCGCGGGAGACGAGCACCGACGCGACAGTCGCGGTGATCAGCGAGAGGAAGCCGATGCCGACGATCATGGCGGCGGCGGCGAGAATGCGGCCCGAGGTCTGGACCGGGACGACGTCGCCGTATCCGACTGTCGACACGGTCCCGATCGCCCACCACATCCCGAGCCACACCGATGGAAAATCCTTGCGGTCGACCAGCGACATGAGCACACCGAGAAGGATCGTCAGGCCTGCGGTCGTGGCGATCAGCCGGAAAAAGACGAAACGGCTCGTGAGGAAGCGTTCGACCGTGCGAGGCATCTTTGCGGGCACCGGGGACGCCATCCCATTGCAGACTAAGGCTCGGACAGGTCGGCATCGCGTGATGCAGCATTGAAACGCTTTGCTCGCGCAACTAGACTCGCGTGGCCGCCCCGCCCGACACTGAGGAGTCCTGATGGAAACACGACGCACCGAGCAACGTTCGACCCCGCCATCGGGTTGGTATTCGTTCGCTGCGACGATGTTCATCCTCGTCGGTGCCGTCAACGCGCTGCAGGGCGTGATCGCCCTCTTCAAGGACGATTACTTCGCGGTCACCAAGGGAGGCCTGCTCTTCCTCGACTTCGCCGCTTGGGGATGGTTCTGGCTGATCGTCGGTGTGCTCGACGTCCTCGTCGGATTCGCAATCCTGGCCGCGCGGACGTGGGGGCGCGTGGTCGGGGTAATCCTCCTGATGCTCAACGTGATCGTCCAGTTTGCGTTCATGGCCGCGTTCCCGATCTGGTCGATCGCGGCGATCGCTTTGAACATCACGATCATCTCCGCCCTGATGAAACCTTTGGACGGGTATGGGCAGGCTCGCTACGAGTGAGAAGTGACTTGGGGTCGCTTCCAGCGGAGATCGAGCAGATCAAGCAGAGACCTTGTTGGGCCTAATCCGTCCGTAACACAACCTTCCGTACCGACCGTGTGGTGACGGGATCGGCGCAAAGACGAGGAGGAACAACGATGACCGACGCGACCGCGGACTTCTTCGAACGCCTGGGCCGACATGGACACGAGCCACTGCTCGAGAAGACGAGCGGGACCCTCCGCATCGACCTCGAGAGTCGGAAGGAGACCGAGCGCTGGCTCGTCTCCGTAGACAAAGGCGACCTCGCTGTCTCCCATAAGACGGGCAACCCCGACTGCACCGTGCGAGCCAGTAAGGAAGTGTTCGACAGCGTCGCACGAGGCGAGCTCAACGCCATGGCTGCGGTGCTGCGAGGCGCGCTCGCGGTTGAAGGCGATCCGAGGATCCTCGTGCGCTTCCAGCGCTTGTTTCCAGGCCCACCGGCCGAGGCTTCGGTCCCGACCGGAAGCGGAGCCGTGAAGCGATGAGCAGTTCCCTCGTCAAGATCCTCGACGGTAACACCTTCGTCGTCAGCGACGAAACCGGGGACATCGAAGCGTCGCTGACCGATCCAACGGGGCTCTTCTCCTTCGACACCCGCTTCCTGTCGAAATGGGTGCTGACCATCAACGGGCAGAGGCTCAATCCGCTCTCGACGGACGACCTGAACTACTTCGAGACACGTTTCTTCCTCGTTCCCGGCACCGGGACGGTCTACGTGGATTCCAAGCTTTCGGTGATCCGGCAGCGCGCCGTCGGCGACGGCTTCCACGAGGAGCTGACGATCCTGAACCACGATGAGCAAGCGGTCGACCTGACGATTCGCATCGATGCAGGCTGCGACTTCGCCGACCTGTTCGAGGTCAAGGACGCGCTCGAGAAGAAGGGAAAGTACTCCGCGCGCGTGAAGGACGGGGAGCTTCTCCTCGGATACGAGCGCGAGACGTTCGGCCGCGCGACGGCGATCTCCTCGTCGGTTCCAGCTCAGGTCGACAAGAACGGGTTCACGTTCAAGGCCCGGATCGAACCGCACGGCGAGTGGAAGACCGATTTCGACGTCGTCACCGCGCTCCTGGTCTCCGGTGAGACTCACCGCCGGACGAAGCACGCCCCGAACGGCCGCGGGCGCGGTAGATCAAAGATGGAATCCAACCTCGATCGGTGGCTCGACGACGCACCGCGGATCGAGTGCGATTGGGAGTCCTTGAAATCGACCTACCGGCGCAGCCTGATCGACCTCGCCGCGCTTCGCTTCTCGCCGCCCATTGCCGGGGGTCGAAGCCTGCCGGCGGCGGGCCTCCCCTGGTTCATGACCATGTTCGGGCGCGACAGCATCTTCACGAGCCTGCAGGCGTTGCCGTTCACGCCCGAGCTCGCTGCGACGACCCTCCGCGCGCTCGGCGAGTGGCAGGGCACAAGGGTTGACGACTTCCGTGACGAGGATCCCGGGCGGATCCTCCACGAGATGCGCTACGGAGAGCTCCCGGCCTTCGAGGAACGACCCCATTCCCCGTACTTCGGGACCGCGGATGCGACGCCGCTCTACGTCGTGCTGCTCGACGAGTACGAGCGCTGGTCGGGCGACACCAAGCTCGTGCGCGAGTTCGAGTACGAGGCGCGAGCTGCGCTGAACTGGATCGACGAGTACGCGGACCTGCAGGGCAACGGCTACATCTCGTACAAGCGGCGCAACGAAGAGACCGGTCTCGAGAATCAGTGCTGGAAGGACTCTTGGGACTCGATCTCGTACCGCGACGGACGGCTTCCCGGCTTCCCGCGGGCTACCTGCGAGCTGCAGGGCTACGCGTACGACGCGAAAGTGCGTGGCGCGCGGCTTGCCCGTCTGACGTGGAAGGACCAGGCGTTCGCGGAACGCTTGGAGAAGGAAGCTGCGGATCTCAAACGCCGCTTCAACCGCGACTTCTGGATCGAGGACGGTGAGTACTTTGCGCTGGCACTCGATGCGGACGGAAAGCAGGTGGATGCGCTTTCCTCGAACATCGGCCATCTGCTCTGGAGCGGCATCGTCGACAAGTCGAAGGCGAAGGCAGTCGCACGGCATCTGATGGGCCCGCGCCTGTTCTCGGGTTGGGGAGTGCGGACGCTCGCCGAGGGCGAGGGCAGGTACAACCCGATCGGTTACCACGTCGGGACTGTCTGGCCGTTCGACACTTCTTTCGTCGCGTGGGGCCTGCGACGGTATGGGTTCAAAGAAGAAGCGGCCCAGATCGCCGCGGGCATCCTCGACGCCGCCGAATTCTTCGAGGGCCGGCTGCCCGAGGCCTTCGGGGGGTACGAGCGCTCGGTGACCAGGTACCCCGTCCAGTATCCGACCGCCTGCAGCCCGCAAGCCTGGTCGACCGGAGCCCCGCTGCTTTTACTGCGAACGATGCTCGGCCTCGAGCCGATCGGCGACCATCTCGTCGTCGATCCGGCTCTTCCAGTCGGGATCGGGCATCTCGAGCTCCTCGATATCCCTGGGCGCTGGGGCCGAGTCGACGCTTTCGGCCGAGGTCGCGTCGACGTCGCAGCGCGGCGAGGGGTTCGAGCACAGCTGGGAGCGCCGTCTCCGAAGGCGCCGAATCGCCGCCGAGCTCGATCGTGACCTTGACTATTACGCCCGCGCCGACAGGGGTTCGCGATCGGCGCTAATCGCCCTCGGCTTGGCGAGGCGGTCTAGAGATCGGCGAACTCCTCACCCATGGGCGGCCATCGGACTTACCGTCGCGGCTCGCCACCAAACTCGAGGACGAGAACGATGCCGAGCGCAGTGAGCGTGCCGGCCAAGGAAGACCAAATCACAGCCGGCGAGGGGTCGTTATTGACCGCCGTGACGGCCACGACCACTACCATCCCTGCGAAGGCGAGGAGTCCGAGGGCGATGAACAACACCGTCCGCATGAATGGGAGCCTAGCCTTCGGCCCGCCACGTACGTCGGTGGGCAACGCGCAGACGCACCCACGCCGAGGCCCGTGCGAGTTGCCCGAAGCCTTCAGAACTCGGCGAGCCCGCTCATCGAATTGTCTCGTTCTTCTTGGCATTTCGTTGCCACTACCCGAGATTGACCTGGGTAGAGCTCGCCCGCATGCCGAAGAAAAACCTCCCCTGTGCGGGCCTTTCGAGGTGGGCAGTACCGGGCTTGAACCCGTAACGTACGGTTCGCCAAGCCGCCGTCCTGGCGCTTTTCGCTTGAACATAGGGGTCGCCAGCCCGCGTAAGCTCCAGACGAGCCGCGCAGATTCCCGGCCGGCGACGCTGTGCGCCGCAGGAGCTTCTGGGCCATGAGTCTCGGCGCGGGCACGGCGGGGCGCAGGTACACGGTATTGCCACTCGTGGTGAGCGCGTTTGCCATCCTCTTCGTGCTCGCATACCGCCGGGTGCTCTCGGTCACACAGCGGCCGAGTTGGCCGCCACCCTTCGACGCGGTCATGCCGGCGGGTGCTCAGGCTGCGACGGAGGAGTTCGTGTCACGAGGCGCGGCGCGCCCGCACGACGCAGCGCTTTCGTTCGCGTGGTCGACCGCGGCGACCATCGAGCCGTGGGCGGAGGGCGTGAACTTCTTCCCGAAGATCTTCGCCGACGTAGAGGCCGCGCGGTCGACGGTCCACATCCTGATGTTCGGCTGGCGCGAGGGCGAGATCGGGATGAGGATGGCAGCACTCCTGGAGCGGAAGCTGGCGGAGAACATTGAGGTCCGGGTGATTGTGGACGGGTTTGGCTCCAGGCCGTATGAGCAGGCGCGGGAGATGTTCACGAGCCTCGCCGCCGCCGGAGCGCAGATCGTCGTCAACGACGTCTTCCCGCTCGACCGGGACGGCGTCTACCCCGACGGCCAGCGGGTCGACTGGCGGCAGGACGAGGTCGGCCGGGCCGATCATCGCAAGCTCTATGTGATCGACGGCGCGGTCGCGTGGATGGGTGGCGCGGGGATCGAGGACCACTTCGAGAACGGCGGCTTCCATGACGTGATGGTGCGAGTGACCGGCGACGTCGTCCGGCAGGCGCAGGCGGCGTTCCTGACGAGCTTCCACGGGCACGGCGGGCCGCTGCCGTCCCAACTCTCGTCCTTCTTCCCGGAGCCGGCCGACCCCGGCTCGACCCCTATCGCCCTCGCGCAGGTGATCCCCGGAGGGCACGTGGCCGCCTCGCAGGCGATCCGGGAACAGATCGACGGCGCACGGGAGCGCCTCGACGTGATGAACCCCTATCTCACCGACCGCGACATAATCGACCGGATCGTTGCCGCCGCGCGGCGCGGCGTACCGGTGAGGGTTGTCGTCTCGAAGACGTCCAACAACTCGCAGGCGACGGCCGCGTTAAAGCACCGCTACCCGGACATGCTCGACGCCGGCGTCGAGATGTGGGAGCTGCCGGACACGGTCGTGCACGCGAAGGTCGTCGTCGCCGACGACGTCGTCAGCTTCGGAACCGTGAATCTCGACGCGTGGGCCCTCTACCGCAACTCGGAGATCATGATGATCGCGCGGAGCCCAGAGACGGCCGCGCTCATCGAGGAGAGGCTCTTCGAGCCTGACGTCGCCCGTTCGAGCCCGGGCGAGCCGCGCTCGGGCTCGCATGAACGCTTCGAGGGCTGGTTCTGGAACAAGCTTGCACGCCTCCTGTGAGCGCGGAGGCGGTGTTCACGGCGCTGTTCCCGCACTCATCGGTGTGGCGCGAACGGTCGTAGCTCGTCGAGGCCCGGCTGGATGATGCCGACGTGGGACTCGGGCACTTCGTTCCAGGCGCCCGGGAGGTCGCCGAGCGGCTCGAAGACCACAACCCGCGTCTCGTCCGAGAGGCTCGCTAGCTCTCCGCTCTCCGGATGGAGCGCCTTCAGAGCGTCCATCCGCGTGCTGAAGTAGAGCGACCGCGACAGACCCTCGCTCGAGTACCGGAACGCGTACACGCTGCGCCCGTCGGTCGTCGCGATCGTCATCTGGATCGGCTGCTCGATGCCGTGCCGATGCCCCGGTAGACCCTCGGTGGCTCGCCCTCCTCGTACCAACCGACGCCGAAGCCGTCACCGTTCGTCGGCGTCGCGCCCTCACGGGAGTGCAGGCTCTGGTCGATGAGCGAACGGTCGCGCTTGACGAGCAGCTCCTCGAGCCGGATCGGGGATCCCGAATACGCGAGCCAGCGGCACATCGTCCTACCTCCTCTCCGCCGTGACCGACGCCTGCGAGGTGCCGTGATCGTCAGGCACGAACAACGCCCGCTGGCGACGGTAAGCGCGGCCGGATGACGGAGCATCATCCAAATAAGGTGATTACCTTGGACCGCTGCGGCGCGAATCGTTCCGATCGGAAAATTGCCCTGAGCGCGAAAATGGAGGCGGCGTGAATCGAACCCGCGCAAGGTCCCTCCGCGCCGCCACTCAGTCGAGTGGCGCGGGCGCCGATGCAGCTCGACGCGGCCGTCCGCCACGTTCACGGAGGCGGAGCGGGTTCGGCGCCGACCCAGTCGGCGCCGGGTCAGGACGAGCGTCGCGCGGAGCCCGACGTCACAGTCTCTCCAGCGCTCGACTTGATATAGCGCGGCGCTGGAGCTTCTTGGCCGGGTGCACGAGAAGGGGTTGTACGGATGAGGAGGTCGCGGTCGAGAAGGCGGCGCTAGTGCGCCACTAGCGCTTCCAGGCAGACGATCACGAGCCCGAGGAACACGTTGAGCGCGATCGATGCGAGCGTTCCGGTCCGGCCAAGTCGCTCGACGATCGCGTAGCGCGCTCCTTGGACGGCCAGTATTCCGACCCCGACCCCGAGCGCGAGCCAGACGGCCGTCTGCTCGCGGAGAAAGCCAAGGGCCGCCAGCACCAGCATCGCGACCGGCACCACAGCCGCCGCGGGAATCGCCAGCTCGCGCCGAGCGACGGCACCGAGCTCTGCCCGGTCGAGCCGCCTGCGCCGCTCGAGGCTCTCTGCGAGAGCGTGGGAGTACAGGTGGGCGATCCAAAGAACGAGCACCGTCCCGCCGACGACCACCGCAAGCCGCCCCGCGTCCGTGCCCCCGCCAAGGGACCCGGCTGTCACGGTCGCCATCACAACAATCGTTCCGTAGATCGTTCCGGCGATCCCGGCCACAGACCCGAAGAGCAAGCGCTTGGTTCGACCCTGTCTCATGGACGCAATCTTGTCCTCTTCGACCGCCGAGCGCCGGGCGAGCGCCGTGCGGCGATTCAGCAGAGTGATGGGCCGTGAACTGGGCGCTCGCAGTTGTTGCATGAACCTTGCTTACGTTCGGAGCGATCCCGGGTTGATTCGGAAGGGGCGCTCACGGCGTTGGACACAACAGCCCTCCTGCCCCACTGGGTCGCGCTCGGCGTCGTGCTCGAATCTCGTATGGCGGCCGCGCCGCAAATGGCAGGACGAGCTACTACTAGACCGCGCTGGCGCTTCTCGCGAACGAACGGCGAGGACGGTAGGGACGCGGTTGCTTGCCCCAACATCGCGGGGGTCAGGTCGAGGGTGTGGCCTCTGGTTCTGCTGTCGACGGTTTGCCCGGCAGGCGGCGCGTGAACAGGAAGGACAGGAGCGCGAGCAGCGCCACCGCAAGCATCGCCTTCTTCAGCGCCTCTAGCTGGGCGTCGGCGTAGTCAGCCGTGACTGCGTCCGCCTCGGTAGGGCTGAGACCGGCTGAGGTGGCCGCGGTGTGTGCCTGCTCGGTCGTAACGATGTCGATCCCCTGCTGGGTCGCGGCCGTGATCTGGGTGCGGACGGGCTCCGGCAGCACGAGGTTTTCAGCGATGCGCGCCGAGAATCCGGTGAGCAGACCGGCGAGCAGCACCGAGCCGATGAGAGCTGTCCCGAGTGAGGCGCCGAGGTTCTGGGCCGTGCCCTGGAGGCCGCCTGCCTCGTTCGTCTTCCCGGGCGGCGCCGACGACATGATCACGTTACCGAGCTGCGACATCAACAGGCCAGCGCCGATTCCGAACAGAGCGAGTGAGAGCTTGAACCAGGTCTCGTTGAGTTCTACGTCGATCGTGCCGACAAGGACGAGGGCTGCGACCACCATTGCGGCTAGCCCTATCCGGACGACCGGCCTCGGCGCGAGCCGGGCGGCGAACTTCGGGCCGGCGAGCGCTGCGATCAGCATCGTCACCGACATCGGCAGCAGCCGTTTCCCGGTCTCGAACGCGTCCAGACCCAGGACGACCTGCAGGTAGACCGGGAGGACGAAGAAGGTGCCCATCAGCACGAGTTGCTGCGACATCAGCGTCGCCAGACCCGCACGCAGCGACTCGATGCGCAGCAGCGCACGCTCGAGCAACGTGTCCTGACCAAGCCGCTCCCGCCGTTCCTCCCAGGAGGCGAACAACCAGAGAAGGAAGACACCGCCGACGATCAGGAACGGCACCAGCGAGAATCCGAGCGGGGTGATGTCCTTGCCGCCGACCGTGGGCGCGTCGAGCGGGTGCAACCAGCCCCAGGAACTGCTCTGGAGGATCCCGAGGACGATCAGACCCAATCCGACGGCAGAGAGAAGCGCACCGACAACGTCCAGCTTCGGCGGGTGCTCTGGCCGTGGCGCCGACTGCATACGCGTCCGCAGAACGAGGATCAAGAGGACGACCACGACCTCGCCGACGAATACGAGTCGCCAGGAGTAATACGTCGTCACCCAGCCACCGATGACCGGGCCGACCGCGATGGCAGCTCCGGCGACGCCGCCGATGATCCCATACGAGAACGCACGCTCCTTACTCTGATAGTTGGCCGCGACCAGGGCGGCGATAGCCGGGATGACGAGTACGGCGCCCAGCCCTTCGACAAGCGACCAGCCCACGAGGAGTACGCCGAGGTTTGGGCTCAGAGCAGTCGTCAGCGACCCGAGGCCGTAGACAGCAAGACCGACACCAAACGCCCGATCGCGTCCCCAGATATCGCCGAGCTTCGCCCCTACCAACATGAACGCCGCCATCACTAGCGTGTACGCGGTGATCGCGCCCTGCACACCCGTGACGGTGGTATCGAGGTCAGCCACGATCTGCGAAATCGAGACGTTCATCACGCTCGAATCGAGCACCATCACAAACTGCGCAGCAGCAAGGATGACCAGAGGAAACCAGCGGCGAATCAAGCGACCCTAC
>Ga0126312_10003778_pt1 | contig 10215 bp, 11 predicted proteins | sample Plot104A_FD_92537 | JGI IMG/M metagenome (GOLD analysis project Ga0126312, IMG submission 92537) | Serpentine soil microbial communities from UC McLaughlin Reserve, CA, USA - Plot104A | ecosystem: Environmental > Terrestrial > Soil > Grasslands | place: USA: UC McLaughlin Reserve, Lake County...
CGAGCAACGCGAACACTGCCTCGGGGGGCGCCGCCACGTCGATGACCTCCTCGAACGGCGGCCCCGCCCGATGCGGGGGATCCAGCCGGTCGATGGCGGCCGGCTCGACGCCCACCCCTTCCGCGAGGCGCTCGACCTCGCCCTTCATCGTCGCGCTCAGGCTCCAGCGCGCGGGTCCGCCGACGACCCGTGGCGCCACCATGCTCAGCCGCCGCTGGGTATACACGAGCCGCGTCCCCTCGCCGGCCGCCTCGAGCTCGAAGCGCACGCGCACGGAGTCGGTGGTCCGCTCGTCGAACGCCACGCGCCGCGGCGGGTCCCACTCGGTGATGTCGAAAGCCGTGTCGCGCTTGCCGACCCGCCGGCTGTAGCTCGTCGCCACACGCGGCTCCCGGTCTGGCGGTCCGACCGCCTTTACGCCCTGCCGCCAGCGGGGCTCGTTGCGCGGATCGGCGGCGAACGCGAAGACCACCTCGGGCGGCAGCGGAAGCTCGACGGCAACGCGCTCCTCGACCATGTGCGCATGGTTGCACCCGAGCCCTCAGGGAGCGCCCACCGCCTTTCCCGGGCACCGCCGCGCCGCGCCGCGGGGCGGTTCCTCAGCGGTGGACCGTCACGACGTAGTCGAGGTTCGCCTGGCCGAGCTTGGTGTCGACGATCGCCCGAAACGTGAGCCTGAGTCCGATCGTGCGCTTGGACCACATGAGGTGTGGGTCGCGGAAGTCGCCGGCGAAGCGACGGTGGCCCTTCGGGTCCTGCCGGAGGACGACCTCGCCGTGGTACAGGTACGCGTAGCGGACGGTGCCGCGCACGCGGTGCCCGTCGGCGTTGCGCGCCGTGATCCGGATCGGCCACCGCGTGCCGGCCGCGGGGTGGTGGGTGGGCGCGTACAGATGCGCGACGAGCTGCTCAGCGGCGGCGGGCGCCGCGAGCAGGAGCAGGGCCGCCAGCCCCGCAAGCACCGGGACCAGCGGTCGGAGGGCCACGCGCATGAGGTCCACCGATGCTATGGGCGGCGGGTTCGCGAGTCCGCGTTCATACCGAATCCCGCCTCGTCCCCTGCGCGAACCGACGCGGGTACTACGCTCGCCCGTCGTGCTCGCCGTCATCGGGTCCAACCTGATCAGACGCCCGGCCCGCACCGTCCTGACCGCGACCGGCATTGCGCTGGGGGTGGCAACGATCGTGGCGCTGCTGTCGGTGACGGCGGGGCTGGAGCGCAGCGCCGGCGACCTCATCCATCTCGGCGACGCCGACCTCGGCATCTTCCAGAAGGGGGTCGCCGACCCGACGTCGTCGCTGCTCCCCGATTCGCTCGCACGCCGGATCGCGGGCGAGCCCGGCGTCGAGAAGGCCACGCCGCTGCTGCTCATCGTCGCGGGGATCCCGCAGCAGCCCTCCGCGATCGTGTTCGGAATGAACACCGACGGCTTCGTCGCCCACCGCCAGGTCTACTTGCGCGGCCGCTTCCCCGCCGGACCCGACCAGGTCGCCGTCGGCAACCGGCTGGCCGAGGACCTGCATGCGAGAGTCGGCGAGCGGATCAAGATCAAGGGGCGCCCGCTGGCGGTCAGCGGCATCTACCACTCGAGCACGTTCTTCGAGGACTCGGGCGCGACGCTGCCGCTGGCGACCGCGCAGGCGATCGCCCGTCGGCCGGGCGAAGCGACGACGATCGCGATCGTCGTCGAACCTGGCACGCGCACCGCGAAGGTGCGGCGCGACATCCTGCGCGCCAACCCAGGCCTGCAGGCGATCTCGAGCCCGGACGACGCTGCCCGCGCGGGCGGCAACTCACAGCTCATCGGCAAGGCGGTGCTGGTGATCGTCGTGCTGGCCCTGATCATCGGCGGGATCGCCGTCGCCAACACGATGGCCATGGCGGTGCTCGAGCGGCAGGGCGAGTTCGCGCTGCTGGCGACGATCGGCTGGGCGCCCGCGCGCGTGGCCGCGCTCGTCCTCGGCGAGGGTGTGGGCGTGAGCCTGCTCGGGGCGGCGCTCGGCCTGCTGCTCGGCGTGGTCGGGGCGGGCCTGCTCGTCGACGCCCTGGGGGCGAGCAGCTACGCCTCGCCCGAGGTCACCGCCTGGGGCCTCGGGCGCGGGCTGCTGGTGGGGATCGCGATCGGCGTACTCGGCGGCCTCTATCCCGCGTGGCGGGTGAGCCGGCTGGATCCGGGGGCGACGCTGGCACGAGCTTGACATTCACATAACGTCGTTATTAGGATAATGACGTTATGGCAGTCGCGTCCCGGATGACTCGCGCCGAGCGCACCGAGCGCAACCGCGAGCGCGTCCTGGCCGCCGCACGCGAGGTCTTCCTCGCGCGCGGCTACCACGGCGCCACCGTGGAGCAGATCGCCGAGGCGGCGGGCTTCTCCACCGGCGTCGTCTACTCCCAGTTCGGCGGCAAGGCCGATCTCTTCCTCTCTTTGCTCGAGGCGCGGATCGAGCAGCGCATTCGCGACAACGCGGCGGTCGTCGCGTCCATCGACGGCCGCGATGGGCTCGTCCGTCTCCTCGAGCACACCGCGCAGGAGACCTTCGCCGAGCCGGAGTGGGGACTGCTCGTGCTGGAGTTCCGCGTGCACGCAGCTCGAGACCCCGAGCTCAACGCCCGCTACGCGAGGGCGCACGCCCGGACCGTGAGCGGCCTGGCAGATGTGCTGGCTCGCGCCGGCGCGACCGGCGGCCTGGCGCCCGAGGAGTTGGCCGAAGTCATCGCGGCCATCAGCTCGGGCAGCCAGCTCGAGCTCGCGGCCGAACGCGACGCGTTCACCGGACCGCTGCTGCACAAGGTCATCGAAAGGCTTGCGACGTGACCACCGTCGCCGGCACCGTCGCGGACGTGCGCGCCCGCGTCTCGAGTGGGCTGGCAACCCAGTTACCCGGCCACCTCGCTCGCCTGGCCTGGGACGCCGAGCGCCTCGCCGCCCACCAGCGCGATGGCCTGCGCGCACTGGTCGCCCACGCACGCGAGCACTCCCGGTTCCATGCCCGCCGCCTCGCCGGCATCGACGTCCAGCGCGTCGACGATCTCGTGCAGCTCCCCGTCATGACCAAGCGCGACTTGATGGAGCGCTTCGACGAGGTCGTCACCGACCGCCGCCTGACCCGGGCCCTCGTGGAGGAGCACCTGGCAGCGTCGACGGCAGAGCCGCGCCTGCTCCTCGACGAGTACGTCTGCCTGGCCTCCGGCGGCAGCTCGGGACTGCGCGGCGTCTTCGTCCAGTCGGTGGAGGAGTACGTCCAGTTCGGAGCGGGCATCCTGCGCCGCCCGATGGCGCGGCTGCTGGCCGTCGGTGGGCCCCCGCCGGGCGGACTGGTGATCGCCATGGTCGCCGCGGCGTCGCCCATCCACTCGACTGCCTTCGGATCGTCGACCGCGACCGAGGGCCCGGCTCGCCTCGTCTCGATCCCGGCGACGTTGCCGCTCGCCGAGATCGTCGACCGGCTCAACACGCTTGCACCGCCCGCGATCCAGGGCTACACGACCAAGCTGGCCCAGCTTGCCCGCGAGCAGCGCGCGGGACGCCTGCGCATCGCCCCCTGGTCGATCACGACGACGAGCGAGCCGCTCACGCACGAGGACCGCGAGGACATCCAGGGCGCCTTCGGGGTCCCGGTCGTCGACCAGTTCGCTGCCACGGAGGGGGCCGTCGGCCACAGCGAGCCGGGCGACCGCCCGATCACGTTCGCCACCGACCTCGCGATCGTCGAGCCGGTCGACGCCGCCCACCGGCCGGTGCCGCCGGGCACGCCGTCGGACAAGGTGCTGGTCACCAACTTGCACAACCTCACCCTGCCGCTGATCCGCCTCGAGGTCGCCGACCGCTTCGTCGCCTGCAACCCGGCGCTCGGCGACGGGTACCTGCGCGCGACCGTCGACGGGCGATCGGACGACGTCCTGCGCTACGGCGACGTCGAGGTCCACCCGATCGTCATCCGCGGCGTCATGGTCAAGGCGCAGGCGGTCACCGAGTACCAGGTCCGCCAGACTCCGCAAGGCCTCGACGTGTCCGTCGTCGCGGATGCGCCACTCGACGAGCGGATGGTCGCCGCGGCGCTGGAGGCGAGCCTGCGGAACGTCGGCCTGCGCGCGCCCGAGGTGAGCGTTCAGCGGGTGGCAGCGATCGCCCGCCACGCGCAGACCGGCAAGGCTCGCCGCTTCCTGCCCTGCTGAGACGGGACTTAGGCGGCCAGCCGCCCGTCGGTCAAGCGCAGCTCGCGACCCGCGCGCTCGGCGACCGCCGGGTCGTAGGAGACCACGAGCATGGTGGTGCCACGGCGGTGGCGCATCGTCTCCATCAGGTCGAGCACGCGGGCGCCGCTGACCGTGTCCAGCGCGCCGGTGGGCTCGTCGGCAAGCAGCAGCCGCGGCTCGTTTGCCACCGCCCGTGCGACCGCGATCCGCTGGCGCTCGCCGCCAGACAGCTCGGACGGGCGGGCGTCGGCGCGGTCGCCAAGGCCGACCTCGCCCAGCAGCTGCATTGCGCGGTCCGACCGCTCCGCCTTGCCGCGGCCGGTGCCGATCATGGCCAGCTCGACGTTGGCCCGCGCGCTCAGGTGCGGCAGCAGGTGGTGGAGCTGGAAGACGAAGCCGATGACGTCGCGGCGAAAGCGCGCCGGGTGGGCCAGCCCGGGCACCGAGACACCGTCGACACGAACGTCGCCGGAATCGGGGTGGTCGAGGCCGCCGATGAGCTGCAGTAGCGTGCTCTTGCCCGATCCGCTCGGCCCGGTGAGCGCCACGAGCTCGCCCGGCTCCAGGCGCAGCGACACATCGCGCAGCGCCTGGATCCGGCCGTCGTAGGTCTTGGTCACCGACTCGACCGCGACCTCCGCTCCGCTGGTCCGGGACTGGACCGCGACCTCGCCTCCGCTCAGCGCCGCACCCTTACCGAATAGTTGAGGTTGCGCTGGCCGAGCCTCGTGGCGACGATGGCTCTGAAGGTCAGCGGGATGCCGATCGCGCGCTTGGGCCAGATGATCGCGGGGTCCTCGAAGCGGCCGCAGAATCGGCGCCCCACGCCGGGGTTGCGCCGACCGACCACGCGCCCGCGGAACAGGAATGCGTAGCGGACGGTCCCGCACACCCGCTTGCTGCCGTTGCGGGCGGTGATCGTGATCGGCCACTTCTTGCCCGCCTTGGGGTGATGCGTGCCGGCGCGCATGGTGACCGAGAGGCGGGCCTCGACGACGGGCACCATCGCGAGCGTCGCGGCGGCAGCGAGGGCAAGGATCAGGAGGAGACGACGCATACCTGGCATCGTAGAACGCCGTGCGGGCCCTGATCTTCGACCTCGACGGAACGCTCGTCGACACGGTCTATCCGCACGTCTACGCGTGGCAGCGGGCGCTCGCCGAGGCCGGCATGCCGATCGACGGCTGGCGCATCCACCGCAAGATCGGGATGTCCGGCGGCCTGTTCACGCGCGCGGTGGCACGGGAGATCGGACGCGAGCTCTCGGCGGAAGAGGCCGAGGCGGTGCAGCAGCGCCACGGCGAGATCTTCCGCGAGCTCGAGCCGACGCGCCGGGCGCTGCCCGGAGCCGCGGCGCTGCTCGCGCGCCTGCGCGCCGAAGGCGTGGCGCACGGGATCGCAACGTCGGGACGACGGCCCGAGATCGACGCCTCGCTCGAGGCGCTCGGAGCAGCCGCGGCCATGGTGGTCGTGGCGCGCGGCGACGTCATGCGGGCCAAGCCGGAGCCCGATCTGTTCCTGACCTGCGCCGAGCGCCTCGACGTCGAGCCCGAGGACGCCTACGTCGTCGGCGACGCGGTATGGGACCTGCTCGCCGCGCGGCGGGCACGCATGCTCTCCGTCGGCCTGCTCACCGGTGGGTACGGGGAGGCCGAGCTTGGCGCCGCGGGCGCTTTCCGCGTCTACCGCGACGCGGCCGAGCTCGACGGGTCGCTCGACGAGCTCGGCGTCCTGCCCTGACAGGCTGGTCGGGCGAAGCCCGCCTCCGACTAGGCGCGTTTGGCCCGAGCGCCGCGCAGCTCGGCCAGCAGCAGCTTGGAGTGCACGGCGCCGATGAGGTCGCGCAGCGGCTCGGAGCCCGCCGCGATGATGTCGACCGCCCGCTCGACCGACACCTCGCCGGCGAGGCGGTCGAGCAGCACCCGCACCTCCTCCGCCACCAGTGGCTGGAGGTGCTCGCGGTACCGCAGGGCGTCGTAGACGGTGAACCCGAGCGACTCGTCGTAGCCGCCGGCGCGGAAGCGCGAGATCGCCTCGATGATCCCGACGTCGTCGCGGTCGTAGCCGCGCGCGGTCGGCGTCAGGATGCCGAGCTCCTCCATCCGGTCCAGCACCTTGTCTGGCACCGCGTAGCGCCGGCGGACCTCGGCGCGCGAGACGCGCCCGGACTCCTGGGCCGAGACCGCGCGCTCGAGGATGCGGTCCTCGAGCTCGACGAGCGCCGCCGCGCGCCGGGGATCGTCGTCGATGACGTCCTTGATCACCCGTAGCGGCATGAAGCGCTCCTCCTGCAGGCGCTTGATCAGGCGGATCCGCTCGACGAAGTCGGGCGGGTAGTAGGCCATGTTGCGCGAGGTCTTGACCGGCTCGGGCAGCAGCCCTTCGCGCAGATAGTGCTTGATCGTGCCCGCCGAGACGCCCGACTGCTCGGCCAGCTCGCTCATCTTGAGCATGCCGTCGCCGCTCATGCCATGAACGAGCCCTGGGCGCCGGCGACCGGCCCGGCGACCGCGCCCGCCTCCTTGAGCGCCGCGATCTCCTCGTCGCCATAGCCGAGCGAGCGCAGCACGGCATCGGTGTGCTCGCCCAGCCCCGGACCCGGGCGCTGATTGGGATCGGCCGGTGTCCGCGAGAGCTTGACCGGCGGGGCGATCAGGCGGACCGGCCGCTCGGCCCCTGGCTGGTCGAGCTCGGCGATCATCTTTCGCTCCCGCACGAGATCGGACTGCAGCGCCTCGTCGAGGTCGAGCACGGGCTCCAGGCAGCAGTCGTGCTCGGAGGCGAACGCCGCCCACTGGTCGCGCGTCCGCTCCATGAAGATCGTCTGCACCTCGACGTGCGCCGGCGAGCCGGGCGGCTCGAACTGCTTTTCGATCAGGTTCTCGCGTCCCACCCCGCGGCACCAGGCCTGCCAGAACTTCGGCTCCAGCGCGCCCAGGGTCACGTGGCCGTCGGCGCAGGCATAGGGGCGGTAGCAGATGATCCGGCCGGCGAGCTCGAGGTCGCCGCGCCGCGGCACGACTTCCTCGGCCAGGTACCGCGCGGCCACCATGGCCAGCCAGGACAGTGAGCCGTCGGCCATCGAGACGTCGACCAGCTGTCCCTCCCCGCTGCGGTCGCGCTCGCGCAGGGCGGCGAGGATCCCGAACGCGGCCATCAGCGCGCCGCCGCCGATGTCGGCGATCTGGCCCGCGGCCTGGACCGGCGGCCCGTCGCGCTCACCGGTGAGGCCGAGCAGCCCCACGAGGCCCAGGTAGTTCATGTCGTGGCCCGAGCGATCGCGCAGCGGGCCGTCCTGGCCGTAGCCGGTGATGGCGCAGTGGACGAGGCCGGGGTTCACCTCGCGCAGCCGCTCGTAGCCGACGCCGAGGCGGTCGAGCACCTCGGGTCGGAACGACTCGAGCAGGACGTCGTGGTCGCGTGCGAGGCGCAGCAGGACGTCCTTGCCCTGCTCGCTCTTGAGATCGATGCGGATCGAGGTCTTGTTGCGGTTGAGCGCGAGGAACAGCGCGCTCGCGGCCGAGTCCTCGACGCCTGGATATTTGGGGGTGGCCCACCGCACGTAGTCGCCCATGCCGGTGTCCTCGACCTTGAGCACCTCGGCGCCGAAGTCGGCGAGCAGGAGCGAGCAGAAGCCGCCGGGCAGGAGCCTCGAGAGATCGAGGACCTTCACGCCCTCCAGCGGCAGCCCCCTCATGCCGCCACCTTGGGCTTGAGCCCGAGCAGCTCCCGCGCCTCGGCCACGGTGGCGGCGCGACGGCCGACGTCCTCGGCCATCTGGCGCGCCTTCGCGATCAGGTCCCCGTTGGAGCGGGCCATCTCGCCGTTGGGCAGGTAGAAGTTGTCCTCGAGGCCGGCACGGACGTTGCCGCCCAGCACCAGCGACGCGCCGAGCAGCTTCCACTGGTCGCGCGAGATGCCGATCACCTGCCACTGGTTGGGGCCCTCGGCGCCCCCCGGGACCTGCTCGGACATGAAGGCGACATTGCGCGCGTTGGGCCGGATGCCGCCGTTGACGCCCATCACGAGCGAGATCTGCAGCGGCTCGGAAAGCAGGCCCATGTCGAGCAGAGGGTCCAGGTTGGCGACGTGGCCGGCGTCGAAGCACTCGTGCTCGGGCTTGATGCCGACCTCGTTGAGCACGTTCAGCAGCTCGATGATCGTGTCGAAGCTGTTCTCGAACACCGCCTTGAAGACGAAGTCCTTGCGCCGCCGCGAGTACTTCGCGTAGTTCATCGAGCTCATGTTCAGCGCGGCGACGTCGGGCTTGAGCTCGCGCAGGTAGGCGATCCGCTTGTCGAGCGGAACACCGATCGCGCCGGTCGAGTAGTTGATTACTACGTCGACTTCGGCGCGAATGGCGTCGGTGATTGCCTTGAAGTCGTCGATTTCGTACGAGGGCACGCCTTCCGGGGTGCGCGCGTGAACGTGGATTTGCGAGCAGCCCTCGTCAACCGCCCGCCGCGCCTCGGCGGCGTACTCCTCGGGGGTGTACGGGATGGCGGGGCACTGGTCGCGGTTGGCGATGGCGCCGGAGATGCTGCAGCTCAGGATTACGGGGTTGTCGAAGGAGCTCATGGGCGTGGGCGTTGGGCGTTGGGCGTTAGGCGTTGGGGGCGAGGGTTCATGCCGTTGTGCCTGGGCGTTGGGCATTTGGGCGTTGGGCGTTGGGCGTTGGGGGCGAGGGTTCGTGCCGTTGTGCCTATGTCGATCGTGGGCGCGTTTCGGGATCTTGAGGTCTATCGGCGCTCGGTTCGGCTCGCTGATGGACTACACGCGTCGGTCGTGATGTGGCCGAGCTTCGATCTCTGGACGGTTGGCGTCCAGATGGTGCGCGCCGCCGACTCCGTCGGGGCGGACATCGCCGAAGCCTCAGGGCGATCGACCGACGCCGACCGACGGCGCTTCCTCATCGTCGCGCGGGCTTCAGCCCTCGAGCTGCAGCACTGGCTCGATCGAGCAAACCGGCGCGCCCTGGCCCTGCCAGACGGCGCGCAGCAGGAGGCGGCGCGGCTGGGCCGCATGCTTAATGGACTCATCAAGACCCGGCACCAACGCTGACGCCCAGCGCCCAACGCCCAACGCCCCTCAGACCGGCATCACCCCATGCTTCTTCCAAGGCCGCTCAACTCTCTTGGACGCGGCCATCTCCAACGCCCTGCAAACCACCGGCCGCGTCTCCCGCGGATCGATCACGTCGTCGATCATCGCGTTCCCCGCCGCGACGTACGGATCGATCGTCTTGCGGATGCCCTCGATCATCGACGCGCGCGTCGCGTCGGGGTCTTCCGACGCCTCGATCTGCTTGCGGAAGATGATGTTCACCGCGCCCTCCGGGCCCATGACCGAGATCTCCGCGCTTGGCCACGCCACGATCAGGTCGGGCTCGTAGGCCTTGCCGCACATCACGTAGTAGCCGGCACCGTAGGCCTTGCGGATGACCACGGTGATCTTGGGCACGGTGGCGCGCGAGACCGCGTAGAGCATCTTGGCCCCGTGGCGGATGATGCCCTCGCGCTCGACCTTGGTGCCCACCATGAACCCGGGCACGTCCTGCAGGAACAGCAGCGGGATGCCGTAGGCGTCGCACAGGTTGATGAAGCGCGCCGCCTTGTCGGCCGAGTCGTTCTCGAGGATGCCGGCCAGGTGCTTCGGCTGGTTGGCGACGATCCCCATCGGCCGGCCGCCCATGCGGGCCAGGCAGGTGATGATCGTGCGGGCAAACCGGGGCTTGATGTCGAACCACTCGCCGCCGTCGACGATGTGGCGGATGACCTCGTACATGTCGTATGGCTTGCGCGGCGACTCGGGCAGCACGTCGAGCAGCTCCTCGTCGCGGCGGTCGATCGGGTCGACCGCCTCGCGTCGCGGCGGCGGCTCCTCGCAGTGGGAGGGGAAGTAGGAGAGGTAGGAGCGGATCGCCTCGATGCACGCCTCGTCGGAGTCGACCTCGAGGTCGACTCCGACGAGGCGTGCATCGAGGCGATCCGCTCCTACCTCTCCTACTTCCCCTC
>Ga0126312_10003779_pt1 | contig 10215 bp, 12 predicted proteins | sample Plot104A_FD_92537 | JGI IMG/M metagenome (GOLD analysis project Ga0126312, IMG submission 92537) | Serpentine soil microbial communities from UC McLaughlin Reserve, CA, USA - Plot104A | ecosystem: Environmental > Terrestrial > Soil > Grasslands | place: USA: UC McLaughlin Reserve, Lake County...
CATGATCGTGGTGACCGGAAGCGTGACAGCGCGGCAGGAAACCTTCGACGAAGTCAAGAAGCTCAGCCTTGCGCACGTCCATCGCTCGCGCAGCGAGCCCGGCTGCATCTCGCATGCGGTGCATGTCGACTGCGAGAACCCGTTGCGCCTGGTGTTCGTCGAGCAATGGGCCGATCGCGCCGCGCTGCTTGCGCATTTTGCCGTCCCGGCGTCGCGCGACTTCGTCCGCGCGCTGCATCCGCTCGCAGCAGACGCCACGACCATCGAGCTTTACGACGCCACCAGACTGGAAAAGCTCTAATGCATGGCTGCTTTGCCATGCTAGTTTCATATTGCAATGCAACATGAGGGTTCGTAAGTATCGCCGATCGATGTGAGAGGCCTTCAATGAGCGAAGACTGGCAGACCAAATACGGCACCCGCCGCGTGCGGCGCGACCCGCCGACCCTGGAAGAGGCGATTTTCGCCGCCATCGGCATTACCGATGACCAGGAGCAGCAAGCCGAGATAGCCGCTGCGCTGATGGGGATGCCGCTCGAGCCGGTGCGTGCCGAAGTGAAGAAGGCCAACCGCTTTTCCGCGCGATCCGCCACCCGTGTCATCACGGGCGAACAGGGCGCGCAGCGCTCGGTGGTGGTCGAACGCCGCGTCGTCCGGCGATTTGGCAACGACAAGCGCACTGGCACCTGAAGTCCCCGCTCAAGATAGGCCATTCGCGTGATCGATGGGATCAGCGAATGGCGTTTTTGCGTTGGGGATTCAGGCGGCACGGTTCCAGCCGTACATCCGGAACAGCATGCCCCAGTAGGCGCGGTTGAAATTCGCGATCGCGCGCGCCGCATCCAGCGTATTCGCGGCGTCCGACGACGCAAACACCGGCTGATTTTGCTGGGTTAGATCGATGATCCCCGTGGATTCACCGTGGCTGAAGGTCAGATGCGCGCCGAACTTGTTGGCGAGCGCCTTCATCGCTTCATTGCCCGCGCCGGTAGTGATGCGCAGGCTCTTGTAGCGCTTGGCGCGCGCTTCCGCGATCAGCTTGCGAAACAGGATGATGCCGACGCCTTGCCGGCGCACGGACGCTTCCACGCTGAACGCGATCTCGGGCACCGAATCCGGCGACTGCTCCGGCGGATGCAGCTCGGCTGCGCCGCGCACCACGCCATGCTCGATGTACGCAATGATGACGGTGCCGTCATTGGCGCATTTTTCGGCGTAACGCTCGATAAAACTGTCGTCCATGAAGCCGTGGAAGCGATCATGGCGGCTGGCTCGATCCAATCTCAATAGATGATTGCGCAGCAGAGGCAGTTCCTCTTGCTGGCTGAGCGTCCGAACCGCGCCCTTGGCGCGCGTCGAACCGGTGATGGCTTCGTGTCTCATGGTACAACTCCTCGTGGTGGCCCTCGAGGAGGCGTCGAATCCCTAGACCCCAGATATTGTGCATCGCAGCATCATTTTCAAGGCTTTGTCCCGCCTCAATTTTCGGCAGTTTGGCGCAAAATCTGATTAACGATTCACGCAATCGAGCTGCCTTATCACAACACCATTTGCGTCTGTGTGACGACCGCAACCAGCTTGCCGTCATCGGTTTCCAGCCGTGTCTGCCACACCTGGGTACGCCGCCCGCGGTGCACCGGCGTCGCCGTGGCGATGACCGTCATCCCCTCCTTGGCGCCGCCGATAAAGTTGGTCTTGCTTTCGATCGTCGTGGTGCCTTTGGCGTCCTCAGGGAGATTGATCACGGTCGCAGCCGCACCCACCGAATCCGCGAACGCCATGATCGCGCCGCCGTGAATCGTGTGATGCAGTGTGCAGAGATCCGGCCGCACCAGCATTTTTGCGACGACACGGTCTTTTTCCGCCTCGGTGAATTTTATGCCCTTCAATTCCGCAAACGGCATTTTCATCGAGCTGATTTTCTCAAGCGGCGTCATGTCTCCTCCGGATTTCTTTGAAGCGGTTCCTCAGGGAGAATGGACGGCCCGCGTAATCAAGGCAATGACGTCGGAGGTAATGACTACCGTGACAATGCCCGGGTAATCTTGCATACCGTTTCCATGCGCCTTTTCCCTCCGCGCCGGATCGTCTGCCTCACCGAAGAGACGGTAGAGACGCTGTATCTGCTTGGCGAGCAGGACCGCATCGTCGGCGTGTCCGGCTATGCGGTGCGGCCACCGCAGGTGCGGCGCGAAAAGCCACGGGTGTCGGCGTTCATCTCGGCGGATATTCCAAAGATCCTGGGGCTGGAGCCGGACCTGGTTCTGGCGTTCTCGGATCTGCAAGCCAACATCGTCGCCGATCTGGTGCGCGTCGGCGTCGCTATCCATGTATTCAATCAGCGCGACGTTGCCGGCATTTTGGCGATGATCCGCACGCTGGGCGCGATGGTCGGGGCTGCGGAGCGCGCGGAAAAGCTCGCGGCGGGTTTTGAGGCGCGGCTTGAGGCCATCGCCTCGACGCGCCGCGCCCCGCCCAAACCAAAAGTCTATTTCGAGGAATGGGACGATCCGCTGATCAGCGGCATCGGCTGGGTTTCCGAACTGATCGAAATCGCCGGTGGCGAAGACGCGCTGCCAGGCTTAAGGCTTCAGCAGGCGGCAAAAGACCGGATCATTTTGCCCGATGCCGTGCGTGAGGCGGCGCCCGACGTGATCCTCGCGTCGTGGTGCGGCAAGAAGGTGGTGCCTGACCGCATCAGGCAACGGCCGGGCTGGAGCCAAATTCCAGCCGTGCGCAACAATCGCATTGTCGAGATCAAATCGCCGCTGATTTTGCAGCCGGGGCCGGCGGCGCTGACCGACGGGCTCGATGCGATCGTGAAGGCGTTGTGGATGGCGGGTGGAGGACCCTCATCCTGAGGAGCGGCGCTCGCGCCGCGTCTCGAAGGATCGGCCACGGGCTCCGTGGTTCTCCCGGCGATGCAAAGCATTGTCCGGAGACGCACGAAGACGCGCTCCTCACCATGAGAACTACGCCTTCTCCACCCCGCACCACTCCGCGATGAACAATGCGGTCGCCTTGGTGGATTTGCGGAGCGACTCCAGATCGACGTACTCGTTAAAGCCGTGCATCGCGGCGCCGCCGGCGCCAAAACACAGGCTCGGGATGTTGTAGTTCAAACCGTAGAACCGTGTATCCGTCAGCGCGGTGAAGACAAGGTCCTCGACCGCGCCGCCATAGACCGCGGTAAAGGCCTTGCCAAAGGCGGCTTCGGGGGCGGCGGAATCCTTCAACTCATAGCCCTCCGACAAAAAGCCGGACCATTCGACATCGGGCGGATTGTTGGAGAGAAAGCGATGATCGCGCGCCGCTGATGAAACGCAGGCTAGAATCTCGTTTTGGCAATCGGCCACCGACCAGCCCGGCAAAATCGCGATCCGGCAATCGACGTCGCACCAGGCCGGCACGCTGGAGGCCCAGTCGCCGCCCTTGATGATGCCGGGGTTGAAATTGATCGGATGGTTGAGCTCCTTGAAATGGCGATCGGCCTTGGCACGCGCGTTCCATTCGGCCTCGAGCTTTTGCAGCGCGTGAACGAGGTGATAGGCGGCCATGATCGCATTGGAGCCGGAGCCGGCTTCGAACACGTGCACCGGAAAGCCGCGCACCTTTAGCCGAAACCAGATCACGCCAACCTGCGAGCGCACCATCTTGCCGCCGGTCGGCTCTGGAATGAAGCAGGCATCGGCGCGATAGCCGCGCTGCAGGGTCGAGAGCGCTCCGACGCCGCTAGATTCTTCCTCGATCACGCTTTGGAAGTGAATGCGCGCCGTCGGCTTCAGCCCGGCGGCCTTGATGGCGTCGAGCGCATAGAGCGCGCCGATGGTTCCCGATTTCATGTCGCAGGCGCCGCGGCCATACATCCGGCCATCCCTGATCGCGGGCGAGAATGGCGGCGTCTCCCACATCTCAAGCGGGCCGGCCGGCACCACGTCGCAATGCCCCTGCAGGATCAGCGATTTGCCGGCGTTGGTTTGCGGCCGGTAGGTGCCGACCACGCTGCGCGCTTTGGAAAAATCATGCTCGATCGGGCCGTAGCCGCGCAGCCCCTTGAGATCGTCGGGGTCGAGATGCCAGTCATCTACCTCGAAGCCGCGCTGGCGCAAGAGATCGCCGATCATGTCCTGGCACGGTCCCTCGGCGCCGCGGGTCGAGGGGATCGCGACAAAATCGCGGGTGGTCGCCAGTTGCGCGTCGAATCCGGCGTCAACGGCATCGAGGATTTTCTGCTGCGTATCGGCATTCATTTTGGTTGTTATCCCTCGTCCTCTCCGTCGAACGCCTATCAAAGCACAGTTTGGCGGAGCTTGTGGAGGGCAAGCCGGCTTTCAGAATCACAGATGCATCAATACAATTTGTCGCACGGGTTTTGCGCGGGGACACCGGATGCCAGACAACAAGAATGTTCTGTATCTCATCATCGGCGTCCTGCTCGTCGCGGTGGGTGTGCTCAGCTACAACCTCTACCAGGCGAAGAAGCAGCCGGAGGGTTTTCAGATCAATGTCGGTCCCGACGGGCTGAAGATACGGGGCAAGTAACGCGCCATCGCGGCGCTTGCGCTGCTCGTTTTCGCTTTATCCGCGCTTGCCCAACAGGCAGTGATGCGCGAGCAGGACATTGTCGATCTCAGGTTCGGCCAGCGCGTGCTGGTCGACCACGGCTCCTGTCCGGCCGGCCCATCAAGGAAGTCTCGGGCTCGTCCGGCATCGTCCGGACCCGCAAATGCGTACCGCGGCTGGGGCCAAAGAGGCGGTAACCTACCAACTCCCGTATTGCTTGATGATGCCGCGCCACAGCGCATCGCGCTCGCGGGCGAAGGGCTCCTTTCCCACGCTGGCATTTTTCGCCGCGGCCGTGACCACCATCACGAGCTTCAATTCGGGGTCGACAAAAATCGACTGGCCGTAGACGCCGAGCAGCGCGAACCTGCGCTTTTCGCCGGGGAACAGCCAATACTGATAGCCGTAGCCGAAATAGCCGGTGGCATTTTTCGGCCTGAAGGCATCGGGCTGGCGGTGCCAGTCGGTGGCATCAAGCAAATATTCCCTCGGCACGATCTGCCTGCCGCCGGCCTCGCCGTCATTCGCAAGCAGGATTCCCAGCCGTCCGTAGTCGCGCAGGATCGCGTTGAAATTGCCGGATCCGGTTTCGGTGCCGTCTTTGATCCTGACCCAGGTCGCGTCGTCCTCCGCGCCCATCGGCTGCCACAGCCGCGGGGTCAGATATTCGCTCAGCGGGGTGCCGGTCCGCCTGCAGCACCAGCGTCAGCACCACGGTCTGGTTGGAGGCGTAATGAAAGCGGGTGCCCTGCTCGGTTTCGCGGGTCTTGAATTCGCGCAGCGCGGTGATGGTGTCCTGCGTGAGGCGGATCCTGTTGAATTTGGCAAGATCGTCGTTGCCGTCATAGACCTCCGTGAACGGCACGCCTGATGCCATTCTCAACATGTTTCGGATCGTCGTCTCGCCATAGGGATTGCCGGCAAGTTTTGGCACGTATTTGGCAACGGTGTCGTCGAGCGCGGCGATCTTTTTCTCCGTCAGCGCCATTCCGATTGCGAGGCTGACGATCGACTTCGCCATCGAGTGCGAAACGAAGCGGTTTTTTGAATTGCGGTTATATTGATAGCGCTCGACCAGTATTTCGCCGTCCTTGATCAGCAGAAAACCGGTCACGCGCTGATGCGCGAGGAAATCGTCGAGCGTAAAACTCTGCTTGTCGAATCGATACTCGATCTTCGGTTCGGTGGCCGCCTTGAGAAGCGGCAACGGCGCGTCAGCGCGCTTGAGCGTGTAATGCGGCAGTATGCTGTCGACGTTGCTGAACGAGCCGACCCGCACGCTCTCGTCAAAATACCAGTTGGCGCGCGTGCCGAGCGGGTAGCCGGCCGACTTACCCAGCACTTCCTCGTCCGGCGCGGCAATCGCGGGACAAGCCAGCGCAAGCACGAGGCAAGCGAGGATCAGCGCCCGCCGCATTCGTTTCCCCAATGCATTTCGCCGGCCCTGGCAGCCGGTATTGGGCTCAACGATTACAGGAGAGGTAAGGGAGTGTCGAGCGCGTGACGCTTACGGCTTGGCCGGCTCGAACATGCACTGCAGCGTCGGTCTCGCGATCTTGGTGAAGGTCGCGGCGATCTCCGATTGCTTCGACGGCGGCACCCAATCGGTCTCGATCGTCGGGACGCCGGTTTCGCTGATGCCGCGCAAAAGCGCCTCGCGAAGGTCGCTGTCCTCGACGGTGGCCGCCGCATAGTCGTGCAGGCAGCCGCACACCGACTCCGGATGCGCCCAGCGCCCCACCATATGCGGGGCGCACAGGCGCACGAATTCTCCACGCGGATCGGGAAGCTTTAGCGGCGAGCGGGCCTGGACCTGGGCTTGCGCCGAGCCGCCGACAATGAGGAAGACTGCGATAGCGGCGGTACCGAGACGAAGAAGCATGGTGGCCTTATGAATGATTGTCCTGATCGGTTCGCGCGCGCTTAGCGTGCCGCAACGATGAGAGATTCGGAAGCAGAAGTCGTAGCCGGCGAGCCGTTATAGGAGAAGGTGCCAACGCCGGGCAAACCGTTGTCCGACGAACCCGCCATTGACGGGCCTGCAAGAATGAAGGCGAAGGCGAGGATGAAGCTTACGGTCCGCATCAGGTGTTTCCCGGTTCCGCTGCCGGCGCGTCGGCCGTGTCCTTGCTGGTTTGATAACCAACGGCTGTTTCCAGGTATCTGCACGAAAAGTGGAAAATGGTTTCATCCCCTGAAGAATTGTTTCGTCGCATAAGCTTCGACGAAACATTGACGGGAAAGAATCCAGCTATTTCAGTGAAGCGCCCTGAGACCGCAGCTTCGTCGGCCCTGGCGTGCGATCGGATGGCCATGTTCGAAAGAATCGGCCAATGAGCCAGTGAACGGTCGTTCAGTGACCGAGTTGCGCGATCAAGCCTCGCATCGAAAATCTCTGCTAACCATTCGAAAAATGAGACGGCCGCAGGTTCGAAGCCGGCCACAGCTTCTTCACTTTTCTCTGTTGATAAAGCAGTGCGGCGGTGAACCGAATTCATCCAGCAGCCGACTTAATTGGTGACGGGCAACCTTGAGGGAGGTTGCGCGTTATGACCTGACATCAGCAAAGGATCGCAGTCGTGGGCAATGGCAACAACGACGTTGGCCGCAAGACCCCGACCCGCAAGACCAGTCAGCCGACGGTGCAAATGAGCGGCGGCAGATCTTCGGAATCGCGGATCGACCAGCAAATGCAGGCAGCGTCGCCTCAAAACTGCGGGGCGATGTCGCAACAAGGAAGCTTTAGCTTCCACGGCAATCAATCCGCACCGCAAAAGCTGGTGCAACTCGTGGGGTACCGCGACCCCAAGGTCGCGGCTGAACCGGGGGTCCGGCCACGCCCTGCTTCGACAAGGCGCTAGTTCCGGGTTTTCGCGTTCAGATCATCGCGTTTTTCAATCGAAGCATGTCCCGGACGCCAATAGCGTGACGGGCAGCGGTTCGCGCGAAGAAACCGCGTCAAGAAAACCGCGCTACTGAATGAACTCGCTGCATTTCTGCACCGCGGTTTCGGTCGTGCCCCACGGCATGATCGGCACCGAGGAGGTCGAATTTTTCGGCGAGCCTTCGATCAGCCTGTCCGAATAGACCATGTAGACCAGCACGTTGCGCTTGGGATCGCAGCCGCGCACGATCTGCATTTTCTTGAAGAACAGGGAGCGGCGACGCCGGAACATGTCGTCGCCCTGCCCCATCTTGTCCTTGAACCTGACCGGGCCGATCTGGCGGCAGGCCAGCGAGATGTCCGACACTTCCTCGGCTAGCCCCAGCCAGCCCTTGAAGCCGCCCTTTTCCGGCACCGTGAAGTGACAGGCCACGCCCTCGACCTCGGGGTCATCGACGCCGTAGGTCGCGAGCTTGTCGTTCGGGCTCAACAATTTGAATACGGTGGAACGGCGGAAGATCAGGTCCGGCTCGTCGGCGGCGAGGGCCGCAGAACCGGTCGCCAGCGCCAAAAACAGCGCCAGCGCCGGCGCCAGCCAAGCCCCGGCCTTGGGCTTCGCGTGATGAGGGCAAGGGGCGTTGGACGGCATGGATGGCTCCGTGGCTGAGGGTGTGGCCTATGTAGGGCCGAAAAGCCTCTCAGGAAGGCGCCACGGTAGCCCGCGACCGGCGGCGTTTAACCGAATGTGAGGCTTTTTTGCTACGCTTGGCGCGAAAACCGCCGGGCCGGGCAGCCCTGCGCTGGTGAATGCGGTTCTCGTCTGCGACAAGCACGGATTGAGGGCCGGGATTCGAGGATTATGCGCGTGAGCGGGCATCGGATTTCTATGGCGGATCTTACGGCCGGGCGGATTTGGCAAATTGCGGCTTTGACGGCGGCCGGCGTGATTGGCTCCGCCTCCCACGCGGATGCTGCGCTTTACTACTGGCAGGACAATGACCCCGGATTCTATCGGCCGGTCCAACCGATGCCGCAGCGCCGCCACCGGGCGCGCCGTGCCATCGACAAAAAAAAGACCGTCGCTGCCCCGAAGGACACCGGCGCCAAGCCAGTAAGCCCGCTGATCATTTCGATTTCGATCGAAAAGCAGCGCGTTAGGATCTACGACGCCAACGGTTTCTTCGCGGAAGCCCCGGTCTCGACCGGCATGAAGGGCCACCCGACGCCAATGGGCGTCTTCAGCATCATCCAGAAGCATAAGCTGCACCATTCCAACATCTATAGCAACGCGCCGATGCCCTACATGCAGCGCATCACCTGGTCCGGCGTCGCCATGCATGCCGGCGTGTTGCCGGGCTATCCGGCGTCGCATGGCTGCATCCGCATGCCGATGGCGTTTGCTCAGAAGATGTGGAATTGGACCAAGATGGGTGCGCGCGTTATCGTCACGCCCGGCGAAATAACGCCCGCCCGTTTTTCGCATCCCCTGCTGATGGCGCAGAAGGTGGTGCCGGTTGCCAGCGAAGCGCCCCAGGTCGATGCGCCGCTCGGCGTGAAATCCGACAAGGGCGCTGATGCCAGCCCGGTGGCGAAGGCCGTCGACACCGCCGAGGTGAGCCTCGAACTGAGGTCGACGGTCGGTCACGGCCCGCTGACCCAGACCGCCGACGCCAGCAGCGCGATGCCCGCGAATGCCGCGGTCACCATGTCCGATGCCTCTCCGGCGGGCGCATCCGGCGAAGCCACCACCGCCAAGGCCGCCGAGACCGCAGACGCCGAAGCAAATCCGGAAACCGCGAAATCCGACGAGGCCAAACCGGAGACGGCAAAATTCGACGTTGAGCCGACGCCCGCAAAGAGCGCGGATACCGCATCGACCGAAGAAAAACCGGATGACATCGTGACCGGGGACGTCAAACCGCCCGAGACCACCGCGATCGACAGTTCTGCGGCGAAAGCCGAAGCGAGCGTGAAAGCGGAGAAGACGGCTGAGCTCGGCACCGCAGCCAAGGCCGAGGCAACGGCCGAGGTCGCGAAGACCGAAGCCCCCAAACCTGAAGCGGCCAAGCCTGAAACCGCCAAGGCCAATGAGCCGAAGTTAGGCGAAAAACCTGTCGAAGCTAGGGCCGCGGATGCGCCCGCAAGCCCGCCCGATGTGAAAAAGGATCCCGCGCGCCTGCCAGGCATCGAGAAGGCCGCGAAGGCGGAACCGAAGCGCGAAGGCCAGGTGGCAGTGTTCATCAGCCGCAAGGATGGCAAGCTTTATATGCGGCAGAGTTTCAAGCCGGTGTTCGAGGTGCCCGTGACGATCGCGCCGAGCGACCGCTTGCTGGGCACCCATGTGTTCACGGCCGAAGCCGACAAGAACGATCCCAACGTGCTGCGCTGGTCGGTGGTGTCGCTGCCGGTCTTGGCACGCAATGCACAGAAGAGCGACGTGGATGAGCGCGCCTCGCTCCGCCGCAAGGCCGTGGGCGCCATCCCTGCCGACACAAAGCCCGCGCCGGCGTCGAACGGCCCGGCCGAGGCGCTTGACCGCATCACCATCCCCCCGGAAACAATGGCGCGTATCGCTGAGGCGCTCACCACCGGCGCCTCGATCGTGGTGTCCGATCAGGGCGTCAACCATGGCGAAACCGGCGAAGGTACGGATTTCATCGTTTCGCTGCGGTAGCAGCGGCGTCGCGCCATAACGGTTTTCAAGCGAAAGCCTGCGCCGCACTTGATGCGAAGTGGATACCGGTTCGTGTAAAGACGCGTCGAAACAA
>Ga0126312_10003780_pt1 | contig 10214 bp, 7 predicted proteins | sample Plot104A_FD_92537 | JGI IMG/M metagenome (GOLD analysis project Ga0126312, IMG submission 92537) | Serpentine soil microbial communities from UC McLaughlin Reserve, CA, USA - Plot104A | ecosystem: Environmental > Terrestrial > Soil > Grasslands | place: USA: UC McLaughlin Reserve, Lake County...
CCGTGGTACTGGAAGTAGTCGTCCGAGTCGAAGAGGTCGTGCTCGCGGTTGTCTATGTTCTTCACGGCGATCTCGGTTCGCTTGAGGTTGGACTCCATCGCTTCGCGAGCCTCGACGCCGTCGAGGCCCTTGCCGTAGGCGTAGCCCCCCCAGACGGCGTAGACCTCGGCGAGGTCCTCGTCGTCCCTCCAGTTGCGGGCGTCTATGAGCGGCAGGAGGCCGGCCCCGTAGGCGCCCGGCTTGGAGCCGAAGATGCGGGTAGTAGAGCGGCGCTCGCCCGCGCCCGCGTCTCTCTCCTCCTTCGCGTGTTTTCTTACGAAGTTCATCTCGTCTGGCTCGTCCAGGCCCGCTACCGCTCGAACGGCGTCGTCGACCAGGGAGATCAGGTTCGGAAAAGCATCCCTGAAGAAGCCGCTGATCCTGACGGTCACGTCGATGCGCGGACGTCCCAAGTCCTCGAGCGGGATGACCTCGAGCCCCGTCACCCTGCGCGACTCCGCGTTCCATTCGGGCCTCACGCCTATGAGGGCCATGATCTCCGCTACGTCGTCTCCCTGCGTGCGCATCGCCGCCGTCCCCCACACCACTATCCCGACGCTCTCCGGATGCCTCCCCTCCTCTTCGAGGTAGCGCCGCAACAGGTTCTCCGCCAGCTCCCGCCCTACCTCCCACGAGAGCTGCGACGGCAGCGCCTTCGGGTCTACGGAGTAGAAGTTTCGTCCGGTCGGCAGCACGTTCACGAGCCCGCGGGTGGGCGACCCCGACGGCCCCGCCGGGACGTAGCCGCCCTCGAGCCCGCGTAACAGGTTGCCCATCTCCTCGGGCGTGCGCGAGAGGCGCGGGACCACCTGATCCGCAGCGAACCGCAAGGAGCGTACGACACCCGCATCTGTCACACCGAGGGCCTCCTCACATACCTCCTCCGCCGCGGCTGCGTCCCAGCCGCGCCGCTCCAGGGCGAGGAGCAGGGCCTGCGAAGCCTCCTCCAGCCTTTCGAGGAGGTCAGAGGCTGTCGCGGCTGCGCCGGCAAAGCGGGTGGAGAGACCCTCTGGGCATTCGATCCTCGCTCCGCCGTTCTCCGCTAGGGACCTCTCGTCCAGGCCATAGGCCGCTCCGACGGCCCGGCGCAGCCCCTGGACCTCTCCGGCGCCGAGGCGCAGGATCGCGGCGAGGAGGTGTCTGAACGCCTCTCCGTCGGGAGGTTTACCAAGGACGTGCAGGCCGCCGCGGATCGGGAGGTCCTTTATCTCGCAGAGGTAACCGTCGACGTGGTTGAGGAAGTCTCCGAACTCCTCGGGCTGCTCCTCGACACCGAGGTCCCTGTGCAGCTCGGCGTCGCGCAGCGTCTCCCATATCCTGGCCCTTATCGCGGGGAGCTTGGACGGGTCGAGCGTCTCGACCTGGTAGTACTCGTCAAGGAGTTGCTCCAGCCTGGCCAGGTCGTCGTAGGTCTCGGCGCGGGTCATCGGTGGGATCAGGTGGTCTACTATTGTCGCGTGCGCCCTTCTCTTGGCCTGGGTCCCCTCGCCAGGGTCGTTGACGACGAAGGGGTAGAAGAGCGGCAAGTCCCCAAGCGCCGCGTCGGGGGCGCAGGAGGACGAGAGCCCGAGAGACTTGCCCGGGAGCCACTCCAGGGTACCGTGCTTGCCGAGGTGGACGATAGCGTCGGCCCCGAACTCATCGACGATCCACAGGTAAGAGGCCAGGTAGTGGTGGGTCGGCGGGAGGCCGGGGTCGTGGTAGATGGCTATCGGGTTCTCTCCGAACCCTCTTGGGGGCTGGATGCCGACGAAGACGTTCCCAAATGAGAGCCCCGACACCACGATCTCGCCGCCATCCACGTACAGATCTCCGGGGGGTGGTCCCCAGTGATCCTCGATCCCGACCCTCAGCTCCTCGGGCAACCCCTCGAACCACTCCGTGTAACGCCTGGCGTCCAGCCGACCCGGAGCCGCTCCCAGCTGCTCCTGCGTGAGGAACTCCGGGTCGTGCCCGCCAGCGGCGATGAGGGCGTGGATCAGGGCGTCCCCCTGGACGGGCGCGCCTTCGACCCCGTAGCCCGCCGCCTCCAGCTCCCGCAGCAGCCCCACGGCGCTCGCCGGGGTATCCAGGCCGACGGCGTTGCCAACGCGCGAGTGCTTGGTTGGGTAGTTGGAGAGGAGAACCGCTACCTTCTTCTGTGCGCTTGGGAGGCGACCGAGGCGCGCGAGACGGGTAGCGAGTCCGGCGAGGCGCGCGGTGCGCTCGGGGTCCGCCGCGTAGACGCTCAGGGGCGCTCCGACCGGCGAACCTGCCTCCAGACGCTCCTTGAAGGAGAAGGGCACGGAGACGATCCTGCCATCGAACTCGGGGATGGCCACCTGCCAGGCTACGTCGAGCGGCGAGAGCCCGGCTTCGGAGCCGAGCCACGCCTCGCGCGAGGAGGTCGCGCAGATGCCCTGCACGACGGGAACCTCGAGTTCCTCGAGCGCGGGGACCTCCCACTCCAGCCAGCCCTCAGGCCCCTCGCCCCTCTGCGCGTCGGCGGCGTTGGATCCCCCGCCCGCAAGTACTGTGGTAACGAGACAATCAACGCGTCCCCCTAGAAACTCCAGCGCTGGCACCCTACCTTCCGCGTCAGCCCGCAGCGAGTAGCAGTAGACGGGCAAAGCGTTGGCCCCCGCGCCATCGAGCGCATCTACGAGATCGTCGACGAAGGCGGTATTGCCCCCGAGAAGGTGCGCCCTGTAGAAGACCACGCCGACCGTCGGGCGGTCCGGGTCGTGCAGGGTGAGGAGATCTTCGAGGGAGGAGCCCTCCGAGAGCTTCGGATGATACACGCCCATCTCCGGCAGCGGAGAAGGGGGCTCGAAGCCGTAACCCTCGAAGAGCAGGGTGTCAGCAACGAAGCGAAGCAGGTTCGCCGCGTTGGCCACCCCGCCGCACCTCAAGTACTCGAAAGCCTCGGCCACAACGCCCGAGGGCGCCGTGGAGAGGGCGGTGAGTTCCGCGTCCGGCTCCGTCTCCCCACCGAAGGCCAGGAGCGGCACCTCCAGCTCCTCGCACCGGCGACGCAGCTCCTCGAACCCCTCCCGCCATGCTCCGCGCCCGCCGAGCAGCCGCACCACCGCGACCCGGGTTCCAGGAAGCGTTTCATCGAAGAAATTACTAGCGTCCTCGAGCCTGGAAGGGTTCGCGCAACGAACCTCTAGGAAGTCCTCGGGGAGTCTCTCCACGGCCTTCGCGGCAGCGAGGATCTCGGTGTCCGCGGTGGTAAGCAGCAGAAGCCGGCCGGCTTCTGCTGCGCTGTCAGCTATCAGTCTGTCAGCCATCAGCTCATGCCTCGTCGCTCGGCGCTACTCGGCATCGCAGACTTGGGGGGGTAAGAAGGACACCGGACCCTCGCCGTTCGCAGAAGGCGACGCCTCCGTGCTGGAGGAATCGCCGATCACGGTTTGTTGATAGTTGATACCTGATAGCTGACTTCTGACAACCGGCAGATCGTCTGGCGGTCCGTCGTGTACGAGACGCAGTAGAGTCTCCCGGTCGATGTTCTGGGCCACGATATCTCCCAGCCTCTCCAACCGGGCCTCGCGCGCGGCGGAGAAGGAGATCTCACCCGGTTCCCAGTCGAGGGCGCGCTCGGTCGCGACCCAGCGCAAAAAGCTGCGGCGGAAGCCGTCTGATTCCATCACCCCGTGCCACGAGGTCCCAAGGACGGCGCCCTCGCGGCAGCCCTCCTCGAAGCCGTCACCCACGAACACCGGCTCTCCCCCGCTTCGGAAGACCCTTCCGTGCCGGATCTCGTACCCCGACACCTCGGAGCCCCCGAAGAGAGGGGCCCTCCCCGAAGGACGCGCGAGCAGCTTGTGCTCCTCGAACACCGTCCGCACGGGTAGGAGGGCCAGGCCAGCCACCTCCCCCACCTCACTCTCCACGCCATCGGCTATGCGTTCCCCGAGCATCTGGTAGCCGCCGCAGATGCCGAGGGTAGGGAGGCCGCGCCGCGCCCGCTCCGCGAAGGCGTGGCTCAAGCCGCGGGAGTGTAGCCCTGCGAGGTCGGCGACCGTAGCCTTGGTGCCTGGCAGTACGGCCAGATCGGCGGCCAATATCTCGGCCGGCGAGGTCGTGAAGGAGACGGAGACGCCTGGCTCGTGGGCGAGGGCGTCGAGGTCCGTGAAGTTGCTGATGCGCCCGAGCCTGGCGACCGCGACCCGGATCACGTCGCGTCCGAGGGGCTCCTTCGTCTCGATAGGAGCGTCGAGGGAGAGCGAGTCCTCCCCGTCGAGTTCGAGCCCGGATACGTAGGGGAGCGTCCCAAGAAAAGGACGACCGGTTAGCCGCGTGAGGCTCTCCAGACCCGGCGCCAGTACCGCAGGATCCCCGCGGAACTTGTTGACCACAAAGCCGCTGATGAGCCTCTGATCCTCCGCCGAGAGGAGTGCGAGCGTGCCGTAGAGGCTGGCGAAGAGCCCGCCGCGGTCTATGTCCCCTACCAGGATCACGGGCAGACCCGCCGCCCGCGCGAGGCCCATGTTCGCGAGGTCGTGAGGCCGCAGGTTTATCTCGGCAGGACTCCCTGCGCCCTCGCAGACGACCACGTCGAAGCGGCCCCTCAGATCCTCGAGGGCCTCGAGAACTACGGGCAAGAGGTCCTTCTTCATCCCCTGGTAGCTCCTCGCGCTGGCCGTCGTCCATGGCCTGCCGCGCAAGATCACCTGCGTTTCCGCCGCGGAGGGCTTCAGGAGCACAGGGTTCATAACGGCCTCGGGTGCGACGCGGGCGGCCGCGGCCTGGGCTGCCTGGGCGCGCCCTATCTCAGCCCCTTCCCCCGTAACGTAGGAGTTGAGCGACATGTTCTGCGCCTTGAAGGGGGCTACGCTGATGCCCTCCCTCGCGAGCCAGCGGCAGATGCCGGCGACCACCACGCTCTTGCCTGCGTCCGAGTGAGTCCCGGCGACGAGCAGGGCTCCCATCAATGCAGCTCCCTCCGATTCGCCCGCTCGCACAAAAGACCGAAGATCACCCCAAGCCCGCTCCAGAAGACGAGCTGGGTGCCCAGAGACGAAAGCCTGAAGTCCCACAGTAGCCCAGCGGGAAATGCGCCAAGGTCAGGAGCGGCCGGGAGCCCGAGGAACAACACCGTTACCGCGAGCACGAGCCCCAGGCCCACGGCCAGATGTCGCACTGGTGCCATCACCTTCCTCTCGCGCAGGAGCCTCGCGGTCTGCCAGGCCACCAGTACAGCGAGCAGAGAGAGCGCAACCATCGCGTAGTACGAAGCGGTACGTTCTCCTATCGTTGCGGGATCTCCCACGGTCGGAGGATTGGCCGGGTACTTGATAAAGGGGATCAGGAACGCACCCGCAAAGATCGCCGCCGCCAGAGAGAGGCTCCTGATCCAATCGGTCTCCGAGGCCAGGCGGCTGCTGAAGTACGGGTAGGCCAGCCCGAAGATCCCTCCGACGGTCGCTCCAAAGAGACCCGTGGCGAAGAAGAGACCTACTCTCTGGGTAGCGCGGCCGAGAATCTCATCAGAGTGGCCGCCGGCGGCCTCTTCGAGGTGGATTGCCTGATCCACGAACGGCTCCGCGACGAAGAAGGCAAACAGACCCGCGAGGAGTCCCGCGAGCAACCCGGCCGCCATCCCGCGGCGCAGGTACGACGTTATCACTTTGGTCTCCTAGTGGCAGGGAACGCCGAGCAGGTGACGCCCGTCATGCGCAAACTCGTGCAGGTAGTTGGCTGCATCGGCCGCCTGTCCGAGCAACGGAGCGAGCAGCGCTCCGCTGGCCGAAAGGAGCAAGAAGAGCGCTACCAGAAAAAGCGCCAGCGCAGGCCAGCTCCACAAGGGCATCTCTCCCAACGAGATGTGCTGCCCGAGCCTCTTCTCCATAGAGACCTCCTCCTCGGGGTCCTCGCCCCGGTCGGGTTTACGACGGGCTGAAGGCCTGTCTCCTGGCTCCCGGATCTGCGCTCCCCCTTGGCCTTCCCGCTCGCGCAGTGGCCCTTTATCGGGTTCGCTCCCCGGTTACAGTGGCGGGACCGCGCCGGACTCTCACCGGCTTCCTGGCACCCTTCCGCCCCTTCCTGGAAGGGCAGCATAGCCGCGGCACCGGTGCGCGTCAACCGTCGCGCATGAGATGGTCTGCGGCGTGGTATAACACCTCCTTTATGCAGAGCCTCGCGAACAGCATCGGAGCCATCCCCGACTCCCCGCAGGCCATCCTCCGGTTCGTCATGAACCTGCTGCTCGCCCACGGCTACGCCGTGATCTTTTTCGGGGCGGCGCTCGACAACTTCGGCCTGCCATCCTCGGGGGACATCGTCCTCTTCGCGGGGGGATGGTTCGCCAACAAGGGGAATGCCGCGTTGCCGCTCGTGATGCTCTCGGGCTTCGCCGGCGCTCTGACCTCGGACAACGCCGTCTACTGGATAGGGCGCATCGGCGGGCGGCCACTCATCATTAGCATCCTCAAGATGCGTTTGCTCCACTTCCTGATCAACGAGAAGAACCTGGCGAGGGCTGAGCGCTACTTCGAGTCCCACGGCGGGAAGATGGTCTTCGTCGGCCGCTTCGGGCCAGGCCTGCGCAGCATGACCCCCCTTTTCGCAGGGGTGAGCAGGATGAAGTACTACAGGTTCCTGCCATACAACGTCTCGGCGGCCGCCGTCTGGGCTGTCGCTTATTCTTTCGTAGGCTACGCCTTCGGCACGTACTGGAGCGAGCTTCTAGCCGTCGCCAAGACTTTCGGCTTCGGGATCGTAGCCCTCGTGATCCTGATCCTGGGCACCTTCCTGCTCCGGCGTGTCCTCATCAGGCAGCGGCGAGAGAGATAATAGGGAGCGCCGCCGTCAGCGTTTCAGCCTGCTCTTCTCTTATCGCTGATACTTAGAGACGAAGGTTCGAGCGTGCTGTCTAACTGGGAGCGCCAAGGGATTCCACTACCGTCAGGACGAGCATCGAGAGCGCCACGAGCGCCACGAACGCGGGCGAGGGCAGGAGAGCGCCAAGAGGGGCGAGGACGAGGAGGAGCGCCGCGGTAGCGAGCCTGAACAGGACCGTGCGGTCCCCCGGCGCGCCCTCGTTGATCCTGTCGACGAAAGCAATGCCGGCAAGATAGAGAGCGACGCCTCCGGCCAGCACCAGACTCGCCCCTAGACCGTAGTCCCCGCCAGCGGGGGCGGCGCCAGCGAGAGCAGACTCCGCACTCGCCGCGGCCTCGATGGCGAGCTGGGTGCCCACGCCGAAGGCGGCTATCCCCGCGTAGACGGCGAAGTGGCCGTAACCCCAGTAGAAAGCGGGACGCGGACCCAGCTCGATCCCCTCGGATCCCACGTGGTCGAAGTAAAGCCACCAGACGCATGCGGCCACTACGAAGCCGAAGACGGCGGCAAGGACCGCGGCCGGCTGCCAATCCGTGTCCGCAGTACCCACGACCACGGCCAGCACCGACTCGCCGAGCACGATGATCGCGAACAGGCCGTAACGCTCGGCGATGTGGCTCGGGTGGAAGCTCATCCTCGGGTTGGACATGGTGCGCACCGCCAGGATCGGGCCAAGAAACTCCACGAAGAGTCCCGCTGCCCACACCGCGTACCGGCCCGGCCCCGGCACGAGGAGCGACGAGAGCCAGATGGCGGCGCCGATCGCGTTTCCGGCTGCGTAAACGGTAACGAAGGGACGGAGGCTTGCGGGCACGTGCCGCCGCGCTCTTAGAAAGAGGCCCATCACCAAGAGCCGCATTACCACGTAGGCGAGCACGAAGCTCACGGCGGCGTCCGGCTCGACGCCGACCTCTCCGACGGAGGCGGCCAGACCCAGCATCGAGAGCATGGCCGCGAGCAGCGTCACGCGGTAGGGCACGTCGTCGTTGTCGAAGCCTGTGGCGTACCAGGTGAAGATCATCCACGACCACCAGACCGGTACGAAGAGGCCGAAGAAGCGCAGGGCTCCGCCGAGGTTGGGTTCGTCGTGCAACCCCCTCGCGAGCGCCGCGACGGCGACGACGAAGCAGAGGTCGAAGAAGAGCTCGAGCGGGGTGGAAGTGCGCTCCTCGGAGCGCTGTTCGGGGGTGAGGTTGCGCGGTGCCTGCGGCCGCACGAAGCGCTGTCCCCGCCGGCCGGTCGTACCTACTGAAGCTCTTGTGGACCGTCCCGTTGCCCCGCCGGGCCTCGGGACGCCGCTCATCGCGACGTGCCCGATGTCCTACCAGCGAAGACAAGCAGGTCGGCCATCGTGAAACGCCCCGGCTCGCTGGAGGGCAGCACGGGCCGCCAGCCAAGCTCGGTGTTCCTGTAGGCTCCCGGGTCGGCGTCGAGCAGCCCGATCAGGACTTCGGCGACGATGCGTCCCCCCACCGGCCCGAGGTGCTCCCCGCCAGCGCGCACCTCCGCCTCTTTCAGGATGTAGTACCACAGAGGAGTCTCGCCTTGCCATCCCTCGCCAAGCCCGCACTCGCCGGCGGTAAGCGGCTCGGCGCCGATGGTCCTGGCCACCGCTTCTCCCGAGGGCAGCCCGAGGGCCGCGCCGCGCTGGAGGTCGCGGACCGCGAGGGAGTGGTGCTCTGGAACCTCGGTGTGGCCAACTATCTGCTCGGGCAGGTCCATGAGCGCGTGCGTAAGGCTCGCCACCAGGCGCCGGCTCGGCTGCGGCGGGTGCTGCGCGCCCGGTACCTCGAAGAACCACGACCAGTCGATGGCGCGCTCGGGCGGCGCGCTCCTGGATCCGAGGCAGTCGGGGAAGATGGCTACGTCACCCGAGCCGTCGTTAAGCCTGTAGGTAGGTGTGATCTGGCTGTGCCCGAACCGGTAGGCCGCGTCGGAGAACTCCATAGGGATGCTCGGCTCGTCGCCAGGCTCGTAGAACCTTCTCCCGCCCCCCTCGACCTCCGATGCCATCTGCTCTCCTACAGAGAGGGGAACAAACTCGTTGGCGACGATCCACTCGTAGTGCCAGCGCACCAGGCGCCGTGCCTCCTCGAAGACCTCGGCGTCAGGTGCCCCCCGCTCGCGCAGCCAGTCCACCACGCGGTTGTGGAACCTCAGGAAAGCCAGGTGCATTTGGGAGATGATCAGGTGCACGTCGTTGCGTGGATCCCCGACCAGCGCCCTCCTCTGGTGGTTTCGGGGCAGGTCGTGAGGCTCCCCCTCCTGGGTGCTTCCCAACAAGAACTTGTCAGGGTTTTGCGCATCGTAGAGAAACGGGGCTCCGACCGGACCGGCCCCGTAGAGACCGTCGAGGTCGAAGCTCGGCGTCCTGACGTTGCGCAACCGGTCGGCGACCGTGTGGTGAGCCAACGCGGACTGGTCGTAGGTGATGTCGTGGGCAACGAACTGCCCGAAGATGGCGAATCCAGAAGGTATGCGCGGGTTCTCGAGCGCAGCGTCGACGACGGGTAGCGTGGCGTCCATACGCGAGGCCACCAGCCCCAGACTCACGGCCGCCTCCTGGTCGACCGCGCACGAAGGAAGGTCAGGGAACATCCGGCCGTACCTGCCCCCGAGCGAAGGACTCGCATCCTTGAGCCGCGGGTTCGAGACACAACTGTGGGCACCAGGCCTGATGCTCTCGACCACCGCTACCTCCTCACGATTTCCACCGTCGAAGTAGAGCTTACTCTATACCAGGCCCACCGCTTCGCACACCGCCCGAACGTCTAGGTTCTCGCCCTGCGCGTTCGCGGTCCTACTCGTCGCCGGTCTTGCTCGCACCCTGAGAGGTGAGCCTGAAGCGCCCGTTGGTCGAGGACCAACCCTCGACGTCGCCCTGCTCCTGGAGGTCCTGGATCATGCTCCTCAGGTCGGCCTGGACCTCTTCGTCCCTGATCGGGTCCTTCAGCCCCATCACCCTGGCGACCTCGTGAACGTGCACGGAGGCGGTGGGTCCCCCTTTTGGCACCGCTACCTCTCGCGCAGCCTTGAGTAGTTGCTGTCCCTTCTCCCCCGATTCGTCAGCCATTCTCGCCAACCTCCTCTCCTTATCTCGCCCTTCCTGTGCAAGCACTCTAACCGGCCCTGAGATGCTTCGCTACGGTTCCCACCTTGTGGCAAACGCACTACCTCGGACACGGTTGACACCGCGATGAGGTCCCGACCAGCGAACGAACCTCAGCAGGGGTGCTTCGGGTCATCCCCGCTCCAGGTCCTTCTCACGGCGTATCCCCCGGCTCCTTGCCAGCTATCCTCGGGCTCGGCCCCTCCCTCACCATCGTTATGGCGACTGACTGGGGATA
>Ga0126312_10003781_pt1 | contig 10213 bp, 9 predicted proteins | sample Plot104A_FD_92537 | JGI IMG/M metagenome (GOLD analysis project Ga0126312, IMG submission 92537) | Serpentine soil microbial communities from UC McLaughlin Reserve, CA, USA - Plot104A | ecosystem: Environmental > Terrestrial > Soil > Grasslands | place: USA: UC McLaughlin Reserve, Lake County...
GCGGCTCGGCGGCGCCGAGATCGACGTGCAGTACCCGTGGATCGAGGGTGAGTCGTACGACGTCAAGCTGCTGACCTCGACCGGCGTCACGATCGACCACACCATCGACAGCGCCGTCGAGACACCGCATGCCGACCTCGGCTTCTACGGACTCATGGCGCTGATCGGCCTCTACGTGGGCGTGATCCCCGTCGCGATCGGGATGCTGTGGCTGCCCTGGGTCCGCGGCATAGACGTCCGCTGGATGCGCTTCCTGCTCGCGTTCACCGTCGGCCTGCTGGCCTTCCTCGGGATCGAGGCGCTGCTGGAGGGGACGGATCTGGCGGGCACGGGACCGCAGTCCCTCGGCGGAGCCGCGCTCGTCTGGCTTGGGGCGGCCGGCGCATACCTGGCGCTGGCGGGCGTGGACGGGTGGCTGACCTCGAGGCGCGGACGGATCGGCGGGGGGCCGCCAGACGAGGACGGCTTCGACGGCGCGCACGACGGATTCGGTTCTCGGGCCGCCGCCGAGGCCGATCCCGGCGCCGGCGTGGGGCGCGCCGCTCGCGGGCTCGGATATCGCGCCGCGTTCCTCGTCGCGCTCGGCATCGGCCTGCACAACTTGGGCGAGGGGCTCGCGATCGGGTCGGCCTATGCCATCGGCTCGCTGGCCCTGGGCGCCGCGCTGGTGGTCGGCTTCGCCCTCCACAACACGACCGAGGGCCTCGCGATCGTCGCGCCCGTCGCTCGCGCAGGGTACGCGAGGCTGCGTCGGCTGGCCCTCCTCGGGGTGCTCGCCGGTGCGCCGGCGATCATCGGCGCGTGGGTCGGCGCGTCCGCCTACGACCCCAGTCTCGCGGCCCTGATGTTCGGGATCGGAGCCGGCGGGATCGCGCAGGTGATCGTCCAGATCGCACCCTCGATCCGTGACGAGGCCGGCCGCCTCCTCCACCCGCTCGCAACCGGCGGAATGGTCGCCGGGCTCGCCGTCATGTACGCGACCGGACTGCTGGTGTCGGTGTGAGCACCGAGACCTCCAACGCCGTTCAGGATTACGCCAAGGCGATCTGGTCGCTCGGGCTGCGCAGCGACGAGCCCGTATCGACCTCGGCGATCGCCGAGCGGCTCGAAGTCTCGCCGGCGTCTGCGTCGGCGATGGTCAAGCGGCTCGAGGCGCTCGGGCTCGCCACTCGCGAGCCGTACCACGGGGTGAGGCTCACGGACGCCGGCGAGCGGGTGGCGCTCGAGGTGCTCCGCCACCACCGGCTGCTCGAGCTCTACCTGGCGGAGGCGCTCGGGATGTCGTGGGACCGCGTCCACGAGGAGGCCGAGGTGCTGGAGCACGCGATATCGCCCGAGCTGTCCGAGCTGATCGCGGCGAAGCTCGGCAACCCCACCCGCGACCCCCATGGCGACCCCATCCCGACCCGCGACGGCGAGATCGACGAATCGCCAACCCGGGCCCTCGGCGAGCTTCGCTCAGGCGAGGGCGGCCTGTTCTCGCGCGTCTCCGACTCGAACCCGGAGATGCTGCGCTACCTCTCGGAGCGCGGGATCGCGCCGGGCGACCACGTGCAGCTGGTCGGCCACGAGCCGTTCGGCGGCCCGATCACCGTCCGGGCGAACGGCCGCGACCACGCGCTCGGCGATCAGATCGCGGGGGCCATGCGAATCGAGGCCCCTGGCCGCTCGGCGCGCGCGGGCGCAGGGTCGCGACAGCGTAAGGTTCAGCCGGATGGGGCTGGCCGAGGAATTCCAGGCAGTCGTTGACACGCTGCCGCCGGACTGGAGCCAGCTCGAGCTCGACCTGCGGATCTTCGACGAGGATCGCTACGTCGAGGCCGCGACGCTGGTAGCCCAGATCAACGGCATGCCGTACTCGCGTCACGACTGGCACTGGCGGCTCCGCGTCGCCCACGAGTTCGGACACGCCGCCGCGGCGGAGACCGTGCGCGGGACGCTCGCGTTGCTCGACGGTCAAGGCATCGAGGGCGAGCTCGCCGTGCGTGAAGCGCGCTCGGGCAGGGTCGAGGTCACGCAGATGTGGGGGCGCACGGAGTCGGTCCGGCAGGAGTTCCGCCGCCGCCGCGCGCAGTAGGGCGCCATGGCGCGCGTGGCCCTGCTCTGTCCCGACCTCCTGTTCGGCTCGAAGCTGACCGGCGCGTTGCGGGCGGCCGGCCACGAGGTCGTCGCGACGGACGCTGAAGCTGACCTGCTGATCGTGGACCTCACGGTTGATTCCGAGGAGCGGATCGCGATCGCCGCCGACGCGCCCGTGCCGCGACTCGGTTTCTACGCGCACGTGGAGCAGGACGTGCGCCGCCGGGCGGAGGAGGCCGGCTTCGAGCGAGTCGTGCCGCGCTCGCGCATGGCGCGGGAGGCGGCGGCGCTCGTGGAGGGCATGCTGAGCGCGTAGGCCGTCCCTTGTTGCGGAGTGCGCTGCGCCGGCGCCTTACCGGCGCCGTGCGTTGGGAGTCACCGAAGGCGCCGGTCTGCCGGGCGTCTCACCGCGGGGTGGGAACGTCACCGCGGGGTGGGGAACGTCACCGCAGGGTGGGGAACACGGCGGCGACGTCCGGCGGCCGCTTCAGGATCCCGAAGCGGGCGTCGAAGCGCGCCCAGCCTTCGAGCGCGCTCCGGTCCAGCCGCACCGGCGGCCGCAGGGCCGGCGCCACCGCGGCGAGCTGGGCGCGCACCAGCGCCTCGTCGGCGCCTGACGCCCGCACGATGTCGGCGACGGTGGCGTCGCGGTCGGCCAGCGCGGCGCGAGTGCCGTCTTCGAGCGTGGCCAGCAGGTCCTCCACCAGATCGCGCCGGCGGTGCAGGGTGTCGCTGGTCGTGACCAACACGAGCTCCGGGTAGCTGGGCGCCCCGAACTCGTCGACCCGGAGCTCGCGCGTCCGGACTCCACGCTCCCGCAGCGCCACACCCTCCGCGTTCCAGAACGACACCACGGCATCGACCCGCCCCGCGATCAGACTCGGCACAGCCGAGAAGCCGATGGTCACGCGCTTGACGCGGTCGAAGTCGCCGCCGTCGCTCTCGACGACGGCCCGAAGAACCGCGTCGTCCGAGGGGAGCCCGGTCACGCCGACGCGGCGGCCCTCGAGATCACGAGGCCGGCGAACCGATCCGGCGCGGGCGATCACCGCCGCGAGCGGGCGCTGCACCAGCGCGCCGACACCGACTACGTCGCTCCCACGCTCCCGCGCGAGACCGAGGTCGTGGATGTCCACCACCGAGACGTCGGCCCTCCCGGCGGCCAGCAGCTTCAGGGAGTCGGTCGAGGCCGACGGCGCCCGGACCTGCAAGCGGAGCCCATGGCGGCGATCCAGGCCCTCGCGCATCGCCGCGTAGATCCCGGCGTGGACAGGGTTGGGCTGGAAGTCGAGCACGAGAGTGGCCTCGCGCGGACCTTGGTCGCCGCCGCCGCACCCCGCGAGCGCGAGGAGGCAGGCGGCTGCCCAGATGACGCGGCGCACGCACGCGAAATCTAGAGCCCCCTTGGTGGTCCTCACCTCAATTACAGTCGCGCTCGGCCGCCCAGAATCGCGTCTGGCGGCGCGCGCGATGCTCGCCGATGCTTTTGCATCGACTGCCCGCGCACTTGCCAGCCACGGTTCTGGCTCGCCCGATTATCGACTGTACTTTCGGTGGCGACCACTTAGACTGCCGCGCCGAATTCGCCCGCACCCAGAGGAGGTCGCCAGTGCAGGACCGCGGACCCGCCGCATACCTCGCCGAGTTCGTCGGCACGCTCTTGCTCGTCTTCTTCATCACGGCAGTGGTGTCGCTGTACGGGCCCGAGCCGTCGGCGACCAACCCCAATCCGTTCATCGACTACTCCGTGATCGGCCTCGTGCACGTGCTCCTCCTGTTCGTGCTGGTCCAGACGCTGGCGATCATCTCGGGCGCGCATTTCAACCCAGCGGTCACCGCCGGGATGACCGCGCTGCGCCAGATCAAGATCCAGGACGCCGTGATCTACATCCTCGCCCAGGTCGCGGGCGGTGTGGTCGGCGCCCTCCTCACGAAGGCGCTGCTCCTCGACGAGGGCAAGTCCGAGCACTACGGCGCCACGACCGTCTCGAACGTGGTCGACGGCAAGATCTTCCCGGGGATGGTGGCCGAGGCGCTCGGCACCTTCTTCCTGGTATGGGCGATCGTCGGCGTGGCGGTCAATCCGCGTGCCACGAAGGAGTGGGCCGCGCTCGCGATCGGGGGAGCGCTCGGAATGGGCGTGATGGTCATCGCGCCGATTACGGGCGCCGGCTTCAACCCGGCCCGCAGCTTCGGGCCGGCGCTCGTGTCCGGCGACTTCGGCGGCGCGGACACGTTTCTGCTCGTCTACTGCCTCGCCCCGGTGATCGGCGCTCTGGTCGCCGCGGTCCTCTACTTCAACGTGATCGCGGCGCCTGGGAGGAAGGGAGTGGAGGGCATCGAGCCGGTTGGCTGATCCGGGTCCATAGACTGCGGCGGTCCATGCGCCGCGTCACCTTCTCGCGGAACTACACGCTGTCGCTTTCGCGGACGTGCCGCTGCTACTGCAAGTACTGCGCGTTTGCGACGCATAGGCCGCACCTCTACGACCCTGCCGAAGTCGTGCGGATCATCGACGACGCCGCCAGGCGAGGCGCCAAGGAGCTGCTGGTCCTGACCGGCGAGAAGCCGGAGGTGAACGCCGAGGTCGCGGCTCGGCTGCGCGCGTACGGCCACGACGACTTCGTCTCCTACGTGGTCTGGGCCTGCGAGCGCGCCCTCGAACGCGGGCTGCTCCCTCACACGAACATCGGCGTCTGCACCCGCGAGGAGCTGGCGCGGCTACGGGAGGTGACTGCGTCGCAGGGGCTGATGCTGGAGTCGGTGAACCCTGACCTGGTCGTGCACCGAGGGTCGCCGACCAAGCACCCGTCGGTGCGCCTCGACCACATCCGCGCCGTCGGCGAGCTGCGGATTCCGTTCACGAGCGGCATCCTCGTCGGGATCGGCGAGGATCGGGATGAGCGGGTCGCGGCGCTGGAGGCCCTCGCCGCCGTCCACGCCGAGTACGGGCACTTGCAAGAGGTGATCCTCCAGAACTTCGTGCCCCATCCGCGCTACTACGGCGCCGAGCCGGCGGCGATCGCCGACGAGGCTCAGCGCGGCGAGCGCGGGCCCGGCCGCGACATCCCGCTGCCGGAATGGGCGGATCCCATCTCGCTTGACGACATGCGAGTCCTCGTCCGGGAGTGCCGCAGGCTGATGCCGGGCGTTGGCGTCCAGATCCCGCCCAATCTCTCCGACTGGTGGCTGCCGCTGGTGGAGGAGGGCGCGACCGATCTCGGCGGCCTGTCTGCCAATGGCGACCACATCTCGCCCGAGCATCCGTTCCCGTCGGCGCATCGCATGCGCAAGCGGCTCGCGCCACGCGGTTACGCGCTCACCGAGCGCCTGTGCGTGTATCCGCAGTACATGGAGCCGGCGTGGCTCGAGCAGGGCGTGCTCGACGCGATCAAGCTTCGCTATTGGAGCTTCATCCCCCGCCGAGGGTCGGGTCGTCGCGACGATCGGCCGATCCGCAGCGACCTCGTCCCGGGCGCGATCGCCAAGGGCCGGGACGGGGCCTGGCTCTCGCCGGAGGAGCTGACGGCGCTGTTCGCGGAGAACCGCCCCGAGGCGATCGAGGACATGCGCCAAGCCGCCGACGCGCTGCGCGCCGAGCTGACGGGAGAGCTCGTGACCTTCGTGGTCAACCGGAACATCAACGTGTCGAACATCTGCGTCGTGGGGTGCGCGTTCTGCGGCTTCGGCCAGGGGCGTCGCTCGCCCGACGCCTACGAGCACTCCGACGACGAGTTCCGTCGCCGGGTACTCGAGGCGGTCGAGTTCGGCGCCACCGAGGTCTGCATGCAGTCGGGCATTCACCCCGACTGGACCATCGAGGACTACGAGCACTATCTGCGGCTGGCCAAGGAGGTCGCTCCTCATCTCCACCTCCACGCGTACTCCCCGATGGAGGTGGACGCGATGGCCGGCTCTCGGCCGCTGGGGGAGGTGTTCGCTCGCCTGCGTGAGGCTGGGCTCGACTCGACGCCCGGCACGGCGGCCGAGGTGCTCCACGACGGGGTGCGGGAGCGAATATCCCCGAACAAGCTGCCGGTGGCGCGCTGGATCGATGTGATCGAGGCCTGCCACGCGGCCGGGATCCGCTCGACCGTGACGGTCATGTTCGGGCACGTCGAGGAGCCCTGGGAGCTGGCGGAGCACATGCGCGTGGTGCGGGAGCTCCAGGAGCGCACCGGCGGCTTCACCGAGTTCGTCCCGCTCTCGTTCATCCCCTTCCACACGCTGCTGGGGAGGACGCACGGGATCGAGGAGATCTCGCGCGAGGAGAACCTGAAGCACACGGCGGCGTTCCGGCTGGCGCTCGGCCGCTCCGTTCCCAACCTGCAGGCGAGCTGGGTGAAGATGGGGCTCGACGCCGCCACGGAGGCGCTGCGCTGGGGCGTCAACGACCTCGGCGGAACGCTGATGGAGGAATCGATCTCCAGGATGGCCGGGAGCTATCACGGCGTGAGGCTGGAGCCGAGCGATCTGGTTCGAGCCGCCCACAGCGCCGGACGCCCCGCCGCGGAGCGCGACACGCTGTACGGGATTCGCCGGCGCTTCGACCTGCCGGTGGCGGCCTGAGCCGCCTCGCTGTCCCCGCGCCCGCCTCGGCACCACCTACTTCGCCGTCCCACGCGCCGGTGCCATGCTGGTCACACGGATTTCGCACGATTTTTACGGCGCCGGCTTGCGTCCGCGAGAATCTGACCATGTGAGGCGGCGAGAGTTCATCGGCCTCGGGTTGGGAGGCGCGGCCGCCGTCACGCTGGGAGCCGCCTTCTGGGACGACCTCTTCCGCTCCGCCGCGCGCGAGCCGTTACGGGCCGGTCGTGGCTACGGGCCGTTGGCTCCCCCGAATCCGAACGGGATTCGCCTGCCCGAGGGCTTCCGCTCTCGACTCATTGCGCGCGGCAAGGAGCCGGTTGGCGGCACGGACTACCGCTGGCACCTCGCCTCGGACGGGATGGCGACCTTTCCGCGGCACGACGGGGGTTTCGTACTCGTCTCGAATTCGGAGACACTGGACGGCGGCGCGTCGGCCATCCGCTTCGGGTTGGACGGTGAAGTCGCAGACGCCTACCGGATCCTCAGCGGCACGACCCAGAACTGCTCCGGCGGCGGTACCCCCTGGGGCACCTGGCTCTCGTGCGAGGAGGTGGAGGACGGTCGCGTGTGGGAGTGCGATCCGTCCGGACGACGAAAGGCGGTCGTGCACCCGGCAATGGGCGTCTTCAAGCACGAGGCGGCGGCGGTCGACCCGGCCGGAAAGCACGTCTATCTGACCGAGGACCTGATCGACGGCGGCCTCTACCGCTTCACCCCTCACCGGTGGCCGCGTCTCTCCTCCGGCCGGCTCGAGATCGCGCGTGTAGAGAGCGACGGACGCGTGAGCTGGCTGGACGTGCCGGACCCGCTGGCCCGGCGCGCGCCCACCCGCCGGCAGGTGTCGGGAAGCACCCGCTTCAAACGCAGCGAGGGCATCTGGTTCGCCGGCTCGACGCTCTACGTGGCCACCACCGCCGACGACCGTGTCCACGCATACGACGTGCGGCGAGAGAGGATCCGGGTGATCTACGACGGGCTCGCCTCGAGGAGCGCGCCTTTGCTGCGGGTAGACCAGCTGACCGCCTCGCGGGCGGGTGAGGTCTTCGTCTGCGAGGACATCGCGACCGAGGAGATCCTCATGGGCGTGATCTCGCCCAACGGGGACGTGTCGACGTTCCTGTCCGTCACCGGTCCGCTCCACGAGGGCTCGGAGTTGACGGGCGTCTGCTTCGATCCCTCCGGCTCTCATATGTTCGTCTCGTCCCAGCGCGCCTATCCGCCCCCGGGGGGACTCGAGGCCGGCCCGGGCGCCGTCTACGAGATCACGGGACCGTTCAGGCGTGCCCGCTCCTGAGCGGCCGCTGGGCCTGAGCGCGTGCGCGGCGGCAGCGGCGCCGGGGTAGAGCCGCGGCCGCCGCGGCCGGACGCAGCCATTGGCTCTGAACGGAGCATCCTGAGGAACGTGAAGCTTCTGATCGAAGGTCGGCCCGGCAGCGGAAAGACCACGGCCGCCCTTGCCCTCGCCGACCGTCTGGGGAGGACGGGCGTGCCGATCTCGGGATTCGTGACCGAGGAGATGCGGAGGGGCGGCAGGCGAGTGGGGTTCCGGCTCGAGGCGTTCGCGGGCGGGGAGGCTTTGCTCGCGCACGTCGATCTTCCCGGGCCGCCGCGCGTGGGCCGGTACGGGGTGGACCTCGAGGCGTTCGAGCGGATCGCGCTGCCTGCGCTGGAGCCGCCCGACGCCGGAGTCGCGATCGTCGATGAGCTGGGGAAGATGGAGCTCGCCTCCGCCGGGTTCCGGGAAGCCGTGGTCGACCTATTCGACGGGGGCGTGTCCCTGGTGGCGACGGTTCACTCCCACAGTCATCCATTCACCGATGGCCTGAAGCTGCGGCGAGGGGTCGAGGTCGTGCGGTTGACGCGGCGGAATCGAGACGAGTTGCCGGATCGCCTGGCCGAGCGGCTGCTGGGTGGGTGAGTGGGCGGCTTCGGCATCGGCAGGCGGAGCATCGCGCCCGGCGCCGCGGCGCACCGGAACAGATCTCTAGTGGACGGTTTGCCGCAGGCCTGCGTGCCGAGGCTCTACCGGAACAGATCCTTCGCGGCCGGACGCCGCAGGGCGGCCGCCCCCGGGCCGTCGGCGTCGGTCACGTAGCGCTCCAGGCCGCGGACCAGCACGGCTGGCTCGCGCGAGTCCTTCGCGCGGGCGAGGTCGGCTGCCGCCGACACCGCGTCGCCGATGGCGATGGCGGTGACACGCAGCTCGCGACCGAAGGCGTCGGGACGACCGTGCCACTCCTCGAGGGGCGCCAAGCCCGCGGCGCCGATCGCCACGTCGGTCTGCCCCAGACGCCAGGCGCGGCCGAATGAGTCCGAGATGACGACGGCCGGCCGGACGCCGAGCGCGGCGCCGAGCTCCCCGCGGAGGCGGCGGGCGGAGGCGTCGGGGTCCTCCGGCAGCAGGACGAGCTCGCCCTCGACCGAGGCATTCGACTGATCGACGCCCGCGTTCGCGCACACAAGTCCGTGCCTCGTGACGCAGATGAACACCCCGTCTCCAGCGCGTAACAGTTCAGCGGACTCGTCGAGGACGGCCTGCACGAGCCGAGGGTCCTTGCCATGCGTGGTGGCGAGGGCGCGGGCCCGCTTACCGGGCTCGACCGCGTCCAGTCGGCGCACGCGACCCTCTGCCTTCGAGATCACCTTGTGAGCGACCACGAGCACATCGCCATCGGCGATGTCGTCCGAGACGGCCTCTGTCAGGAGGGCGGCGAGCGGGTCGCCCGGACGGACGTCGGGTAGGGCCCCGAGAGGGACGCACGTGAGGTGGCGCGGCACGGTGGTGGAGCCTATGGGGAGGGCTCGTGAGGAGAGCGATGCGAAGCTCTGGCAAGGGCGCCGACGGGCGGCCCGTGAGGAGCGCGATTCGAAGCTCGTCCGGTGCGGGAGGCTGTCGACGTTGCGGGAAGATACGTCCCGTTTCGTAGCCAGCTTCCCGTGGACCTTCCGGTCGCGCTCTTTTTGGGCGCGACGCGTGGGCTCAGACAGGGGCGCGGATCGGGGTGCCGCGCGTTGCGGTCCCCGAGGCGCGGGCGCGGGATCGGTCGAGTTGGCGGAGGGCGCCGCGGGTTGAGGGCGCCTGGCCGCGGCGGCCTTCGAGGGCGGAGCCCAGCTCGGCGAGGTCATCCGGGGTGTCTACGTCCAGCATGAGCGTCGGGACGCGCTCGACGGAGTGGCCTGCGCCCGCCGCTTCCGCGGCCGCCGTGTGGCGGGCGAAGCTGCCGGGGCCGAACCTCGGCTCGATCGCGTCGGGTGGGGAGAGCACGAGCGCGTTCGTCCCGGTGCCGTGACGGTCGGGGACGACCGCCACGGGCGGCGCCCGGTCCAGCAGCCGAGTTACCTCCTCGGGGTCGATCAGCGGCGTGTCGCCCGGCACCAGCAGGGCGCGGTCGAACCCCGCCGCGAGGGCGTAGCGGACTCCGATCAACGCGGCCTCTGATTGGCCGTTCCGCTCGGCTTCCTCCAGCACCCGGATCCGCTGGCCGAGCGCCGCCGCCTCAGCGGTGCGGTCGGCGGTCACGACCACTACCGCATCGAGGAC
>Ga0126312_10003784_pt1 | contig 10211 bp, 9 predicted proteins | sample Plot104A_FD_92537 | JGI IMG/M metagenome (GOLD analysis project Ga0126312, IMG submission 92537) | Serpentine soil microbial communities from UC McLaughlin Reserve, CA, USA - Plot104A | ecosystem: Environmental > Terrestrial > Soil > Grasslands | place: USA: UC McLaughlin Reserve, Lake County...
ACGGCCACGACCGTCGTCCCCATCCCCGAGAGCCTGTCGTCGCCGCGGCCGAAGGTTAGTATCCTGCGGTTCGCCTCGCCTATCGCCGCGTCGAAGGGAGCTCCCGGCTCGAGCTCTTTCAGCGCCTCGATGGCGATTCGGCTCGCCACCTCCCCTGCCTCGAAACCGCCTATGCCGTCGGCGATGGCGAAGAGCGTCTCGTCCTTGCCATCGCCAACCAGGTATGAGTCCTCGTTGTTCCTGCGGACCTTCCCCGCGTCTGTGGCGCCGAACGGATCCAAAAACAGCAAGGCCTACTCCTCGTACCTGAAGGTAGTGGAGCCTATGCGCACGGTGTCGCCGTGCCTCAGAGGCGTGGCGCCAACGGCCTTGCGCCCGTTAACGAAGGTCCCGTTGGTAGAGCCCATGTCCTCGACGTAGAGGAGACCCCCGTGGCGGGTGAGCTGGGCGTGGCGCCCCGAGGCGTAGTCGTCGTTCTTGAGGACTATGTCGCTGGCGGAGGAGCGTCCCAGGCTCGTCGCCCCGTTCTGGACCACAAACCGGGTCTCGGGAGCGAGGATCTCCGAGTCCTCCACGACGAGCTCGGATTCTCCCGAAGGTCGAGGGGAGTACGCCCCCCGCCCCGGTTCGAAGGGCTCGTCATCCGGGACCTGCCGCAGGTCCCCGACTCCCCTGCGCACGACGGCGTAGATAAAGGCGAAGAGCAGGAGCAAGAGCAGGGCCTTCGCCGCCAGGAGCGGCACCTGGAGCTCGAGCACGGCCCTAGCGTCCCTCTGGGGCCGAGCTTCCCCCGCCCGGGGAGTCGATCCTGCGGACGAAGCGGGCTGTGATCTGGCCGAAGGTCAGCTCGTCGCCGCTCTCTATCCGCTCGCGGTCTATCGGGGCGCCGTCGAGGAGGGTCCCGTTGGTCGAGCCGAGATCCTCGACCACGAAGCCGTTGTCCGAGCGCGAGAGCCTCGCGTGGCGCCTCGAGACGTTTGGGTCCGAGACGACGATGTCGTTCTCCTGCGAGCGTCCCACGGTCCACGGCCCACGGCCCTCGAGCGGGAAGGTGCCCTCATCGAGGACCACCTCGACCACCTCCCGCGCCAGCCCGTGCCTCTTCGCTTCCTCCGGCGAGATGGACTCCGTGCCCTGGGGCACGTCCGACTCTTCCGTGCGGAAGATGCGGGTCTGGCCCGAGGTGTCCTGCGGGGCACCCTTCTCGCGCGGGCCCTCCCCGCCTGTCAGCTTGGCCGTGATGCCGAACTCGCCGAAGCGCAGCGAGTCCTCGGTCTCGAAGCGCACCCTTGGCGGGGTCATGAGGTGGTAGTCCTTGTTGTCTGCGTGGGTAGAGGCGTACTGGATCAACTCGTCCCTGAGCGCGTCGCTGTAGGCCTGAATCGCCTCCGTGTCCTCCTTCGAGAGGTGGACCGTGAAGTCGTTTGGGGCGTAGGTGCGCGAGATGCTGACCATCCTGCCCTCGTCCATCTGCTTGGTGAGGCCCTTGGCGATCTCTACGGGGTGGATCTGCCGCCTGAAAGCCCGCCCGAAGACGCCTTCGACGAGCGACTCCATCCGCTTCTCGATGTTCTTGAGGATGCCCAAAAGAAACTTACCCTCTCCCCCTCGCCGCGAGGTACCTCAGCACCGCGTATATTATAGCCGCGAGCGAGAGCGAAATCATAGCCTCGGAGAGCGCCTGCGGGCGCTCCGAGACCACGAGCGCGTATCCGAGAACCCCAGCCCCGACCGCGAGGACCAGCCCCGCTACCCACCGCCCCGTCCACTCCCCAAGCGAGATAGCGAGGGCCATCGCAGCCCACAGCCCTATCAGGAGGGGGAAGGTAGGGTGCTGCTGGCCTACGTAGCGCAATATCGCCCCTACCCAGTCCACGAGCCCGCCGATGCTCAGCGATGGTGGAATCCTGTCGAACCTGACCCCAGCGTAGGGGACCAGCCCGTCCCCGAGCGTCAGGTCGTAGCCGATGAGCACCAGCGCACCCATCGCCGCAGAGAGGGCCGCCCCAACTGGGCGCATGAGCGCGCCCAAGAGAAGCGGCAGCCCTGCTCCGAGGCCGGCGAGGGCGAGCGGCACCGAGAGCACGGGTCCAAGAGGGAGCTTGCCAACGTCCTTGCTCGCCGCGCCCGCGCCCGCTACCCACACCCCTCCCACGGCCGGCACGAGTAGCGCGAAGCCAAGCCCCACCCCGTTGCGCAGGAGAGCCACGGCGAGCGCCACAATGATCCCCAGCGCCGCGAGGCGCGGCAGCAGGTAACCCGCCACCCCGAAGCCAGCTGCTATCCCGAGGGCCTCGGCGCCGTTCAGACGCAGCAGCTCGTAGCCTGTGAGGAAGCCGAGGTAGCCCGTCGCCGCCCCGTTGAGCAGCCGCAACGCCACCTCGGTGAAGCCGGCAGGCACCTTCTCAAGGGTCTTGCGTCCTGCCGGCACGCCGCTCGAAGGGGCCTTCCTGCCGGTGAGGAGCTTGAGGGCGGCCCACGCGCTCTGCGGGCGGTGGGCTGGGTTGGGAGAGGTGGCCCTGTTCACGAACTCCCGCAGCCGCGGCGACGGCTCGTAGGGCTGGTGGGCGAGGAGGGTGCGGGCCGTTGCCCCGACGGCGTAGATATCCGTCAGGGCGCTGGGTTCCGCGGCGCCGTCGAGGATCTCCGGCGCTATGTAGCCAGGGGTGCCCACCGCGAAACCCACGCGGGTAAGGCGCGTGTCCCCCGCCCTGTAGGCCACCCCGAAGTCCGTCAGCTTCACGCGGCCCCGCGAGTCGACGAGGGCGTTCTGCGGCTTGATGTCGCGGTGGATTATGCCCTGCCCGTGGGCGTAGACGAGTGCCTCGAGGATCTGGGCCAGAGAGTCAGTAACCTCCTCGAGGCTGTAGCCCCTTGCAGCCTCGTCGAGCGGCAGCCCCCTGACGAACTCGGTGACGAGGTAGATCTCGTGGTCACCGGGGATCACCTCGAGCGTCTCTACTATGTTCTTGTGTTTGAGGGCCTCGGAGATCTGGCCCTCCCTCAGGGCGCGCGACCGCTCGCCCGCGCTGTAGACGGGGATTATCTTGATGGCAACGTCCCTGCCGCGGGAGATCCCCCCGAGAGAGCGCGCCCTCCAGACGGTCGCGAAGCCGCCGCGTCCGACCATCTCGGCCAGCGCGTAACGCCCGTGCCCCTCGATGTAGCGCGTCTCGGCCACCCTCGGGATTTTATTCTATAGCCTACGCCGCGCGTTTGATACCGGTGAGACCCCCGTTAGCCTTCGCACCGCCGGCTTGGTACAATCCAGGGTGTCTCAAGACGGTTCCTGGAGGGGGCCCGCGGGCGAGTGGCGGAATTGGTAGACGCGCTAGGTTCAGGGTCTAGTGGCCGAGAGGTCGTGGGGGTTCGAGTCCCCCCTCGCCCACACCGCTCAGGGGGTTTCGGATAGAACGCAGATCCCACAGGAACGCCTCGAGGACTCGCCGCACGAGACCGTCGGGCCGTCAGGGCGGGCCGTCCCCGCGGCATCCCAGGAAGCGTCGCGAGAGGGCGCTACCCGCCTGGCTTACGCTGCTCGGCTCCATCTTGCTCCTCGTCATGGCCTTCGCCTTTATCTTCTTTGTCGCAAGGGGGTGCGTGGCTACCCAGGAGTCGACCCAGGTCCGCAAGTACGTAACCAACGCGGACAGCCTCTTGAGCGAGTCATCGAACACTGGAAACGAGCGGCTCCAGCCCGCGCTGCAGAACGCCGGCGGCGACCCGGCTAAGCTCGACACCGCGGTCCTTGAAGGAGTAGCGAGGAACTCCGAGTCCCTGTACCTGCGGGCGCTCGAGAACGAGGAGGTGCCGCCCGAGTTCCAGGACGCCCACCACTACCTGGTCAGCTCTCTAGGTATCAGGGCAAGGGCGACGAGGCAGCTCGCTGGCGCCGCCACCGGCGACGGCGGGAGCTTCACCGGGGCTCTGGCCCAGGCCGTCCAGGACTACCGCCTCAGCGACGATATCGTCAGAGACCACTACCTCCCCGCCGTCCAGGAGGCCCTCGTCGAAGCGGACCAGCAGCGCGACCAGGAGTATCTCGACGAGCCCGACCCCTTCATGGACTACGAGGAGGTAGGCTTCGACGTAGCGGCCCCTGCCGCCGGTGCCGTACAGGACGACCCCAACGCCCTCCACGGCGTCGAGATCGCGGGCGTCGAGGTGGCGGGTCAGCCCCTCTACCAGGATGGGAACGTGGTCCTGACCGGCTCGGACGAACCCGTCTTCTCCGTCACCGTCAAGAACGGCGGCGAGACGCCCGAGACGGGCGTAGACGTAGAGGTAATCCTGAACACGAGCGCCGAGCGCCAGGCCAAGACCGCGACCATAGGGCAGATGCGGGCCAAGGGAACGGCAACCGTCGAGGTCGGGGGATTCAAGCCGGGGGAGCTTGACGAGACGGCCGAGGTTACCGTCGAGACCGGCCCCGTGAAGTACGAGGAGTTCCTGGATAACAACACCCTCAAGGGAACTATCACCTTCGGGCTGTAGAGGAGGGCCTGCGTGGTAACGGCTATCGTGCTAGTGAGGACCGAGGGGGAGCGGGTGCAGGAGGCGGCCCAGGCGATGCTCGACATAGAAGGCGTAACAGAGGCCTACTCCGTCACAGGACCCCACGATCTCGTCGTCATGGTCCGCATCCCCGACTTCGAGCGCCTCGCCGAGATAGTCCCAGAGAAAATAGCCCAGGTCCCAGGCGTGGCCCGCACCGAGACGATGGTAGCCTTCCGAGCCTACTCCAACTACGACCTCGACCGCGCATGGAGCCTCGGGTTTGAATAGCTGGTCAGCACGCCGCCCTGCGGGTGGCTTGTCAGCACTTCAGCCAGTCAGCTAGAGAAAGCTGAAATGCTGAAAGCGAGAGCCCTACAGGCTCGAAGCGTGCTGAGAGGCGCCCGGCTGCAAGCCGGAGCGCCGTGCTGACAAGCGAAGCCCTTAAAAGGGCGAAGCGTGCTCACTAGCTCTGCTCTTCGGCGAGGGCTGGACGGGTGCCCTCTATAAGAAAGGCTACTACGTCGAGGAAGTCGCCGCTCTCTTCGTAGGCCCGGCGCTGGTGCTGGCTGCCCGTGCCGTTCTCGGCGATCTTGAGGACCCCTGAGAGCTCGTTCTCGCAGCCGAGGTCCTGGCTAATGGGCCTGAGCTGCTCGACGAGGGTGCGGGCCATGTCGCGAGCAGGCACCGTTGTCTTCTCTGCGGCGTCGTAGAAGGCTGCCTCCATGCCGTGGCGGGAGGCGCGCATCTTGTTCTCTATGCCCAGCTCGCGGTCGTAGGGACCCTGTGGGCCGGTCTCCTCGAGCGAGCGGGCGACGATGCACTGGGTAAGGGCGGTAAGGGCCACGGCGTAGCGCAGGCTCGTCTGGGTGTCGGGGATGCGGAGCTCGATGGTGCCTATCGAGGGGTGCGGTCTCACGTCCCACCAGCAGAAGGTGTAGTCGTCAATGGCTCCTGCCTCGACCATGAGGTCGACGTAGTCCTCGAAGGCTTCGTAGTCGGGGAAGGCCGGGGGCATGCCCGCCCGGGGGAAGGTCTCGAAGATCTTCACCCGGGTTGACTCGTAGCCCGTGTCCATCCCCTGCCAGTAGGGGGAGTTTGCCGAGAGCGCGAGGAGCAGCGGCGCGTGCTCCGAGAGTCGGTTGTGGGCCTGGATCGACTCCTCAGCGCCGGGGACGCCTACGTGGACGTGCTGGCCGAAGATCACCTCCCGCTGGGCGATCCAGCGCAGCGTCTTTATCACCTTCTCGTAGCGCTCCTGCGCGGTCACCTTCTGGTCTTTGTAGCGGGAGAAGGGGTGGGTTCCCGCGGCCGAGAGGGAGGTGTCGCAGGCAGCGGCCCAGGAGCCTACCCTGCCGCGCAGCTCGCGCAGGTGCTTCTCTGCCTCTGCCGCTGTCGAGCATACGGGGGTTTTGATCTCCAGAACCGACTGGAAGAGCTCGTAGGAGACGTACTCTGCCAGCTCCTCGGGGAGGCGGGCCATTATCTCCTCGATCTTGGGGACCAGCTCGCCCGTCGTGGCGTCGATGATGTGGAGCTCCTCCTCGACCCCGAGCGTGTAGCCGGACCCGCCCCCCTTGAACTCTATCGGCATTACGCCTCCCTTAGCCCCTCGCCCGCTGCCTGTGTGCAGCGAGAGATCGAAGACCCTCGCGCGAGTTTTCCCTCCACTGTGCGCCACAGTATAGTAACCACTTTCCCGCTACCGCAAGCCCAAAGGTCTGCCGCGCCGAGGCTCCGGCGTCAGCGAGCCTTGGCGGGTGTAACCTGGGCGAGCATCGCGCCCCCTACAACCAGCAGGCCCCCAAGTACCTTGAGCGCGGTCAGATCCTCCTGGAGCAGAGCCACACCTAGCACGCCGGCCACCACGGGCTCTACGGTGGCGACGATGGCAGCTCGTCCGGCGCCGAGGCGGCTTATTCCGAAGGTGTAGAGGGCGAACCCGAGGGCCGTGTGGACTGCCGCGAGCATGAGCAGGAGCGCGTAGGAAGCCGCCGGTAGCCCTGCGAGCGTGTCGAGCGTAGGGAGGGCTGCGAGGAAGAGTAGCGCGGACCCGAAGGCTAGGGCGTAGCTCAGGATCACGGCGGGGCTCAGGTAGCTCGCGATGGGCTTGCCGAGGACGGCGTAGAGCCCGTAGGTGAGTCCCGAGAGCAGCCCTGTGAGCAGAACCACGGGGCTCACGTCGAGGTTAGAGGGGTCGTACGCCCCTGCCACGAGCGAGATCCCACAGATGGTGAGCACCACCGCGCAGACCTTGGCCGCGTTGAGTGGCTCCTTCAAGAACAGCCACGCCAGGATGACCACGAAGGCGGGGGCGCTGTAGAGCAGTATCGCGGCCGTGCCAACGGTGCTCTCGCGCACCGTGTAGAAGTACAAAAGGTAGAAAAGGCCGATCCCGACGAGCCCCAGAGGCGCGAGAAGGGCGAGGTCCCCGCGCGCGACCCGCAAGGTCCCCGCTCCTCGCATCATGAGCAAAAAGAGGAGCACGGCGAGCCAGCCCACGCAGGCCCTGACGGCTACCAGCGCCTCGAAGGAGACGCCCTGGGCATAGAGTATCTTGGCGAAGAGCCCCAGAGTGCCCCAGATGGAAGCCGCAGCCGCGACCGCGAGCGCCCCGAGCAACCTGTCTCTTCGGGCATCAGGCATCCTTCAGGCTTCAGGCATCAGCATGAGCGGTAGAGAGTAGGCTTTCGAATGAGTAGCTACAGAGGCCTCCTGTTGCCTGCGAAAGCTGCAAGCCGCCTCAGTGCCTATCGAGCTTGCGGGCCACCTCGTTCAGGCCGATGCGGAAGCAGATCGAGCGTCCGTGCGGGCAGGTAGCGGGGAGCCGGCTCGTCAGCCAGGACTCTATCAGGGCCTCCATCTCGGGCTGGGAGAGCCTGTCGCCCATCTTGACGGCGGAGTGGCAGGCGATGGTGGCGAGGATATGGTCCTCCCTGCTATGACCTGGGTCTGTGCGCGTGATCGCCGCGAGGGCGTCCTTGAAGGCCCCGGCGACGTCGCGGTCGGCGAGGGTCGAGATCACCGCCTTCACCCTGACGGACCTCGGCCCGAAGGGCTCTGCCTCGAAGCCGTAGACGGCGAGCTCCTCGAGGTTCTCTGCCGCTGCTTCGGCCTCGCCCGGCGAGAGCTCTACAACCTCTGGGATGAGGAGGTTCTGCACCGTCGCAGGGCTCTCCGAGTCGTTGAGCCGGTCGAGGATGGCCCGTTCGTGGGCGACGTGCTGGTCGACCACCCACAGGGCCCCTTCCGGCTCCTCGACGAGTATGTAGCCTGCCGCGAGCTGGCCTATCACCCGCAGGTCCTCGAGGGGAGGGAGCGCCCCGCGCTCCGGCAGCTCCTCGTACCTCGCGCGCTCCTCTGCGAGCGGCCTCGATGCCTCGGAGATGCGCTCGCGGACCTCCTGCAGGCCACCCTCTGGCGGGGCGTGGTACGCAGACCGGCCCTCGGCGGCGCGCGAGACGCGCTCCCAGGGCTCGGGCCGCGGCGAGAAGCGCTCCTGGGTGAAGGCGCGCTCGGCCTGACGAGGGGTTGTAGCAGGGCCCGGCGCGCGCCACTCTATGGCGGTCCTGACGGCGGCAGCGACGGCGTCGCGGGCGACCCGTTCCTCTGAGAATCGCACTATCTGCTTTGTGGGGTGCACGTTCACGTCTACCCTGCGGGGGTCCACGTCTATCTCGAGGGCGACCGGGGGGTAGCGCCCGCCTGGGACGGTCGCCCTGTAGGCGTCGTCGAGGCCGCGATGGAGGCTCTCGGCCCTCACGAAGCGGCCGTTGACGGAGATCGTCTGGTGGGCGCGGCTGCCCTCGGTCACGCTAGGGAGTGCTGCGTACCCTGAGATCTTGAACGCCCCCGACTCGTACTCGACCCTGCGCATCGCGCGCGCCCTTGCGACGCCCAAAATCTGGGCGAGGCGCTCGAGGAGGTCGCCTGCCGCCGGCAGGGAGAGGTGATCCCTGCCCTTCTCAGTGAGGCGGAAGGCTACCTCGGGGTGGGCTATGGCGAGGTGCGTCAGCACCTCGGAGATCGCCGCCCGCTCCGCCCTCTGACCCTTGAGGAACGCCCTGCGGGCGGGGACGTTGTAGAAGAGGCGGTCAACGACCACCGTAGTCCCCCTCGGGTGCGAGGCGGGGGAGACCTCGGCCTCGGCGCCTCCCTCGACCACCACCTTCGTGGCCGCGCCCTCGCCGGTAGAGGTCGTCAGGGAGAACGACGAGACGCTAGCTATGGAGGGGAGGGCCTCGCCACGGAAGCCAAGGGTGTTGACGGACTCGATATCCTTGACGGAGCGGATCTTGCTCGTCGCGTGGCGCACCACACAGAGGCCGGCGTCCTCAGGGGTCATGCCCGCACCGTCGTCGCGCACCAGAATACGCGAGGTCCCGCCGTCTCCAAGCTCGACCTCGACGCGCGAGGCTCCTGCGTCGAGGGAGTTCTCTACCAGCTCCTTGACCACGGAAGCAGGGCGGTCGACTACCTCCCCCGCGGCGACCTGCTGGGCCACCCTGGGGTCGAGGACGCGGATGCTCACTAGCGTTCGATCCCGAAACCAACCATGGATATCAGGCATTGTACATTCGTGGGCGCACTTTCCCACCGCCTTACGTGTAGAATTGCGGGCTATGCACGAGTTGGAAGAGTCCAGGCAGGAGGAACCGGGGCAGCGATCCCTGCCGCTGGATGAGGTAGAGCGGCTCGTCGACCTCGTACGCGAGAGCGGGGTAGGCGAGATCCGGGTCCGCCGCGGCGAGGTCGAGATCACGGTGAAGGCGAGGCCAGAGGCTCCCTCGCCGCAACCCGTTCTCGAAGCGGGACCCCAGCCCGTGCAGCACGCCGCGGACGAGCCCTCAGAGGCTGAGAGGAACGGGTTGCATCCTGTCCGCTCGCCGCTTGTAGGGACCTTCTACAGGGCTCCCGCGCCGGGCGAGGAGGCTTACGTCGAGGTGGGGGACAGGGTCAGGATGGGACAGACCCTCTGCATAGTCGAGGCTATGAAGCTCATGAACGAGATCCCCGCCGACGTCTCGGGCGAGGTGGTCGAGGTGCTGGCCGAGAACGCGGCGGGCGTCGAGTACGACCAGCCGCTCTTCTATCTGCGGCCAGAAGAGTAACGTGATAGGCAAGGTGCTGGTTGCGAACCGCGGGGAGATCGCCCTGCGCGTCGTCAGGGCCTGCCGCGAGCTCGGGGTGCGCAGCGTCGCCGTCTACTCCACCGCAGACGCCGAATCTTTGCACAGGATGCTCGCGGACGAGGCCGTGTGCATCGGCCCGCCCTCGGCGAGCGGCAGCTACCTCAACGTGCCGGCCATCATCTCGGCCGCGGAGCTCACGGGCGCCGACGCCATCCACCCTGGCTACGGGTTTCTCGCCGAAAACGCCCGCTTCGCTGAGATCTGCGAGAGGGTCAACCTCAAGTTCGTTGGCCCTTCGTCGCGGGTCATCGCCAGGATGGGCGACAAGGCCGCGGCCCGCAAGACTGCGGCCCTGGCCGGCGTCCCAATCATGCCAGGCTCCGACGGCCCGTGCGAGAGCGCAGCAGAGGTGAAGCGCGTGGGAAGCGACGTCGGCTACCCGCTCGTAATCAAGGCGAGCGCGGGGGGCGGGGGCAAGGGGATGCGCGTCGTGAGAGACGAGGCCGGGGTAGACGACGCCTACTTCGAGGCGAGCCGCGAGGCCGGCGCCACCTTCGGCGACGGCTCGGTCTACGTCGAGAAGTA
>Ga0126312_10003785_pt1 | contig 10210 bp, 8 predicted proteins | sample Plot104A_FD_92537 | JGI IMG/M metagenome (GOLD analysis project Ga0126312, IMG submission 92537) | Serpentine soil microbial communities from UC McLaughlin Reserve, CA, USA - Plot104A | ecosystem: Environmental > Terrestrial > Soil > Grasslands | place: USA: UC McLaughlin Reserve, Lake County...
GTCGGCCAGGCGATCCGCCGCAAGGAGGACCCGCCCTCATCAAGGGCCAGGGCGAGTACACGGACGACATGTACCTGCCCGGCATGTTGCACGCGGCGATCGTCCGCTCCCCGGAGGCGAGCGCCACGATCACCAACATCGACAAGTCCGAGGCCGAGGCGCACCCGGGCGTCGTCGCCGTTTTCACCTCCGAGGACATGGCCCATGACTTCCTGGGGCCGCTGGGGACCGTGTGGGCCCCGCCCGGCGTGGAGATGCACGACCCCGGGCAGTGGCCGCTGGCCAAGGGCGAGGTCAAGCACGTCGGACAGGCCGTCGCCGTGGTGGTGGCCCACGACCGCGGCACCGCGATCGACGCAGCAGAGCTCGTGCTCGTCGACTACGACACCGGCCCCGCCGTGGTGGACCCCGAACAGGCGCTGGAGGACGGCTCGCCGCTGGTTCACGAGTCCTTCGGGACCAACCGCACGCACGACTGGTCGGTCGGCGGCGGCGACGTGGACGCCGCCATCGCAGAGGCCGATGTTGTGGTCGAGCGCCGCATCGTCAACCACCGCACCTCGGGCGCTCCCATCGAGCCGCGCTGCTCGCTGGCCGAGGCCCAGGGCGACGGCGTGACCCTCTACTCCTCGACACAGGTGCCACACATCGCGCGCTTCGTGCTGAGCGGGGTGCTCGGCATGTCCGAGGACAAGATTCGTGTCGTGGCCCCGGACGTCGGCGGCGGCTTCGGGTCCAAGCTGCAGGTGTACGGCGAGGAGGCCCTGATCCTCGGGTTGGCGCGCAGGCTGGGCCGGCCCGTCAAGTGGACCGAGACCCGGTCGGAGCACATGGCCACCTCGCATCACGGGCGCGATCAGGTCTCGTACGTGACCTTCGCGGCCACCCGCGAGGGGAAGGTGACCGCGATCAAGCTTCACACGATCTGCGACCTGGGCGCCTACTTCGGCCTGCTCACCCCATTTACCCCCGAGCTCGGCTTCCCGGTCGGGAACGGCTGCTACGACGTTCCCAACGTCGACCTGCGGTTCACGGGCGTCTTCACCAACAAGTTCGAGACCGACGCCATCCGCGGCGCCGGCCGGCCGGAGATCATCCACTGGGGCGAGGTGATGATGGACCAGCTGGCCGACGAGCTGGAGATGGATCCGGTCGAGCTCCGGCGTCGCAACTTCATCCCCGCCGACGCCTTCCCGTTCGAGACGCCGCTGGGCATCGTCTACGACTCGGGCAACTACCAGGGCACGCTCGACAAGCTGCTCGACCACGTGGACATGGACTCGTTCCGCCGCGAGCAGGCCGGGCTGCGCGAGCAGGGCATCTACCGCGGCATCGGGCTGTCGACCTACGTCGAGGTGTGCGGCCTCGCGCCCTCGCGGGCGGTGGGCCCGCAGGGGGTCGGCTTGCAGGCCGCCTTCTGGGAGTCGGCGATGGTGCGCGTGCACCCGAGCGGCTCGGCCACGGTCTACACCGGCACCTCACCGCACGGCCAGGGCCACGAGACCGGCTTCGCGCAGATCGCTGCGGACCGTCTGGGGATCGACCCCGAGAACGTCGACGTGCTGCACGGCGACACCGACCAGGGCCCCTTCGGCTGGGACACCTACGGCTCGCGCACGCTCGCGGTCGGCGGCGAGTCGGTGGGCCGCGCGGCCGAGAAGGTCCAGGAGAAGGCCAAGAAGGTCTGCGCCGCGCTGCTGGAGGCCGCGCCCGAGGACATCGAGCTGGCCGCCGGCAAGTACCAGGTGCGCGGCTCGCCCGACAAGTCGATGACGATGGGCGAGATCGCCGGCGCGGCCCACATCCCGCCCAACGAGTTGCCGGCCGACATCGAGCCCGGCCTCGAGGAGACCTCGTTCTACGACCCGGAGAACTTCGTCTTCCCGTTCGGCGCGCACGCGTGCGTGGTGGACGTTGACGTGGAGACCGGCAAGGTCGATGTCGTGCGCTGGGTGGCCGTCGACGACTGCGGGCCGGCCATCAACCCGGCGCTCATCGACGGCCAGATCCACGGCGGGGTGACGCACGGAATCGGCCAGGCGCTGTACGAGCAGATCGTCTACGACGAGGAGGGGCAGCTCGTGACGGGCTCCTTCGTCGACTACGCCCTGCCGACGGCGGCCGAGGTCCCGATGTTCGAGACCGACCGCACCGAGACCCCCTCGCCGGTCAACCGGCTCGGCGTCAAGGGCGTGGGCGAGGCGGGCACCATCGCCGCCACCCCCGCGGTGGTGAACGCGGTCACCGACGCCCTCAAGCCGCTGGGCGTGACCTTCATGGACATGCCGCTCACGCCGATGCGCGTGCTGGAGCACATCCAGGGCGGCGCGCGGCCCACCGAGCAGGGCCGCGAGATCGACACGCACGGGCAGGGCGCGGCGGGTTCCGGCCCAGCCCGGACCGAGGAAGGAGGTGGCTTGCGGTGATTCCCCCCGAGTTCGACTACGTGAGGGTCTCGTCGGTCGACGAGGCAGTCAAGGCGCTCAGCGAGGGCGGCATCGACGCCAAGCTGCTCGCCGGCGGGCACTCCCTGCTGCCACTCATGAAGCTGCGGCTGGCCGAGCCCTCGCCGCTGATCGACATCAACAAGGTGGAGGGCCTGAGGGGCATCGAGCGCTCCAACGGCGGCTACCGCATCGGCTCGCTGACCCGGCACGCCGACCTGCAGGCGCGCCAGGACCTCGGGGTGCTCGCAACGGCCGCCGGGAAGATCGCCGACCAGCAGGTGCGCAACCGCGGCACGATCGGCGGGTCGCTGGCGCACGGCGACCCGGCCTCCGACCTCCCCGGAGTGGTCCTGGCGCTGGGCGGCGAGCTGTCGGCCACCGGCCCCGACGGGGAGCGCACGATCGAGGCCGCCGACATGTTCGAGGACTACCTGACCACGGCGCTGGAGCCCGACGAGGTCCTCACCGCCGTTACCGTCCCCGATCCGGCGGCCTGGAGCTTCGGCTACGAGAAGTTCGTCCGGCGCTCGGAGGATTGGGCGATGGTCGGCGTGGTGGCCCTGCTCAAGATGGAGGGCGGCAACGTCAGCGACGTTCGCGTGGGGCTGACCCACATGAGCTCGACGCCGCTGCGCGCGACCGCCGTCGAGGAGGCTCTGAAGGGCGGCGACGCCTCCAAGCAGGCCATCGCTTCGGCGGCTGAGCACGCCGCCGAAGGCACCGACCCGCCAGGCGACCTCAACGCCACCTCCGAGTACAAGCAGCACCTCGCGCGGGTGCTCACCCGCCGCGCGCTGGAGACGGCTGCCGGGGTCTAGACCTCAGCCGTGCAGAAGGCGCAGCGCTTCGCGGACACCGGGATGGCGCTCACGCACTGCGGGCACTTGCGGGTCTCCTCCTCTCCGCCGGGCGCGGTTCGCATCCGAGCCACGAGCTGGTTCATCGGCCGTATGACGAGAAAGAAGACAACGGCTGCCACGATCAGGAACGAGAGCAAGGCGTTGATGAAGTCGCCGTACAGGAACTGGCTGCTGTTGATCTCGAACTTGAGGTCCGAGAAGTCCGGCTTGCCTCCGACCGCGGCGATGAGCGGCGTGATCAGGTCCTTGACCAGCGCCGCGATCACGGCCGCGAAGGCGGTGCCGACCACCACGGCCACGGCCAGCTCGACCAGGTTGCCCCTCGTGATGAACTCGCGGAAGTCCTTCAGCACAACGTCTCCTCTCGGGTGGGGGGCATGATGCTGTCGGAGCCGTCGGCGGTAGCCGAGGCGCTGGCGCGGGAGCGCTATCTCGCCGATCACGCGCTGGCCACGGCCGTCTACCTGGCGGGCGAGCTCGAGCAGCCGCTGCTGCTCGAGGGCGAGGCCGGGGTGGGCAAGACCGAGGTAGCCAAGGCGCTCGCCGGCGCGACGGGCGCGCGGCTGATCCGCCTCCAATGCCACGAGGGGATCGACGTGCACAACGCGCTCTACGACTGGGACTACGCGCGCCAGCTGCTGCACTTGCGCGGCGGCAGCGAGGAGCCGCTCTACTCCGAGCGCTTCCTCCTGCGTCGGCCCCTGCTGGAGGCGCTGGAGTCCGAGGGCCCGACCGTCCTGCTGATCGACGAGATCGACCGTGCCGACGACGAGTTCGAGGCCTTCCTGCTCGAGCTGCTGTCGGAGTTCCAGGTCTCCATCCCCGAGCTGGGCACGGTGAAGGCCCCCAGCCGCCCGCTCGTGGTCATCACCTCCAATCGCACTCGCGAGCTCCACGACGCGCTCAAGCGCCGCTGCCTCTACCACTGGATCGACTACCCGGCGCCGGAGCGCGAGCGGGCGATCGTCGAGGCTCGCCTTCCCGGCGTGCCCGACGAGATCGCCGCGCGGGTGTGCGCGGCGGTGGCGAAGCTCCGCGGGGAGGACCTCTACAAGCTGCCGGGCGTGGGCGAGACCATCGCCTGGGCGCGCGCACTACTCGCCCTCGACGACGCCGAACTGGAGGACACGCTCGGGGTTGCGCTCAAGGTGCGCGAGGACATCGACCGCGTGCGCGAACGGGGGGTGCTGAGTGGCGTCTAGCCCGACCGTTCGCCTCGGCCTGCTCGCCGCCTCGATGCGTGCCGGCGGCGCCCGCCTCGGCGTGGGGGAGCTGCTGGCCGCCCACCGGGCGCTGCGCGCCGTCGACCCCTCTGACCCCGCCCAGGCGCGCGACGCCCTGCGGGCCGCGCTGTGCTCGCGGCGCGAGGACCTCGTCCTGTTCGACACCGCCTTCGCGGAGCTGGTTGCCCCGCCGAAGCCCACGCCGCCCGGCGCGGAGATGCTCGAGGAGCTGGGCCCGCTGGCCCTGCCGCGTGCCGCGGTCCCCGGCGTCGCCGAGCTGCCGCTGGACGCCGAGCTGGACCCTGTGCCCTCCGCGGCCAGCGAGATCGAGCTGCTGCGCGAGAAGGACTTCGCCGCGTACAGCGACGCCGAGCGCGCCGTGGCCCGCCGCGTGCTGGAGCGCCTGGCGCGGCATGGCCCCGAGCGGCCCGGCAGGCGCCTGCGCCATGGCCGCCGGCGCGGTTCGCACCCCGACCTGCGCCGGACGGTGCGTGCCTCGCTGCGCCACGACGGCGAGCCCTTCGAGCGCCACTGGCGCAGTCCACAGGAGCGCCCGCGCCCGCTGGTCCTGATCTGCGACGTGTCGGGCTCGATGGAGCCCTACGCCCGCGTCCTGGTGCAGTACCTGCAGGCCTGCGTGGCCGCACGCCGGCGCGCCGAGGCCTTCGTGTTCGGTACCCGCCTCACCCGTGTGACCGGCGAGCTCAAGGGCCGCGACCCCGACCGGGCGCTCGCGCGCGCCTCGGCCTCGGTGGCCGACTGGTCGGGCGGGACCCGTATCGGCGATGCCTTGGCCGAGCTGAACCGCGAGTACGGCCGGCGCGTGGGCCGCGGCGCCGTGGTGGTGGTCTGCTCGGACGGCTGGGATCGCGGCGACCCCGAGCAGCTCGGGGCCGAGATGGCGCGTCTGCAGCGCTGCGCCCACCGGCTGGTGTGGCTGAACCCGCTCAAGGCAGCGCCGGGCTACGAGCCGCTGGCGCGCGGGATGAACGCGGCCCTGCCGCACGTCGACCTGTTCATGGCCGGCAACACGCTGGCCTCGCTCGAGCGGTTGGCTGAGCTGATGGAGAGGGGCCTCGAAGCCAGATGACCGACGCCCAGGAGGAGGGGTCGCAGAAGACCGGCGGGCGGACCCACGAGGTGGGGGCGTGATAGCGGCGCTCGTCCTGGCCGCCGGCGCCGGCAAGCGCTTCGGTGCGCGCAAGCAGCTGGCCGTGCTTGACGGTCGTCCGCTGCTCGAGCACACGCTCGCGGCGGTGGCGCAGGCGCCGGTCGACGAGACCGTCGTGGTGCTCGGCGCTGCGGCCGAGGAGGTCATGGAGCATGTGGACCTCCACGGCGCCCGCCCGGTGGTCTGCGACCGCTGGGAGGAGGGGCTGTCAGCCTCGCTGGCCGCCGGGCTGGCCGCCCTGGAGGGCGCTGAGGCGGTCGTGGTCTGCCTGGGCGACCAGCCGCGGCTCTCCGGCGAAGCGATCAGCCGGGTGATCGAGGCGCGCGACGGCGCGCCGGCGACTCGCGCGACCTACGACGGCGAGCCGGGGCACCCGGTGGTCCTCGAGGCCGAGCTGCTGGGGCCGCTGCGCCACGTGACCGGCGACCGCGGCGCGCGCAGCCTGCTGCGCCGGGTCGGTGCGCGGCTGGTGCCCTGCGACGACCTGGGAGGGGGCGAGGACGTGGACACGGCGGACGAGCTCGGAAAGCTGAGGCGGGCGCTGTGAAGCTGGAGCAGCACTTCGAGGTGGAGGCCCCACTCGAGCGGGTCTGGGCGGCGCTCATCGACGTCGAGCGCGTCGCGCCCTGCCTACCGGGCGCAGAGATCACCGAGCAGGGTGACGACGGGGTCTACCGCGGCGACTTCACGGTCAAGCTCGGACCCACGACGGCGGCCTACCGCGGCGAGCTGTCGCTCGAAGAGGTGGACGAGGCCGCACACCGCGTGGCCATGAAGGCCTCCGGGCAGGACAAGCGCGGCCAAGGCTCGGCGCGGGCCACGATCCTGAGCGCGCTGCGCGAGGAGGCGGGCAGCACGCATGTGGACGTGGAAACCGACTTCACGATCACGGGCAAGCTCGCGCGCTTCGGGCGCGGGGGGATGATCAAGGATGTCTCCAACAGGCTCCTGGGCGACTTCTCGAGCTGCCTGGCCCAGACCATCGAGAGCGAGCCCGCAACGCCGTCCGGCGACCCGCCCGCCGGAGGCCCGGCGCTGACGCCCACCGAGGCGGTCCGCTCCGCACCGCAGTCCGCGAAGCCCATCAAGGGCTTCTCGCTCTTTCTTAGCGTGTTGAGGGACCGCCTGCGGCGGCTATTCGGCCGCGGCGAGTAGCTCCTCGAGGGAGGCCAGCTTGACGCGGGGGCGTTCGCTCTCGCGGCCGCGCTGCTGCTCGAGCTCGTCGATGGCCCGCCAGCCGTCCACGCTCACCGCGCGCGGCGCCTTCTCGGCCAGCAGGGCGTCGACCTTGTCCGCCCCCGGCTCCGGCGGCCTGGGCAGCGCCCCGGCCTCGAGGTCCTCCTCCAGACAGCGCACGGTCTCCTGGGCGTCGCGCTTGTTGGTCCCGAGGATCCCGGTGGGACCGCGCTTGATCCAGCCCACCGCGTAGACGCCGGGGAGCGCCTGGCCGGACTCGACGCTCAGCACGCGCCCGCGCTCGTTGGGCAATACGTAGCGGCGCTCGTCGAAGGGCACGTCGGGCAGGGGCACGGCCTGGTAGCCCACCGAGCGCAGCACCAGCGAGCACTCCAACAGCTCGGGCCCCTCATCGACCGGGCGCGCGCGCAACGTGCCGTCGTCGGAGCGCTCTATGCGGTTGCGGCCGATCTCCACGCCCTCCACCCGTTCCTCCCCGCGGATGGCCACCGGCGAGGAGAGGAAGCGCAGCCGGATGCGCCGGGGGGCGTCGGGCTGGGGCTCGCGGGCGGCGAACTCGCGCAGGAGCTCGAGGTTCTTGCGGGCGGTGAAGCTCCCCTCGCTGGCCAGCCACTCCTCGGAGACGGGGTCGAGCTCCACCTCGGCGGGGTCCACCACCAGCTCCACTCCCTCGAGGTGCCCGAGCTCGCGCAGCTCGGCGCTGGTGAAGGCGGCCTGCGCCGGCCCCCTGCGACCGAGCACGACGACCTCCTCGACGGCGCTCTCGCGCAGCGCCTCCAGCGCGTGGTCCGCGGTGTCGGTGCGGGCCAGCTCCTCGGCGCTGAGCGTCAGCATGCGCGCGACGTCCGCGGCCACGTTGCCGTTGCCGATGATCACCGCGTGGCGGCCCGAGAGGTCGGGGTCCAGGTCTCGGCGGTCGGGATGGCCGTTGTACCAGCCGACGAAATCCGTCGCGGGCAGACTCCCGGGCAGGTCCTCGCCCGGGATGCCGAGCGACTTGTCCGTCTGGGCGCCCACCGCGTAGACCACCGCGTCGTAGTGGCGCATCAGGTCGCCGTGAGAGACGTCTCTGCCCACCTCCACGTTGCCGAAGAAGCGGCAGCGCGGGCGGCGGAGGACCTGGCGGTCGAAGAGCTGGTCCAGGCGCTTGATCTCGTGGTGGTCGGGCGCCACCCCGCCGCGCAGGAGCCCCCAGGGGGTCGGCAGGCGCTCGAACAGGTCGATGTCGGGACCGCCCGTGCCGCTCAGGAGCTGGCTCGCGGCGAAGGCGCCGGCGGGCCCGGCGCCCACGACGGCGACGCGCGGCCGCTCGCTCACGAGACGGGCTCCCTCTCGGCGAAGAACTCGGCGTTGAGGTCGAGCGCGTACTCGTACTTCTCGGGGACCTCGTGGTCGGCGAAGATCGCGTCCACCGGGCACACCTCGACACAGGCGTCGCAGTCGATGCAGATCTCGGGATCGATGTAGAGCTGCTCGGCGGTCTCGAAGTCCAGGTCGCCCGGCTTGGGATGTATGCAGTCCACGGGGCAGACCTCGATGCACACGTCGTCCTTCACGCAGCTGCCGGCGATGACGTAGGTCATGCCGCGAACTTAGCTACATGTCAGGCCCTTGCCGCCGCCGCGCCGCCCTCGCTGATCCCCAGGCGGGCGTGCAGCCGGCGCAGCGGGCGCGGCGCCCACCAGTTCCAATGGCCCAGCAGTCGCATCAGCGCGGGCACGAGCAGCGCGCGGACGATGGTGGCGTCGATCAGCACGGCAAGCGCCGTGCCGAGGCCCACCTGCTTGATGAAGATGATCTCCGAGGTGGCGAAGGCGCCGATGGCCACGCAGAACAGGAGCGCGGCCGCTGTCACGATGCGGCCGGTCCGCTGCAGGCCGATGGCCACCGACTCCTCGTCGGAGGCCCCGGCGTCGCGCGCCTCCTTGATGCGCGACAGCAGGAACACGCCGTAGTCCGTGGACAGGCCGAAGGCCAGCGCGAAGAGGACGATCGGCTGGGTGCTCTCCAGCGCGCCCTGCGACGTGTAGTCGAGCAGCCCCTCGAGCCGCCCGTCCTGGAAGATCAGCACCAGGATGCCGAAGGCGGCGCTCAGCGTGAGCGCGTTCATGAGCACCGCCTTCAGCGGCAGGACCACCGAGCCGGTCATCAGGAACAGGACCAGCAGCGTGGACACCACGACGAGCGCCAGCGCGAGCGGCAGGTGGCGGGTGAGGCTCGACTGCAGGTCGACGAACTCCGCCGTCACGCCGCCGGCCAGGACCGGGAAGGAGGAGGGCGTGTCGCGTACCTCGCGCACGAGGTCCTGGGTGCGGTCGTCGAGCACCCGATGCTCGGACACGACATTGATCAGGCTGGTGTCGCGGTCCAGGCGCTGCGGCGGGTTCACGGCGGCCACGCCGGGCAGCTGGGCCAGCCGCTCGGTGTAGCGCTTCAGCTGGGGCGCCGTGGCGTTCTGGGCCACCGCGGCAATTGGCGCTGTCTGGGCCGGCGGGAAGTCGCGGTTGATGGCGTCGTCCACCTGCCGCGCCGAAGCCGTCTCGGGCAGGACGCTGGGGTCGACCGAGGTGAACTTGATCCCGATGAAGGGCGCCCCCAGAGCGAGGAGCACCGCGGCGCTGGCCACCGCGGTGCGGCCCGGGCGGCGCATCACCCCGCGTGAGAGCCGGTACCAGAAGCCCTGCCGGGCGCCGCGCGACTCGCTCTGCCGTGCCCGCTGCAGCCGCCTGGGAGCCAAGGAGTTGACGCGCGGGCCGAGCAGGGCCAGCACGGCGGGCAGGACGATGAGCGCCACCGCCGCCGCGATGATCGAGACCATCATCCCGCCGAGGCCCATCGAGTAGAGGAAGCGCTGCGGGAAGACCAACAGCGAGGCCAGCGCCGCGGTGACCGTCATGGAGCTGAAGAGGACCGTCCGGCCCGCCGTGGCCAGCGTGCGGCGCATCGCCTCGGCGCCGGCGCCGACCTCCTCCAGCTCCTCTCGGTAGCGCGAGACAATGAACAGGCTGTAGTCGATCGCCAGCCCCAGCCCCAGTCCCGTGACGAGGTTCAGGGCGAACACCGACACCGAGCCGAGCTCGCTTGCCAGACGCAGCCCGAGGAAGGTGAGCACGATCGAGAGGCCGCCTACCATGAGCGGAAGCAGCGAGGCGACCAGGCTGCGGAAGAACAGGAACGAGAGCAGGGCGAGGAGGGGGAAGGCCAGCAGCTCGGCGCGCTCGAGGTCCTTCGACACCTGCTCGTTGACCTGCGGCTCGGCTATCGACTCGCCGCCCAGCTCCACGCCCGGCGTGCCGGCCAGCGAGCTCTCCA
>Ga0126312_10003786_pt1 | contig 10209 bp, 11 predicted proteins | sample Plot104A_FD_92537 | JGI IMG/M metagenome (GOLD analysis project Ga0126312, IMG submission 92537) | Serpentine soil microbial communities from UC McLaughlin Reserve, CA, USA - Plot104A | ecosystem: Environmental > Terrestrial > Soil > Grasslands | place: USA: UC McLaughlin Reserve, Lake County...
CTCGATGTCGGTCTCGATGTCGGCCAGGTCCTCCTCGAGCTCGTCGACCTCACCGGTCAGCCGCTCGACCCGCTCCGCGACCCGCCGGCTGAACCCCTCGGCGAACTCGCGGTCGAAGAGCGGGAGGATCCCCGCCACGAGGATCGCCCCGAGCACCACGCCGAGCGCCTGGAGGCCCATGGCGAGCACCTTGGTCTCGGGGTTGGTCGGTAGGAAGTCGCCGTACCCGACGATCGAGATCGTCGTGTTGACCCAGTAGAAGCCGTCGAACAGGGTCGGCGGCTCCTCGGCCCCGCGCTCGAGCTCGGCGTAGGCGATCCCCGCGCCGATCACGGTTAGGCCCCACAGGATGAAGGCGAAGCGCACGACCGTGACCCGGAACAGGTACCGGTGCACCGCCGGCAGCAGGTCGAGGATCCGCAGCACCCACAGGCACTGGAGGACCTCGAAGTCGGGCGGCAGGAACTCGAACGGCGCGGTGACGACGATGATCGCCACGTCGAGCACGTTGTTGCGCAGCCACTCGAGGTTGTCCGGGGCGATCCGCAGCACGGCGAGCGCCTCGACCACGAAGAACGACCAGATCCCGATGTAGAGGACGTCGACGACCGTCCCCCACACGCTTCCGAGCTGGAAGTAGTTGAGCACCAGGTAGGGGATGACGAGCAGCGCGACGATCACCGCGGGCAGCTCCCAGCGCTGCGCCCGGCGGCGCTGCGCAGGCGTCATGCTCGGGAGGACGTGGGTGCCCTGCGGGTGGTACATGCGCGGCTCGAGGGGACTATGCCAGCCGCGGCGGAGCCGTCCGGCTCCGGTATAAGTCGGCGGCCATGCCGGGCCCGCCGCGAGCGCCCGCGCTCGAGCGCGTCCGCGCGCTCGTGCGCGCGCCCCCTTCTCACACCGGCGCGGGCCCGCCCGGGCGCGCACGGGCGGCGCCGCCGCCGGACACGGCTGCCCCCGCGGGCTACCTCGACCTGCTCGGCGAGCGCGCGCTCCGCTCGACCGGGCGGGCGCAGGACCTGATGCTCTCGCGGCTGGTACCCCGCATCTATGAGCGTCCGTGGCGGCCGGCCCTCGGCCGCATCGCCAAGGGACCGCTCGGCCCGAGCATGGAGGGCGAGCTGCGGCTGGCCCGCGAGCTGCTGCGCCTCGAGCGCGGCGGCGGCGCGATCGTGCTCGACGTGGCGTGCGGGACGGGCAACTTCACGCGCGAGCTCGCTCGCACCGTCGGACCGGCCGGCCTCGCCGTGGGGATCGACGTCTCCGAGACCATGCTCGCCCGCGCGGTGGCGATGACCAGCGCCGCCGGGCTCCCGAACGCGGCGTACGTGCGCGGCGACGCCGAGGAGCTCGCGTTCTCCGATGGCGCCTTCGACGCGGTCTGCTGCTTCGCCGCGCTGCATCTCTTCTCGGACCCGCTGCGGGCGCTCGACCGGACGCGCTCCGTCCTGCGCCCGGGCGGGCGCGTGGCGATCCTCACCTCGGCTCGCCGGGCGCCGCGGCCGCTGCGCGCGGCCGAGTCGGCGCTCGCCGCGGCGACCGGGATGCGCCTGTTTGGGCGCGACGAGGTCGTGGCGGCGCTGCGCGCCCGCGGCTTCGACGAGCTCGAGTGGCGGCTCGCCGGGGTGACGCAGTTCGTGGCCGGCCGCCGCGTGTGACGCGGGCGCGGCCCGAGGGCGGGCGCGGGCCCGCCCTCGGCGCCTCGTTCCTAGCTAGGCCGTCCGCCCCCGCGCCGGAGCGCCCGTCTTGCCGCGCGCCGAGAGGCCGATCGCGAGCCCGAGGATGGCGAGCGCCAGGTGCAGCAGGTTGTCGGGCAGGTTGATCGGCGCGAGCCAGATCACGTTGTCCATCGCAATGAAGCCCCAGATGGTGAGGACGACGTAGAGCACGCCGAACGCGATCGCTCCGGTGATCGCGGTGGCCGGGGCGGCCGCCATGGCGACGAGGAACACGCCCGTGGCGATGTGGACGACGTTGTGCCAGCCGTTCACCTCGAACACGATGAAGGTCTCGCCGTCGATCGCGTCGCCGACGGCGAACGACGTCCCGCCGAAGAAGAACCCGAGCACGCCGACCGCGATGAGGACGATGCCGACGACCAGGCAAAACGTCTGCGCGAGCGTGCGACCGGTCCCCTCTCGACCGGCGGTCGCGCCGGCGCCTGAGCTGCTTGCTTCCATGTGAAAACTCCCTTCCGATTGGCCGTTCGATAGATGAATACCACGACAAGGCGAAGCAGAAACGAGGGCGGGCGCGCCAAGCGAGACGCGCATCACTCCCGGGCCTCGCCCACCTCGCCACGCGCGAGGATGCCGCGCGTGCGGCTGTAGAGGAAGTAGACGAGCAAGCCAAGCGCCAGCCACCCGAGGAACCGGGCCCAGGTGGCGAGCGAGAGGCTCGCCATCAGGTAGATCGAGAGCACCGGGAAGAAGGGGACGAGCGGCGTCCGGAACGGGCGGTGGCGCTCGGGCTCGGCGCGCCGCCGGTAGAGCACGCCCGCGGCCACCAGCACGAAGGCGAAGAGCGTTCCGATGTTGACGAGCTCGGCGAGCGCGGCGAGCGGCACGAGGCCGGTGAGGACGATCACCGCGGCGCCGACGATCAGCGTGAGCGGTGCGGCGTGGCGAAGCGCTCATGGGTTCGCGCGAGCCGTTCGGGCAGCAGGCGGGCCCGGGCCATGGCGAAGCCGACGCGCGTCTGCCCGAGGAGGAGGATCATCGTCGCCTTCGCGGTGGCGAACAGAGCGCCGGCGAAGATGATCGAGGCGACCACGCGGTGGCCCTTGCCGGCGAACGCCTCGGCGATCGGCGCCTCACCGGCCAGGGAGCGATAGGGCGCCATGCCGGTGATTACGAGCGCCACCGCGATGTAGATCAGCGTGACGATCGCGAGCGAGCCGATGATACCGCGCGGCATGTCGCGCTGGGGGTCGTGCGACTCCTCGGCGGTGGTACCGCGTTTCGCCCTCGCCGCCCGTCGGGTACGCGAGACGCATGACCGCACGCGACGAAGGCACCGACGAAAATCACGAGGACCGCGCGGGCGCGGACGAGCAAGACGCCCACCCGGCCGGCGAGGACCAGGCGCACCGGACCGCCCCGCCCGGCAACCCGGAGGCCGACGAGGACGCCGTCGAGAAGGGCGAGGACAACATCGGCCGGATCACCGGCCGCTAGCTCGGCGGCCGGGTCGGCGTGCTCCGCCCGCCCCCCGCGGCCTCCGCTCCGTTAGTCCCGCACCCGCACGACGACCTTCCCGAGCGCCCCGCGCTCCTCGAGCCGCGCGACCGCGGCAGCGCCATCCTCGAGCCGGTATTCCGCATCCAGGATCGGCCGGACCGCCCCTGCGGCCGCGAGCCGCTCGAGATCGGCCTGGATTTCGGCGCTGAAATCCGGCTTGTCGCCCACGAAGGCGCCCCACGCGACGCCGACGACGTCGGCGTTCCTCAGCAGCAGCCGGTTGACCTTGAGCGTGGGGATCTCCCCCTCGGCGAAGCCGACCACGAGCACCCGCCCTTCGGGCGCGAGCGCCCGTACGGAGTCGGCGAAGCGCTCGCCGCCGACCGGGTCGAGGACGATGTCGGCCCCGCGCCCGCCGGTCGACTCCCGCACCGCGTCGAGCCAGCCGTCGGTGCGCACGACCCCATCGGCCCCGGCCCGGCGCGCGACCTCCTCCTTCGCGTCGGTCGAGACGACGGCGATGGTCCGAGCGCCCCCGCCGTGGGCGATCTGCACGGCTGCGCTCCCCACGCCGCCGCCGGCGCCGTGGACGATCACCGTGTCGCCCTCGCGCATGCGCCCGCGACGATGAAGGGCGAAGTGGGAGGTGTGGTAGTTCATGACGAACGCCGCGCCCTCCTCGAAAGACCAGCCCTCCGGCAGCCGAAAGGTCATCGTCGCCGGCGCGGCGGCCCGCTCGGCGAAGCCGCCGAACGTGAACGCCATCACGCGCTCGCCGGCCGAGAACGCGTCGCCGCCCTCGGTCACCGTGCCCGCCACCTCGGAGCCGAGCGTGAACGGCGGGTCGGGCTTGAGCTGGTAGAGCCCGCGCGAGAGCAGCACGTCGGGAAAGGCCACGCCCGCGGCGTGGACGTCGATCACGACGCCGTCGCCGCGCTCGGGCTCGGGCGCGTCGTCGACCAGCCGGAGCGCGTGCGGGCCCTCGAGCTCGTGGACCTGTAGGGCGCGCACGCCGCCGCGCTAGCTCTCGACCTCGAGCTGGCGGACGGGCAGCGGGAAGCGCCGCTCGGCCGCCTCGACGAGCCCCTCCTCGCGCCAGTTGCGGCTCCCCTCGCCGTGGGTGAAGAGCACGATCTCGTCGGCGTCGAAGGTGGCGAGCGCGTCCTCGATCGCAGTCAGCGGGTTCGACTCGCCGGCCTCCCCGTGGACGGTGACTCCCTCCTCCTCGAGACGCTCGACGCTCTCGTGCTGGACCTCCTCGGCGCGCTCGATCGCGGGGTCGGGCGCGGCGAGCAGATACCGCGTCCGGCTCATGAGCGCGGGCGCCACGACCAGGACCTCGGCATCGCGCGCGGCGTCCTCCCCGAGCGCGCTGCGCAGGACGTCGGCCGAGAGCGGCTCCGAGGCGAGGGCGAGGATCTTGGTGGGCACGGGGTTGCAGTTGGACGCGCGGGCGGGCACGTTACCCGCTGCCGCGCCGGCGCGCCCGGCGAACGGGCGCGCCGCGGCATACTAGGCGCGTGCCCACCGCGACCGACCTGACCGACGCCCTGCGGCCGCTCGTCGAGGCCCCCGAGCGGTCGGCGATCTTCTGCGACGTGGACGGGACCCTCGCCCCGATCGTCGAGCAGGCCGAGTACGCGCGCGTCTCCGAGCGGACCGCGCGCGTGCTCGGAGAGCTCGGCCGCCGGTACGCGGTCGTGGCCTGCATCTCCGGCCGGTCGGCGCCCGAGGCTCGCCGGCTCGTCGGCGTGGGCACGCTCGACTACGCCGGCTTCCACGGGGCCGAGCTGCTGCGCGCGGGCGCGCGCCGCCTCGAGCGCCTGCCCGAGCTCGAGGAGGGCGCCGACCGCGTCCGCCGCTTCGCGACGGAGCACCACGGCTCCGACCTGCGGTTGATGCGGGTCCGGCTCGAGGACAAGGGACCGATCTCCGCCTTCCACTGGCGCGGGGCCCCCGACGAGGCGGCGGCGGAAAAGCGGATCGAGCAGCTCGCCCGGGCCGCGAAGGCCGAGGGCCTGGCCACCCACTGGGGGCGCAAGGTGCTCGAGGTGCGCCCGCCGATCGCGATCGACAAGGGCCAGGCCGTCCGGCGCCTGCTCGAGCGCCGCGACGTGAGCGCCGCCCTGTTCGCCGGCGACGACCGAACCGACCTCGACGGCTTCGCCGCGCTCGAGTCGCTCCGCGAGAAGGGCGAGCTCGAGTCGATCGTCCGGGTCGGCGTCGCCTCGGAGGACGGACCGCCGGAGATCGTCGAGCGGGCCGACGTGTACGTCGACGGTGTCGGCGGGGTCGCCGAGGTGCTCGCCGCGCTCGCCGAGCCACGCTGACGCGCTGGCCCCCGCGCCGTGCGCTTTCCCGACTTCCTCCGCGCGGCGACCCTCCTGTTCGCCGGGTCCGCGAGCGCCCTCGCCTTCGTGGCGACCGTCGGAGCCGGCGGCACCGGTGACCTCGGCCTGGCCGTCTTCGCCGTGGTTTGGTGGACGTTCGCCGCGATGGCCGGCGCCTACCTCGGCCGGCGACCCGAGGCCTCGACGGGGATCGCGCGCCTGATGGCGACCGCGCGCCAGAGCCCCGCGCTGCCCGAGCTCGAGCCGGGTACGGTCCTGGTCAACCGGCTGTGGGGTCTGCTCGCCTACATCGTGGTCGCGGGCGGCGTCGGCTTCCTGCTCCCGCCGGTGCCCGCGGTGGCCGCGGGATACGCCCTGCTCGTGTCGCTGTCGTGGCGCAAGCAGGCGGCGGCCGTGGCCGCGGTCGAGGGTCGCGACGGCGTGCGCTTCTACGTCGATCGCACCTCGCCGTTCAAGCCGACCCGCCTGATCCGCACGCCCGGGTTCCGGACCCTCGAGCGGGCGGGCGAGCGCCGCGAGCCTCAGCCCGAGGCGGTCGAGTGCCGGCCGGCGCGGAGGGCGTCGAGCTCGGCCCAGGAGCGGGTGTTGGCGACCTGGTGCGGTGCGACCCACCCGCGGCGGGCCGTGGCCACCGCGTATCCCACCGCGGCAAGCGTCTCCGGGCCGTGGGCGTCCGAGTCGAGCACCAGCGTGACGCCGGCCTCGACTGCGCGCCGAGCGTTAGTCTCCGACAGGTCGCGGCGGTCGGGGTTGCCGTTCACCTCGAGGAAGGTGCCGGTGCGCGCCGCCGCCTCGAACACCCGCTCGAGGTCGAGCGCGTAGGGCTGGCGGCGGTCGATGAGCCGCCCGGTCGGGTGGCCGATGGCGTCGACCGCCTGGTGCTCGATCGCCCGCACCATGCGCTCGGTCATCTCGGGCTCGGGCATCCGGAACGAGGAGTGGAGGCTCGCCACGACCCAATCGAGCTTCGCGAGCAGCTCGTCGTCGTAGTCGAGCGAGCCGTCCGGGAGGACGTTGACCTCCGAGCCCGCGAGCAGGCGAAAGCCCTCGCCGAGCTCGGCGTCCACCGCGCGCACGTGCTCGATGTGGCGAACGAGCGCGTCGGGCGAGACGTCGTTGCCGAAGCCGTGCGAGGCCGAGTGGTCGGTGATCGCGAGGTACTCGAGGCCGCGCGCCTGCGCCGCCTCGGCCATCTGCTCGACCGTCCCGCGGCCGTCCGAGGCAACCGTGTGGCAGTGGAGGTCGCCGCGCAGCGAGCCGACCTCGACGAGCTCGGGCAGCGCGCCGGCGCGCGCGGCCTCGTGCTCGCCGCGGTTCTCGCGCAGCTCGGGCGGGATGGGCTCGAGGCCGAGCCGCGCGTACACCTCCGCCTCCGTGGCGCACGCGTGGGTCACGCCGCTCGCGTCGTCGGCGACGCCGTACTCGCTCACGTGCAGGCCGCGGCGAACCGCCTGGGTGCGCAGCGCCTCGTTGTGGGCGCCGGACCCCGTCAGGTGCTGGAGGAGGTTGCCGTACGTTTCGGTAGTCGTTACCCGCAGGTCGACCGGCATGCCGTTGTGGGCGAGTGCTCGAGCGCCCGACTCGCTGGCCGACGAGACCTCGACCAGCGGGAGGGCGCAGAACGCCTGGACGAGGGCGCTCGGGTCGCGGGCGGCCGCGACGACGTCGAGGTCCTTGCACGTCTCGGCCTGGCGGCGCGCGCTACCCGCGAGCTCGGCGTGCTCGCACGCCGGGTGGTCGCGCAGCGCGGCGACGATCCCGTCGCCGACCGCCCGCGCGCGCGGCAGGAGCCAGCGGACCCGCGGACCTCCCGGATCGGCGGCGAGCGCGGCGAGCACGTTCTGCTCGGCCTTGGCGCCGAAGCCGGGGACCTCCCGCAGGCGCCCGCCCTCGGCGGCGCGGCGCAGCTCGTCGCGCGACTGTATCCCGAGCTCCTCGTACAGCCGTCGCGCGCGCTTGGCGCCGAAGCCGGGCAGGTGCGTGATCTCGACGAGACCCGCCGGGAACTTCTCCTTGAGCCGCTCGGCCTGGGGGAGCGAGCCGCGCTCGAGCAGGACGTCGATCTTCTCGGCGATCGTCTTGCCGATGCCGGGGAGCTCGGTCGCGCGGCCGGCGCGCGCGAGCTCGGCCACCGGCTGCGTCGCGTCCCGGATCGCGCGCGCGGCGTTGCGGTAGGCGACGACGCGGTGGACGATCGCCTCGTCGAGCTCGTACAGGTCCGCGAGCTCGTCGAAGTGGGCGGACAGCTCGGCGTTGCGCATCGTGCTGGAGAGGGTACGCACGGGCCAGGGACGGGAAGCGCCGGCCGGACCGCCGGTCGAACCGTCGCTATATTTTCTGAAGCAACGCACGACGAACTTGGAGGGCCAAGTGGCAGGTCAGATCACCGACGTGACCGACAACAACTTCCAGGCCGAGGTCCTCGAGTCGCCGGAGCCCGTGCTCGTCGACTTCTGGGCGCCGTGGTGCGGGCCGTGCCGCGTGGTCGCGCCCGTGCTCGAGGAGCTCAACTCCGAGCGCAGCGACCTGCGCGTCGTCAAGCTCAACGTCGACGACAACCAGCAGACCGCCGCGCGCTACGGGGTCATGTCGATACCCACGATGATCCTGTTCAAGAACGGCCAGCCCGCCGAGACGATCATCGGGGCGCTCCCGAAGCCACGGCTCGTCCAGCAGCTCGAGCCGGCGCTCGCCTAGGGAGAGCTTCGATGGCGTTCGAGCTGGTCGGGGCCCCCGACGGCCTGTGGCTCGAGGGGCACAGCGGCGGGGACGAGATCGGCGACTACAACGGGCGCGTGATCGCGATCGCCATGCGCGACACCGATCCGCTGTCGGCGGCCCAGCCCGAGCACGCGAGCACGCCGACGACCGAGGGCCTGCTCGGGTGGGGGACGACCTACTTCCTGGTGTGCGATCCCAACCGGGACGCCCCGGTGTGGGTCGCCAAGGAGAGCATCACGAGCCACCGGTTCGAGGACGCCTAGGCCGCGTCGTGCGGGCGACCGCGGCGGGTAGAGTGCCCGCGCGATGAAGGTCGCCTACGTCTTCTCCACCTCCGGCCACACCGCGAGCTACAAGCTCGGGCAGATGATCCTGCCCCAGCTCGAGGAAGGCGATCATGGCGTGGAGGTCGTCGGGATGTTCTTCTTCGACGACAACACCTACCTCCTGCGCGCGGGCGACCCGGTCGGCGAGCGGCTCGGCCGCGCCGCGCGGGAGCAGGACGTGCTCCTCATGCTGTGCGACCAGTGCGCGCTCGAGCGCGAGCTCGCCGAGGGCGAGAAGCGCAACGCCCGGCCGGTCGGGACGGTCGAGGGCGTCGAAGTGGGGTGCTTCCCCGACCTCTACGCGGCGCTCGCGGCGAACCCGCCGGACCAGGTCATCACCCTGTAGCGCGCGCGAGGTCGATGCGCAGCTCGCGGCCCTCGATGGCCGCCGACTGCGCTCCTGGCGCCAGCGCCGCGGCGCCGTCGTAGGCGAGCTCGACGGCGAGCGTCTCCGCGGCGACGTAGGGCTCGTGCGCGCGCACGGCCTCGAGGACCTCCTCGTCGCCCGCGAGCGTGAGCGCGATGCGGTCCTCGACCGCGAGCCCCGCGCCCTTGCGCGCGGACTGCACGGCGTGCACGACCTCGCGGGCGAGCCCCTCGCGCCGCAGCCCGTCGTCGAGCCCCAGGTCGAGGGCGACGGCGTGAGCGCCCGAGCGCTCGAGCTGGTAGCCCTCGCGCGGTCGCATGACGAGCGTGAGGTCGCCGGGGCCCAGCATGTGCTCCTGCCCGTCGACCGACACGCCGACCGAGCCCCCGGCGCCCAGGGTCTCGGCCACCGAGCCGGCGTCGAGCGCGGCCACCGCCGCGGCGACCCGGGGCATGTGCTTTCCGAACCGCGGCCCGAGCGCGCGGTAGTTCGGCTTGAGCTCCCACACGCCGAGCTCGTCGGCGTCCGAGACGAAGCGCAGGCGCTTGACGTTCAGCTCGTCGAGCACGAGCGGCTCGAGGCGCTCGATCGCCTCGCGCTCGGCGTCACGGGCCACGACGACCGCCTCGGCCAGTGGCTGGCGGACCTTGACCTTGGCCTGGGCGCGCGCGGCGCGGCCGAGCTCGACCGTCCCGCGTGCCACGCCCATCTCGACCTCGAGCGTCTCGTCGCGCCGCGCCGGGTCCGGCTTGGGGAAGTCGCACAGGTGGACCGATGGCTCGGAGCCGTCGAGGTTCTCGTAGATCTCGTCGGCGACGAACGGGACGAGCGGAGCGAGCAGCTTGGCGAGCTCGACGAGGCAGTGGCGAAGCGTGGCGAGCGCCGCCGGATCGCCGTCCCAGAAGCGCCGGCGCGAGCGGCGTACGTACCAGTTCGAGAGCTCGTCGGTGTAGGCGCCGAGCGCGCGCCCGGCGAGCGTCGTGTCGTAGTCGTCGAGGCGGTCGATCACGAGCTCGGTCGTCGCCTGCAGGCGCGACAGCGCCCACCGGTCGAGGTCGGTGAGCGCCTCGGCGTCGAGCTCGGCGAGCGGGTCGACGCCGGCCGCGTTCGCGTACAGGACGAGGAACGCGTAGGTGTTCCACAGCGTGAGCATGAACTGGCGCACCGCCTCGCCGACCGTGTCGGACGAGAACCGGTAGCCGGCCCACGGCTGCTGGGAGCTCAGGTAGTACCAGCGAAAGGCGTCGGCGCCGTGGGTCGCGAGC
>Ga0126312_10003787_pt1 | contig 10209 bp, 6 predicted proteins | sample Plot104A_FD_92537 | JGI IMG/M metagenome (GOLD analysis project Ga0126312, IMG submission 92537) | Serpentine soil microbial communities from UC McLaughlin Reserve, CA, USA - Plot104A | ecosystem: Environmental > Terrestrial > Soil > Grasslands | place: USA: UC McLaughlin Reserve, Lake County...
ACCGAGCCGGCGTGCGCGAGCGCGGTCTGCGGGTCCTTGAGCCCGTGGCCGGTGAGGACGCAGGTGATCCGCTCGGCGTCCTCGGCGCCGTTGGCGAGCAGCCCCGCGACGCCGGCCGCGGAGGCCGGCTCGCAGAAGACGCCCTCCTCGCGGGCCAGGAACCGGTAGGCGTCGAGGATCTGCGCGTCGGTGACCGCGCGCACCTGCCCGCGCGAGCTGGTGAAGGCGTCCAGCGCCTCCTCCCAGCGGGCCGGGTTGCCGATCCGGATCGCGCTGGCGACGGTCTCGGGCGCCTGGACCGGCGCGCCGTGCACGAGCGGCGCGGCGCCGGCCGCCTGGTATCCGAGCATGCGCGGGCGCGAGCCGCGCTCGCTGAACCCCTTCCAGTACGCGGTCACGTTGCCCGCGTTGCCGACCGGGATGCAGAGCGCGTCGATCTCGCCGAGCTCGTCGAGGATCTCGAAGGAGGCCGTCTTCTGCCCTTCGAGCCGGAACGGGTTGACCGAGTTCACGAGCGCGATCGGGCGCCGCTGGGCCAGCTCGCGCACGAGCTCCAGCGCCTGGTCGAAGTTGCCGCGCAGCGCGATCACGCGCGCGCCGTGCATCAGCGCCTGCGCGAGCTTGCCCGTGGCGATCTTGCCCTCGGGCACGATCACGACCCCCGCCAGCCCGCCGCGCGCGGCATAGGCGGCGGCGCTCGCGGCGGTGTTGCCCGTCGACGCGCAGACCAGCGCCTCGGCGCCCTCGCGCACGGCCGCCGACACCGCGCAGGTCATCCCGCGGTCCTTGAAGGAGCCGGTCGGGTTGGCGCCCTCGATCTTCAGCCACACCTCCGCGCCCGCGCGCTCGGAGAGGCGCTCCGCGAGCACGTGCGGCGTCGAGCCCTCGCCGAGCGAGACCACGGGGTCCTCCGGCGCGAACGGCAGGCTGTCGCGGTAGCGCTCGATCAGGGCGGGCACGGTCTAGGAGAAGTCCTCGTCGATGACGCGGATCGCGCGCGGGGCGGCGCGCATGAAGTCGAGCTGGCCGATCATCCGCACCGCCGCGTACAGGCGCGACTCCAGCAGCGGGTGCAGCACCATCACCAGGCGCGCGTTGTCGCCCAGCCCGCGCTGCACGAACGACTTGATCGAGGCGCCCTGCATGCCGAGGATCTCGGCGATCTGCGCGAGCACGCCGGGGCGGTCGAGCACCTCCATGTGCAGGTAGAACGCGGACGTGACGTCGGCCACGATCGGCAGCGCCTCGGTCGTCTCGGGCGTCGAGGCGGGCGGGATCATCGCCGAGATCACGTCGCCGAGCACGGCGCTCGCCGTCTGGGGGCCGCCCGCCCCCGGGCCCGACATCGTGATCTCCGTGATCGCGTCGGACTCGACGGTGACCGCGTTGAACGGGCCGTTGACCGTCGCCAGCGGGTGCTCGCCGTAGAGGAAGGCGGGATGCACGCGCACGCTGATGCCGCCGTCGACGCGCTCGGCCGTCCCGATCAGCTTCAGCCCCAGCCCGAGCTCGTCGGCGTAGGCCATGTCGTCGGCGGTGATGTGCTCGATCCCCTCGTAGACGACCTGGTCGAGGTGCACCGGGGTCGAGAACGCCAGCCGGGCGAGGATCGCCATCTTGGCTGCGGCGTCGCGGCCGGTCACGTCGTCGGTCGGATCGGCCTCCGCGTAGCCGAGCTCCTGCGCCTGCAGCAGCGCCTGCTCGTAGGAGATCCCGGCGCGCGCCATCTCGGACAGGATGTAGTTGGTCGTGCCGTTGACGATGCCGTGGATGCGCTCGACGTGCGCGGCGGCCAGCGACTCCTGCAGCACGCGGATCACGGGGACGACGCCCGCGACCGCGCCCTCGAAGCGCAGCTGCACGTCGTGCTCGCGCGCGACCGCCCACAGCTCCTCGCCGTGCTGGGAGAGCAGCTGCTTGTTGGCCGAGACGACGTGCTTGCCGGCGCGCATCGCGCGCAGCACGTAGTCGCGCGCGGGCTCGATGCCGCCGATCAGCTCGACGATCAGGTCCGAGCCGGCGAGGATCTCCTCGAAGTCGCCCTGCCTGCGCGTGAGCACGCCGCTGACCTGCGGGTGCAGGCCGACGGTCGCGGCGACCGCGCCGGCCCGCTCGGTCAAGAGCGTCTCGAACGCCGCGCCGACGGTGCCGTGGCCCAGCAGGCCGATGCGGAAGGGCTCAGACGTCGCGGCCATGCAGCTCCTCGTAGGTCTCCCGGCGCACTACCACGCGCGAGCTCCCGCCTGAGCAGAAGACCACCGGCGGGCGGGGCTGGCCGTTGTAGTTGTTGGCGAGCGCGTAGCCGTAGGCGCCGGTCGCCGGGGTCACGATCACGTCGCCCGGGCGCGGGTCGGGCAGCAGGGCGTCGCGCACGAGCACGTCGCCGGACTCGCAGTGCTTGCCGACGACCGTGCTCGCCGCGCCCTCCGCGCCCATCCGGGTGACGATGTGCGCCTCGTAGCCGGCGCCGTAGAGCATCGGCCGCAGGTTGTCGGACATGCCGCCGTCGACCGCGACGAGCAGCTCCCCGGCCGCGCCGGGCTTGACCGAGTCGACGCCGTAGAGCGTGACGCCGGCGTTGGCCACGAGCGCGCGGCCGGGCTCGAGCACCAGCTCACGGCCGGGGCGGGCGGGGCCTAATTCATCGTGCGCGGCCTCGACCATCCCGGCGACCCACGTCTCGACGTCGAGCTGAGGGTCGCCGGCCGTGTAGGGGACGCCGAGCCCGCCGCCGAGGTCGTAGACGGGGAACTCGCCGAGCGTGCCGAGCGCGCGGATGGCGCGGCGGTACGGCTCCATCGCGAACAGCTGGGAGCCGAGGTGCATGTGCAGCCCCTCGATCCGCAGGCCGGGCAGGGGGTCAGCGATCAGCGCGCGCGCGTCGTCGGGCGCGAAGCCGAACTTCGAGCCCGCCTGGCCGGTGAGGATCGCCTCGTGCGTGTCGGCGTCGACGCCGGGCGTGACGCGCAGGAGCACGCGCTGCTCGCGCCCGTCGAGCAGCTCGGAAAGCCGCCGCGCCTCCTCGGCGTTGTCGAGCACGATCGTCCCGACCCCGGAATCGACGGCCATCGCCAGCTCGGCGCGCGACTTGGCGTTGCCGTGCAGGTAGATCCGCTCAGGCGCGAATCCGGCGTGCAGCGCGAGGTGCAGCTCGCCGCCCGAGGCCACGTCGCAGCCGAGGCCCTCCTGCGCGAACAGGCGCAGGACCGGCGTGGACGGCATCGCCTTGGAGGCGAACACGACCTCGCCGGGCCCGTCGTGGTGGGCGGCCAGCGCGTCGCGGAAGGCGCGGGCGCGGGCGCGAAGGTCGTCCTCGGCGAACACGTACGCCGGCGTGCCGTGCTCGCGTGCGACCGCCTCCGCGTCGCAGCCGCCGATCAGCAGCCGGCCGTCGCGGATCTCTGACGCCTCCGGGAGGACGTTGACGGTGGCGGCGGCCATGCGGCGCGCGATTATCGCCGTCACGCCCGCTGGCGTGCGGTGCGCGTGCGCGCGGGCTGCGTCGCGGCGGCCGGCGCCGGTCCGCGATGGGTCGCGATCCAGGCACCGCCGGCGAGCACCATCGCGAGTGAGATCAGCTGCGGCTGGGTCAGCCCCGCGACGACCTCGTCGTTGCGGCGGATGAACTCGATCAGGAACCGCTCCAGCCCGGCAAGCACGGCCCACAGGGCGAACAGGTTGCCGGGCCGGAAGCGGTGGCGCAGGCGCCACAACACGACGGTGACGATCCCCATCACGATCGTCTCGTAGACGGGCGTCGGGTGCACGGGCACGTCGGTGGGGACCGTCCCGTTCGGATAGGCCATCGCCCACGGGCCGTCCCACGGGATCCCGTAGTCGCCGTCGCCGGCGAGCTGGCAGCCGATCCGGCCGATCGCGTAGCCGGCGGCCAACGGCGCGGCGCCCATGTCGAACGTTCGCCCCTCGAGCCAGCCCTTGTGCCAGCTCCAGGACAGCACCGCGATCGCGCCGCCGATCGCGCCGCCGTAGAAGACGAGGCCGGCGCCCGTGAACAGTGACCCGAACAGGTCGTCGCTCGTCTCGTCCCAGTTCTCGACGACCCACCACAGCCTCGAGCCGACGAGGCCGCCGACGATCGCCGCGAAGATGAACTCGTAGGCCCAGTCGACGGGCTTGCCGATCTCCTTCAGGTAGCGAGCGGTCAGCCAGCCGCAGACGATGAAGGCGATGCCCAGCATCAGCCCGAAGGTCTGCAGGGTCAGGCCGAAGAGGTTCAGCTCGGGCTGCACGCCACTGAGGGTACGCGGTCGCTCAGCGCGGCTCTGAGCCGCTGCAGGTCTGCAGCGCTTCCGCGAGCGAGGCGCGCACCTCGCCGATGTCGTCGAGCGCCACCAGCCCGAGCAGCCGCGCGGCGCCGCTGCCGGGCGGGGCGACGACGATCAGGTCGCTGCCGCCGGCCGCAAGGGCAACGTGCAGGCGGAACAGCAGCTCGATGCCCGAACTGTCGATGTAGTCGACGGCGCCGAGGTCGATCACGAGGCAGCCCGCGCCGTGCTCGCCCACGGCGGCGAGCAGCTCGTCACGCAGCCCGGCCGTGACGGCCATGTCGACGTCGCCGAGCGGCCTGGCGACGAGCGCCGAAGGGAGCGCGTCCGTGTCGAACTCGACCCCGGTCACGGAGCGTGGTCCCCCCTCGTGTGGCGGATGCTGACCCTGGTTCCCTGCTCGCTGCGCTCGATCGCCACGTCACCGGTGGCGATCGACTCGATGATGTGCATCCCGCGCCCTCGGTGCGGCATGGACGGCTCGGCGTCCCAGCGGCCGTGGTCGCGGATCTCGATGTTCGTCTCCCCGTCGTCTCCGCGAGCGAGCGAGATCACGACCGCGGCGGGCGAGGGCTCGACCGCGTGCTCGATCGCGTTCGAGGCCGCCTCGCCCACGGCCAGCAGCACGTCGCCGGCGTCGGAGCGGTTGAGGCCCTCGGCGACCAGCCAGCGGCGCAGCCGCTCGCGCAGCGGGGCGAGCGAGGTCGCCTCGGCGGGCAGGCGGACGACGAGCGGCTCGCCGGCCGCCTCGCGCCGCGACAGCGCCAGCACCGCGACGTCGTCGGGCCGCGCGCTGCCGGGCATCGCCGCCACGAGCCGTCGCGCGAGCGTGACCGCGTGCGCCGGGCTGTCGGCGGCGGCCTCCGCGAGGCGGTCCAGGCCGGTGTCGATCGGCTCGCCGCGGCGCTCGACCAGCCCGTCTGTGTAGAGCACGAGGGCGCCGCCGTCCGGGATCGCGTCCTCGGCCTGGCGGTAGGCGATCTCGCGCGCAGCGCCGACCGGCGGCGCCAGGCCGTCCTCGAGCCAGCGCGTCGCGCCGTCGGGCCCGACGATCAGCGGCGGCGGGTGGCCGCCGTTGGCGTAGCGCAGCGCGCCCGTCACGGAGTCCACGCACAGGCAGACGAGCGTCGCGAAGCCTCCGCCCAGCGTGTCCAGCAGCCGGTTGACGCGGATCAGCGTCTGGGCCGGCCCGTAGCCCTCGAGCAGGTAGGCGCGGACGGCGTTGCGCAGCTGCCCCATCGCGGACGCGGCGCGCACGCCCCGCCCCACCACGTCCCCGATCACGAGCGCGATCGTGCTGTCGTCGAGCGCGATCGCGTCGTACCAGTCGCCGCCCACGCTGGCCTCGCTGGAGCCGGGCAGGTAGAGCGCGGCCAGCTCCGCGCGCTCGAACTGGGGCACCGACTCCGGCAGCAGGCTGCGCTGGAGCGTCTCTGCGACCCGGTGCTCGCGCTCGTAGAGCAACGCGTTCTCCAGCCGCGTGGCGGCGAGCAGCGCGAGCTGGGTGAGCACGGAGTCCGCCTCGACCCCTCCGGTGCCGTCGGCGCCGTCGAGCAGCAACTCGCCGAGCGGCCGGCCGCCGGCGCCGGTGAGCGCGACGCGGCGGTCGAACGGCGGGTCACCGGGCTTGTCCACGCCGTCGAGCCGCGCGACGGCGCGCTCGGCGCCGACGAGGGTGCGGGCGCGGTCGGCCACGACCTCGAGCACCGTGGCGACCGAGCCGGCCCGGTTGATGTCGACGGCGGCGTCCGCGAGGTCGCGCAGCAGCCGGGCATGGCGCTCGGTGGCGCGCGCGGCGGCCTGGCGCATGTCGGCGAGGTCGAGGTTGGCCCGCACGCGGGCGATCAGCTCGCGCGAGGAGAACGGCTTGACGAGGTAGTCGTCGGCGCCCGCCGCCAGCCCCTCGACGGCGGCCTCCTCGCCGGCGCGGGCCGAGAGCATGATCACCGGCAGCTGCGAGGTCGCCGGGTCCGAGCGCAGCTGCGCCAGCAGCCCGAAGCCGTCGAGCTCGGGCATCATCGCGTCGGAGAGGATCAGGTCGGGCCGGCGCTCGCGCACCGCCTTCAGCGCCGCGCGGCCGTCGCGCACCGTCTCGACGTCCCAGTGGCGGGCCAGCAGCCGCTGGAGGTAGTCGCGCAGGTCGGCGTTGTCGTCGGCGATCAGGATCCGGGCGCGCCCGGTCTCCGGCCCGTCGGAGGGCAGCCCGGTTCCCACGGCGTCGCGCTCGCCCACCGACTCGCCCGCGTCCGCCAGCCAGCGCAGCGCCTCCTCGAGGTAAGCGGCGGCGCCGGTCGTCGGGGTCGCCGCGGCGGCCGGGTCGGCGGCCTCCTCCAGCGGCACGCGCACGCTGAAGGTCGAGCCGGCGCCGGGCTCGCTGACGGCGGTCACGCCGCCGCCGTGCAGGCGCGCGAGCTCCTGCACGAGCGCGAGCCCGATGCCGCTGCCTTCGTGGGTGCGCGAGCGACCGCCGCGGACGCGCTTGAAGCGCTCGAACAGGCTCGAGAGCTCCTCGGCGGCGATCCCGGTCCCGGTGTCGGCGACGCTCAGCACCGCCTCCGCGCCGTCGCGGCGCAGGGCGACCCTGATCTCGCCCTCGAACGTGAACTTGAAGGCGTTCGAGACGAGGTTGAGCACGATCCGCTCCCACATCTCGCGGTCCACGCGGGCGACCACCGGGCCGTCCGGGCGCTCGACCACGAGCGCGATGCCGGCGCGGTCGGTGGCGGCGCGGAACATGCTCGCCAGGTCGGTCGTGAAGGCCGCGAGATCGGTCGGCTCGCGCAGCGGCTCCGCGCGGCCGGCCTCGATGCGCGAGAACTCGAGCAGGTTGTTGACGAGCTTCTGCAGGCGCAGCGCGTTGCGGAACACCACGCCCAGCCGCTCGGCCTGCTCGCCGTCGCCCGCCTCGGCCAGCGCGTCCTCGGCCGGCCCGAGGATCAGCGACAGCGGCGTGCGGAACTCGTGGCTGACGTTGGAGAAGAAGTCGGTCTTGGCGCGGTCGAGCTCCGCGAGCGCCTCGGCGCGCTCGCGCTCGGCCTGGCGCGCCCGCACGCTCGACAGGCTGGACGCGATCTGGCCCGCGACCAGCTCGAGGAAGCCGCGGTACTCCTCGTCCAGCGCCCGGTACGGGTTGAGGCCGGCCAGGACCAGCCCGGCCGGCTCGCTGCCGCGCCCGGCGAGCGGGATCGCGAACGCCTGCCGCGGCGGCTCCTCCCACGCCCCGGAGGGCACCGCGGGCCGGCCCGCGAGCTCGACGACTGCGGGCGCGCCGGCCAGCAGCGCGGCCTCCGGCCAGCCCGGGGCGCCGGCGTTGGCGGGCGCGAGCTCCCCCGCCTCGCCGGCCGTGTAGGCGAACGCGAACGGCAGGTCGTAGGGGTTGGCGGCGAGCGTGCGGTCGATCGCCGCGAACAGGTCGCGCTCGCCGGCGGCGGCGCCAGTCGCCTCGGCGAGCTCGCGAAGCGTGGCGAGCCGGCGCTCGCCGAGCACGCGGTCGGTCTCCTCGACGACGACGCACAGCATCCCCGCCGTCTCCCCGCGCTCGTCGCGCAGCGGGCTGTAGGAGAACGTGTGATAGGTCTCCTCGCGGTAGCCGCTGCGCTCCAGGAACAGGCGCAGGCCCTCGTCCCACGTCGCCGTGCCGGACGCCATCACGCGGTCGATCCGCGGCCCGATGTCGCCCCAGATCTCGGCCCACACCTCGTCGGCGCGCCTACCGAGCGCCCACGGGTGCTTGGAGGCGAGCGTGTCGGCCGCGTACGCGTCGTTGTAGAAGAACGTCAGCTCCGGGCCCCATGCCATCCACATCGAGAAGCGCGAGCCGAGCACGATGCGCACGGCCGCCTGCAGGCTCTGCGGCCAGTCCCCGGCCGCGCCGAGCGGCGTCGCCGACCAGTCGAACGCCGCGATGCGGTCGCTCATGCCCCCCGGATGACCCACCCGGCAAGCCTACGCGGAGGAGCTAGAGATAGCCCGCCGGGTTCACCGGCGAGCCGTTGATGCGCGTCTCGAAGTGCAGGTGGTCGCCGAAGCAGTGGCCGGTGCAGCCGACGTAGCCGATGACCTGCCCCTTCGACACGCTCGCCCCGTTGGAGGTGGCGTAGCGGGATTGGTGCGCGTAGCAGGTGGAGAGCCCGCCGGTGTGCTGGATGCAGGTGTAGTTGCCGTAGCCGCCGGTCCACCCGAGCAGCACCACGCGCCCGGACTGGGCGGCGCGGATCGGCGTGCCGGCGGGCACCGCGATGTCGACGCCGGCGTGCAGGCGTCCCCAGCGCATGCCGAAGCCCGACACGATCGGGCCGCTGACCGGCCAGATCAGACCGCCCGAGCCCTGCTGGATCGGGCCGGCGGGCGCCGAGTTGGAGGTCGCGGAGGCCTGCAGGGCCGCGAGCACCTTCGCCTGCTCGGCCTCGAGCGCGCGCAGGTCGCCCTCGAGGCCGTGGCGGTCCTCCCGCGTCCTGGCCAGCAGCGCGCTCTTCTGGCCGCGCGCCTCCTGGTAGCGGCCGCGGCGGTCGACGAGCTGGTCCTTGACCGCCCCGACCTGGTTGACCTCGTCCTCGATCTGGTCGGCGACGAGGGCGGCGCGCTTCTCGAGCCTGTCGAGCCGCTTGGCCGTCGCGGTCGCCTCCTTCTTGGCCCGCACGACGATGTTGATGATGCGCGCGTCCTGGTGGGAGACCCGCTGCATGAACTCGGTGCGCTCGAGCAGGTCCGCGAAGCCGTCGGACTCGAGCACGACCGTCACGAGGTCGGGCTGATCGGCCTTGTAGAGCTCCACCAGCCGCTTGGAGAGCGCGGCGCGCGCCTCGGCCAGCCGCGCGCGCAGGCGCTGCAGCCGCAGCCGCTCGCGGCGCAGGTCCTCCTGGATGCGTGCGAGCTCCGCGCGCTTGCGGTCCAGGCTGGCCAGCAGGCGCACCTGCTTGGTCTGCAGCACGGTGATGTCGCCCTGCAGCGAGTTGATCCTGCGCGTGAAGCCGGCGACGTCGGAGGAGAGCACGCGCTCGCGGCCCTTGCGCCAGGCGATCTGGTCCTTCTTGCGCTCGATCTTGGAGCCGAGGTTCTTCTGCTGGCCGCTCGAGACGAGCGGGAGGAAGGCGAACAGCGCGAGCGGCAGCAACGCCACGGCGATGAGCAGGCGGAGCCGTGAAGACATGCGGCGCGCCACTCTAGGAGCCCCCCGGCGCCTTCACCATGAATTCGCCCCGGGTTATGGAGCGTGCAAGGAATCCTGCAAGATGCAGGGACTTTGCGAGCGTCTGCGACGGCGTTCTCATCGTGGGCGCCTGCGGGGTTAGCTGACGGGCTCGCGCGATGCGCTACGCCGCCATCAGGCGGCGATTCGCCCCGAACTGCTTCGTGGGTCCCCCGTCCGCCTCGGCTGGTCTCCGGGCGGTTCGGCGGCGGCCAATCTACCACTCCGAACGGCGCCCTTGCAGCAGATAATTAGTTGCTCAAGGCCGCCTGGGGTCTGCCACCATCTCTCATCACATGCCCAGACCCACATCCTTCGGCCGCGACACCGGACTGCAGGTCCGGATGGTGGTCACGCTGTTCCTCCTCGGCGCCCTCTATGTCGCCCTCGTCGTCGCCCTCCTGGGCTCCGGCGTCAACGGCGTCACGGTGGCGATCATCGCCGGCGGCCTCGCCGCGCTGAACCTGTTCGCCTCCGACAAGCTCGCGCTCGCGGCGATGGGGGCGCGCGTGGTGACCCCCGAGCAGGCCCCGCAGCTGCACGCGATGGTGGAGCGCCTGTGCGTGCAGGCCGACCTGCCGAAGCCGAAGGTGGCCGTCGCCCAGACCGCGATGCCGAACGCGTTCGCGCTCGGCCGCTCGCCGAAGTCGGCGACCGTCTGCGCGACGACCGGGATCATGGAGCTGCTCTCGCCCGCGGAGCTCGAGGGCGTGATGGCCCACGAGCTCACGCACG
>Ga0126312_10003788_pt1 | contig 10208 bp, 8 predicted proteins | sample Plot104A_FD_92537 | JGI IMG/M metagenome (GOLD analysis project Ga0126312, IMG submission 92537) | Serpentine soil microbial communities from UC McLaughlin Reserve, CA, USA - Plot104A | ecosystem: Environmental > Terrestrial > Soil > Grasslands | place: USA: UC McLaughlin Reserve, Lake County...
ATGACGGAGGTGACCTAGCCCCGGACCGCGTCGCGGGCCAGCCGGCGCGCCAGGCGCACCGCCGGGAGCGCGCCCTCACGCAGCGCCTTCAGGCGCTCGGACTCGCGGCCGTAGAAGTAGCGCGTGACCGCCTTCATCGTCCGCGCGAGCGACTCGTCGTAGGGGTACCACCACAGGTCGCGCAGGCGGGAGGGCTCCCATACGCGCAGGCGCACGTCGACGAACTCGGCCAGCCCGGCGGGCGAGAGGGCGGTGAGCATGTGCTCGTTGATCCAGGCCCGTTCGGCTTGCAGCTCGCGCGTGATCCGCTCGCCCCGGCCGCGATCGGCGGTCCACACCGACGCGCCCACGCTCGGCGTCTCGTTGGCCAGCGCGATCGCCTCGTCCTCGCTGTCGACCGGCACGACCGGCAGCACCGGCCCCGGCAGGGGCTCGCTCAGCACGCGCATCTCCGGCGTCGCCCCGCGCAGCACCACCGGGGCGAAGAACGGGCCCGGGACGCCGGCGATGTCGACGGGCCCGCCGGTGAGGCGCTCGGCCCCGGCGGCGATTGCCTCGTCGACGGCATCGCGCACGATCGGGAGATGCTCGGCGCTCGCGAGCGGGCCGATGTCGACGTCCCACCGCCGCGGGTCGCCGAGACGCAGCCGGCCCGCAGCCGCCACGAGCTGCTCGGTGAACCGGTCGGCGACCTCGCGGCGCACGTACACGCGAGCGACGTTCACGCGCGACTGCCCGGCGTTCGCGAACGCCGCCCACAGCGCCCCCGACACCGCGTGCGGCACCGAGGCGTTGGCGAGCACGAGCATCGGGTCGCGTCCGAGGGCGCCGATCCGCACGACCTGTCCGGCTCCGCCGCGCTCCAACGCGTCCGCCAGGTCGCCCGTTCCGGCCGCCACCCGGACCAGCCCCTCGGGGACGCCCGCGCGGTCGAGCGCGCGCACGAGCCGCACGGCCGACAGCGGCACCAGCGGATCCGGCGCGAGCACGACGCCGTTGCCCGCCAGGAGTGCGTAGGCGACCCGGCGCATGCCGCTGGCCCACGGCGAGCTCCACGGCGAGCAGACCCCGACGACGCCGACCGGGTCGCGCACGAGGTGCGAGCGCTTGCCCCGCAGCGGCAGCTGATTGCCGCGCAGGCGCTCGTCGGCGAGGAAGCGCGGCGCGTGGGCGGCGACCCAGCGCAGGGCGTCGACGGAGGCCAGAAGCTCCATCGTGACCGCCTCGGTCCGCGGGCGTCCCTGCTCGCGCGCGAACAGCTCGCTGAGGTCGTCGACCTCGTCGAGCACCACCTGGGCGATGCGCCGCAGGTAGCGCGAGCGGTCGCCGAGGGGCAGCGCCGCCCAGAACGGCTGGACGGCGGCGACCTCGTCGACGATGGCGCCGACGGCCTCGGGCGGGGTCTCGGGGACCTCCCCGATGGCCTGGCCGGTGCACGCGTCGCGGCTGACGAGAGCGGCCATTGCCGCCGGAGCGTAAGACCTCTACGCCGCCGGCCGGCGCGCCCGCGCGCGTAGGGCGCTGCTCAGCAGGTCCTCGAGCGCTTCGCCGCACGACGGGTCGACCACGATGACGTCGGGCTCGGCGCCCGGGATCAGGTCGATCGCGCCCGCGCCGAGCAGCGCCTGCGCGCGCGGGCGCGGGGTCGCGGCGGCGATGGCGATCCGATGCCGCGGATCGAACGACAGCAGCCGCCGGACCTCGAGCTCGTCGGGCACGTCGCCGGCGTCGACCAGGAGCTGGCGCACCGCGGCCGCATCGGACTGTCGCAACAGGCGCAGGCGCGCGCGCTCCCCCGTGGGGAGCGGATACGAGCGCGCGAGCAGGGCGCCGGGGTCGAAGCCGGACGAGGCCACGAGCCCAGGGAAGCAGACCCATTCCAAGTGCCCCGTAAAGATCCTGCTTACGGCTGGCGGCCGCGCAGGCGCCTGACCTCGGCCAGCCGCTCGGCCAACGCCCGCTCGGCCTCGCCCGGGTCGTAGAAGCGCTCGCCCACCAGCTCGTCGGGCATCAGCTCCTGGGGCGAGACAGCGCCCGGATGGTCGTGGGGTGAGTCGTACCCCTGGCCGCGCCCGAGTGGCCGTGCGCCTGGGTGACCGCTTGAGCGCAGGTAGAGCGGCGGCAGCTTGGCCCCGTGCTCGCGGACGTGCGCGCGCGCCGCTCCGATGGCCCGCGTCGCCGCCTTGGACTTCGGCGCCAGCGACAGGTAGATGGCCGCCTGGGCCAGGTTGAGCTGGGCCTCCGGCATGCCGACGTGCTCCACCGCGTAGGCCGCGGCGGCGGCCACCTGCAGCGCCTGGGGCTCGGCGTTCCCCACGTCCTCGGAGGCGAAGATGAGCATCCGCCTGGCGATGAAGCGCGGGTCCTCCCCGCCCTCGAGCATCACCGCCAGGTAGTAGAGCGAAGCGTCGGGGTCCGAGCCGCGCGTCGCCTTGATCCAGGCCGAGATCGTGTCGTAGTGCTGGTCGGCCTTCTTGTCGTAGCGCAGAGCCCGCCGCTGCAGCGCGTCCTCGGCCTGCTCGAGCGCGATCGCGCCGTCGCCCGCCATCGACTGCGCGAGCTCCAACGCCGCCAGCGCGGTGCGCGCGTCCCCGCCCGAGCGCAGGGCGAGGAAGGAGACGACGTCGTCGGCCAGCGAGGGCTGGGCGCGAAGCAGGACGGTGCGGATGTCCTCCTCGGACAGCGCGTGCAGCTCGTAGACCTGGGTGCGCGAGAGCAGGGCCGAGTTGACCTCGAAGTACGGGTTCTCGGTCGTCGCCCCGATCAGCGTCACGAGGCCCTCCTCGACCGCCGGCAACAGCGCGTCCTGCTGGGCCTTGTTGAAGCGGTGGATCTCGTCGAGGAAGAAGATCGTGCGCTCGCCCGTGGTGGCGCGGCGGTGCTCGGCGCGCTCCAGGACGGCCCGGACCTCGGCCCGCCCGGCCTCGACCGCCGAGACCTCTTCGAACGCCGCCCCCGCCGCCCGCGCCACGATGCGCGCGAGCGTCGTCTTGCCCGAGCCCGGCGGGCCGTAGAGCACCATCGAATGCGGGCGCCCGGTCTCGATCGCCGTGCGCAGCGCCGACCCCGGGGCCAGCAGGTGCTCCTGGCCCACGAAGTCGTCGAGCGTGGCCGGGCGCATCCGCACGGGCAGGGGTCCCTCCTCGGGAGGGACCCCAGTGCGCCCGCGCGGCGGCTTCGGTGTGTCGAAGAGCTGGTCGGCGATGGTGGCGCTCAGCCTACGCCCGCGCGCCCTCCGGCTCCGGCTCGTGGCGGACCCGCGGCAGCCACCGCAGCGACTTGGGCAGGTACCAGTTCCAGTCCCCGAGGAGCTTCATCGTCGCCGGCAGCAGCACCGCCCGCACGATCGTCGCGTCGATCAACACCGCCACGGCGAGGCCGATGCCCATCTGCTTGAAGTCGAGCATCGACAGCGTGGCGAAGATCGCGAACACCGCCACCATCACCACCGCCGCGCTCGTCACCGTGCCTGCGGTGGTCTTGATGCCGTGGGCGACGGCGTCCTCGGTCTTCATGCCCCGATCGAACGCCTCGCGGATCCGGCTGAGGATGAACACGTGGTAGTCCATCGACAGGCCGAACAGGATCACGAAGAGGAAGATAGGCAGCCAGGCGGTGATGCCGCCCGTCGACTTGAAGCCGAGGATGCTCTCGGCCCAGTGGTTCTGGAACACCAACACCAGGACCCCGTAGGCCGCGCCCACCGAGAGCAGGTTGAGCACGATCGCCTTGATCGGGATCACGATCGAGCGGAACGTGACCAGGAGCAGGACGAACGCCAGTAACAGGACGAAGGCGAAAACCAGCGGCGCGTGCGACTTCATCACGTCGTTGAAGTCCTTGGACTGCGCCGTCTGTCCGGTCACGTAGGCCTTCGTTCCCTCGAGCGTCCCGACCGTGCTCGGCACGATCGTGTTGCGCAGCGTGCCGAGCGCCCGCTCCGAGCGGTCGTCGGTCCCCGACCCGACCATCGGCAGGTCGATCGTCGCGACCCGGCGGTTCGGGCTCACGCTGACGCTCACCGGCCGCTCGAACTCACGGGTGGCCAGCGCCTTGCGCTGGAGCGAGTCGATCTGCCCCGCCACCGACGGCGTGGTGACGTCGTCTGCCTGCACCGCGACCACGGCCGGGATGCCGTTGCCCGGGAAGGCCTCCTGGATCCGGTCGTAGGTCTTCATGATCGGCAGGCTGCGCGGCAGGGCGTCGGTGCTGAACGCGGCGGTGTGCAGGCCGAAGGCCGGGATCGCCAGGGCGATCAGCACGCCGGCCGAGGCCACGACCGACACCACCGGATGGGCGAGTACGCGGTCGAGGACCCAGCCCCAGGCGCCCGCGGCTCCGCGCGCCTGGCGCCGCTCGCGCCGCGAGCGACCGGCTCGCTCGGCATCCGGCCTCGCCTGATCGAGCCGGGCTCGCGTCCTCCGGCTGGCCAGGAACGGGATGCGGCCCTTCTCGACCCGGTCGCCGAGCCAGCTCAGCATCGCCGGCACGACGGTCACCGAGCCGAGCATCGCCGCGGCCACCACCAGGATCGTGCCGATCCCGAAACCGGTGAAGACGTCGCTGCCGGTGAAGAACATCCCGGCCATGGCAACCATGACGGTCAGCCCGGAGACCAGCACCGCGCGTCCCGAGGTCGCGGACGCGATCCGCAGCGCCTCCTCGGGGCTGCGGCGCAGCGCTCGCTCCTCGCGCTCGCGGCGCAGGATGAACAGCGTGTAATCGACGCCGACGGCGAGCCCGACGAGGAGGATGACCGAGGTCACCGCGTCGTCGACCGGCACGATCTGGCTCGGCAGCGCCACCAGCCCGATCGCGATCGCCACCGCGGAGATGCCCAGCAGCAGCGGGATGCCCGCCGCCACCAGCGCGCCGAACGCGATGACGAGAATGATCAGGGTGATCGGGACCGAGGTCACCTCGGCCTTGGAGAAGTCGTCCTCGAACGCCTTCGAGATCGCCTTGCTCGCGCTCGCCGAGCCGAACTGCTCGACGCGCAGCTCGGGGTGGGCGCGGGCGACCTTGGCCACCGAGGACTCGATCGGACCGATCCGGTCCTTGGCCTCGTCCGAGTCGCCGGCGACCGAGAACGTCACCAGCGCCGAACGGCCGTCGCGGGAGATCTGGCCGCCGTTGCCCTTCGCGAGCGGCGACTCGACCTCGGAGACCGTCCTGTAGGTCGACACCGCGCCCACGACGTCCTTGACCGCCGCCCGGAATTCGGGACTCGACGGCTTGACCGCGCCGGAGCGCGCCTGGACGAGGACGTTCTCGTCGCCCTTCTTGGGGAAGTTGTCGTTGATCGCCTGCTGCGCCTGCTTGGACTGGCCGTTGCCCTGGTCCTCGTCCTTGATCGTCTTCGTGCCGACGGCGCCGCCGATCGCGAGCGACACGACGACGAGGGCGAGCCATCCGAAGATGGCGGTCTTTCGGTGCGCGGCGCTCCACCGGCCGGCGCGCGCCGCGAGGTTGCGCGACTGCATCAGCTGCTTCTCCTGTTAGAGCGGTCGAGCCGGCGGCCGCCGGAGGCGGCCGGTCGGGCGACCGTGTTTGGATTCGAAATCGGTGCGCTGCGATCCTTGCTCGGCACGCACGCGCCCGCCATGGGGAATGCCCCCAAGCTGAGGGTGGGGATATCCCCAACCCCTAGGATCGACGTGGACCGCATGGATTTGCGTGCACACGTCACACAGCTCCTGCAGGAGCTGATCCGCTTCGACACGGTCAACCCGCCCGGCAACGAGCGCCCGGCGCAGGAGCACCTCGCGGCGCAGCTCGACGACGCCGGCTTCGAGGTGGAGCTGGTCGGCGCGGAGTCCGAACGCCCGAACCTGGTCGCCCGGCTGGCCGGCGCAGGGCCCGGCCCCGTGCTCGGCTTCCTCGGCCACGTCGACACCGTGCTCGCCGACCCCGAGGCCTGGGAGCGCGACCCGTGGTCGGGCGACCTCGTCGACGGCTACGTGTGGGGGCGCGGCGCGATCGACATGAAGTCGCAGGTGGCGGCCGAGGCGGCCGCCGCGATCGCGCTGGCGCGCGACGGCTGGCGGCCCGCCCGGGGCGAGCTGAAGGTCATCGCCGTCGCCGACGAGGAGACGGGCGGCGCGCTGGGCGCGCAGTGGCTGTGCGAGCACCACCCCGACCTGGCCCGCTGCGACTTCCTCCTCAACGAGGGCGCCGGCACGTTCATCGAGTACCGCGGCGACCGCTACCACGGGGTCTGCTGCGCCGAGAAGGGCGTGTACCGCTTCACGGTCACGACGAGCGGCGCCGCCGGCCACGCGTCGGTCCCGATGCTGGGAGACAACGCGCTCCTGAAGATGGCGCCGGTGCTCGAGCGCCTGCGCGCGCAGCCGTCCTACGACGTCACCGACGAGCCCGCCGAGCTGCTGCGCCGGCTCGGCGAGGACGTCGACGGCGACGCCACCCAGGCGCTGATGGGGCTCAACGAGCACGACCCGCGGCTGGCGATCCTCGTGCAGGCCATGCTCGGGGTCAGTCTCACGCCCACGCGGATCAAGGCCTCGGACAAGATCAACGTCATTCCGGCGCGGGCCGACCTGCAGGTCGACTGCCGCGTCCCGCCGGGCCTGGACGACGAGCACGTCATGCGGCGCATCCGCGAGGTGCTGGGCGAGCACGGCTACGCGCTCGAGTTCTCCGAGAAGGTGCCGGGCAACCGGTCGCCGATGGACTCCGAGCTCATCGACCTGATCGGGCTCTGGATCGCGCGCGAGAGCCCGGCTGCGCGCGTCATCCCCGTCCAGTTGCCCGCCTTCACCGACTCGCGCCACTTCCGCGCGGCGTTCCCCGATTGCATCGCGTACGGGTTCTTCCCTCAGCGCCATCAGGGCTTCTTCGACGTCTGGCCCCTCGTCCACGGCGCCGACGAGCGCATCGACGTGCGCGATCTCGAGTTCGCCACGCGCTTCTATCTCGACTGCGCGCGGGAGCTGCTCGGGTGACCGAGCCCAAGCTGCGTCTCGGCGGGATGGCGCTGCGCAACGGGTTGCTCGTGCACGGGCCGACGCATTGGGCGGCGGCGATCCGAGGCGGCGACGGAGGCGTGCGCGTGACATCGGGGCGCAAGACGCGCGTGCAGGCCCTCGACGCCATCCCGGGCGCGCGCGGCGTGGCGCGCCTGTACGAGGCGATCGCGGTGATCCCGCAGGCCAAGCGCGCATTGCCCGAGGCGCGGCTGCCGTTCCAGGACGGCAGGGTGCTCGCTGGCGCGCTCGCCGCAGGGGTGGCCAGCGTGGGGGCCCGGGCGGCATCGCGCCGCAGAGGACGGGGCGCGCTCGGCGAGGCGGCCGCCGCGGGCCTGTCGCTCGCCCCATCCCTGCTCGCCCTGCGCGGCGGCGAGCTGGCCGCCTACCACGGGGTCGAGCACAAGGCGATCGCCGCCTACGAGCACGACGATGCGGATGCGGCGGACGCGAGCAAGGAGCACGAGCGCTGCGGCTCGCACCTGATCGCGCCCATGCTCGCCGCCAACGTCGCTGGTGCGGCGCTGCTGCGCCGGCTCGTCGAGCGCCCCGGCCCGCTGGCCACCGGCGCGGTCGGCCTCGCCTCGATCGTCGCCGCGGTCGAGGTCTTCGCGTGGTCTGAGCGCCACGCCACCACGCGCACCGCCCGCGCGCTGCGCCGGCCCGGATACGAGCTGCAGCGCGCGATCGGCACCCGAGAACCTGACGAGCGCCAGCTCGAGGTGGGCCGAGCGGCGCTCGCCGAGATCCTCCGGGTCGAGGGCGTCTCAGGCTGAGCGAAGCAAGCCGGCGGCCACCGTCGCCCATGCCGTGAGCGCCACCCAGAAGGCGACTGCGCCCACGGTTTCGACACCCGGCTGCCCGCAAGCGAGTACATGCCGAGCGGGAAGACCGTCGCCCAGCGCTCGAGGCGGTAGGCCTTGGTGCCGGGACGCAGCGCGAGCACGACCTCGAGCGCGATCAGGCCAAGCGCGAGCCCGCAGCACGCGACCCAGAGGACCACCGCCGCGCCGTGCAGGCCGCCCGCGATCCCGTCCAGCGATGAGGCGCGGCACGCGATGGCGAGGCTCGCCGCCGCCACCGAGGCGATGGCCAGCGCTCCCATCGCGACCCAATGGTCGCCGGCGACAAGCCGCCCGTCGAGCCTCCGGGCAGCGATCCGGCGGGCAAGCAGACCGGCCACCGGCACGTTCGCCACCAGGCCGACGAGCCAGACCGCCACCGCCACCACCGCGACCGGCGCCGAGCCCCATGCTCGGTCGACGTCGGCGGCGGCCACGGCGATCGACTCGAGCGCCACGGTGATGAGGAACCAGCTGCCGGCGGCGCTGGACACGCGTTCGCATGGCGCTGCGCGCAGGGCCGACGCACACGCAGCGGGCAGCAAAGCGGAGGCGAGCACGACGCCGCAGGCGCCCACCGCCGCGCCGGCCCCCACCAGCCGGGCGAGTGCCAGCCGGGACGCGATGACCTCGGTCGCGGCGACGAGCGCCAGGGTTCCGAAAGCGGACGACGGCGAGCCCAGCTCGGCGCGCACGACGTCCGGGTCCCGACGCATGCGCAGGCCCTGGGCCGTTGCCAATGCGAGGTAGGCGCCGATGGCGAGCACGAGCAGCGCCCAGGACACGGCCGGGAGGCCCTGCTGCCGGGCGCCGACCGAGAGAATCCCGGTCGCCATCACCACCACGAAGGCCCGGAGCGGCACGTGGCTCACGGAAGCGGCAACGGCACGCGCTTGACGGCAACCGCCAGCAGCAGGCCGGCCATCACGTCGGTCACGTAGTGCTCGCCGGCATAGACGAGCACCGCGCCGAGCAAGAGCGCATACGCCCACCCCGCCACGCCGGCCCGCAGATCGATCTCCCGCAGCAGCATCGCGGTCATCGCCGCCGAGGCGAAGTGGTCCGATGGCATGGCCGCCCACGGGTTTGCCCGCGCGTTGTGATCGACGCCCGGTCGCGGCTTTCCGCGCAGCTCCTTGCCGACCTCCGCCACCACGCGGCGGACGTCGCGGCCCAGGCGGCCCTCGCGCTCCGAGGCCCACCACGGCGGCGCGGTCGGCATGGCGAAGTACCCGACCAGCGTGAGATCGAAGGTCAGGCCGAGACGCACTGCGGCCGTCGGGAAGCGGTCGCCGTGCCGAAGCAGGATCCACAGCAGCGCCGCGTGCGGCTCGAGCACCCACGCGAAGTAGACGAGGCTCGCGGCTCGGTCGAGCCACGACACCCGTGGCGGGCGGCGCAGGCGTCGCTGCAGCAGTGCGGACGGCGGTTCGCCGGTCAGGGCGCTGTCCACCCTGATCGGGTAGTCCACGTGCAGCCGAGCGCGCGTCTGGGCCGGATCGTCGTAGGGGAGCTCGAAGGCCACCTTGTAGGCCCACATGTGTGCCGCCCAGGTCGCGGCGGCGCGCAACCGCCCGCGCGGGAGCGCCGTGGCCACGAGGATCGGCGCCGTGGCGACCAGCGCCAGCGAGACGGGTCGCGGCACACCGAGGGAGCGCCGATGGCGGACGAGGGCGATCAGCGGCGCCACGCTGCCGACGACCGGCCACCGCACCCGCCTCGCGTAGGCGAGCGCGCGGCGGCCCGTCGTCAGCAGGATCGGCATCGCCCACCCGTTACCCAGTCGGAAGCGCCCGCGGCCTGATATCCCTTGCGCCATGGCGACTGAGGTGCGAGAGCGCCTGGGCTCGGAGGTCTTCCGCCTCCCGGTGGAGCGCATCCGGGACGGCTACTACTCGGACGCGTACTTCAACCACGCCAAGGCGCTGCTCGAGGAAGAGGGGCGCCACCCCCGCGTGGTCATGCAGGTGTTCCAGAAGCGCCAGTCGGTCCTTGGGGGCGTCGACGAGGCGATCGCCGTCCTGCGCGAGTGCTCGGGGCACTGCGCCCAGGACGGGTCGTGGATCGACGGCTGGGACGAGCTCGAGGTGCGCGCGCTGTATGAGGGCGACGAGATCTCGCCCTACGAGACCGTGATGACGATCGAGGGCGACTACACGCTCTTCGCCCATCTGGAGACGGTCTACCTGGGCTGCATGGCGCGGCGCTCGCTGATCATGCGCAATGTCACCGAGGTCGTCAACGCGGCCAGCGGCAAGCCGATATGGTACTTCCCCGCCCGTCACGACCACTGGCTGGTGCAGACCGGCGACGGGTGGTCGGCCCACATCGCCGGCGCCATCGGCGTGTCGACCGACGCGCAGGCGTCGTGGTGGGGCGGGCG
>Ga0126312_10003793_pt1 | contig 10205 bp, 9 predicted proteins | sample Plot104A_FD_92537 | JGI IMG/M metagenome (GOLD analysis project Ga0126312, IMG submission 92537) | Serpentine soil microbial communities from UC McLaughlin Reserve, CA, USA - Plot104A | ecosystem: Environmental > Terrestrial > Soil > Grasslands | place: USA: UC McLaughlin Reserve, Lake County...
CGCGGGCGCCGAGCTGAAGAGCACGTTCTGCGTCGCACGGGGCGGCGAAGCGTTCCTCTCGCCGCACCTCGGTGACCTCGATTCGGAGCTCGCGTATCGCGCGTTCCAGTCTGACCTCGCGCTCTACCTGGAGATACTCGACGTCCGTGCCGAAACGGTCGCCTACGATCTCCACCCGGAGTACCTCGCCACGAAGTGGGCGCTCGAGCAGGAGGCGGAGCTCGTGCCCGTGCAGCACCACCACGCGCACGCCGCCGCCTGCCTGGCCGAGCACGGCGAGACGGAGCCGGCGCTCGCCCTCGTCTTCGACGGAACGGGCTACGGCCCCGACGGGACGCTCTGGGGCGGCGAGCTCCTGCGCTGCGACCTCGCGTCGTTCGAGCGGGTCGCACACCTGGTGCCGGTCCCGCTCCCGGGTGGCGAGGCCGCCATCCGCCAGCCGTGGCGCGCGGCGGCCGTCCACCTCGAACGGGCGGGACGGGCCGTGCCCTTCGAACGCTGGAGCGTCGTCCGCGAGAGCCTGAAGCTGAACGCGCCGTTGTCCTCCGGGATGGGCCGGTTGTTCGACGCCGTCGCCGCGGTGCTCGGCGTCCGCGAGGAGGTGAGCTACGAGGGGCAGGCGGCGATCGAGCTCGAGCAGCTCGCGGCCGACACGGCAGCGGATCCATACGACTGGCGGTTCGGCGACGGCGCGCCTCTCGTCGCAGCGATCGACGACGATCTCACCGCGGGCCGTCCGGGCACGGAGATCGCGGCCGCCTTCCACGAGACGGTCTCGGCGGCGGCGGCCGCGGCCTGCGAGGACGCCGCCGAGCCGCGGACGGTCGTCCTCTCCGGCGGGACGTTCCAGAACCTTCGGCTACTCGAGTCGACGCGGACGCGACTCGAGGCTGCAGGCTTCCGCGTGCTCACGCACCGCCTCGTCCCACCGAACGACGGCGGGATCAGCTACGGGCAAGCGGCGGTCGCCGCCGCGCGCGGCTGATCCCGCCGCCGTCACATCACTGGTTCCATTTGTCTGCAGTGACCTTCTTGTGACGGGTGCTCTTCTGCCGCTCCGAGTTCACATCCTGGACGCGTGACTTGTCCACCAGCTCCTGCGGCTCCTTCGGCTGACCCTGCGGCCCCGTGCCCCGGCGGGGACGACCCTTCTTCGACATCGCGGTCCTTTCGTCGTGGCTGTGGCCGGGGATACCCGGCGCGCACGCGGAGCAATCCGCGCCTTACAGTTCCCGCGCCGCATGAGCCTGGCGCTCCAGATCGTGATTACCGGCCTCGCGGCGGGAGGCGTGTACGGCGTCGTCGCGATCGGGTACACGCTGATCTACCGGCTGACGGGCGTCGTCCAGCTCGCGCTCGGGGAGTTCATCGCGCTCGCCGTCTTCGGCACGTTGCTCGTCGCAGCGGGCACCGGCCCGGTCACGCAGACGAGCGTGGGCGCGGCGCGATTCGTGCTCGCGCTCGCCGTCGGCCTCGCGATCTGCATCGCCGCCGGCGTCCTCACCTATGCGCTCGCGATCAAGCCGTACCTCGACCGGGGCTCGACGATCGGCTGGGTCGCCGTCACGGTCGCGATCGCGTTCGCGATCCGGGCGGCGGTGTCGGCGGTGTTCGAGCGCCCGAGCTACGTCTTCCCCGACCCATTCCCATTCCGGGACATCGGGCGCGGCGGCGTCGTCACGATCGCCGGCGCGTCGATCCAGGTGCGCGCGTTCTTCGTGATCGCGCTCGCCGTCGCGCTCGCCGCGCTCGCGAACTGGACACTCGAGCGCACGCGCGTCGGGCGCGGCCTGCAGGCGATCGCCGCCGACAGCGAGGGTGCGCAGGTCGTCGGGATCCCGGTCGACCGGTTGGTCGCCGGCGCGTTCGGTCTCGCGGGTGCATTGGCCGCAGTGCTCGCGATCGCCGCGGCGCCGAGCGCCCCGTTCGACGTCGACACGGCGACGCTGCTCGGCGTCAAGGGGCTCGTCGCGGCGGTGATCGTCGGGTTCGGCTCACCCTGGCTCGCGTTCGCGGCGGGCGTCGCTCTCGGGCTCGTCGAGTCGACGATCGCGAGCGCGAGCATCTCGGGCGCGCAGCTCGGGCCGTCGTACCGCGAGGTGCTGCCCATCGCGGTCGCGCTTGCCGTCGTCGCCCTGCGGAGCCGCCGCGAGGAGCGGCTGGAATTCGAGTGAACGCCGTCGCCGCGCGCACGACCGGAGCGTTCGGCGCGGCGCTCACGGAGGCCCGGCGGGCGTGGCGCTGGCCGGCAACGCTCGCGACGGCTGCCTTCGTCGTCGCCCTGTTCGCGCCGCTCGTGCTCAGCCGGATTCAGACGCAGGAGCTCGCGGCGTGGCTCTACCTCGCGCTCGCGGCGATCGGGCTCGCGTTCGCGGTCGGCCTAGCGGGGATGCCCTCGCTGTGCGAGGGCGCGTTCATGGCCGTCGGCGCTTTCACCGCCGCGCAGCTCCGCTCGAAGGCCGGCGCCGACCCGGTCAGTGCAACGATTGCCGGCGCCGCCCTCGCGACCGCGGCAGGCGCGCTCCTCGGGATTGCCTTCGTCCGGCTCGGCCGTGTCCTGTTCGCCGTTGCGACGTGGCTCGTGGCCTGGCTCGTCGCGCTCTCCCTCGCAGCGTTTCCGGAGCTGTCCGGCGGCGCGCGCGGGCTGCCGATCCGCGCGGGCGCGTTCACGGAGACGATCCACTACGAGCTCGCACTCGTTCTCGTCGCTCTCGCGGCACTCGTCTTCTTCGCAATCGCGCGCGGCGCCCCCGGGCTCGCGCTTGCCGCCCTCCGCGTCCGCCCGCCTGCGGCCCGCGTCCTCGGCGTCCCCGCAACGCGGCTGCGGCTGGGAGCGTTCGTCGCCTCGGCGGGAATCGGCGGCCTCGCCGGCGCGCTCGCGGTCCAGCTCGCCGGAATCGCAGACCCTGCCGGCTACGGCCCGTTCCTGTCGTTCAAGCTGTTCGCCGCGGTGCTCCTCGGAGGCGCCGCGACGGCGCTCGGCCCGCTCGCAGGACTCGCGGCGATCTCCGCCCTGTTCCACATCGCGCATTGGATCGGGAACCTCGAGAACGTCTCGACCACGCGGTTCGAGCCGATGATCGCCGCAGCGCTCCTGCTCTTCGTCCTTGGGATCGGCGGGGGCGGCATCGTCCCCTGGCTACGGCGCTTCGTACCGGCTCGCACCGCGACCATCGAGGCCTCTCCCGCGCCGCCGCCCCGCCGCTTCGCGGGCGCGACCTTCGCCGCCGCCGGAATCCGAAAGAGCTTCGGCGGATTGGCGGCGCTCGTCGACCTGTCGCTCACTGCCGAGCCCGGGACGATCGTCGCCCTGATCGGGCCGAACGGCTCGGGCAAGACGACGGCGTTGCGCATCTTCTCGGGCACGCTTGTTTCTGACGGCGGCAGGCTCACGCTCGACGGCGCGCCGCTCATCGCGGACACGACGACGGAACGCGTCCGGAGCGGCGTCGCACGGACGCTCCAACGAACGGCGGTGTTCGACGAGCTGACGGCGCTTGAGAACGTCCTCGTCGGCGCCGGGCTCGAGCGCGGCTACGGCGGCGCGATTCGGAGCGCCCTCGCGACCCCCAAGGAGCGCGCCGAGACCGAGCGCCTGCGCGGCGAGGCGCTCGACATCCTCGACCTGGTGGGGCTGCGCGCCGCAGCGTCGACCCCCGCGGCGCACCTGTCGTCGTCCGACCAGCGGCTGACGATGCTCGCCGCCGCCCTGGCGACGCGTCCGCGCGTGCTCCTGCTCGACGAGCCCGCCGCGGGCGGGTCCGCCGAGGACGTGGCGCGGCTGGCCCGGCTGCTCGACGCGCTCCGGGGCGACGGGCTGACGATCGTGCTCGTCGAGCACAACCTGCGCCTCGTCAGCGCGGTGGCCGAGCGAGTCGTCGTGCTCGACGGCGGACGGACGATCGCCGACGGCCCGCCGGCCGAGGTCGCGCGCGAGCCGACGGTTCGAGACGCGTACCTCGGAACGCACCGTCTGTAGTCTCGGAGCCCGTGCGGCGCCTGTCGCTCCTCGCGATGTCCTGCTGCTGCCTCGTGTTCGCGAGCGCCTGCGGCGGATCCTCGTCGGGCTCGACGAAGACGCTCGTGATTGCGGTCAATGCCCCGTTCTCGAAGACGCCGTACATCGGAACCACGATCGCGAACGGCGCAAAGCTCGCAATCGACGAGCTGCAGGGCAGCGGGACGTTGCCGATCGGCGACAAGAGCTATCGCTTTCGCATCCGCCGCTATGACACGGGCGGCTCCCCGGCCGCCGCGGTCCGCAACGTCCGCCGCGCCTTTTCCGACGGGGCCGTTGCGATCGTCGACGAGGGAACGGGCGTCGATGCCTCGTGGAGCATCGCCGCCGACGATGACGTGCCGATCGGGATCGTCTACCAGGGCGGCATCGACCTCGTCGACCCGCAAGAGCGGCCGAATGTGTTTCGCATCGTCCCGACCGACCATGGGATCGCCTACCGCCTCGCCGAGTACCTGCTGCCGAAGCGGCTGAAGATCGCGATCCTGCACGACGACTCGGGCTACGGCGAGGAGGGGGCGAAGGCGCTGGCTGCCGCCTTCAGCGGCGCCGACGACGCGGTCACGACGCGGATCACGCTCCCTTCGGGCGCTACCGATCTGGCGCCGCAGCTGCTCGCCGCGCGTCGGTCAGGAGCGAATGCCGTGATCGTGTGGGCGCAGGCGCCGGTGATCGCGAAGGCGCTGATCGCGGCGCGCAGCGCCGGCTGGGACGTCCCCTTCTACACGCCGCCCGCGGGCGCCGACCCGATCGTCCGCCAAGAGCTCGCCGACCACCCGGAGTGGATCGACGGCCTGACCTTCGCGTCGGGCCGGATGACCGCCGAGGAAGGGACGGCGCCTTACTACACCTTCGAGGGCAAGTACCGGCAGGCCTTCGGCCTCGAGCGCGTCGGCGTCAAGACGCGAACCGGGAACGTCGTGATCCAGCCGCCGGAGCATGCGATGTACGCGTACGACTTCGTCAACGTGCTCGCTGCGGCGATCCAGGCGGCCGGCGATCCAACCGACCGGGCGAAGGTGCTCGCGCAGATGGAGGAGGTGACCGTCCGCGGCGCGAACGGCGACGAGCGCGCCTTCAACGAGAAGAACCATGAAGGCGTCGTCGACGACGACGTGTACTTCGCGCGCTTCCACGACATGACGTTCGCGCCCGTCGAGGACGACCCGCTGTCCTCGACGCTGCCGACGGTCTCGCAGATCGAGCCCGACTGACGATGTGCCGCAGCCTGAGCGCCGTCGCGCTCCTCGTCGTCCTTGGCATCTCGACAGAGGCGGCGCACGGGCAACAGATTGTGGCGTTCCCGACGCCCGGCACGCCGCCGAAGCCGATCCCGCCGCTCGTCGGCACGAGCACGCCGCTCCCGAACGTCTTCCGGCCGCCCGTCGAAAGCCGCGAGCGCATCGTCGTCGGCGTCGACGGGCGCGGCGACGTCTTGAGCGTGACAGCCACGCAACGGCTCCTGCTCCGGCAGAAGGCCGATTACCGGCTCACGATCCCGGCGCCCGTGCTGGACGTCGAGCCCGGCCCGGGTTCGGAGTCGACTCCGGGACAACGGACCGGCGCGATCATCTGGCAGGGCTTCGCCGGCGGCCGGAAGATCCTCTCTGCCCGCGCGAGGCTCGTCCCGGCTGCGGCCGCGCGCGGCCTCCCGCTCGCGATCGAGATCGTCCGATCAGGCCAGGCAACCACCGTCCGGCTGCGGAATACGACGGGCGCCACCGTCTCGACGTTCTCGGCCGACGCGCGGCCGATCGACGTCGCGCGGATCCTCGACGCGCTCCGCGCCGACCCCGCCGGAGGCTCACTGGGGCAAGCCGCATACGTGACGCTTCGCACCGCGACGAAGCCGGTCAAGGTGAGGGTCGCGGCGCCGCTGCTCGTCACCGGGACGGTCGCTTCGAACGGGCCTCAGGTTCGACTCGTTCTGGGCGGGAGCCGGCCGCTCGTCCGCGATCTTCGCGTGGCAGCGGCGGATGGGAAGGTGCGGATCCGCCTCGTCGTTCGACCGCTCGCGCCGACGCGGCTGCTCCGCCCGCCACAGGGGCGTACGTGGACGGCTGCGGTGCGCAGGTCGCACCCCGACGGCCGACGGCTGCTCGCGCAGGCGATCGAGATCTCGCTCACGCTCGGCAGCGTCCGGCAGTACCAGACCTATCTCGGGACGCCCGACCCCAGCGGCCGGGCAAGCGCGTCGTACGTCTACCGCCAGGTGCAGCGGGCGGCACCCGCCGTCCCGTCTGAGTCCGACGGCCGCGGGCTCGGCGCTGTCGCAATCGGATTGCTCGTCGCAGGTGCGATCCTCGCGGTCGGAGGCGCGGCCGTCGCGTGGGCGCACTCGTGAGGCACTAGAGCGCCAGCGAGAAGTACGTGGCGCGGCCCGTGAACGGGTTCGTGTACAGCATCAGCACTTTGCTGATGTCGCTCGACGCGAGCTGCCAGCAGGCGTTGCCGGTCGCGGTCACGCCACTGGTGAGGCCGTTCGCGTCCAGCGGATCGATGTAGATTCCGCACGCCGAGCTGTACTGCGCGCCGCTCGCGGCGAGCAGGTCGAGCGAGTACGGCGAGAACGTACCGGCGCTCGCGGCGATCCGCGTCACCTTCACCTGCGTCAGCAGGTACTGCATCCCCGGCGGCGGCGGCTCGGCAGGGTTGTCGGGGTCGCCGCGCTGGAGCTCGACGATGTCCGCCGTTCGGTTCGGATCGGCGCCGAGCACCTGCAGGCGCCAGTTCAGGTCGATCTTCACTGCCTTGCCGACCGGAAACGGGTGCGCCTGCGTCCCGAGAGCAGGCGCTGGTCGATCTGTTGTCGGGGGGCGGACCGTGCGGCAGACGCGCACGCGCTTCTTCTTCCCGTGGACGACCTTCGTCACGACCTTGCAGCGCTTCTTTTCAGCCGCTGTGGGAGCGGCAGCAGCCACGGTGACACCGGTCACGGCGGCGGCGAGGGCAAGCGCGAACGCGGTGCGGCGACGCAGCACGCGGGAAGTCTGCCGACAACGGCCGCCGGCCGCAATCGGCGACCGACGTGCGTCAGCCGCAGCTGCGGCGGGGCGCACCGCCGGGTGGGATGCAGCGGCGGGACGCGAGCACAGCGCCGCCGGCGATCGCCTTGATCCGCAGCAGGTCGCCGACCCTTCCTGGCTTGGTCACCTGCACGGTGAAGATCGAGCCGACAGACAGCGTGCGGTTCACGAGCTTGCGGCTCGGCAGCTTCCCGGCGCGGTTGGTCGTCCCCGTCTCGACGACGCCCTTCGCGCTCAGCCGAACCGTGGAGCCCGGCGGGGCGTGGAACACCTCGACCCGCCGGTACCGGACGCTGCTCTGACTCTGCGAGCCGAACGGCGCGATCAGGACCTTGGCGCGGATCTTCCGGGGCGTCGTGCTACCGCCCCCGACGGTCCCCAGGATCGAGTACTGGATCGCGTCGTTCTCGTCGAAGATGAGCGTGCTGTTGGCCTCGTCCGGGTCGTCCGCGTCCTCTGACGCGACCGTCATCGCGGCCACGAGGATCGCGCCGCCGGTCTTGCCGGCCGATTTCGACGCGCGGAGCTGCAGCGTCGCCTTCTGCGAGGCGCCGGCGGCGAGCGAGCCGATCGGGCAATGGACGAAGAACGCGAGCCCCGCGATGACATCCTCCTTAGTGCAACGCACGGCGCCGCCGCCGACGAACCCGGCGGAGATCGTCGCCTTCTCGGTCACGAGCCCGACGTTGAGCTCGATCCCGTTCGCCGCGTTCGGGCCGTGGTTCGAGACGGTGATGACGTAGCGGACGGTCGTCCCGCCGGCGATCCTCCAGGTGTTCGGCGTCTTGCTCCACGTGATCGCAAGATCGGCGTTCGCCTGTAAGACGAGTGCTCGGCCCTGCTCAGTCGTCGCGATCGTCGCGCCGGCTGCGGCGATGACCATGGCGGCGACGGAACCTGCTGCGATCCGGCTCATGCGCTTCTGACCCTAATCGAGAGGTTCCGAGACCGCGAGCAGAAGCGGATGCCGTCGCCGCGTCACGCACTGCGGCGAAGCCGTGGCTCGCCGCGCGGGACCTCGAAGACTGCCGCCCGCGTGACGCCTTCGCTCGGCTGCAGGACGGTGTCCACGTGCCACCACTCACCGCGCACGCGCTCCGGGTCGACGTCGACGACGACGAACCCGTGCGACGAGAGCTCGCACCAGTGCACGTGCTCGTGGGAGGCGACGTATGCGTCCTCCGAAGCGACGATCTGAGGGTCGCGAGGAGCGACGCCGAGCTTCTCGTCCAAGTTCTGCGACGTCAGGCTCGGTGCGGTCAGCTCGACGCCGACCGGCTCGGCCGAACGTCCGTCAGTCACCTCCGATGCGACGCTGACGTGGATGTCGGCGCTCAGGAACACGACGTTGCCGATCGAGTGGTCTCGGAGATGGTCGATCAGCCGCGCACGCTCGGCCGGGTAACCGTCCCACTGGTCGAAGTCGGGTCCCTCGCCGTCCTCGTCCATCAGCTTCAGCTTCGCCAGCGCCGTCTTCAGCGGCTCGTCCGGAGCATCGCACCAGGTACGCGTGAAGATCGACGGCGTCGCGACGATTCGCCAGGCGGCGTCGGAGGTGTCGAGTTCCCCGAGCAACCAGTCGCGCTGCTCTGCGCCGAGCATGCTCCGCTGCGGCTCGCTCATCTTCGGGTCCCGCACGGGCTCGTCGCGGCGGCTGCGGATGTCGAGCAACATGATGTCCGCGAGCCGGCCGGTCTTGACGGTGCGGAAGACGCGCGTGGGGTCGCTCGGGTCGGGCGGCCGGACCGGGAGCCACTCCCACCGCGCGCGGAAGGCCGCGTCGCGCCGCTGCTCCCACGGACCGTGCTCGTCGGGGCGGTGCTCCGTCGAGCCTCCCGCCCACGCCCCGTCCGCCAGCTCGTGGTCGTCCGCGGTCGGAATCAGCGGCAGCCGGAGGTGGAGGCGCTGGACGTCGGGATCGCGGTGGTACTGGGCATACCGCCGCCGGTAGTCCGCGAGCGTCCGGCACTCGTCGAGAGGGTCGAATGCTCGTCCGATATCTGCGCCGGGCGTCTGGCTCGCGGGTGGCGTGTTCGACGCCTCGTAGATGTAGTCGCCGAGATGGAGCAGGAAGTCGAGGTCGTCGAGGTCCGCGATGCGCCCGTACGCGTTGAAGAACCCGGCGTTGTACTTCGCGCACGAGCAGATCGCGAAGCGCACGCGGTCGCAGTCGGCAGGCAGCGTCTTCGTCTGCGCCGTCGGAGACGCGGCGCCGTCAGCTTGGAAGCCGTAGTAGTAGACGGAGTTTGGCTCCAGGCCTTCCACGTCGACGTGGACCGTGTGGTCGTCCTCCGCGTCCGCAATCGCCGTGTCGGACGCGACGACATCGCGCAGTTCCGGGTCGTAGGAGAGAACCCAATCGACCGGCACGCGCTCCTCAACCGTCGTCACGCGCGTCCAGATCACGACCCGGTCTGTGCGCGGGTCGCCGCTCGCGACGCCGTGCTCGAACCTCGCGCTCACGCGACGCGACTTCAGGTTCCCAGCGTGTAGGTCACTGCCTCGAGTGACGTGAAGCCAGCAGCCGACCCAGGGTGGTCTGCGTCGTCCTCTGCAAACGCCTCGCCGTTCGTCAGGATGTGCATCCGGCCGGTATACGCGGTGATCTGATCGGCGGCCAACCAGATGCTGTGGCCGGGAGCGAACCCCGTCGGCACGGCGAACGCATTGGCGGACGATCCGCTCGTGCGGCACATTCCGCCACGTAAATAGACGATGCCCTCGCTGCTCTTCGCTATTTGCGGGACACCTCCGCCGTAGCAGTCTCCGACCCAGCCGTTCTTCAGCGTCAAGTTCGTGAAGCTCAGCGCCGGGAGCGCGTCGGCAGTCGCGGCATGGGCTGCGTTCGCCGCATTCGTTGCGTTGTCGGCAGTCGTCGCGTGGTCCGCCGACGGCACGGCGTCCAGGCTCGACTCGGCGATGTTCGCCCCTGTAAGGGTGTTGGCAGCCACTTTCGCGCCCGTGACGGCCTTCGCTTTGATCTTCGCGCTAGTTATTGCGTCCTTCTTGAGCTGCCGAGTTCCGACGCTGTTCGCCGGCAGATTGATGGCCGCGTACGAAACTCCACCGAGCGCAACGAAAAGCGCGATGAGCGCCACGACCATCGACGGCGACGGCCGGTGCTGGACGATCGTTCTCATGATGGTCGTCCCCTAGGTTGA